>Ga0105090_10002330_pt1 | contig 10569 bp, 7 predicted proteins | sample PPLLak3March2015_FD_79110 | JGI IMG/M metagenome (GOLD analysis project Ga0105090, IMG submission 79110) | Freshwater sediment microbial communities from Prairie Pothole Lake near Jamestown, North Dakota, USA - PPLs Lake P7 Core (1) Depth... | ecosystem: Environmental > Aquatic > Freshwater >... | reverse complement strand
TCCATCGGCAGCACGTGGCGCAGGCAGCCGAGTGCTGCGATCGCGGTGGCCGCGTTGCCGATCTGGTAGTCGCCGCGCAGCGCGGGGATCGGCAGGCCGTGGCGATCGCCGCCCGGACCGCGATAGCGCCACTGCCGGTCATGGACGATGCCGTCGTAGTCGCGGCCGATCAGCAGCAGCTCGGCGCCGATCGCGCCGGCGTGCGCGACGACGCTGGCGGGCGGGTCGCGCTCGCCGCACACCGCCGGACGGCCGGCGCGGAACACGCCGGCCTTTTCGCGTCCGATGTCCTCGCGCGAGGGCCCGAGGAACTCAACGTGGTCGATGTCCACCGACGTCAGCACCGCGACGTCGGCGTCGACCACGTTCACCGCGTCGAGGCGGCCGCCCAGCCCCACCTCGAGGACGACGGCGTCGGGCCTCGCGCGCGCGAACAGCCACAGCGCGGCCAGCGTGCCGAACTCGAAATAGGTGAGCGGTGTGGGCGGGTCGGCGGCGCAGCGCGCATCCTCCACGACGCCGAACGCCTCGACCAGAGCGGCGTCGTCCGCCGGCACGCCGTCGAGCGCGACGCGCTCGTTGTACCGGACGAGGTGCGGCGAGGTGTAGCGGCCCGTGCGATAGCCCGCGGCGCGCAGCATCGCATCGCAGAACGCCGTCGTCGAGCCCTTGCCGTTGGTGCCGGTGACCGTGATCACTGGGCAGGCGAGCGCGACGTCCATGCGCCCGAGGACCGCGCGCACTCGGTCGAGGCCGAGCGCGATGGGCCGCGGATGCAGCGTCTCGAGCAGCGCAAGCCAGCCCGCGAGATCGGCCGGCCGCTCGTGCGGTTGCAACGGCGTCAAGCCGCCGGCGACGGCGCGCGCGTCAGCCCGGCGAGCAGAAGAGCGAGTTCGTCGCGCAGCTGGCGGCGGTCGACGATCAGGTCGATCGCACCCTTGTCGAGCAGGAACTCGGCGCGCTGGAAGCCCTCCGGCAGCTTCTCGCGCACCGTCTGCTCGATCACGCGCGGACCCGCGAAGCCGATCAGCGCGCCGGGCTCCGCGACGACGACGTCGGCGACGAACGCGAAGCTCGCCGACACTCCGCCCATCGTCGGGTCGGTGAGGATCGACACGAACGGCAGCCGCGCCTTCGCCAGCTCTTGCAGCACCGCCGTCGTCTTCGCCATCTGGAACAGCGAGCTCACGCCTTCCTGCATGCGCGCCCCGCCGGAGGCGGAAACGCACACGAACGGCACGCGATTCTCGTAGGCCACGCGCACGCCGCGCACGAAGCGCTCGCCCACCGCCGAGCCCATCGAGCCGCCCATGAACCCGAACTCGAATGCCGCTACGACAAGCGACACGCTCTTGACGCTGCCCTGCATGACGACGAGCGCGTCGGTCTCGCCGGTCTCCTCGAGCGCCGCGGCGAGCCGCTCCGGGTACTTGCGGGTGTCCTTGAACTTGAGGCTGTCGATCGGCACGACCTCCGAGCCGATCTCGAAGCGCCCCTCGGGATCGAGCAGCTGCTCGAGCCGCGCGCGCGCGCCCATGCGCGCGTGGTAGCCGCACTTGGGGCAGACGTGCAGGTTGTTCTCGAGGTCCGTGCGGTAGAGCACCGCTTCGCAGGCCTGGCACTTGACCCACAGGCCCTCGGGCACAGCCTGCTTGCGCGCGCCCGGGCTGCTCTTGATGCGCGGCGGAAGGAGCTTCTGCAGCCAGGTCACCGGACTGCCCTCCGCGCTGAAGCGCTTCGGGACAATTCGCGCTTGGGGCGGCCCTGCGCGCTCACTGGACTACCCTCCGCGCTGAAGCGCTTCGGGACAATTCGCGCTTGGGGCGGCCCTGCGCGCTCATGCCCGTACCTCCGCCGGCCGCTCGTCGAGCGCCCGACGAATCGTCGCGAGCCACGCGCCGGCGCGCGCGGCGGCGCCGTCGGCCGGGCCCGACTCGATCTCCTGGATGATGCGGCTGCCGATCACCACGGCGTCGGCGTGCGCGGCGATCGCGCGCGCGCTTGGCGCGTCGCGGATGCCGAAGCCCACGCCGACCGGCAGCTTCACGTGCCTGCGGATCTCGGCGAGCTTGCGCGCGACCTCCGCGGTGTCGAGGTGGCCCGCCCCGGTCACGCCCTTGAGCGCTACGTAGTAGACGTAGCCGCGCGCGAGCTTCGCGATCGACGCGATGCGCGCTTCCGGCGTGGTCGGCGCGAGCAGGAAGATGGGCGCGAGGCCGCGTGCCTCGAGCAGCGCGGCGAACTCCTGCGACTCCTCGGGCGGATAGTCGACGACCAGCACGCCATCGACACCGGCCTCCTTCGCGCGATCGGCGAAGGCCTGCTGCCCCATCGCCTCGATCGGATTCGCGTAGCCCATGAGCACGATGGGGGTTGCAGCATCCTCGCGCCGGACCTCGCGCACCAGCGCAAGCACGTCCTTCAGCCCCACCTTCTGCGCCAGCGCTCGCTCGGAGGCGCGCTGGATCACGGGCCCGTCGGCCATCGGATCGGAGAACGGCACGCCCAGCTCGATCACGTCGGCCCCGGCGGCCACCAGCGCGCGGACGATCTGCAGCGTGTGCGCGGGCGACGGGTCGCCGGCAGTGACATAGGGAACGAGGGCCGTGCGGCCCTGCGACTTCAACGCAGCGAGCTTCGCGTCGATCCTGTTCATCTCATCGGCTTGCGGGATCGCATTCGGGCCGGCAGTAGAACTTGAGGCCGCTGCGCTCTGCGACGGTGTTCATGTCCTTGTCGCCGCGGCCCGAGAGGTTCACGAGCAGGATGCGATCCTTCGGCAGCGTCGGCGCAAGCTGCGCCGCGTAGGCGAGCGCGTGCGAGGACTCGAGCGCCGGGATGATGCCCTCGATACGGCAGCAGTCGTGGAACGCGGCGAGCGCCTCGGCGTCGGTGATCGACACGTAGCGCGCGAGACCGTTGTCCTTGAGGTACGCGTGCTCGGGGCCCACGCCCGGGTAGTCGAGGCCCGCCGAGACCGAATGCGTCTCGATGATCTGCCCGTCCTCGTCCTGTAGCAGGTAGGTGCGGTTGCCGTGCAGCACGCCCGGCCGGCCCGCGGTCAGCGACGCCGAGTGGCGGCCGGTGGCGATCCCCTCGCCCGCGGCCTCGACGCCGACCAGCTCGACGCCATCGCGCCCGAGGTAGGGGTGGAAGATGCCCATCGCGTTGCTGCCGCCGCCCACGCAGGCGATGACGACGTCGGGCTGGCGGCCCGCGGCCTCCGGCATCTGCCACAGGCACTCGCGGCCGATGACGCTCTGGAAGTCGCGCACCATCATCGGGTAGGGATGGGGACCGGCGACGGTGCCGATGATGTAGAACGTGCTCTCGACGTTCGTCACCCAGTCGCGCATCGCCTCGTTGAGCGCGTCCTTGAGCGTCTTCGACCCCGACTCGACCGGCACGACGGTCGCGCCGAGCAGCTTCATGCGGAAGACGTTCTGCGCCTGGCGCTTGATGTCCTCCGAGCCCATGTAGACGACGCACTCCATGCCGTAGCGCGCCGCCACGGTGGCCGTGGCGACACCGTGCTGGCCCGCGCCGGTCTCGGCGATCACGCGCGGCTTGGCGAGCCGCCGCGCGAGCAGCGCCTGGCCGATGCAGTTGTTCACCTTGTGCGCGCCGGTGTGGTTCAAGTCCTCGCGCTTCAGCCACACCTGCGCGCCGCCGAGGAGCTTCGACCAGCGCTGCGCGTGGTAGACGGGCGACGGACGACCGACGTAGTGCTTGAGCTCGCGCTCGAACTCGGCGACGAACTCGGGATCGTGCTGGTAGCGCGCGTACTGCTCGGTCAGCTCGTCGAGCGCCCGGACCAGCGTCTCGGCGACGAAAGTGCCGCCGTAGCGGCCGAAGTGGCCCCGGGCGTCGGGCAGGTCGTAGGGATGTTCAGCGAGCGGCATGGCGCACTTCCTCGACGAACGCCGCGATGAGCGCGGCGTCCTTGATGCCCTTCAGCGGCGCGCCCGCGGCGTCGCGCGCTTCCACTCCGCTCGACACGTCGACGGCCCACGGCCGCACGCGCCGGATCGCCTCGCCCACGTTGCCGGCGTGCAAGCCGCCGGAGAGCACGAGCGGCTGCGGCAATCGTGAGGGGACCAGCGACCAGTCGAACGTCCGTCCGGTGCCTCCCGGAATGCCCTCGACCGCCGGCGCATCGATCAGCACGCCTGCCGCATCCCCGAACGGCGACGCCGATTCTAGCAAATCGACTCCCGGGGCCGCGGCCAGCGCCTTGAGGTAGGGCCGGCCGAACGCGCGGCAGAACGCCGCCTTCTCGCCGCCGTGGAACTGCAGCAGGTCGAGCGGCACGTCTGCCAGCGCGTCGCGCACCTCGTCCGCCGAGGGATCGACGAACAGCCCGACCACGGTCACGAACGGCGGCAGCGTGGCCACGATCGCTCGCGCCTGCACGCGGGATACCGCGCGCGTGCTGCCCGCCCAGAACACCAGCCCGATCGCGTCGGCGCCCGCGTGCGCTGCCGCGACGCCATCCTCCGGCCGCGTGATGCCACAGACTTTGGTCCGTGTGCGCATCTCGCTCAGTGCGCAATCACCACGTCGCGCCGCGTCGGTGGCAGGCCGAAGCGCGCATTGTAGTCGGCGCCGGTGAAGTAGAGGCCGTCGGGCGCGAACGTCGCCGCTCCCTGCGTGCGGTCGCGCGAGGCGAGCACCTCGCCCAGCCACGCCGCGTCGGCCTTGCCGGCGCCGATGCGCACCAGCGCGCCGACCAGGTTGCGGATCATGTGGTGGAGGAAGGCGTCGGCGGAAAAGTCGAACCGCACCAGCGGTCCATCGGCAGTCACGCTTGCGCGGTGCAGCGTCTTCAGCGGCGAGCGCGCCTGGCACTCGGCGGCGCGAAACGCAGAGAAGTCGTGCGTCCCGCGCACGCGCGCGCAGGCGCGATCCATGGCCGCAGCATCGAGCGGATGATGGTACCAGCCGGCGCGTCCGGCCAGCAGTGCCGGACGTTCCGGTCGGTTGAGCAGCAGGTAGCTGTAGTGGCGCGCCGTCGCGGCAAAGCGCGCGTGGAACGAGTCGTCGACCTCCTGCGCCCACAGCACCGCGACGGCAGGCGGCAGCGCCGCGTTCGCGCCGCGCACCCATGCCATCAGCGGCCGCTGCACCGGCGAGTCGAAGTGCACGACCTGCGACACCGCGTGCACGCCCGCGTCGGTGCGCCCCGCGGCAGTCACACCCACCGGCGTCCCCGCGATGCCCTTGAGCGCTTGCTCGAGCGCGTCCTGCACGCCGCAGCCGTTCGCCTGCGACTGGAAGCCGCAGAAGGGGCGGCCGTCGTACTCGAGGGCGAGGGTGATTCGCATGGCGAAAGGCGGAGTGACGGGAGCGGGGCGGAGGCGAAGGGGCGAGAGCGTCCGGGTGAGAGGAAGTGCGATGTGCGGTCCGCGCTGCCAAGCGAAACGGGCGGCCGCAGCCGCCCGTTTCCGCGAAGAAGCAGCGCGGAGCTAGGCCAGCTTCGAGAGCAACGCCTGCGCCTCCGACTTCTGCTGGTCGTCGCCTTCGTGCAGCACTTCCTGCAGGATCTCGCGCGCGCCCTCGACGTCGCCCATTTCCTGATAGGCCTTGGCGAGGTCGAGCTTCGTCGCGGCGTCGTGCCACTGGCCGTCGAGCACCGAGGGCGTCGGATCCTCGAACGTCGCGCGTTCGGGATCAAAGCCGAGGTCGAGCTTGTCGAGCTCGATCGCCGCGGCGGGGCGCGTCAGCGACGAGCCGCCCAGCGGCCCCGCATCGGACACGCCGTGGCCCACCGCCACCGGCTTCTCGCGGCGCGCGATCGGCTCCGGCTTCTCGTTGTCGTCCAGATTGAAATCGAGGTCGAGCTCGCGGCGCACCGACTCGACCTTCTTCTCGAGCTCGTTCAACACCGGAGCGGCGGCAGACTTCCCCGCAGCGATCCCGCCGGCGACCGCGGCAGCGGCGCCGGTCGCGGCCGACTTCGTCGATTCGAGCGTCCCGGCGCCGAACGCGAGGCCCTTGTCCTCGGCTTTGGCGACCACCGGCTCCGGCGTCGGACGCGGCGCGACGCCCGACGACGGTGCGACCGAGATCTCCTCGTCGAGACGGAAGTCGATCGTATCCGGCGTGCCGCGGCGCGTCATCGCCGGCATCTCCGGCGCGATGGTGAACGCGCCTTCGTCGAGGCCGGGCCCTGACGGGCCGCGCGGGGCACCCGAAGGCGCGCCACCGTCGGCGAACATCGGGTTGTTCGGGTCGAGCTGGCGGCCGAGCGCGACGGCTTTCTGCCACGTGTCGCCCTGGCCCTGGCTCACCGCGTACAACTCGGAGGCCACGGTCTCGAACGCGGAGGGCTTGTTGTGCTGTGCGTGGATCTCGAGCAGCTTGAGGTAGATCTCCTGGCGCTGCGGGTCCTTCTTCAGCGCGTCCTTGAGGATCTCCTCGGCCTGTGCGTCGCGTCCGTAGGCGAGGTAGACCTCGGCTTCGGCGATCGGGTCGACCTCGTCGGTGTCGATGTTGCCGAGGCCTTCGCGGCTGAAGTCGCTCTGCAGCGAGTTCTCGCCTGTGTTCACGACACCGCCGCCGGTCGAGCCGAACACCGTGTTCGTCTTGATGTCGGTGCCCGAGATGATGCTGTCCTCGAACTTCGTCGTCTTGCGGCGGCGCGCGGCGAAGATGGCGGCGATGCCCCCGAGCAGCGCGAGCAGGCCCGCGCCGATCGCCCACGTGGGCGTGTTCGCCATCAGGTCGTCGAAGAACGACGACTCGGGCGCGGGCGGCGCCTTCGCCGCAGGCTTCGGCGGCGTGGGTGCGGCGGCCTTCGGCTCGGCCGGCGGCGGCGCGACGACCGGGGCAGGCTCCGGCGCCTTGACGGGCTCGGCGGCCTTCGGCGGTTCCACCTTCGGCGGCTCGGCGGCCTTGATCGGCTCGGCCTTCGGCGGCTCGGCAGCCTTGATCGGCTCGGCCTTCGGCGGCTCGGCAGCCTTCACCGGCTCGGGGGCCTTGATCGGCTCGGGCGCCTTCGCTGCAGGAGCGCTCGCCGGTGCCGGCGCAGGCTTCGGCGGCTCAGCGGCCTTGACCGGCTCCGGTGCCTTTGCAAGCGGGGCGGGCGCGGGCGCGGCCTTGCCCTTCGCGGCGTCGGCCTGCGCTTGCGCCTGCGCCATCGTCGGGCTGCGCAACTCGGTGGCGCGCTGCAGGTCCTTCACCACCTTCTCGAGCTCGGCGATGCGCGTCTGCGCTTCGGCGAGTTGCTTGTTCTGTGCTACTGCCGTCTCGGCTGCACCCGCGCCGCGGCCGGCGCCGGCTTCACGCGACACGCGCACCTGGTCGCGGCCCGCCACGGGCGGCGCCGCGCGATCCTCGACCGCAGTGGAGATGCGCCCGCCCGCTTCGCGTCCGACGCCACCATCCACGCTCGGCGCGGCAGCCGCCACGCGGTCGCGGTACGCACGCCAGTCGGCCGCCTGCACGCGCACCACGCGCGAGGCTTCCGCGGGCGCCGTCGACTTCGCGGCCTCGGGGTCGGGCACCGTCACTATGGCGCCCGAGCGCAGGCGGTTCATGTTGTTGCCTTCGAACGCGCCCGTATTCGCGTTGAACATGGCGACCAGCATCTGCTCGAGCGTGACGTCGACGGGCTTGTACTGCTGCGCGATGCGCGACAGCGTGTCGCCGCGGCGCACGACATAGCCGTCCGCAGGTGCGGCGGCAGGAGCGGCGGTGCCACGCGGCAACGGCGCGGCGGGGGCGGCCGCAGTCGTCGTGCCGGCTCGCGCGGGCGCGACCGGGTCGACCTGCGCCGGCGCGGCCAAGCCCGGAGGATCGAGCAGGAACGTGTACTCGCGCACCACGCGGCCGTTCGCCCAGTTCACTTCGACCATGAGGTCGAGGTAGGGCTCGTTGACCGGCGTGGGCGACGTGACCCTCAGCACCGCGCGGCCGTCGGGCTTGCGCTCGACGTTGATGCGCGCGCGCGACAGCACGCCCTGGTAGGAGAGGTTGTTCTGGCGATACAGCGACGGGTCGGCCACCTTCGCGGTGAGCGATTCGATCTCGTCGCGGGTGGCGGCCGCGAGTTCGATGGAGGCCGACAGCGGTTGGCCGAGGGCAGAATCCACCGTCAGTCGGCCCAGCGCGAGCGCGTACGCCGGGGCGGGCAGCGCGAGCGCGCTCGCCAGCAGCGTGAACGTGAATATGGGTCTTGCTCGCATACCGCCCCCTTCAGAGAAATCGTGTCCGCTCAAGGTAAATTAACATCATGGGTTTAGCCCCGCAAGCTAAACCCCGGTCTAAGCTGGCGTTTCTGGCCTCGCCATGTTGTGGTGTACGCACGCTTCATGCCAGTGTGCTGGCGCCGGCAGCGCCCGACCGCTCGTCGGCCGGGCCTGCCCCACCACGGATTGTGCCGGCCGCGCGAGTGAAACGCAGATGCTGGGGCGGGCGCACGGGCGGTCCCGGCCGCCCGGTGCCGCGCCGCCGCATGAAAGTTGACGAAAACTGCCGCTGCAGGGCAGCGGCGGCGGCAACGGCCGAAAGCGCGGGCCGATCTCCGCGCCGCCGAGCCTTCCCGCCCGTCAGCGCGCCTCGAGGATCCGCAGCATCCGCCGCAGCGGCTCGGCCGCCCCCCAGAGCAGCTGGTCGCCGACGGTGAAGGCGCCGAGGAAGCCCGCTCCGAGCTCGAGCTTGCGCAGCCGGCCGACGTGGATCTCGAGGTTGCCGGTGACCGCGGCCGGCGTCAGCTGGCGGATCGTGGCTTCGCGCTGGTTGGGGACGAGTCGCACCCACTCGTTCGCGCCAGCGATCAGGCGTTCGATCTCGGGCAGCGGCAGGTCGCGCTTGAGCTTGACCGTCAGCGCCTGCGAGTGGCAGCGCATCGCGCCGATGCGCACACAGATCGACTCGACGGGGATCGCCGGCGGGCCGCCGGGCGCGCCCCGGCCGAGGATCTTGTTGAGCTCCGCGCCGCCCTTCCACTCCTCGCGGGACATGCCGTTGCCGAGGTCCTTGTCGATCCAAGGGATCAGGCTGCCGGCCAGCGGCACGCCGAAGTTCGCGGTCGGGAACGCGGGGTCGCGCAGCGTGCCGGCGACCTCGCGGTCGATGTCGAGGATCGACGAGGCGGGGTCGGCGAGCAGCGGGGCCACCACGCGGTGCGCCTCGCCCATCTGGGCCAGCAGCTCGCGCATGTTCTGCGCGCCCGCGCCCGAGGCCGCCTGGTAGGTCATGCACGTCATCCACTCGACGGCGTCGGCGCGGATCAGCCCGGCCATGCCCATCATCATCAGGCTGACCGTGCAGTTGCCGCCGATGTAGTCCTTCACGCCGTTGGCCAGCGCCGCGTCGATCACGTCGCGGTTGACCGGATCGAGGATGATGACCGCGTCGTCCTTCATCCGCAGCGCGCTCGCCGCGTCGATCCAGTAGCCGGCGAAGCCCGCGGAACGCAGCTTCGGGTACATGTCGTTGGTCCAGTCGCCCCCCTGGCAGGTGACGACCGCGTCCAGGCCCGCGAACGCCTTCGGGTCGCCCGCGTCGCGCAGCTTTCCCGTTTTCCCGCCGACGACCGGAGCGGCGCCGCCGGCCGAGGAAGTCGAGAAGAACACGGGCTCGAGGCGATCGAAGTCGCGCTCCTCGAGCATGCGCGAGAGCAGCACGGAGCCGACCATGCCGCGCCAACCGACGAATCCGACACGCATTGTTGTCACCCTGCGAAGGCAGGCCCGTCCGGGCGGCGCTTCGCGTTCGTGGCCCCGCGGTTTCCTCGCGTCCCCGCCGCTCGCGGGGACGAAGCGGTGGCGACGCGACCCTCAGGTCGTCTTGATGGCTTTGGCCGTCGTCGCGCGCGCGCCCGACGCCGCTGCGTTGCGGAACGCGGGAATCGAGGACGCACGGATGCCGGTCATGCTGTCGATGTTAGCACGCAGGCGTCAGCATTGCTGCAATGCAGCGAGCACGGCGTCGCCCATCTGTCGCGTGCTCGCCACACGCTCGCCCGGTCCCGCAATGTCCGCCGTGCGGTGGCCCTGCTGCAGCACCTTGCGCACCGCGCGTTCGATGCGCTCCGCTGTGGCCGCGTCGCGAAACGTGTAGCGGAACATCATCGCCAGCGACAGGATCGTGGCGAGCGGATTGGCCTTCTCCTGGCCCGCAATGTCCGGCGCGGAGCCGTGGATCGGCTCGTAGAGCCCCTTCTGCTGCGCGTCGAGCGACGCCGAAGGCAGCATGCCGATCGAGCCGGCGAGCATCGACGCCTCGTCGGAGAGGATGTCGCCGAAGATGTTGCCGGTGACGATCACGTCGAACTGCTTCGGGTTGCGCACGAGCTGCATCGCCGCGTTGTCGACGTACATGTGCGACAGCGCGACGTCCGGGAACTCCGCGGCCAGGCGCGTCACCACCTCGCGCCACAGGATCGACGTGTCGAGCACGTTCGCCTTGTCCACCGAGCACAGCCTGCGGTTGCGCGCGCGCGCCGTGGCGAAGCCGACGCGCGCGATGCGCTCGATCTCCGGCGCGCTGTAGAGCATCGTGTCGAAGCCCTCGTCCTCGCCCGCGGCGTTGCGGCGGCGTCCACGCGGCTGGCCGAAGTAGATG
>Ga0105090_10002329_pt1 | contig 10569 bp, 7 predicted proteins | sample PPLLak3March2015_FD_79110 | JGI IMG/M metagenome (GOLD analysis project Ga0105090, IMG submission 79110) | Freshwater sediment microbial communities from Prairie Pothole Lake near Jamestown, North Dakota, USA - PPLs Lake P7 Core (1) Depth... | ecosystem: Environmental > Aquatic > Freshwater >... | reverse complement strand
CTCGGCCAAGCACACCGACGACGATCTGCGCCGCATCGTGCCGATGGCACAGCGCTTGAGCGCGGCCGGACCGAAGGCACCGCTGCTGGCCCGCCTGGACTCGCGCTTTGCAGACCCGCCGTCCCTGGCAACGCTCACCGTGGCGGCAGGGAGCCCGGTCCTTCTTCGGCAGACCGCCATTCCCGCCCGGGCCAGCCGGCGGTCATCGGTGTCGAGGTACATCGCCACCAGCGTCGTGCGATCGAGCGTGGCCGAACCACGCTCCAGAGCCATCCGCCGGCGACCGCGAGCACCTATGCTGCAGATCGGTCAAGCCGCTGTCCGCAGTTGGGCCGGGTCCAGCAGAAGATAGCTGGCAGGTTGTCCGGCTTCCCTGTTTCCGTCGTCGCTGACGACCATGACTCGCTCCACGCCGCCGACGTGCGCCGCGCACACTCCTTCAGCTTTCTCGAAGCCCCGCAAGCCGGGAACGGTCACGCGGCGGGCTGGCGCACCCGGCTCGCCGCTCCAGCGCCAGAGGTCGAAGGCGGCCGGTTCGCGCGATGTCGGGCCACCGATCACCAGATACTCGCCCAGCGCGGGAAGATAGGAGAGGCCGCGGATGCCGTGGCCGCCCAGATCCAGTTCCTCGAGCACTGGCGCGATCCGCGGCGCCTCATCCGATTCGAAGACTGCGGAGGGATTCTCGACACAGGCGATGAGCGCGCGACCGTCGCGCAAGGGGCTGCGGAAGCCGATCAACAGTCGCTGCTGGTCGGGACTGAGTTCCAGCCCTTCGATGTTGAATCCGCCGCTGTCCTTGACGTCCCGTACCTTCGCTGCTGCGGCCAGCACGGCATGTCGTGTCTTCAGGGCATGCTTCAATCCATCGACGACCTTGGGGTCGACGACGCGATCGCCGTCGACCCGAAACCGAACCAGCTTCTCACGAGGCTTCTTCTTGTCGCCATCGTCATCGCGCGAGTGCGATGTGATGGCGTAGATCAGACCCGCGCGGTCCGCAGTCAGTCCCTCGAGATCGTCCATCGTCCAGAAGGAGCTGAACATCTGGAGCAGTCCAGCCGTCAGCGCCGCCGTCTTGACCGTGCCGTCGTCACCAAGGGTCACCAGGCTCAGTGGATGATCCTTCTCGTCCTCGACCACCAGAAAGCGGCCGTCAGGCAACTGCTGTATGGCCGACGGCTCGTAGACGCCGGTCAAGGGCCGAAATGCCGGCAAGTCACTTTTGCTCATCTGGGCATTGTGTATCCCTTGCCGCTCGGCACTGCGCGCCGCTGTCGATCGATCCGTGGCAGCGCACCCCACCGCTCTCGCCAGCCGTGAAGCGGGAGCGCGATTGCGCCGCGTCGATCACTTTCAGACGCTCGACCGCGTTGTCACACGGATGTCATGCCGAGGCCGCAAACTAGACTGGCCGCAAGGCTGCGACGCAATCGAACCCCATGCAAAAGACCCAAGCGGTCGCCTCCCTCGGCCAGCACAGACTGATGCTGCCGGCCTGGGTCAAGGCAGCCTTGTCCGCCAACGACCGCCTCAAGGTCTACCTGACGGTCCTGCAGTCGGCCTCGTCGCACGCTTCGCACCCGCATCGCGCCGTGCCCGACCTGTCGAAGGAGATCGCCGCGGCCGGGTTGAACACGGCCTGGCTTCATGACCTGGCTGCAGTCGCGCGACGTGTCGACGAGGATCTCTTCATTCCAGATCTGCCAAGGCTGATCAAGTGCATCGAAGACGACCTCGCGACCATGGCGCGCCCGGTTCTGGAGACGACGCCGGACGCCGAGGAACCGCATCGCCGTGTGCCGCATCGCCTCGAGTGGCTTCGCGCGCTGGCCCGGGACCGGCTGAACGATCAGCAGCTCGAAGAGCTCACCCATGGCCGCCGCGGCGAGGGTGACAGCCTGCACCTGCTCGTGATGGACCTGCACAAGAAGATCAACAAGCTCTCCAGTGAACTTGCCAGCGAAGTGATCGCCGGCGCGAACGTATGGGAACTGCAACCGCAGGACCGTCCGCGAGTGGCCGCCTTCATGCGCGGCCTGAACCACACGAGCGCACTGAAGTTCGACCACCCGGGGCTGGACACCGCCGCGACGCGCGACGGCGAGCGCCTGCTGATCCAGAACGACATCGGCACGAACGATGCCCACGTGCTCGTGATCCAGGTCGCCGGTCATTCGATCACGTTGACCTACTCGGACCTGCACCGCGTCCGGCTCGAGTTCTTCCAATCGCTGCTGCAGCCCTTCGGTGCCCAATGGTCCAGGCTGGAGTCGCACTCGAACGCAGAACTCAACCAGGGCACGGCCTATTCGGTCGGCACGGCGCAGTTCGACTGCGCCGACGACGCGGCTGTCGAGTCAGCGCTCGAGGGCATCGGCTCACGCATCGTATTTCTGATCGACTGGAACCGTGCCCGCAAGCGCCTGCAGGCCTTCGTCGAGAAGGTCGATGCGATCGCCATCCTGGCCGAAGTCGCCCGGCTCGACATCGGCCACCGCGCCTGGCTGCAGGTCGGCGGCGAGCGGCTGATCTTCGCCGCGATGCAGGCGGCAGGCGAGGGTGCCTTCCGCATCGGCGACCGACTCGACGAGGTCATCGGCGCCGCTGACGCCCACGCCTTCCTGGTGGCCGTGATGCGGCTGGCGTGCGATGGCTTGCGCCGCGGTCAGCCTGCAGCCCTGGTGGCCGACGAGACGCGCATGCTGCTTGCGCAGCACGTGCGCCAGCGCACCAGCGAGTTCGACCTGTTGGCCGAGCATGCGTCGTACTGCCAGGCGCTGGCGCAGGCGGTCAGCGACGGCCTGGCCCATGGTGCCGAACGTTCGGGCAAGGCCGCGGCGGAACTCGCTGCGCGTTCGAAGGCCTGGGAGCGCAAGGCCGACCACCTGGTGATGCAGGCCCGCGAGAAGGCCGAGCACCAGCCGCGCTGGCGGCCCGTGGCCCGGCTGGTCGAGCAGTCGGACGACGTGGCCGATGCGCTCGAGGAGGCCGCATTCCTGATCAGCCTGATCGCCGACCACCATCTCAAGGGCTGGGACGATCACGTCCGCAAGGTGCTGGCCCGCCTGGCGGCCACCGTGCTGCAGGCGACGCAGGATCAGGTGAAGGCGCTGGCGATCGCGAGGACGCTCGGCAGCAACAGCGAGGCGGCCGACAACGACGCCTTCCTGCGCGCGACCTGGCGCGTGCTGCAGGCAGAGCGGCAGTGCGATGCCTTGTTGCGCGACGCGCGGCGGGTGATCCTCGGTGCGGTGCACGATGCGCCGTCGCTGATGCTCGCCAACGATCTGGCAGCCACGCTGGAACTGGCCTCGGATCGTCTGCTGGTTGCCGCCTACGCGCTGCGGGACCTGGCGTTCGACAAGGCAGGGGTGCGGGGATGAGTGCGCATCGACATCACCATGGCGAAGAGAGGCAACGCGTCGCCGTCGCGAGGGGCGAGTCCCTCGACATCCCGGTTCCGCGCCGTGCCGACCAGCACAGCACTCCGGCACCAGCCAAGACTGCCGCGCCTGCCGTGGGGCCCTTGCTGGCCAAGCCTGCCTCAGCGGTGGCGACCGCGTTGCCTCCCGAGGTCTATCTGATCGGCTGCGGCGACGATGTGACCGTGCAGGGCGTAGCCTCGGAGCGCAGCATGGGCTTCAAGGCGTGGAACCTGCTGCGCATGGCCCAGCTGTCGCTGCCCGTACCTGCAGCCTTCGTGATCGGGACCCGCTATTGCGCCGATCCCGCCGCCCGCACCGGCATTGCGGGTGCCGATCTGTGGCGGGCGGGCTTGCGTTTGCTCGAGCGTTCGACCGGCCAGGCCCTGGGCGACGCACGGCGCCCCTTGCTGCTGTCGGTGCGGTCCGGCGCGCCGGTCTCGATGCCGGGCATGATGGACACGCTGCTGAATATCGGCCTGTGCGACGCGACGGTCGGCGGCCTGCTGCGCCAGACCGGCAACCCGAGACTCGTGTGGGACGCCTACCGGCGCCTGGTGGCCACCTATGGCGAGGTGGTGGCCGGCCTGCCGGCAAGCCTTTTCGACGACGCTGCCACGGCGCTCTTTGGTGGCCGCGACGAACGTGACCTGGATTTCGCCGATCTTCGTTCGCTCACGCAGCGTTTTCTCGAAGTATTTTCGCAGGGCGCGGGGCGACCGTTCCCGCAGGATCCCGCTGAGCAGCTCGGCGGCGCGATCGAAGCTGTCTTCGCCTCCTGGCATTCCCCCAGGGCGCACGAGTACCGGCGTCTGAACCACATCGCCGATGCCATCGGGACAGCGGTGACGGTGCAATGCATGGTGTTTGGCAACGCAGGCGGCCAGTCGGGCGCCGGCGTCGGCTTCACGCGCGACCCGGCCACCGGCGAGCCTGCCCTGTGGGTCGACTTCCTCTTCAACGCGCAAGGCGAAGACGTGGTCTCGGGGCGGCGCAGTGCAAGCGGTCACGACGAGTTGGCAACGGTGCTGCCACAGGTCTGGCACGAACTCTCCGAGGCTGCACAGCAGCTGGAGCACGCCTTCGGCGACATGCAGGACTTCGAATTCACCGTGCAGGATGGCCGGCTCTTCATGCTGCAGACCCGGTCCGGCAAGCGCACGTCCCAGGCAGCGGCCCGCATCGCGCTGGATATGCTCGACGAGGGCTTGATCGGAACCCGGCTCGCGCTGGAGCGCACGGCCGCGATGGATCGCGAGTCGCTCGCGCGTCCCTGCGTCGTCGCGACAGGCGGCACGGTGCTGACCCCGCTGGGCCGTGCCGCCACCGCGAGCAGCGGCGTTGCCGTCGGCGAGGTCGCCCTCGACGAGGAGCGCGCGGTCGCCCGCCGCGAAGCCGGGGTCGCGGTGGTACTGGTGCGCCGCGATGCGGAGACCAGCGACATCGCAGCGCTCGAATCGGCCACCGGACTGTTGACGCAACGCGGTGCCCGGACATCGCACGCGGCCGTGGTGGCGCGACAGCTGGGCAAGGTCTGCCTCGTCGGTTGCTCCGAACTGCAGATCGACGAAGCCTTGCACACGATCCAGGTCGGCGCCACCACCTTGCACGAGGGCGACCCGATCACCCTCGACGGCAACGAGGGCGTGTTCTACGCCGGCACAGCCCGGGTCGAAATCGACTATCCGGAGGAACTGCTCGCACGTCTGGACATGCTCAGGCAGCGCGAACGAAGAGCCCTTTGAAGCGGCCAGGGCCGTGGAAAAGCGAACATGGTTTGCCGCCGCGGGTCTCTCAGCCCTGCAGCCAACGCAAGTCCAGGCAGAAGGCGCCCAGGCCGTGGTCGGGTGCAGCCCGCTGAGTGAAGCCCGGATCGCGGGGCCCGACCTCCAGCGCCACGCGCTCTGCGCGACGCTGGCTGGCCGCCGCAAGGTCTTCGGGCAGGCCTGGATAGGCGCTGCCGTCAGGCCGCCACTCGTGCAGGGTGACCTGGTAGTCCATCGGGTGGACGGGATGGCGCAGCAGCAGGCGCACCGGCGCCTGCGCGGCAAGTCCGGGGTGCAGGCCCCAGCTGGGGTCGAAGCTGCGGTAGCGCACACCGAAGACCAGCAGTTCGCCCGCACCGTCGATCTCGTGGCGCATCGGCAGCGCGATACCTTCAGCGTGCACCTGCCAGTCGCGCCAATCCGCATCGCCGCCGGGCTGCGGCCGCAGCCGGAACTCGATTCGCGCCGTGCTGGCGTCCACCATGCGGAAGCTGCCCCCCTGCTCCGGGCTGGCGGCGTCGCCCAACAGCGGCCAGAACTCCAGGCCGCGCCGGACCTCCAGCGAGCAGCCCGGCAACGCGGCCTGCCCCAGGCGACGAAAGGACTCGCGCAGCAGCACCGAGCGGATGGTCTCGTCCAGCCCCACGCCCGCTGCGTCCAGGGCCTTCAGCACCGCGTCGAGATCCTGTTCCAGGTAGAACGGCAACGCAAAACGCTGGTGCAGTTCACGGCCCCAGTCGATCAGCGGCAGTGCATCGTCGTCGGTGCAGTTCAGCATCGCGACCACGCTGCGCAACAGGCAGGCCAGCGCGGTGGCCCGCTCCGGTGTGTGCTGCATGCGCAGAGCGCGGAACTCCACCAGGCCCAGTTTGCCGCGACCGGCCAGGAACGGATTCCACAGCTTTTCGACGTTCATCTCGGCCCGGTGGCTGTTGCCGGTGGCATCGCACAGAAACGGCGCCAGGCTGTGCCACAGGCGCTCGGGCGTCGGTGCTTCTTCGCGTCCGAGCAGGCTCAGCGCCAGGGCCAGTTCGTCGAAGGCATCGGTGCCACGCTCGTCGGCCCGCACCGATTGCCCGCTGCTGCCCACGAAGTCGTGCGAGAAGAGGTACGACAGGGCCGGGTGGCGGTTGAGGAACCGCACCAGGCGCGGCAGCAACCGCGGCTCCTTCACGAAAGGGCTGTCCTGCGGCGACGGACCGCCCAGCGTGATCTGGCCGCCACCGCCCGAGTCCGCCACCGTGCCGTTGAAATAGAGCCGGTACGGCGCCAGGCTCTCATCTGCGGCCGCGGCATAGATCTCGCGGCTGCGCCACAGAAAGTCGGTGGCATCGACGCTCGGGGCGGTGTTGATCTCGATGACGGCCGGGTCTGGCGTCACGGTCGTCAGTTCCATCGTGGCGTCGACCGGCGGCGGGTAGCCGGCCACGATCAGCGCGGGCAGATCGCAGGCGAGGCCCGCCTGCGCCAGGCCATCGAGCACGGCCAGGAACATGGGCACGTCGTCGAACTGCGGCAACTCGACGAGTGCCGTCGGCTGGCCGCCGCAAGGCGTGATGCGCAACGAGAACAGGTGCAGGCCCGACTGCGCCAGCTCGTCGACCAGGCCGCTGGCCGGGATCGCTTGCGCGTGCACCGAAGGGCGGGTCAGGCGCGGGTCGCTGGCGTCGGGGGCGAGGAGTTCGGCGCGCGCGCTCATCAACAAGCGGCGCTCGAGCGCGTCTTGCATCACCACCGGTGCGACGGCAAGGCCGCGCCCGGCGAACGCCGCGCCCAGGGCCGCGGCCCAGCGGTCCAGATCGGCCGGGCGAACGGCGCCGGGCGGGGCCAGGGTGGGGTCGGGAGGTCCGTGCCAGAAGGTCGTCCCGTCCCTGCGGCGGTACAGCCCAAGGTTCCATCGCGGCGCGTCCTCGCCCGGGTATTGCCGTCCCACGCTGCGCAGCACGAGGCCGCCCGGGAAGCGTCGGCACAGCCCACTCAGCAGGGCCCGGGCCCGCTCTTCCTTGTCACCACCCAATGCCCTGCTCAGCCAGTGCGGCGACTGGGCGCTGCGGTCGGTGAACGTGGGCTCCGAGCCGACCCAGATCGTGAGCCCGCGCGCGGCGAGCCCGGCATCGTGTCGGCGCACGGCAGCGTCGAAGGCCTCGATCGTCCACATGGGTCAGGCGACGACTCTCTGATCGGCGATCTCGAGCTCGTCATGACGCGTTCGGGTCTGCATGGGACGGGGTTTGGCCGATTCCGAGGCGGAAGGATACCGTGGCGCGACAGGTGCCGGATGGCGGTCGCAGAACGAGCCGCATGCACCAACTTGGCCCGACGACGGGGGTGCTGCACTCGCCTTGGGCTGAGGTCGTTGAGGCAGTCGACCCTGCGCCCCAGTAAGCGGAGCATGCAACCGCACTGGCCACCCAGACTCGCATGGCATGGAATATGCGTCAAACGGGAGATCCGGGCACAGCTCGAACACATTGTGCTCAATGCGTGGGGATCGAGATGCGCGAGTCAGATTCACGAGTGCGCCGTGATGAAGGGGTGGCGGCATGCGGCCGAGTCGACACTCGACTTCTGCAATCGCGAGCTGTTTGACGATGCCTGCCATCGAGACCGTGTCGAGGAGCCCGCGCCATGAGCCTGACGCCGCACCAAGTTGAACTCGTGCAGTCCACCTTTTGCACCGTGCAGCCGATGGCCGCGACCGCCGCGGAGCTGTTCTACAAGCGCCTGTTCGAGATCGAACCTGCGGCAGCGGCTCTCTTCAAGGGGGACATGAGGCAGCAAGGCCGCAAGTTCATGCAGGTCCTGGCCGTGGCTGTCGGCAGCCTGTCCGGCATGTCCACGCTCGTTCCGATCGTCCAGCAACTCGGCTTGAAGCACGCTGCCAGTGGAGTCAGGGCAGAGCACTACGACTCGGTCCAGCAGGCGTTGCTGTGGACGCTCGCGTTGATCCTGCAGGAGGAGTACACCGCTGAGGTTCGTTCGGCGTGGGCCACCGCGTACGCCATGCTTGCTGGCGTCATGAAGGAGGCCGCGTGGGGTGTCCCCTAGAGACGGTTCCGGCCAATGCCCACTCCCGACCTGCTCGCCCAGCCGCTGTCCCTGCCCTGCGGCGCCATGCTGGCCAACCGCCTGTGCAAGGCGGCGATGACCGAAGGCCCTGCCGACACCCAGTTGCGCGAGGACGAGATCCTGGACTTCATCGCGCGCTTGGCCGAGGTGGCGTCGATCGCGCGCGAATGCGGCTTCACCGGCGTGCAGGTGCATGGCGCGCAGTGGCTGCTTGTCACCGGCCAGCCCGGTGCTGCGTGGGCGGTTTCACGCTATCGGCAGCTGCCGCATCCAGGTTCACAGCAGCGAAAAGGCCCGGCTGAAGAAATCGGTGCCGCCGAAGTTGCCCGACTTCAGCGCCAGGTGCAGCCCCGCGGCACGCGCCGGCGTGGCGGCGTGGCACCAGGGCACGCCCGGGTCGATCTGCGGCCCGATGCGCAACTGCGTGATGCCCAGGGCCTGCACGCACGCGCCCGAGGTCTCGCCGCCGGCGACGATGAGCTGGCCCACGCCTGTTTCGACGAGGCCGAGCGCAATGCGTGACAGCGCGTGTTCCACCAGCGCGCCGGCCTTGTCGGCGCCGAGCTGTTCCTGCACCGCGCGCACCGCGGCCGGCTCGGCGGTGGCGTAGACCAGCACCGGCGCCTTGTCCAGCAGCGGGCGGGCCCAGGCCATCGCTTCTTCCACCACACTGCGCCCCGCGGCCAGCTGCAGCGGGTCCACCGCAAAGGCCGCGCCGCCACCGGCGATGAACGCTGCCACCTGCGCATTCGTCGCCACCGAGCAACTGCCCGAGACCACCGCGCGCGCGCCACCGGCCGGCGGCAGTTGGGCAGCCTGCGCATTGCCCGCCAGGCCATGCAAGGCCGGGATGCCGATGGCCAGGCCCGAGCCGGCCACCACCAGCTTCAAGGGCGCCGAGGCCTGGGCCAAGGTGCGCAGATCGTTGTCGCCGAGCGCGTCCACCACCGCCAGCGTCACGCCCTCGGCGCGCAGCGTCGCCATGCGCTGGGTGATGGCTGCCGCGCCTTGCGCAACGCAGCGGTAGTCGATCAGGCCGACACGCCGGCCCCGCACTGCATCCAGCTGCGCCTGCATGACGCGCACCAGGCTGGCGTCGGTCATCGGCGTCAGCGGGTGGTGGCGCATCGAGCTGTCGGACAACAGCAGGTCGCCGACGAACAGGTGGCCCTTGAAGACGGTGCGTGCGTTCTCCGGGAAGGCCGGGGTGATGACGACGAAATCCGCACCCAGCTCGTCCATCAGCGCTTCAGTGACCGGGCCGATGTTGCCTTGCGGCGTGGAGTCGAAGGTCGAACACACCTTGAAGTAGATCTGCGCGGTGCCCTGCGCGCGCAGCCAGCGCGCTGCGGCCACCGATTGCGTGACGGCCTCGGCCACCGGGGCGGTGCGCGATTTCAGCGCCACGACCACCGCGTCGGCATCGGGTGCCAGGCTGGCCGCGTCGGGCACGCCGATGACCTGCACCGTGCGCATGCCTGCGCGCACCAGGTTGTTGGCCAGATCGGTGCCGCCGGTGAAATCGTCGGCGATGCAGCCCAGTTTCAATGTCATATGTTGGCTCCGGAAGTTGAATGCCGGTGAAGATCATCACGGCTGCGTGCGCCGCAGCTTGCGCACCACCTTGGCGTCGACCCAGGACGCGGCAGCAGTATCCAACTGCAGGAAGTGCGTGCTCCTCAGGTGGGCCTGGATCGCGGCCTCGTCGTCGTACAGCTCGTACAGGAAGAACAGTGATGGATCGGCCGGGTCGCGACAGACGTCGAACTGGCGGCAACCAGGCTCGGTCTCGCGCGACGCTCGTGCGTTCTCCTCGATGGCGGCTTCGAAGTTGCGCACGAACTCGGGCTTGATGTGGAACTCGACGACGAGTGCTTGCATGGTGCTCAAAGGGATTGCAGGAAGCGCGGGAACCACAGCGACAACCACGGGATGTAGGTGATCACCAGCACGACGGTGAAGGTGGCGACCATCAGCGGCCACAGGTGGCGCGTGATCTCGCCGATGCCGGCATGGGCCAGCTTGGCGGCGACGAACAGCGTGCCGCCGACCGGTGGCGTGTACAGCGCGATCGCCAGATTGGCGGTCATCACCACGCCGATGTGCACCATGTCCATGCCGAAATGCTTGGCCAGCGGCAGGAACAGCGGCGCGCTCAGCAGCATCGCCGGCAGCGGCTCGATGAAGATGCCCAGCAGCAGCAGGCACACGTTGAACAGGATCAGGAACATCCACTGCTCGGTGGCCACCAGCTGGATCCATTCGGCCATCTGCACCGCCACCTGCTCGACGGTGATGAGCCACGCCAT
>Ga0105090_10002328_pt1 | contig 10570 bp, 9 predicted proteins | sample PPLLak3March2015_FD_79110 | JGI IMG/M metagenome (GOLD analysis project Ga0105090, IMG submission 79110) | Freshwater sediment microbial communities from Prairie Pothole Lake near Jamestown, North Dakota, USA - PPLs Lake P7 Core (1) Depth... | ecosystem: Environmental > Aquatic > Freshwater >... | reverse complement strand
CCCGCGTTCGATGGCCTGTCGTGACCAGGCCGTTAGCTCACGGCGATTTCCGGCTGAGCTTTCCATGGGGGGTGCAAATGACAACCGTGCCTGTGTCGTCGGGCGAGTGAGGACGGTACGGATCGATGCGACGAGGGTCTGGTCTCCGACGAACGCGATGTCCGCATCGTGCCGGCCGTCTTGCCCTCTATATTGAATCGCCACCGGCCACACGAGCGCTTCGGCGTCGATCGCCGATTCAAACAATCCTGAATGGAATGTTCGGAGAGAGGCGCCGTCGGTCGTCGTGCCTTCCGGGAACAGCGCCACGCACTGGCCGCGTCGCAGTGAGGCGGTGACTCCCTGCGTCACCCGGGCCAACTCGTGCAGGCTGGTCCGCTTGAGAAACAGCGTGCCGGTCCGTGCCGCCATCCAGCCCACCAGCGGCCATTGTCGGACTTCGGCCTTGGCGACGAAGTGCGCCCGTCGGCACGCGTTGATGACGAGAATGTCCATCCATGATACGTGATTCGCGACGAACAACACCGACGACACTTTCTCCGGGGGCCTCTCGCCCTGGAAAACCAGACGGATCGACAGGGCTTCCAGGACTTCGCGACACCATTGCTCAATGATCACATCTCGTTTGTGGGGCTGAACCGCAGGCATGATGGCTCCGACCAGGAACAATCCCTTGATCAGTTTGACGACGAGGTTTGCGCCCCTGGTGAGTTGTGTCAGGCGGCCGGTGCGTGGATATGGCATGGGGCTCCCAGGAAATGACGGGCGTAGCGGGGGTTCATTTTCGACAACGGCAACAGCATCAACAAATCAGCCGTATTAAAGTGCTCATCCCACGCTGGTTCTCCGCAGATGTAGGCGCCGAGACGCATATACCCTTTCACTAAAGGCGGCAGGATCGGCCTGCCGAGGAGATGGCACGCATCTGTGGGATATCGGCGGTGAGGGACGACTCGCCAGTAGTCGGGACTGAGACAGGTATTGCGGAGGCTCACATACGTTTCTGTCGCGAGGCGGCCTCCATCGGTGAGACTGATGCTGGCGCAGCCCATCAGGTATTCGTATCCGCCGCTCATCATGTATTGGGCGAGCCCGGCCCAGAGGAGCGTGATGACACCTCCCTGGCGGTAGTCCGGGTGAATACAGGATCGGCCCACCTCGACGAGACGGGGAACGAGCGGTTTCAGCTTCGTGATGTCAAATTCGGTTTCTGAATAGAACCGACCCGCCTCTTGGGCCTTCCACGAGGTCAAGATGCGGTAGGTCCCGACGACTTCATCACGATCGGTGTCACGCACGATCAGATGATCGCAGTAGGAATCGAATTCATCGGCATCAATGCCCGACGAGTGGTCGGGCAACCGGGCGCCGCATTCCTCGGCGAAGATACGGTAGCGCAGCCGCTGCGCCTCGCGCACTTCAAAGGCTGACTTGGCCAGGGTAACGGTCAGATTTGACCGTTGAGTATTTTCGAGCGTGAGAGTGTCCATGGTTCTCCCTCCTGTGTCATCGCAGGTTGCCTATTGCAAGCGTGGATGGGCCATGTAACAACGACGTAAATTTGGGGTGAGTCGCCCGTTAATTCGGGATTGAGATGGTGTGTCAGAGCCTGATCACGGAGAAGATGCTGCGGCGTAGAAGAAGGAAAATCTAAGACAGCAAGGAACGCTATTTGGACGAAAGCTGATCGGACAACTTGTAGCCCAGTGATTTCACCGAGATGATGGCGTCGTTGAGGATCGGCATCTTGAGCTTCAGTCGCCGTATGTGAACGTCGACGGTTCGAGTCGTTCCGTAGTAGTCGTATCCCCAGACCCCGTTGAGGAGCACATCCCTGGTCAGCACCCGCCCGGGGTGACGGAGCAGATGTTCGAGCAAGCCGAATTCTTTGGCGGTGAGCGGGACTTCTTTACCCTTTACGAGGACTTCGTGTCTGGTCAAGTCCATCTGAAGCGGGCCGTAACTCAAGGCCGTCGCCTTCTCATGGTTCGTGCGTTCGAGCCGGCGGAAGAGCGCTTTCACCCTGGCGACCAGAGATTTGGGGCTGAACGGCTTGGTGACGTAGTCATCGGCGCCGAGCTCAAGTCCGACGATGGTATCCGATTCTTCCGCCTTTGCCGTCAGCATGATGATGGGAATGAGCGCCGTGTCCGGTTTGTTGCGGAGCGACTTGCACACCTCCAGTCCGTCCATCTCAGGCAACATCAAGTCGAGAATGAGCAGATCCGGATGGTCCGATGCCACAAGCTTCTGGGCTTCGATGCCGGTTTTTGCGCGAAGCGTGTGGAACCCTTCTTTCTCAAGATAGATCTTCACTAATTGAGCGATGTCGTTTTCGTCTTCGACGATGAGAATGGTCTTAGGACGTTGCGAAGTCATCAGGACCTCCCCGCGCTATTCCGGCCTGTTTCACTCGTGCGTTGCATGGATGCCGTTACCATACGCTTTCCATGTTACGGGGAGATTAACTGCAATCTGGTATTGAGATGGTCGGCCCATGTGATCCTGGTGGAGTTCGGGATGCGGGGCCTTCTCAGTGGCGTGACATTCACGGAAGCCTATGATCTTCAATGGTTCTTGCGCCTCGTTGACCACCCCAAGCAGTCAAGGAAAAGGCCCCATTGTTTCACAGGAAACACATTGTGGCGCGCCTTTTTTAACGAAGTGTTAACACGAAATTGAGGCCTGCGTGGCCGGTGATGATTGGAAGAGGACTAGGATGTCCAGCGAGTGCTCGTGTTGTTGACAGTAAGATTTATCTGTCTTCTGCGAAGAGGAGCCCGCTGTGAAAAAGGCGTTGATCACGGGGATTACCGGACAGGACGGCTCGTATCTCGCCGAGCTGCTGCTTGCAAAAGGCTATGAAGTCTTCGGCGTGATCCGGCGTTCCAGTTCTTTCAATACCGGACGCATCGATCAGATTTATGAGGATCCGCATGTGCCCGAGCCCCGGCTACGCCTCGTGTTCGGCGATCTCAATGATGCGAGTTCGCTCAACCGCATTCTTCGAACGATTCAGCCTGACGAAATCTACAATCTTGGCGCGCAAAGCCATGTGCGGGTCAGTTTCGATATTCCGGAATATACGGGTGACGTCACAGGACTCGGGACGGTGCGGTTGCTGGAAGCGATTCGGGAGGTGGGCCTGCGTCCGAAGTTCTATCAAGCCTCGTCGAGCGAGATGTTCGGGAAGGTTCAGGAAATTCCTCAACGCGAGACGACTCCCTTCTATCCCCGCAGCCCGTACGGCGCGGCGAAGCTGTACGCGCACTGGATCACCGTCAATTACCGTGAAGCCTACGGGCTTTTCGCCTGCAGCGGCATTCTCTTCAACCACGAGTCGCCGCGGCGCGGGGAAACGTTCGTCACCCGGAAAATCACCAAGGCGGTCGCGCGCATCAAGCTCGGACTCCAGCAGGAATTATTCCTCGGCAATCTGGACGCCAAGCGCGACTGGGGGTTTGCGGGCGACTATGTGCAAGCGATGTGGATGATGCTGCAGGCCGATCAGCCGGACGATTATGTCATTGCGACAGGCGAAACCCACACGGTGCGGGAAATGCTGGAGCTGGCCTTCGAGACGGTGGGGCTCGACTGGCGTCCCTATGTGAAAAACGATCCCCGGTACTATCGTCCGACGGAAGTCGATCTCCTGATCGGAGACCCGAGTAAAGCCAGGAATGTCCTCGGGTGGGAGCCGAAGATGTCGTTTCATGAGTTGATCACCATGATGGTCAGGGCGGATGTCGAGGCGGAACGTTTGAAGCTCGATGGCATGAGGGGGAGACCGGAACTATGTATATCTGGCGAGATCAAAGAGTTGTTGTAACGGGCGGAGCCGGATTTCTCGGATCCGTGCTCGTAAGAAAGCTGCGGGAACGGGGCTGTCGAGACCTGTTTGTCCCCAGGAGCCGGGACTACGATCTCGTGCAGATGGGGGCGGTGCAACGCCTCTATCGGGATGCCAAGCCTCATCTCGTTTTTCATCTGGCGGCGCGCGTCGGAGGCATCGGCGCCAATCAGGCGCAGCCCGGCCGCTTCTTTTACGAAAACCTCATGATGGGCGCCCAGTTGATGGAAGCGGGGCGCCAACATGGAGTGAAGAAAGTCGTGGCCGTGGGCACCATCTGCGCCTATCCCAAGTACACGCCGGTTCCGTTTCGGGAAGAGACCATTTGGGATGGGCATCCGGAAGAAACCAACGCTCCCTACGGGCTGGCGAAGAAAATGCTGCTGGTCCAGTCTCAAGCCTATCGGGCACAGTACGGATTCAATTCGATCGTCTTGTTTCCCGCCAATCTGTACGGCCCCGGCGACAACTTTCATCCGGAAACATCGCACGTCATTCCGGCTATTATTCAGAAATGTGTCGACGCGAAAGAAGCCGGCGCTCCCTCGGTGACTCTGTGGGGAGACGGGACGCCGACGCGGGAGTTCCTCCATGTCGAAGACGCGGCAGAAGGGCTGCTGCTGGCGGCCGAACGGTACGACCGCAGCGAGCCGGTGAATCTCGGAACCGGGCGGGAGATGACGATTCGTGAACTGGCCGGAGTGATCGCCGAAGAAGTGGAGTTTTCTGGAGCGGTGGTATTTGATCCCGGTAAACCAAACGGCCAGCCCCGGCGCTGTCTCGACGTGTCGCGTGCGGCTGATTTCGGTTTTCAGGCTACCCGGTCCTTTCGTGAAGGAATCCGGGAAACGGTGTCGTGGTTTCATGCCCATCGAACCGAACTCTGCGGATTCACGCGCTAGCTCGTCCGTCTGGGATCTGTCTCGACCGCTCCCAGATATTTCGTCGCTTTACGATTTGTTAACACAAATTTGACCCTTGCGTGGTCCGTCTACTGAACCTTCGGCAGTAGACTGGGTTTCCATTGAAGAGAGGAAGCTCGGATGAGCATGACGATCTGCTGCCTGGAGCCGGTTCTCGCCCCCTACAGCATCCCGCGGTTTCGGGCGCTGCAAGCGCTGCGGCCGGACTACTCTGTCCGGGTCATGGCTTTGGGCGCCACAGAACGGATGCGTGAGTGGAAGGTCCGGAAGCAGGATTTGGGGTTCGACTATATCGAGGCGGTTCGGGGAGAAACCGTTGAGAACATTGAGCCGTGCGTCCTGGCGGCGCGCGTCAGGCAGTGGCTGGACGATTGCGATCCGCAGGCCGTGGTGATTACCGGCTATTACTATCCTGCCATGAGAGCTGCGGCACAATGGGCGCGCCGGCATGGGCGCGCCAGTATCTATATGGGAGACTCCCAGCGGGTGGATCGGCCGCGAATCGCGATCAGGGAATGGCTGAAAGGCTGGTGGGTTCGACGGCATTACGATTCGGCCTTTGTGGCAGGAGAACGGGCGGCGACTTATCTGACGGGGATGGGATTTCCTCGCGAGCGAATCTGGACGGGCTACGACGTCGTCGATAATCACGCCATTGCATCGGGAGCTGATTCTGCGCGCGCCGATGCATCGGAGTTGCGGACGCGTCTCGGTCTTCCTGAACGGTTCTTCTTGTTTGTCGGAAGGTTTGCGGAAGAAAAAAATCTTCCGCGCCTGCTCGAAGCCTATTCCGGGTACCGGCAGGCTGCCGGCTCACAAGCCTGGGGGCTTGTGATGGTCGGGCGCGGGCCCCAGGACGATCTATTACAGCGCCAGGCTCAGGGAATCGACGGGGTGGTCTTTGCCGGATTCCAACAGTCGGAACAGCTGCCTGCTTACTATGGATTGGCCTCCTGTCTGGTGTTGGCGAGCGTGAGCGAAACGTGGGGACTCGTCGTGAACGAAGCGATGGCGGCGGGGCTGCCGGTGCTTGTATCTCACCGGTGCGGCTGTGTGCCGGAACTGGTGCGGCCCGGATGGAACGGGTATCTGTGCGACCCGTCGGACATTGCCGGTCTGGCTCGATCGATGGCGGTCGTGTCGTCGCCCGCGGCCGATATCGACGCAATGGGTAGAGCGTCCCGGCGGATCGTGGCCTTGTACACACCGGACACCTGGGCGCAAGGCCTCGGTGACTGTATTGAGCGGACCTTGGCCCGCTGTGAGGGGCTGGGTGTGGAGGCAACCACACGGTGGCCGGGCTTCTTCAGGACGGAAAAACAGCCGAGTTGATGCGGGGATTAATGGCGCTGTTCGCTCGATCATTGGTCTGGCCGGGGCGCGTGGCTCATGCCTTCCTGGATGGGACCGCGTTCACTGCCGTGCGACAGAGGGCAGCCGAAGCCGTTGAGTCGTCCCGTGTACTCTCGGGATATTCTCTCCTCACCGGACTCGGGCTCCTTCTTGGCTTTGCCCGCGAACTGACGGTGGCTTCGACATTCGGATTGAGCCAGCAACTCGACGTCTTCGTCGCGGTGATGAGCGTGCAGCTGTTCTTCGGCGCTCAAATCGGGAATGCGTTGGAAACGGCGTTCATCGCCCGGGTCGGGGCGCAGAGCGGGCCGAGCGCGGTACTCCGGTTCTTGTGGCCCGCGGTCTATGGGCTGTTGCTTGTCAATGCCGGCGTCGTCCTGTGTCTGTGGGGAGGCGGATCGCTGTTACTGGAACACCTGTTCCCCCGCTTCGATACCGGGCAGCAGGCCGTCGCCGCACATACGCTGCACGCGCTGCTGCTTCCGCTCGTCTTCGCCAGTACGGCCGGACTCTTCCGTGGAGCCCTCGTCGTTCTAGGGGCATTCGTGCCGGGATTTCTGGCCGGTTCGATCGTGTCGGTCTGTACGATCGTGTCGATCGCGTTGTTTTCCTCCAGTCTCGGGATCGATGCGTTGACGCTGGGTGTGGCGGTGGGCAACCTCGGAGTGCTCGGCCTTTTCGTCGGACGGCTGGCTCTTCTCACGCGCGGAGCGAGGCCGGCATCCCCGGAGGTGCCGCCGGTCGCGGGCAGGGCTGGCTGGTTTGTGCTGTGGGGGGGCGCTGCAACGGTGCTGTTCGGGGAACTGGTGTACGCGGGCGTCACGTTGACTGAGCGCAGTCTGGCATCCTGGCTTCCTTCCGGATCTATCGCCGCGTTCTTTTACGCCAGCACCATCGTGTCTGTCCCGCTGGCGCTGTTCATCGTTCCGCTGACCACGATGGTCTTCCCCGGTATGGTCGAAGCATTCAGGCGTGACCTTCGGGCGGGACTTGCGCAGGTCAGCAAATACGGGATGTTCCTGTTGATGGCCAGCGTGGTCGTGGTTCTGATCGTCGTGCCGTTCGCTCGAACGATCGTCGAAATGGTCTTTTTGCGCGGGCAGTTCTCAGCCGAGCATGCGGAATTTACTGCCTCAATCCTCTCGGTGACGATTATGGCGTTGCCCTTCATGAGTCTCAGCCGGCTGCTCCGCAATGCCTGCTATGCCCTCTCGGACTACCGGACTCCCGTGGCCGGGCTGTTCGTTCAATTGGCGGCGCTGGCCGGACTGGGGCTGGTGCTCGTCCCGCGGTATGGAGCGGCGGGACTCGCGGTCGCGATGGTGGCCGGCGAGGCCGTTCTGCTGTCGACCATGACGCTGGCGTTGTTCAGACGGGTGCGCGCGCAATGACTGTCTGGGACGACACGTTGACCGATGAGACGCCTCCCCGAACCTGGGTCGGTGTCATGTTGGGTGTGTGGCTGAGCGGCGTCTTCGCCGCTTCGCTGGCAGGGAAGCTGGAGAGTGGACGCGAGGGAATTGTGTCGATGCTGTTGCTCGGAGCTGCGGTGGTGTGGCCGCTCGCGTATTTTGCTCTCGGCCGCTGCCGGTTCGTTCCACGTGCAATGCCCGTCGCGGCGACCGCCGCAGTGCTGCTGTTCGGAGTCGTGTCGGCTTTGTCGAGCTTCTTAAGTCCGGTCGCTTTGCTGTCGACAGGTTATGTGGTCCTGACGTTGACCGGCATCTGGCTGGCGCTGCAATTCAATTCCAATCTCGATCCGGAGCAATATGAGCAGGGGCTCAAAGTCTTTGCCGTCCTCACGGCAGGGTTTCTGATCGGGTTTGCCTGGTATGACTACGTGCCCGGCACCCGATTGGGGACGGGCAAAGACATTCTGAATCCCAATACCATCGCCCTGGTGTCCGTCTCGGTGTTACTCGCGGCGATAGCGATCAAGGCGCTGGTACTGCGGCTGGCGGTGATGGCGCCGATCGCCGGGATTATCGTCCTCACGAGTTCCCGGACGGCGGCAATCGCCGTCCTGTCGGGCTTGGTGGTCGTCGCTTATCTGCGTCTGCAAGCCCGTGGTCGATCGTTGCTGTTGCCGGGCGCGGTCCTGCTGTTGGTGATCGTGGGAGCGATGGTGACATTCGGCGACAAGATCTATCTGTCCGTTGATCAGTTCTACGCCCTGAGCACGGCCGATCGCGGAATCGGGTCCGGCGCGAGCGGGCGGCTGACCGCGTGGAAGGGAACCTGGGACCTCTTTGTGCGCAACCCGGCCATCGGCATCGGGTTTCGCGCGCATGAACATCTCCTGAAGGCCGATACGTCGGCGCATAACGGCTATCTCGCGACGCTGGCGGAAATCGGTCTCCTGGGATTTCTGGGGGTGGCGTACCTGATCTGGCGCGCGATGAAACTGTGGTGGAACGCCGCTCATGAGCCGAACCAGTCTGGCCATGCCAGCATTCTGTTCGGACTCTGTGTCGGCTATCTGCTACTCGCCATGTTCGAGCGCTACCTGATCAATGTCGGCAATCCCACCTCGTTGTTGTTTCTTCTCTGCATCATGCAGCCTCGCAATTCCGATATAGCCGTTTCGCCGGAAGACGAAGATGAGGAGTGGCCGTCTGTGGAGGAAGAGGCTGTCGGTGAATTTGCGGAGGGTACGTCGAGGCTGTGAGTGGTGGGGCCGTGGGTACGAATCAGAATACCAACAGGATCTTCGTGTGATGACAGCGTGCCGGTGTAGTCGGTCGATCGATGGGGTGAAGGATGAACGAGACAGCCTATGCGTTGAAGCGGCGGGTCTGGTCTCTGCCTTGCCGGGACCGGTCCGTCCGTGCGGAGTGGCGAACTTTTATGATGCGTGAATGGAAAGATCTCTTGAAGCAGATACGGGTAGGGCTGCTGCTTCGATTCCGATATCGAAACGCACGGGTTGGGAAGAGTTTTCATGTCGGGACATCGGTCAGTATCGGAGCAGGCTTTGTGGCGGGCGACTATGTGTACATCGGACCCTATAGCCAGCTGCCGCCGCAGGTGCAGGTCGGTCATTACTCGTCTCTCTCGGCGCATGTGGCGGTTGTCGGCGCCGATCATAATTACGATCCGCCGGGCGTGCCGATCGTGTTTGCCGGACGGCCGCCGTCCCGGGTCACGACGATCGGTAGCGATGTGTTGATCGGCCACGGCGCGATTCTCATGCGCGGGATCACGATCGGCAACGGAGCCATTGTCGGCGCTGGCGCGGTGGTTACGAAGGATGTCCCGCCCTATGCGGTGGTCGCCGGGGTTCCTGCCAGGGTTCTGCGCTACCGGTTCGATGAGCGGGGAAGGACAATCCATGAGGCGATGCTGGCGCAGCCGACGCAGCAGGGCAAGCATCCGGGGCCATTGAGGTAACAGGATGCAAATAAAGTCGCCGCTTCAGTCCTTTCCCAGTCCGCACTCGTACCGGAATCGCATCGGCCGGATGCTATGGACCGCGGTCTGGTTCGTGTTATTCCGCCCCAGCCCCAGGCCATTCCATGTCTGGCGCCGGTGGCTGCTGCGCCTGTTCGGCGCCACGATCGAGCGGGGCGCGCACCCCTACCCGTCGGCCAGAGTCTGGGCGCCGTGGAATCTGACGATGAGGGAAGGCAGTTGCCTTGGCGATCATGTCGATTGTTACTCGGTCGATCGGGTGACGCTCGAACCCTATGCGACGGTCAGTCAATACTCGTTCCTCTGTACGGCCAGTCACGACTATACGATTCAGGAGATGCCTGTCATTACCGCACCGATCAGAATCGAGCGCCGGGCATGGGTGGCGGCGGATACCTTCGTCGGCCCGGGGGTGACGATCGGCGAAGGAGCGGTGGTCGGGGCGCGTGCGAGTGTGTTTCGTGATGTCGATCCGTGGACGGTGGTCGGCGGAAATCCCGCCCGGATTCTCAAGAAATACCATTTGGAAGAGGACCTATGACGACCGACACGACCGTCGATATGTCCGGCTATGCGTATGGGGACAGCGCCCTCAATGCGTCGCACGAGTATTTGCTTCCCGCAGTGCAGGAGTTACTTGCTTCGTTGAATCTCGCTCAGGAGCAGCGGCGCATCTTCGAGCTGGGTTGCGGAAATGGAGCCGTTGCCGATGCGTTGACGCGGCAGGGCTATCATGTCACCGGCATCGATGCTTCCGTCCAGGGCATTGAGCAGGCGCGGCAGACCCGACCCCATCTCTCGTTGAAGCTCGGTTCGGTGTATGACCGTCTCGCTGCACAGCATGGCAGATTCCCGGTCGTTCTCAGTCTCGAAGTGGTGGAGCATTTGTATGCGCCGCGCGATTTTGCCGGGACGTTGTTCGATCTGGTGGAACCGTCCGGCACCGCGATCGTTTCAACGCCCTACCATGGCTATTGGAAGAATCTGGCTCTGGCGTTGACGGGCAAGATGGACAGCCACTTCACGGCCTTGT
>Ga0105090_10002327_pt1 | contig 10575 bp, 9 predicted proteins | sample PPLLak3March2015_FD_79110 | JGI IMG/M metagenome (GOLD analysis project Ga0105090, IMG submission 79110) | Freshwater sediment microbial communities from Prairie Pothole Lake near Jamestown, North Dakota, USA - PPLs Lake P7 Core (1) Depth... | ecosystem: Environmental > Aquatic > Freshwater >... | reverse complement strand
CGCGCCGGCGGCCGAGGCTGCGGAACGCCTCGACGAACACCTCGGGCCGCGCGAACAGCGCCACCATGGCCGCCACCACCATCATCGTGATGCCCCACCACAGCGACCACGTGTTCAGGAGGTCCGCGCGGCCGAACAGCGCCGTGCCCTCGGCGATGACGCCGGCCCGCGGCTGGATCTCGCCGAGCGAGATCATGATGGGCACGACGATCACGAAATTGAGCACGGCGCCGAGCAGCAGGCTCACCGCGGTGCGGATGCCCATCAGTCCGCCCGCGCCGATCATCGCGAAGTCGAGCGTGGGCGACAGCGCGAGCTGCCGGATGTCCACGCCGGCGAGCTTCGGCAGCGGCATGAGGCCTTTTTCCACGAGTGCGTAGTACCAGCCGTCGAGGTTGTGGGGCAGGTGCCACGAGGACTGCAGGCCCAGCCACTTCTCCTGCACGAGCCGCATGTAACTCTCGCCCGAGATGAAGCTCACCCCGCCCGCGAGCACGGCCGCGATGCTGAGCAACCTGGCCTTGAACATGCCGCTCGCCGCCCCGGCGCGCTCGTAGAGCGCGTCGAGCACCACGCCGCACGCGCGGCCTTCCGGGAACGGGTGCTGCTCGTCGTTGATGAAGCGGCGCTTCATCGGGAATGCGACCAGCACGCCGAGGATCGACAGCACGATGGTGAAGCAGATGATCTGCCACAGCGGCAGCACGTTGTTGGTCGCCCACATGTAGGCCGCGAGGCCCGAGGTGAGCGGCATGGTCATGTAGCCCGCGGCGGTCGCGATCGACTGCACGCAGTTGTTCTCGAGGATCGTCATGTCGCGGGCGCCGAGCCGCGAGAACACCCGGTACAGGGCGAATGCGAGGATCACCGACGTGAGGCCCACGCCGAGCGTCCAGCCGGTCTTGGCCGCCACGTAGAGGTTGGTGACGCTCAGGATGCCGCCCAGGCAGAAGCCCGTGATGGCCGAGCGCAGCGTGAGCTGCGGCATGTTGCCCCGGAACACGTTCTCGAACCACCAGCGGTCCTTCTGCTCGCGGGTCCAGGTGCGGATCTGTTCTTCGGTGAGGTGCTTGAGCGCCATCGTTGCGTCGGGTGTCAGCGGCGACGACGAAGGATACCCGCAAACGCCGTCCCGTCGCCCGACCCCGGGCGCGTGGCTCGCGCGCAAGGCGCCCGCCCGGCTACACTGCCACGCAGGTCAGGGGCTGCCGGGGGTTGGCATGAAACAGCACACTGTGTGCCGCACGGACGAGATCCCGAAGGGCCAGATGAAGGCCTTCCGCGTGGCTGGCGAGAAAATCGTCGTGTACCACCTCAAGGACGGCTTCTACGCCACGCAGGCGAGTTGCACCCACGTGTTCGCACCCCTTGCCCGGGGCAAGATCATGGATGGCTGCAAGGTGCAGTGCCCGTTCCACCACGCGCGCTTCGACATCCGTACCGGCGAGGTGATCGACTGGGCGAATTTCCCGCCCGGCATCCAGGTGCTGAATGTCGTGCGTGGCGAGAAGGCACTCAAGACCTACAAGGTGTCGGTGCGCGAGGGCGAGGTGCTCGTCCGGCTTTGAATGGTGCGCCCTAGGCGGCCAGTGCGCTCGCCCAGGCGAGCACCAGGACTGCGAGCGCGAGCGCGCCCGATATCCACTGCGCGAGCGGACCACGCGGGATGCGCAGCGACGCGTGCGCGATGCCTGCCAGCGCGCCCATGGCGAACCCGGTGAGGTGTGCGAGCACGTCGGTGCGCTCGCCGCCGGCGCCGGTGAACCCGAGCAGGATCACGCCGGCCACCAGGGGTGCCCAGCGATAGGCCCAGCGGTCGCCCGGGTCGCGACGGCGGCGCCACGAGTACGCGGCGAGCAGCCCGAGCGTGGCGAAGACGGCTGTCGATGCGCCCACCGACGAGTGCCACGCCGGTTGCACGAAGGCGTTGAGCAGGTTGGCGGCACTCGCGGCGGCGAGCACCGAGCCCCACGCAATGCCGGCGCCGAGGAGTTGTCCCGCGAGCAGGCCGAACACGATGCCGAAGCCGAGGTTCGCAAGCAGGTGCCCGACATCGAGATGCAGCGTGAGTGCCGTCATGGCGCGCCAGGACTCGCCGGATCGCGTCGGCCCCGCGACCAGTGCGCCTGCGTCGAACCAGTCGGCGTCGAGCGCCAGAGCGCCGGCCAGGTAACCCACGACCAGGATGACCGCCGCATACGTGGCGGAGCCGAGCCACGCACCGCGATGTAGCGGTTCCGGCGCCATGGGGCTCCGGCGCGGCGGGTTCTCGGTTTCGTATTGCTCGAGATGTGCCATCGCAGCGGCTTGCTGCGAGGCGGGAACGACTAGCGCCCACGCACGGCCGAGCCAGACGACCTGCGACGGTATGCCCACCGCGTGCAGCACGAAGCCGCGCTCCTCGCAGGCACTGCGCCAGAACGAGCGGAAGATTTCGACGATCTCGGCGGGGGCGGCCGTGTTCACGAGCGCGTGCGTCGTCGGTGCCGCGGCTAGGTGCGGGAGCGCAGCTGGGCGCCGACCGACTCGAGCTGGTCGTGCATGGACTCGACGAGCCTGCGCCCGATCTCGATGGCCTCGCTGGCGCGGTGGAAGTCCATCAGCTGGAAGTCGGCGAGATCGGGCCGCAACACCAGGTCGGCCGGGTCGATCGCAAGCCGGCTGCGCGTGATGCGATCCTGCATGATGTTGACCGAGCTGCCCATCACCTCGAGCAGGCCGGGTTCGGTGCGCTTCGAGCGGAACGACTCGACGAGGCCGTCCACGAGGCCGGACCACTTCTTGAGGATCGCCGTGCCTTCCTCGGTGGCCGCCGGTTCCAGCGCGTCGGCAGGGGGCGAGCCGTCCTGCGCGCGCTTGGTGACGTTGGTCACCGAGCGGCTCAGGTCCACGGCGATCACCACGTCGGCGCCGAGCGCGCGGCACATCGACACCGGCACCGGGTTGACGACGCCACCGTCGATCAGCCAGCGGCTGGTATGCCAGGTGGGTGCGAACAGGCCGGGGACGCCGCTCGAGGCGCGCACGGCCGCCATGTACGGGCCGTCGCGCAACCAGACTTCCTCGCCGGTGTAGAGGTCGGTGGCCACGGCGCCGAAGCGGATCGGCAGCGACTCGATCGGCGCGTCACCGATCTGCGTGCCGATCGCCTCCATCAGACGGTTGCCGCTCATCACGCCGCCGCCCCTGAACGTGGTATCGACGAGCCGCCACACGTCGCGCTGGGTGAGCGCGCACACCCACTGCTCGAGCGCGTCGAGCCGGCCGGCGGCCGAAGCAGCGCCCACCAGGGCGCCCACCGAGGCGCCGGCGATCACGTCCGGCACGAAGCCGCGCTCGGCGAGCGCGCGCAGGATGCCGATGTGTGCCCAGCCGCGGGCCGAGCCGCTGCCGAGCGCGAAGCCGAGCAGGGGTCGCGTCATGGGCGCAGTGAGCGGTACAGGAACGGCAGGCTCTCGTTCATGCGGTAGTCGATGTCGGAGTGATCGTCGTCGAACTCTTCGTAGCGGTGCGCGATGCCCGCTGCGGCGAGCCGCCGCGACAGTTGCCGCGTGCCGTAGTGAATGTGGTACTGGTCGCGCCAGCCGCAGTCGATGTAGAGCCCTGAGAGCTTGCGCAGGTTGCGACCGTAACGGCCGACCAGCCGCACGGGGTCGTGCTCGAGCCACTGTTGCCAGCGCTTGTCGATGAGCTCGCCGGTCTCGAGGTGAAACGGGAAACGGAACCCGAGCGGTGCGCGCGGGTCGGGGTCGTAGGTGGCGGCCATGCACAGGTTCATGATCGCGTGCACCTCGGCCCCGCTCACCTTGGTCTTCTTCCAGTACGCCTCGAGGAAGCGGCGGGCCCGGCCGTCGTCGAGGCCCTCGGCAAGGCCGCGTTCGGCGGGGGTGTGGCGCGGCGGCTTCACCGCGCCGGCCTTGCGCGCCGGTCGCCGGTACTTGGCGAGCTCGTTGAGCGTGTTCGGCCAGTCGGCGCGGTAGATGAAGTCGAAGTACGCGTCGCCGCTGTGGTTCGCGATCGCACCCCAGTGCTGCGCGTACTTCATGCCGTGGATGATCGCGCCGTACCCGCCCGAGGACTTGCCGAAGCAGCCGCGGTGCTCGCGCGCGGCGAGCGTGCGGAACCCGCGGTCGACGAACGGGATGATCTCGTGCAGGAGATAGTCGGCGTAGTCGCCGATCGCCGACGAGTTCACGTACTGGTTGCCGCCGAGGCTCGTGTAGCAGTCGGGGAAGACGATGATGGCCGGCCCCATCCGTCCTTCGTGGATCAGCCGCGCGGCACGCTCGGCGACGTTGTCGCTGAACGGCTTCCAGTTGAGGTGGGACAGCCCTGATCCAGTGAAGCCGACCAGGTCGTAGAGCACCGGGAAGCGTGTGCCCGGGCCGCTGGTACGCCGGTCGTAGGCCGGGGGCAGCCACACAGCCAGCTTGCGCACGTGGGGGTCGCCGAGCGGGTTGTCGGCGAGGATCGACGAGCGGTGCTCCAGCACCACCACCGTGCCGGCATCGCGCAGGGGGCGCTTGCGAGCCATGGGCATGATCTCCTGATCCGCGGTTCGCGCTACCTTTGCGCGAGTGGCGCCGCGGGTCAACCCGCGGCAGGATGAGGGCGCGGGGGGAAATCACAATGGCCGCAGGGAACTTCACAAGTTGGGTGCGGGCGCTCGCGATGCTGGTCGTGGGATCGCTCGGGGGCTGCGCGGCGCTGGACGAGATGTCCGTGGCGCAGACCGAGCGCCTCGGCGAGGGCGAGTTCTATGCCTATGTCGGGGACGGCGTGCGCCAACAGGTCGATCCTGCCGTGCTCTTGCCGGTGTCGCTCGACCCGGAGCTGACCTCGTCGCTGGGCTACGGCCAGCGTGCGGGGGAGTTCGTGCCGATCGTCGCGGCGATGAACGTGGCGCTGCAGGGCATGAAATGCTGCCGGTACATCGCGGTTCCGCCGCTCCCGGCGGGGGCGCCCTGGGTCTATGTCGGCAGTGCCGCCGGGGAGTTCGCGCCGGCCGAAGCCGATGCGCAGGCCTTGCCGCACGACCAGTTCCCGCCGATGGTGCTGCACCTGCGCAAGCCGTCGGCCGCGTGGTCGCAGGCGATGGCGGCGCTGCTGGCGCGCGAGGGCGCCCGCTACGCCGTCGTGGTCACGCTCGGCGTGAGCCAGTATCCCAAGGGACGCGAGGGATTCTTCGGCAAGAAGGTGCTGCTCGGCACCGGATACGAGGAGAAGATCGAGTTCCTGACGGCCGAGGACAAGCTGCTCGAAGTGCTCGCGCTCACCGGCGTACTGGTGGACGCGCAGGGCAGGGTGGTGCACGCCGGCGCCGAGGGCATCCTGGCGCGCGACACGCCGTTCGCTGCGCAGGTGTTCGACGTGAGCCAGGTGCTCGACGATCGCACGCTCGAGCGCGTGTTGACGAAGGAGCGGCGCGCGGACCTGCCAGGCGACCCGCTCAAGTGGGAAGTGGCGCTCGGCAACCTCGTGGCGCAGCTGCGCGGCGACCGGGCTGCCCTGCGCGTGCCCTGATCGCCGCGCTTACCGCCGCGCGTTACCTTGTCGCGCCCAGTGCATGAGCAGCACGTAGCCGGCCGCCATGCCGCCGAGGTGCGCGAAGTGCGCCACGCCCTGGCCCGAGCCGGTGACGCCGAGGTAGAGCTCGAGCGCGCCATACAACGTGACGAACAGCCATGCCGGCATCGGGATCGGGGGGAACAGCAGCATGAGCTTGCGGTGCGGGAACGCCATGCCGAACGCGAGCAGCAGCCCGAACACGCCGCCGGACGCACCGACGGTCGGTACCGGCGGCCGGTTCATGCTGCCGAGCACCACGAGCTGCGCCACGGCGGCACCGACCACGCACACGAGGTAGTAGGTGAGGAAGCGGCGCGAGCCCATCAGCCGCTCGATCTCGCCGCCGAACATCCAGAGCGCGAACATGTTGAAGAACAGGTGCGTCAGGCTGCCGTGCAGGAAGCCGTAGGTGAGCAACTGCCAGATCTCGAACTCGGGCGCGCCGCGGAACTGCGGCGAGGCGAAGGGCCACAGGGCGAACGGGCCGATGAGCAGGTCGCCGGTCAGGAGCTGCAGGACGAAAATGGCCACGTTGGCCAGCAGCAGGGCCCGCGTCACGGGGGGGAGGCGATTCATGGTCGCGCAATCGTAGCGGAAACGGGCTATGGAATCGCGCTGGACGCGTGCTAGGGTTGCGCCTTCGCGTCGTGCGCACCAACTCCAACCGCCTTGCGTACCAGTTCACTGCTGCTGTTGCTGATCGCCTGTTCCGCCACGGCTGATGCCCCGGCTGCGCGCCGCGTCGGCACGCTGGCGCTCGAGCCCTGCACGCTCTCCGCGCCGAGCTCGCCCACCACCCTCGCGGCGTTCTGCGGCAAGTTGCCGGTCGCCGAGGATCGCGCGTTGCCCGCGGGGCGCCGCATCGAGCTGGCGATCGCGCTCGTGCCGAGCCGCGCCAAGCGGCCGCTGCCCGACCCCGTGTTCATGCTCGCGGGTGGGCCCGGCCAGTCGGCGCTCGAGACGTTCCCGGCTGCGGCCGCGGCGTTCCGCGAAGTGCTGCGCGACCGCGACGTGGTGCTGGTCGACCAGCGCGGCACCGGCGGCTCCAACCGGCTCGCCTGCCCGGAGCCGGATGCGGCCGCTGGCGCGGATCCGTTCGGCGACACCGGCGCCGCCCGCGAGTTCGCCGAGCAGTGCCTCGCGGGGCTGGCTGCAGATGCGCGCTTCTACACGACCAGCGACGCGGTGCTCGACCTCGAAGCAGTGCGCGCGGCGATGGGTGCCGCGCAGGTCAACCTCGTCGGCGTGTCGTACGGGACGCGCGTCGCGCTCGAGTACCTGCGGCGTCACCCGGATCGCACGCGCACCGTCGTGCTCGACGGCGTCGTGCCGCCCGAGCTGGCGCTCGGCGCGGATCACGCCCGCAACCTCGAGGCTGCGCTCGAGGCGCACTTCGCGCTCTGCGAGGCCGACGCGACGTGTCGCAGGCTGTACGGCGCGCCGCGTGAGCGCCTCGACGCGCTGCTCGACGAGTTACGCCGCGAACCGCGCACTGTCCAGTTCAGGGACCCGCTGTCCGACGCGCGGCGCCAGGAGCAGCTCACGCCCGACGCCGTGGCCGGTGTGGTGCGCCTGTATGCCTACGTGCCGCAGCTCGCGGCGATGCTGCCGCGCTCGCTCGCCGAGGCCAGCGCAGGCCGTCCCGAAGTGCTGATGTCACAGGCCGCGATGATCCAGAACCTCGTGGGCGAGCAGATCACGTTCGGCATGCAGCTGTCGGTGATCTGCGCCGAGGATGCCGATCGCCTGCGCGTCGATCCGGCCGACGCAGGCACCCTGCTCGGGACGAGGTTCGTTTCGACCCTGCTGGCGCAGTGCGAGGTCTGGCCGAAGGGGCGGCGGCCGGCGGACTTCAATGCACCCGTGCAGAGTGACCGCCCGGTGCTGCTGCTGTCCGGGCAGCTCGACCCGGTGACGCCGCCCCGCTACGGCGAGGCCGTCGTGCGCCACCTGCCGAACGGTCGGCACCTGGTCGCGCCGGGGCAGGGACACAACGTCTTCGGCAGCGGCTGCGCTCCGCGGTTGATGGGCAGGTTCATTGCTGCCGCGGATGCCAAGGGCCTGGACGCGAGTTGCCTGCAGCAGCTCGCGCCGCCGCCGCCGTTCGTCGGGCCGCACGGCTGGGATCCCTGAGGGGGCGGCGCATGATCGAGATCCAGGGCCTGCGCAAATCGTTCAAGACCCGCGGCGGCGAGATCCTCGCCGTCGACGGCGTCAGTTTCGAGGCGCGCGACGGCGAGATTACCGGCCTGCTCGGGCCGAACGGCGCGGGCAAGACGACCACGCTGCGCATGCTGTACACACTGATGGCCCCCGACCAGGGGCGCGTGCTCGTCGACGGCCTCGACCCGGTCGTGCAGCCCGGCGAGGTCCGGCGCCGGCTCGGCGTGCTGCCCGACGCGCGCGGGCTCTACAAGCGCCTCACGGCGCGCGAGAACATCGCTTACTTCGGCCACCTGCACGGCATCGCCGAGGCGGAGATCCGTGCGCGCACCGAGCGTCTCACCGCCGCCCTCGGCATGCAGGACTGCATCGACCGGCGCACGGAGGGCTTTTCGCAGGGGCAGCGCACCAAGACGGCAATCGCCCGCGCACTGGTGCACGATCCGCGCAACGTGCTGCTCGACGAGCCCACCAACGGCCTCGACGTGATGACCACGCGCTCGCTGCGGCGCTTCCTCGCGGAATTGAAGGCCGAGGGCCGCTGCGTGCTGTTCTCGAGCCACATCATGCAGGAGGTCGCCGCGCTCTGCGACCGCATCGTCGTGATCGCGCACGGGCGGGTCGTGGCGCAGGGCACTCCCGACCAGTTGCGCGCACAGACCGGGCGCGCCAACCTCGAGGACGCGTTCGTGCAGGTGATCGGCTCGGAGGAGGGCCTGTTCGCATGAGCGCCTGGTGGACCGTGATGCGCAAGGAGCTGCTCGACGCCATCCGCGACCGGCGCATGGTGGCGATGGCCTTCGTGCTCATGCCCGTGGCCGTGCCGTTGCTGCTTGCAGGCCTCGGCTCGATCGGCGCCAAGCGCCAGGCGGAAAAGCTCGAGAAGACGCTCGAGCTGCCGGTGATCGGCGCCGAGCACGCGCCGAACCTGGTCGCCTGGCTCGGTACCAACGACGTGCGTGTGCTGCCGGCGCCGCCCGACCCCGACGCCGCCGTGCGCCAGCAGGATCACGCCGTGATCCTGCGCATCGATGTGCAGTATGCCGAGGACTGGCGTGCCGGCCGGCCTGCGGCGGTCGAGCTGATCTACGACAGTTCGCGGCCGATGCAGTCGGGCGCAACCATCTCCCGCGTCCGCGCGCTGCTCGGCGGTTATGACCGCCAGGTCGGGACGCTGCGGCTCATTGCGCGCGGCATCCATCCGTCGGTGATACAGCCGCTGCGGATCGGTGACCGCGACGTCGCCACGCCCGATTCCCGCTTCGACTTCGCCCAGCAGATGCTGCCGTACCTGCTGCTCTTGCTGGCTTTCATCGGCGGCATGCAGATCTCCATCGACGCGACGGCGGGGGAGCGCGAGCGCCAGTCGCTCGAGCCGCTGCTCGCCACGCCGGCGTCTCGAGAGGCGATCATCAGCGGCAAGATCCTCGCGACCGCAGTGTTCACGCTGCTGTCGGTGCTGGCTACGCTCGTGATGTTCCGCGTGGTATTCGCCTTCGTGCCGACCGAGCACGCAGACATGTCGATGGACGTGCCGTGGCCTGCGCTCGGGCGCCTGCTGATCGTGGTACTGCCGGTCGTGCTGCTCGGTGCCACCGTGCTCACGGCGCTCGCGGCGTTCGCACGCAGCCACCGCGAGGCCCAGGGCTACCTGCCGCTCCTCATGTTCCTGCCGATGCTGCCGAGCCTCTACCTCATGGTGTCGCCGGTGAAGACGCAGCTGTGGATGCTCGCAGTGCCCTTCCTGGGTCAGAACCAGATGATCCTGCGCATCCTGCGCAGAGAGACGGTGACGGCCAACGAGTGGGCGGTGAGCCTCGGCGCGGGCCTGGTGCTGGTGCTGGCCGTCTGGTGGATCGCGGCACGCCTGTACCACCGCGAGCAGCTGACCGCGAGCGGCTAGGATTACCCAAATCATGCTTACCCACGTACTGTTCTTCTTCCTCGGGCTCGGGGCGCTGGTGGCCGGCGCCGAGGCACTGGTGCGCGGTGCCTCGAAGATCGCGCTGTCGCTCGGCATCTCGCCGCTGGTCGTGGGTCTGACGATCGTCGCCATGGGCACCAGTTCGCCGGAGGTTGCCGTCTCGGTGGGGGCCGCGCTCAGCGGCACCACCGACATCGCCGTCGGCAACGTGGTGGGCAGCAACGTGTTCAACGTGCTGTTCATCCTGGGCGTGAGCGCGCTCATCACGCCGCTCGTGGTGCACTCGCAGATCATCCGCCAGGAAGTGCCGATCATGATCGGCGCCTCGGTCATCCTCGCCGTCATGGTGATCGACGGCAGCCTCGGCCGCGGGGAGTCCGCGTTGTTGCTCGCTTTGCTCGTGGCCTACATGGTGTTCCTCGTGCGGCAGTCGCGCGCCGAGTCGGCCGAGATCCGCGACGAGTACGCGAGCGCCGTGCAGCGCAACGGCGCGTGGGACAGTCACTGGGCCGTCCAGGCATTGCTCATCGTGGCCGGCCTGGGTCTGCTGGTGCTCGGTTCGGGATGGCTGGTGGACGCTGCCGTGGCGTTCGCCCGCGCCCTCGGTGTGAGCGACCTGATCATCGGTCTCACGATCATCGCCGCCGGCACGTCGATGCCCGAGGTTGCGACGTCGGTCACGGCGGCGGTGCGCGGCGAGCGCGACATCGCGGTCGGCAACGTGATCGGCAGCAATACCTTCAACATCCTCGGATGTCTCGGTCTCTCGGGCATCGTGAGTGCGAACGGCCTCGGCATGTCCTCGGCCGTGCTCAACTTCGATTTGTGGGTGATGCTGGCCGTGGCCTTCGCCTGCCTGCCGGCGTTCATGCTGCGCAACGAGATCGGCCGCCGGCGTGGCCTGATGTTCCTCGCGTTCT
>Ga0105090_10002326_pt1 | contig 10576 bp, 7 predicted proteins | sample PPLLak3March2015_FD_79110 | JGI IMG/M metagenome (GOLD analysis project Ga0105090, IMG submission 79110) | Freshwater sediment microbial communities from Prairie Pothole Lake near Jamestown, North Dakota, USA - PPLs Lake P7 Core (1) Depth... | ecosystem: Environmental > Aquatic > Freshwater >... | reverse complement strand
GCCACAGGTAGACGCCGTCGATGCCATGGACCAACTGGAAGCTGCCTATCAAAAAGAATATGCATTCCTCGAGGCCCAGTTACGCGATTTGCGGCAGCGCAGCACGGAGTTCGATGCCGAATCATCCCGGGCCGAAGCCGACAGGCAGGCCAGGATTGACCGCATGGAGGGCGAGTGGATCAACCTGCAATCGGAAGCCGACCGCACACAGACCCTGCTGAGCGATGCGGAACTTGCGCTGGAATCGGCCGAAGACGCCCGCACCACGCTCGAGGCGACCTTTTTGCAGGCGGAATCGACGCTCGAACCCTACAAGCTTGATGCGCTTTCTGCGGAGTCTTATGTTTCCGGCACTGACGGCCAGCGGATCGGAGTCCTGTTTGGACAGGCGCTGAATCTGCTCGCTCGTATCAGCCGGGTCACGGAATCGCCGGGTAAGTTCTTCCTGACGGACGGCACCGAGGTGGAAGGACTTATTTTGCGCATCGGCAACATCGCAGCCTACGGGATCAGCGATAGCGGCAGCGGTGCGCTCGCCCCCGCCGGTGAGGGCCGCATGAAAATCTGGACGCAGCCGACTGGCGATGCCGCACAGTCACTGGTGAGTGGACAGACCCCGGCGCCGCTGGACTTGTTCCTGTTCGAATCCGAGAGCAGCGCAATCGAAGAGCATGCTGGCAAAACCGTGGTGGGCTACATCAGCAGCGGCGGATTCATCGCCTGGGTCATCGTTGCGCTCGGGTTGGTCGGCCTGGTGCTGGTGATCGCGCGTTTCATGTTTCTGCGTAACGCCGGCGCCGCGACCGGCAAGATCGTGTACCAGGTCGGCGCGCTGGTGCGCAACGGGAAAATCGACGAGGCGCTCGAAGCCTGCAAGAAATTCAAGGGCTCGACCGCCCGCGTGGTGTGGATGGCGGTCAGGAACCTGGAACGCGACCGTGCCCATCTCGAGGACATCATTTCCGAGGCCATCCTGCACGAATCAGCTCACCTGAACCGGTTTGGCGCGATGATCCTGGTGATCGCGGCGGTGGCGCCGTTGCTGGGTCTGCTGGGGACGGTGACCGGCATGATCACGACCTTCGACATCATTACAGAATTTGGTACCAGTGATCCGAAACTGCTGTCCGGCGGTATTTCAATTGCGCTGATTACGACCGAAGTCGGCCTGGAAGTGGCAATCCCCGCCTTGCTGGCCGGCAACATACTGTCTGGGTGGTCCGAGAGAATCAAGGACGACATGGAAAAGGGTGCGCTGGGTGTGATCAACCAGTACAAAGAACACCGGCGCACGGTCTGATACATGCTGCAGTCCGTCCTGAGAGAGTTCCTGGCCTACATGGATGCCGGTGGCTGGGTCATGCCGCCACTGGTGTTCCTGCTGCTGGTGCTGTGGTTTGCCATCGGCTATCGCTTTGTCGCTTTGCAGCGCGGCACCAAGCGCGGGGTCAGGAACCTGATCGAACGCATGGAGCAGAACAAGAAGCCAAGTGACGATGGTGTCGTGGTCAGGGCCGTCAGAAAGGGGATCAAGCTGCGGAAAAAGGGCCTGGTGGATTTACGCGGTTTTCTCGACGACGCGTTTGCGGAGGAGGAAAGGGAAATCCGCAAATTCCACGTGCTGATCACCACCATCGTCATGGTAGCGCCGTTGCTGGGTCTGCTCGGCACCGTCATCGGCATGATCGAGACCTTCGATTCTCTCGGTGACATGGCGCTTTACTCGCAGTCCGGTGGTATCGCCGGCGGTATTTCCCAGGCCCTGTTCACGACCCAGATGGGCCTTGCCGTTTCGATACCGGGCCTGATCGTCAACGGGATTCTGCACCGGCGCGAGCTGGACATCGAACTGGAACTGGCCCAGATCAAGGACATTCTGTGCACCGACCGGATGCCAAACCTGCCAAGCTTCGAGGAGCCTGCTGATGCGTTATCGTGAAAAGAAAGAATCCTTGCAGAGTATCGACATAAGCCCGCTGATCGACATGGTCTTCATCCTGTTGATCTTCTTCATGGTCTCGACCACTTTTGTGAAGGACATGAAACTAGACCTGGACCGGCCTGCCGCGTCCTCGTCTTCGACCGCATCGACCAAGGCCATTCGTCTTTACATCGACAGCCAGGGAGAGATCTATCTCGATGGTGAACCGGTCAGGGTGTGGGTGGTGCAAAGCCGTATCCGCGAGCTGCTCGACACCAGTACGTCGAAGTCGGTGCTGGTGGTTACGGATGACGGAGTACCCGCCGGACGTCTCGTCGAGGTCATCGACCAGGCCAGGCTGGCCGGCGCCACCGATGTCGGTGTCGCGACGGTACAGGAAGCCGGGGCGGGCTGAAAATGAAACGCAGAGTCAAACTGCGCCGCCTGCTGATGGCCTTTACATCGATGCTGCTGGGCACGGTGCTGGTGCTTGGATCGTTGATACTGATCAACCGTTTTGCGGAAGGACTCGACCGCGAGGGTGCGGGCGACGCAGACCAGATCACCTTCGACCGCAAACCGCCGCCGGAAAAACAGGTCGTGCAGAAACCCAAACCCAAACCCAGGCGTTCGCCGAGTGCACCGCCGCCATCTCTTGCGGGGCTCGGGACAAGTCTGCCAGGTATCGATTTCGGCCTGCCTGGGTTTGACGTGTCGGACCTGAACACGCTCGATGGTGATTTGCTGGGCGGCGCCAACGGCGTGGTGATGACCGATGACACGGTTGACGACCCGCCGAGGGCGACCGTGCAGGCGCCGATGATCTACCCGCCGCAAGCCAAGGCAAAGGGCGTCAAGGGTTACGTCGTGCTTTCGCTGCTGATCGGTGTGACCGGCGAGATCGAGCAGGTGACTGTGATCGAATCCTACCCGGAGGGTGTGTTTGACGCTGCAGCGCTGCAGGGCGTCAACCAGTGGAAGTTCTCGCCGGCGATGTACCAGGGCAAAGCGGTGCGGGCATGGGCGAGGCAGCGTGTCCGGTTTGACCTGAGCTGATCGTGACGGAATTTATTGTGAACAAAATCAGATACCTTGTACTCCTGGCGTGCCTGTTGGCGCTGCCCTGCCTGGCGGCTCAGAAAGAAGAGGTCAATTATCTTGACCTTGCGGCGCTGATGTTGCGTGATGGCAATCTCGACCGCGCCATCATCGCCCTCGACCAGGTGCCTCTGGATGACGAAGACGTTGACCTGAAGCGCTACTATACCTTGCGAGGCATGGCGCACTTGCGACGCAACGAACTGGAACCAGCCGCCGCGGCACTCGAAATGGCGGTCGCCAGCGGGGCCGCCGAAGCCGTTGTCTATGTCTACCTCGCACAGGTGTATTTTGAGCTCGAGCGTTACCGTGACGTCCTTGAGACGCTCGACCAGGCGGGCGCGGAACTGGACAAGGTGGCTTCGGTTTACCATATGCGCGCGCAATGCCACTGGCTGCTGCGTGAACCGGCATATGCGCTGGCGACGCTGGATCAGGCCAGCGGCCTGTTTCCCGAGGAAACCGGCTTTTTGCGCCGCAAGGTGTTTTTTCTGATCGAACTTGGTTTATACAAGGAAGCCGCAGAGCAGGGCCGGATCTACCTGCAGAAAAGCGCGGGTAAACGCGAGGACTACGTGGCCCTCGGTAACGCCATGCGTGCCGGTGGTGAACTGGACGAGGCCATCCTGCTGTTGGAGCAGGCCAGGCTGATGTACCCGGGCGATGCGGACGTCAACAAGGTCCTGGCCCACGCCTATCTCGACAGGGGCCAGGTCAACACCGCCGCGGACCTGATTTACGATGCCTCGCTGCTGGACCCGGCGTTGACCGGCGAGGCCTCCGAACTTTTCCGGCGCGCGGGACGCCCCCATCGCGCACTGATGTTGAACGGCCAGATTTCCGATCAGCAGGTCAAATTCCGGCAGCGGCTTGCCCTGTTGCTGGAACTGCAACGCTACGAGCAGGTCGCGTCGATGGACAGGGACCTCACGCGTACCGGCCTGATGGCCGATGAAGATATCCTTTACGCGCTGGCTTACGCGGAGTTTAAAACCGGCGATTTCGAGACGGCTGAACTGCATCTGCAGAAACTGACCCGTCCGGACCTGTTCCGCAAGGCAGCCGAGCTGCGGCGTGCCATGCAGGATTGTTCGGGAGACCGCTGGCAGTGTCTCTGAGAACCGGATGCCGGGGTCCGCGGGTGTGGCTCGCGGCAGTGCTTGGCTGGTTGCTGGTGTCGCTGGCGTTTGCACAACAGGCGGGCCTGACCCTTTACGTATTCAAGAAGGGTCTGCCGGTAAGCAATATAGAAGTGCTGGTCGACGGTGTCGTAACGGGCTGGACCAACGAACAGGGCGTCGTGGTCTTCAGCATACCGCCCGGTCTGCATTCACTCGAGTTACGCGAGCAGGACCTGGTCGTGCTCGACCAGCAGATCATCGCTCACGAGGGCGAGGTCAGCCAGTGGATAGTCAATATCACGCGCGGCTTGAGTGCGCTCACCGATGTCGAGTCCTCCAATCTCCGGGGCATGGCCGCCGCCCCGGTTGAACAGGCCGCCCCTGAAACCGCCGCGAGCCCCGGCACATTGTCCGGAAAACTGGTCGATGCCGAAGATGGCAGCCCGGTCGAAGGCGCACGTATCTTCATAACCGGTCAATCGAGTGACATCCGCAGTGGGAAGGATGGCACGTTCAGTATCGAACTTAACAGCGGCAAGTATTCAGTTTCCGTACTGCACAGCGGTTTCAATACCATCACGCGTGATGGTATCGAGGTATTGCCCGGCGGGGAGGCCACGGTCGAGTTGCAACTGACACCCAGCGGTTCGGAGCTTGCCGAGTTTGTCGTCATCGAGCCGTATATCGCGGGCAGCCTCGCCTCGGTACTCGAGGAACGGCGCACCGAGGTGGCGGTGACCAATATCCTCGGTGCGGAACAGATTTCCAAGGCGGGTGACAGCGATGCGGCGGGCGCACTGCGGCGCGTGACCGGCCTGACGCTGGTGGATGGCCGCTTCATCTATATCCGTGGCCTCGGCGAACGCTATTCGAGCACCCTGCTGAACGGGGCGAATGTGCCGAGTCCCGACCCGACCCGCCGGGTGGTGCCACTGGATCTGTTCCCTACCGGTATCATCGACAGTATCGCCGTGAAAAAGGGCTATACGGCGGACCTGCCCGCTGAATTCGGTGGCGGGACCGTGGAACTGCGCACCCGCAGCGTGCCGGAAGCGTCTTTCTTCAATGCCGAGTTCTCCCTGGGCTACCGCGATGGTACGACATTCAAGGACGGTCTCCGTTACCAGGGCGGCGGACATGACTGGACCGGCTATGATGACGGGACCCGCGCGCAGTCGAAAGAACTCGCCGCCGCCACTGCGGACAACGTGCAGTTAAAGCCCTTTAACCGGTTTACCGGTGAAGGATACACGCCTCAGGAACTGGAAGAAGTCGGGGATTCCATGCCGGTCATATACGACGTCCTGCCTGAAAAGACCGGGCCGAACGTCGGGTTTTCGGCCGCCGGCGGTTATGTGCACGAATTTAAAAATGACTGGCGCCTGGGTTTCCTCGCCGCGACGGATTACAAGGACGACTGGCTGACGGTGACCCAGCAGCGCACCGACTATATCAATTCCGGCGACGGCGTACTGGAGTCGGAGAACGACTACACCTACGACACAACCGGCAGGAGCATCGATCTGAGCGGATTTTTTACCGTGGGTCTTGAAGCGGGTGAAAACCACAGGCTGTCCTACAACTTCATGTTGTTGCGCAATACCACCGACAAGGCGCAAATAGCGCAGGGGTTCAACAAGGATGCAAATGGCGGAGATGTGAAATTCACTGAACTGGAATGGACCGAGCGCCAGATGCTGGCCAACCAGTTGCTGGGTGAACACGTGTTTGCGGCGATTGGCGGTCTCAAATTCAACTGGCAGTATATGCAGGCCACGGCGCAGGCTGACACACCGGATGCGCGCCGCTACCGCTATGACCCGGATACACTGACGCCGGCGCAGGACGATTTCATCTTCTCCATCCGCAATGACAGCAACCAGCGCCGCTGGGATGAACTGGAGGACGACAGCACGAGCTGGAACGTGGATCTGCAGCAACCGCTGAGCTTGTTCGAAAAACTCGACATTGCGGTGCTGCTGGGTCTCAACAAGGTCGACAAGACCCGTGATTCGACCATCCGCAGGTTCGCCTTCAAGTCGCGGGGCAGCGTTTCCGGCAACATCAACCTGCGCCGTAACCCGTCGGTGGAAGATATCATCTACGCCACGACCATCCTTCCGCAGGGCTGGCAACTCGAGGAAGTCACCATTGCGACGGACGCCTATACCGCTGACCAGGTCGTCGATGCATGGTACGCGGGCCTGGATTTCAATTTTGCCGAGACGCTGCGTCTCGCGGGTGGTGTGCGGAGTGAATCCTCGCAGCAGTCGGTGAGCACGTTCAACCTGTTCGACCCGGACAGAAACCCGATCTTAACCGAACTGGATACTGATGATATTTTTCCGTACGCGACGGCAACCTGGTTCCACGGCGACCACCAGGTGCGTTTCGGTTACGCCAAGACCATCAACCGGCCCGACTTCAAGGAGTTGTCCGAGTCCTTGTACAAGGACCCGATCCTGGACCGTCTTGTCAAGGGTAACCCTGACCTGATACCTGCCTACCTCACGCATTATGACCTGCGTTGGGATTATTATTTCAATCCGGGTGAGTTCATCTCGCTCGGCGTGTTCCAGAAGAAGTTCGAGGACCCCATCGAATCCGTTATCCTGGCCTCTGCAGAAAGCGACCTGACCTCGTTTGACAACGCCGAGGCGGCGGACAATTTCGGTGTTGAATTCGAACTGTACAAGACGCTCGGATTCCTCGACCAACGGTGGGGCTGGGGACCGGTCTGGGAAAAATTCTACGTCAATACCAACTATGCCTGGATCGACTCCGAGATCACCCTGGCCGAAGACAACAGCAACATCCAGACATCCAGCCAGCGGCCACTGCAGGGGCAATCACCCTACGTGCTGAATTTCCAGGTGGGTTACGATAATGCCGACCGGGACATCAATGCAGCGCTGCTCTACAACGTTTTTGGAGAGCGCATCGTCGATGTCGGTGTCAATGGTGCGCCGGATATTTACGAGCAACCGCGCCCTTCGCTGGATTTCATCTATTCACAGGGGTTCGGGCAATGGAAACTCAAGGCAAAGCTGAAAAATATACTTGATCCCGAGATCGAGTTGACCCAGGGCGCGGAGACCACCCAGAGCACGCGTATCGGGCGCGAACTCTCTATTGCCGTCGAGTACGCGTTTTAAACCGCCGTTGGTCAGATCAACCCGTTTCAGTCAAAGTTGGTCAGTCAAAGTCGGTCAGCCAAAGTTGCCAGCCACGAAGTTCCAGTTGACCAGTTTCCAGATCTCATCGAGGTATTTCGGACGGGCGTTGCGGTAGTCGATGTAATAGGCGTGCTCCCAGACGTCGATGGTCAGCAGCGGCTTCTTGCCGTCCCGCATCGGATTGGCGGCGTTCGAGGTGTTGACGATCGCAAGCTTGCCATCTTCACCCTTGACCAGCCAGGTCCAGCCGGAGCCGAAATTTCCCACGGCCGACTTGACGAAGGCTTCCCTGAATGCGGAGAAGGAGCCAAACGCCTGGTCGATCGCGGTTGCGAGTGCACCGGTCGGCTCACCGCCACCGTCAGGGCTCAAGCCATTCCAGTAGAAAGTATGGTTCCATACCTGCGCCGCGTTGTTGAAAATGCCGCCGTCGGCCTGCATGACGATCTCCTCCAGCGAGGCGTTCTCGAATTTCGTTCCCGGCACCAGGTTGTTGAGGTTGGTGACGTAGGCCTGGTGGTGTTTACCGTAGTGGAAATCGATGGTCTCGGCCGAGATGACGGGCTTGAGTGCGTCTTTGGCATATGGCAATGGGGGCAATACGTGCGTCATGATAAAAATCCTTTGTTCGTGGTGAGTGAAAGTTACCCTTCATTATATAGGGGTGACAGTTGCGCAGGTAAAGGGGGCCGGATCTCGAATGTTGCGACACACGTGCATTCCGACCCCCTCCCCGCAATTATTTACCCGCCTGGCCGGCAATCCCCGGAATAAATTCCGCGCCGTGCGGAATCTGAATGCTGGAGTTTTCAAAGTCATTGCCCAATGGCTGGTAACGTCCGCCCTGGCATTTGGCCAGGAATGCTTCCGCCACCGCGTAGAAGGACAGGTTGTTTTCCGGTTTCGCAAAGCCATGGCCTTCATCCGGGTAAAGCACATAGGTTACCGGGATACCCTTCTCCGCCATCGCTTTGACAATCTGATCAGACTCCGCCTGTTTGACGCGGGGATCGTTGGCCCCCTGCGCGATCAGCAGCGGTTTGGTGATCCTGTCGGCAAACGTGAGGGGTGAGGTTGCTTTCAGCAACGACCGCCCTTCTTCCGTTTCCGGATCACCGATGGCCTGCGCGAATACTTTCCTGAAGGATTCCCAGTACGGAGGAATCGACTCGAGCAGGGTTTGCAGGTTGGACGGGCCCACGATATCCACGCCGCAACTGAATTCATCGGGTGTGAACGTCAATCCTACCAGGGTCGCGTAGCCGCCATAGCTGCCACCCATGATGGCCACCTTGTCGGCGGTCGTTATGCCCTTTTCGACCGCCCACTGCTTGGCATCGAGCAAGTCATTGTGCATGGCGGCGGACCACTGCTTGTTACCGGCATTCAGGAATTCCTTGCCAAAGCCGGTGGAGGAACGGAAATTGACCTGCAGGACCGCGTAGCCCCTGTTTGCCAGCCATTGCACCTCGGCCGAATAGCCGAAAACGTCCCGCCCCCAGGGACCGCCGTGGACCAGCATGACCATCGGCACCGGGCTGTCCGGTACGCCATCCTGGTCCGCATCGGATTGCAAAGGCAGGGTGAGGTACGAGACCAGTTCCATGCCGTCGCGGGAAGGAATCACCACGCCGTGCATTTTGGCCAGCGGCTGTTCGTTCAAAGCCGGGTTGGTGACAAACAGATCGCTGAATTCTCCGCTGCCCGCGTCAAACACCTTGTAAACCGGCGAACTGACGCTGTCATCCGTGTAAACCGTCCAGAACTGGTTGCTCAGCGATTGCGCGAGCACCTGCGAGCCGCCCGTGAGCTGGCTGTTGAATTTGGCGATCACGTCCTTGAATTCGAGGCTGATGGCATGCCATTCCGGTCTGATGAGGTCGAGAGCATAGGCGAACGGTTTGTGTGAGCGCGGGTCGATCAGGACGCTGCTGATGTCGATGCGATCGGATTCAGCGATGGTGGTCAGCGCCTGGTCGGCCAGGTTCATGTGCACCAAAGCTGCGGTGTTGCGGTTGCGGCTGTCCAGCAGGTAGATACCCTGGTTGTCCGCGTCAAAACCAAGGATGGTCGTGGTTTGTACGTCTTCAAAAGGCACCTCGAAGAGCGGCAGCCATTCTTCAGCGCTTCTGGAAAACACCTGCAGACCGCCGCTGGGCGTTGACTGGGTGGCGAGACGAATCTTGAGGTCGTTGTCGACCAGGATAGAGGCAAAGCCGTTGTTCTCGCTCAGCAAGGTGCGTTCTCCGGTTGACAGGTCGACGCTGTAGACGTCGTGCCACTTGGGATCACGGTCGTTCATACCGACGATGACGACACCCGGCTTGGTTTCGCTTTGTGCAAGCACTTGCGCCTGGACACCTTCGAAGGGTGACAGGTCGATGATTTTGCCACTGGCCAGGTCGACACTGTATAAGTGCCAGTTCTCGTCACCGCCCTGGTCCTGCGTGTACAGCACGTGCTTGCTGTCCAGCGCCCAGAAATGCGCCGGAATACCCCGGCCGGTGTCATTGGTGATGGCCTTCACGCTGGCAAAATCACCGCGCTCGCCAACCCAGATGTTCATGACGCCATTCAACGGCGCACGGAAGCTCATCTTTGTGCCGTCGGGGCTTAGCCGGCCCTGGAAACGCAGGGGATTGCCGAACAGAACGGTGCGTTCGATGAGCGCCGGTTGCTCTGCCGGCTGTGCCGCGACGGGAGCCTGCGTGGTGTCGGCTGATGGTGTGGCGCTTTGTACAGCGCCGGTTGGGGTCTGGGTATTGGAATCACAGGTGGTTAATGAAAGCAGAAGAATCAACACGAGATTGATGGTAAAGATCTTTTTCATGTCCATATCCTTGATGACTGGATAAAAGCAGGTCGGGATTGTGACAGGTGTCTTAAGACCCCTGGCAACGGTGCGAATTGCATCACCCGGTCATGATAGGAACTTTACTGCAGCGGGCACAGTGCAAATGGTCATGCCCGAAGCCCTTCGCGATCAGCGCGCCTGCTGGTGGACTTTCCGGGTTAGACTGTGCCCATGGATTTTTTTTGCCCCACCTGTAATGTCTTGCTAGAGGCGCAAAAGCAGGCGGATATTCGGCTATGGAAATGCGCGTCCTGCAAGGGCTTCGCGATTTCTTTACCCGTGGTTCGCAAGGGGCTGAAACCGCCAGCGTTCAAAAAAATCTGGCAGAAACTCACCAAGGGTGAAACCCAAACAGGGCGGCCATGTCCCGGTTGCAGGAAACCGCTCAGCGTCATCGAGGCGGATG
>Ga0105090_10002324_pt1 | contig 10578 bp, 10 predicted proteins | sample PPLLak3March2015_FD_79110 | JGI IMG/M metagenome (GOLD analysis project Ga0105090, IMG submission 79110) | Freshwater sediment microbial communities from Prairie Pothole Lake near Jamestown, North Dakota, USA - PPLs Lake P7 Core (1) Depth... | ecosystem: Environmental > Aquatic > Freshwater >... | reverse complement strand
CGTGGTGCGGCGCGACGCGCTGGCCGGCAACCTGCGCTGGATGCAGCAGTTCGCGCGCGAGCAGGGCGTGGACCTGGCGCCGCATGGCAAGACGCCGATGTCGCCGCAGATCTTCGCCGCGCAGCTCGACGCCGGTGCCTGGGGCATCACCTTCGCCAACGTGGTTCAGGCGCGTGTCGGGCTGCTGGCCGGCGCGCGGCGCTGCCTCATCGCCAACCAGGTGCTGGCCGAGGCCGACCTGACGGCGCTCGATGCGTTGCGGCGCGAGTTCGCCGGCGCACGCCTGTGGTTTCTGGTCGATTCGCTGGCACAGCTCGAGCTGATCGAGGCCTGGCACCTGGCCCAGCCCGTGCCGCCGCCCGCCTTCGAGGTGCTGCTCGAGCTCGGGCTCGACGGCGGCCGCACGGGCGTGCGCAGTCACGAGCAGGCTCTTGCCCTGGCGCGGCGCCTGCGCGCCAGCCCGGCGGTCGCGCTGGGCGGGATCGAGTGCTACGAAGGCCTGTGGGCCCAGGGCAAGAGCGACGAAGATCGCGCGCTGGTGCAGAGCCTGCTGCAGCGCGTGCAGGCCGTCGCCAGCCAGTGCGACCAGGAGCGGCTGTTCGAATGCGACGAGGTGCTGCTCAGCGCCGGCGGTTCGTCGATCTTCGACCTGGTGGCGCCGCTGCTGCGCGTGCCGTTGTCGCTGCCGGTGCGCGGCGTGCTGCGTTCGGGCTGCTATGCCACGTACGACCATGGCAGCTACAAGCGCTACATGACGGTGATGAACACGCGCCTGGGTTGTGGGCATGGGCTGCAGGCGGCCCTGGAGGTCTGGGCCCGGGTGCAGTCCTGCCCCGAAACCGGGCTGGCGCTGCTGACGGCCGGCAAGCGCGACTGCTCCTACGACATCGAGATGCCGATCCCGGCCTGGTGGTGCGCGCGTGGCGGGTCCACGCCCGTGGCCGCACCGGTTGCTTGGAAGATCAGCGCGATGAACGACCAGCATGCCTATCTGCGCTTTGCCGCCGAGGACGCGCCCGCGCCGAAGGTCGGCGACCTGGTGGGGCTGGGCATCTCGCACCCTTGCACCACCTTCGACAAGTGGCGCTGGATGGCGGTGGTCGATGATCGCTACGACGTCGTCGACGCCCTGACCACCTACTTCTGACTATCGGTGCCTGCAAAAGCGCGCTACATCTCCAAGACGATCTTGCCGGCCACGCGGCGCTCGGCCATCGCGCGGTAGGCCTCCTTGGCCTGGTCGAACGCAAAGCGTGCGCCGATCAGCGGCGTGAACACGCCTTGCGCGGCCAGCGCCTCGACTGCGCGGCGGTTCTGCTCGCCGCGCTGCGGGTCGCGGCGGCCGTATTCGCCGGCGCGCACGCCAATCACCGCAAAGCCCTTGATCAGCGGCAGGTTGCTCGGCACCGTGCCGATGCGCCCGCTGGCAAAGCCCACCACCAACAGGCGCCCGCCCCAGGCGGTGCAATGCACCGAGGCGTCGAACAGGTCGCCGCCCACCGGGTCGAAGACCACGTCGGCGCCGGCACCGTCGGTCAAGTCCTTCACCGCAGCCGCCAGCCCGCGGGCCCCGTCTTCGACGACCAGCAGGTGATGGGCCCCGGCCTCGCGCGCCGCTTCGAGCTTGCGGCTGGAGCCGCCCGTGGCGATGACGGTGGCGCCGAGAAAGCGCCCCAGCTGCACTGCAGCCAAGCCCGTGCCGCCGCTGGCACCGTGCACCAGCAGCGTCTCACCCGGCTGCAGCGCGGCGCGTCGCACCAGGGCCACCCACGCGGTCAGTGCCGTCACGCCGAATGCGGCGCCCTGGGCGAAGTCCAGCCGCGGCGGCAGCCGACGCAGCATATGCGCCGGCGCCAGCAAGGCCTCGGCAAAGGCTCCGCCATGGCCGCCATAGCAGACCCGGTCGCCGACGGCGAAGCCCTGCACGTCGGCGCCGACCGCTTCGACCTCGCCCGCGCATTCCATGCCGGCGACGAAGGGCAGCGGCGGCTTGTGCTGGTACTTGCCTTGCGTCATCAGCAGGTCGGGGAAGTTCAACGCGGCCGCGCGCACACGCACGCGCACTTGCTCGGGCGTGGGCGGCGGCAGGGTGCGAGTGATCAGTTGCAGGCCCGACAGGTCGGGGCTGAGTTCGGTACACATCCAGGCTCGGCTTTGCATGCCGGCATTGGACCATCGCCATCGCAGCCCTGGCTCGCCGGGGCTTTATGCCGCCTACACTCGTTGCCTCGGCGAACCCGCCAGGACACACCATGAGCCAAGCCCTGCCCGACCATGGCCGAGCGGCCGCCGACGTGCTGCAACAGTTGCGCGACTATGGCCGTGACGATCCGCACTACCAGGACGCGAAGCTGTGGAGCCTGGTCTATTACCTCGACCCGGCGCATGCCGACTTCCTGAACCAGGCCTACGAGGCCTATTCGTCGGCCAACGGGCTGAACCCCAGCGCCTTCAAGAGCCTGAAGCGCTTCGAGAGCGAGATCATCGAGGCCACCGCCCGACTGCACCACGGCGGGCCCGAGGCCTGCGGCGTGGTCACCTCCGGTGGCACCGAAAGCTGCCTGCTGGCGGTCAAGACCTACCGCGACCTGGCGCGCGCAACGCGCCGCGTGCGGCGGCCCGAGATGATCGTGCCGACCACAGCGCATGTCGCCTGGTTCAAGGCCAGCGAGTACTTCGGCGTCAAGCTGCGGCTGCTGCCGCTGGACGAGCACCTGCATGCCGACGTGTCGAAACTGGAGTCGATGATCAACCGTAACACGGTGATGGTGCTGGGCTCGGCGCCGGAGTACCCGCACGGCAGCATCGATCCCATCGAGGCGATGGGCGCCATCGCGCTGAAGCATGGCGTGCCGCTGCACGTCGATGCCTGCGTCGGCGGCTTCATCCTGCCCTTCATGGCGATGAACGGCGTGGCGCTGCCGACTTGGGACTACCGCGTGCCGGGCGTGATGTCGATCTCCGCCGACCTGCACAAGTACGGCTTTGCCGCCAAGGGCGCTTCGACCCTCACCTACCGCAACCTCGAGCTGCTGAAGCACCAGATGTTCGTCAGCACCGACTGGCCGGGCGGCGTGTTCGCGTCGCCCGCCTTGCTGGGCACCCGCCCGGGCGGCGCCTATGCGGCGGCCTGGGCGGCGCTGCAGCATTTCGGCGTCGACGGCTACCGCGATCTGGCCGCGCGCACGCAGCAGGCCTTCGAGCGCATGCGTGCGGGCATCGAGGCCGTGCCCCAGCTCAAGGTGCTGGGCGAGCCGCAGGGCCCACTGCTGGCCTATGGCTCGGCTTCGCCGCAGGTGAACATCTTCGCCGTCGGCGACCAGATGGATGCCAAGGGCTGGCTGGTCAACCGGCTGCAGTTTCCCGACGGACTGCACGCGATGATCACCGCGCAGCACCTGCCGGTGGTGGACGACTACCTGCGTGACCTGCGCGAATCGGTGGCCGCGGTCCAGGCCGATCCCAGCCTGGCGGGCAAGGGCCGCGCCGCCACCTACGGCATGATGGCGCACCTGCCGCTGCGCGGCATGGTCAGGAACAAGGTGCTGGAGCTGTTTGCCAACACCTACCGTGCCGGCGGGCCACCGCTCAGCCTTGAAGGGCAGGGCGGCGAGGCCGAAGCGGGCAAGCCGCTGCTGGAACGTGTGGCGGCCTGGTACGTGGCACGCCGGCAGCGGCGGTCTGCCTAGTCCTGCTGCAGTTCGCCGAACAAGTAGCGCTCCAGCTCGAACAGCTCGGCAAAGGGCTGTTCCAGGCCCGCTGCGGTGGCGGCGTCGCGGTTGAGCTGCAGCACCCGTTCGTCGAAGCCGATGCCGCGCGTGCGCAGGTTGCGCTGCTGCTGGCTGCCGTGGTGGCACAGCAGCTCGGCCTTCCATTGCGCGTCGGCCGGGCCGAAGGGCATGACCAGGTCGCTGCGCATGCCCAGTGTCTTGGCATCCTGGTTCAGGCAGGCGCGAAGGCTCAGCTTCTCGGCTGCGGCGATGGCGCGAAAGCTCTGGTAGGTGCGCCGGTGCGTGGCGTTGCTGTCGTTGCCGTGCGGCATGAAGACCAGGTCGGGGCGCAGCGCCAGCAGCAACGCGCGCAGGCGCTCGGTGTCCTGGGCTTGCAACGCTGCAGCTCCCCACAGCCGCAGGAAGCTCAGGCGCGATTCGGGCAGGCCGAAGAAGCGGCAACTGGCGCGCTGTTCCTGCTCGCGCAGCGCGGCCTTGGCCTCGTCGGTGTAGGTATCGCCATGGCCGTCGTCGACGCCACTGGCGCCGGTGGTCAGCACGGCCAGGTGCAGTACATGGCCGCGCTGATGCAGCCAGCGCAGCGTGACGGCGATGGCGTCGAAGTCGTCGGGGTGCGGCGCCAGCACCAGCGCCGTCATGCACGGCGGCCAGGGCCGTTCGCTCAGCGGCTGCGCCACGGCCACCCGATCAGCCGCCGAACACCTTCTTCAGCAAGGCGCTGCCGGCGCCCAGCGGGTTCTGGCGCAGCTTCTTCTCTTCCTCGCCGATCACCAGGAACAATCCGTCCAGTGCCTTGCCGGTGACATAGCCGTTGAGGTTGGCGTCTTCCTTCTTCAGCAGCCCGAAGCCGGCGGCCTTGCCGGCCACCGCGTCGTACTTCTCGGCCAGCGAGACTTTCTTCGTCTCGCGCGCCACGATCGGCAGGAACTTGGCCGTCAACGGCTCGCGCGTCTTGCGCGCGAAGTAGTCGGTGACCGAGGTCTCGCCGCCGCGCACGATGGCCAGCGCGTCCTCCACCGTCATCGCCTTGGCGGCACTGACCAGCAGGCTGCGTGCCTCGGGCACGGCGGCTTCTGCAGCACGGTTCATGGCCGTGACCAGCTCGTCGACGCGCTGTTGCTGCCCGGTCATCTTCATCAGCTTGGCGGCATCGTCGAGCACGCCGGGCAGCGGAATGCGCACCTTCGGGTTGCCCAGGAAACCGTCGTTGCGGCCGAGCAGGTCGACCGCGGCGTTGGCGCCACGTTCCATGGCCAGCTTCACGCCGGCGGCCGCATCGGCCTGGCTGAGCGCAGCGCGCGCCAGACCCGGCAGCAGGGCAGCCAGGATGCCCAGCGCCGCGCGGCGCCGCCGCATCGTCAGCGCCGCTTGGCTCATGCGCCTTCTCCCGAGCGCCGGCGCCACAAGGCCCAGAGGGCGATGCAGATGAAGGAACCGAGCAAGGCGGCCAGCAGGTCGGCCAGCGAGACCTGGATCGCGGCCAGACCGAAGTCGATGCCCAGCAGGGCGAAGACCAGCCCGCCGATGACGGCGCCGACCATGCCGATGATCAGGTTGGCCCAGCGGCCGTAGCCCTCGCGCTGGCGTGTCGCCAGGCGCCCGGCCAGCGAGCCGATGAACCAGCCCACCAGTGCCCAGACGAGCAGCTTACCGAACAAGATGAAGTCCATGATTTGCGTCGAGAGTGAATCAAGTGCTGCTGATGCCGGCGAGCCGTGCCAATGAACGTCAAGCGGCGGCCTGAAGTGTTGCATGCGGGCCGGTCCGTGTCATCGCGGCCTTGCCGCGGCGAGGTCACCGAGGCTCAACGCGTCGCCATGTAGGCGCGGAACAGTGCCGGCTGCAGGTCGCGCAGGCGGCGGCGCTGTTCGACCAGGTCGCGCTGGCGACCCTGGCGCTCCAGGTGCAGCAGGTCGAGCAGCACTCGCATCGCGCGTTCGGCGTCGGTCTGCAGGCCGGGCTGCGCTTGGCCCAGCAAAGGTGCCAACGCCGGCTTCGCGGTCAGCACCCAGGCCGGAAACCAGGCCATGGCCGGCACATCGCCCTCGGTATCGAAGCTGGCTTCGAACTGGCGGCGCAGGCGCAGCAGCAGCGGGTCGGCCAGGCGCCGCAGCAGCGCGTCAAGCCGGGTCGGCGCCAGCCAGGCCAGTTCGGCCAGCAGGCCCCAGCTGTCGTCCAGACCTTGAAGCCGCCAGCGCACCTCGCACATCCATTCCAGCGGCGCTGGTATGCGCCGCCATGAATCGATGCGATTGACGGCTGTGGCTGCCGCGGCTGCATCGCCGGCCAGCAACCACAGCTCCGCGGCATGGCAATCGGCATGCTCGGCACGAAACTCCAGCGCGGCGCTGCGCCGGGCCGCCTGCTGCCAAACCGGCCGCATCCACCTGGCGCCTTCCGCACTGCCGAGCAGGCGCTGTGCCGCGGGTGCAGGTTCGGCGCGAAGCTGCCGCAGCACCTGAGCTGCGGCAGCGAGGTCGGCGAAAGCTGGCGCCACGGACTGCTCAATTGCATGCAGGAGTCGGACGAGGTCGGGCAAAGCCGTGTCGTGCGGGTACTCGGCCTGCAGCAGCGCCATCGCCGTGCGGGCGGCCGCTACATCGCGCCGCTGCAACGCATGCAGCACGTCGTTGCGCAGCATCAGGTCGCGGCTGTGTTCGAAGATGTCGAGCTGCATCGGGCCTTGCCTCGGATGCCTGCGATTCTGCCTGCTGCGACAAGCCCATTCGCCGGCCGGTTAGACTTAAACCAAGCAAGCGCTTTTCGAAAATCAACCGGAGTTCCACGCCATGATCGACCGCAGCCTGTTCAACGCCGACCACGAAGCCTTCCGCGACAGCTTCTGCCGCTTCATGGACAAGGAGATCGCGCCCTTCCATGCCGCGTGGGAGGAGCAGGGCTATGTCGACCGCGAGGTCTGGAACAAGGGCGGCGCCAACGGCTTCCTGTGCATGACCATGCCCGAAGAGTACGGCGGTGCCGGTGTCGACAAGCTGTATTCGATGCTGCAGATGGAGGCGCTGTCGGCAGGCGGCTATTCGGGCATCGGCTTCGGCCTGCATACCGAGATCATCGCGCCCTACCTGCTGCACTACGGCACCGAAGAGCAGAAGAAGAAGTACCTGCCGAAGATGGCCAGCGGCGAAATGGTCGGCGCCATCGCAATGAGCGAGCCGGCCGCCGGCTCCGACCTGCAGGGCGTCAAGAGCACGGCGCTGCGCAAGGGCGACCATTACGTGCTGAACGGGTCGAAGACCTTCATCACCAACGGCTGGCATGCCGACCTGGTGATCGTTGTCGCCAAGACCAACCCCGATGCCGGCGCCAAGGGCACCAGCCTGCTGCTGGTGGAGCGCGGCATGCCCGGCTTCGAGCGCGGCAAGCGGCTGAAGAAGGTGGGGCTGAAGGCGCAGGACACTTCGGAACTGTTCTTCACCGATGTCAAGGTGCCGGTGGAGAACCTGCTTGGCGGTGCACCCCAGGAAAACCGCGGCTTCATCTGCCTGATGGAACAGCTGCCCTGGGAACGGCTGCAGATCGCCATTGGCGCCGTTGCCAACGCGCAGTCGGCCATTGACGGCACTGCGGCCTATGTCAAGGAACGCAAGGTCTTCGGCCAGCCGATCGCCAGCTACCAGAACACCCGTTACAAGCTGGCCGAGATGCAGACCGAGGTGCAGGTGGCGCGCGTGTTCGTCGACCAGTGCATGCAGCTGCTGCTGGCCGGCAAGCTGGACACGGCCACCGCGTCGATGGCCAAGTACTGGTGCAGCGACCTGCAGTGCAAGGTGGTCGACGAATGCGTGCAACTGCATGGTGGCTACGGCTACATGTGGGAATACCCGATCGCCCGCTTCTATGCCGATGCCCGCGTGCAGCGCATCTACGGCGGCACCAATGAGATCATGAAGGAAGTCATCAGCCGCTCGATGGGCCTGGGCGTGCGCTGATGGCGCAGGGCTCGACAGCCGTGCCCGAGCCCGCACGCCGGCCGCGGGGCCGGCCGCCCAAGGCGCCGCACGCGCTGGATGAAGGCAACCGCCGCCAGGAACTGTTGCGCGGCGCGGCGCGGCTGTTCCGGCACAAGGGTTTCGCTGCGACCACCACGCGCGACATCGCCGCGGCGGCGGGCATGCAGTCGGGCTCGCCCTTCTACCATTTCGAAAGCAAGGCGGCGCTGCTGTTCGCGGTGATGGAGCAGGGCATGCGCGCCGCGTTGCAAAACCAGGCACAGGCCCTGCAGGCGGCGCTGGCGAAGCCGCCCGAAGTGTTGCTGCGCACACTGGTGCGCACTCATTTCGACGTGCTGCTGGGGCCGGGCAGCGATTTCATTCCGGTGATGCTGTACGAATGGCGCTCGCTGACGCCCGCACAGCGCGCCGGCATCGCCAGCCTGCAGCGTGACTACGAGGCCGCCTGGGCGGCCGCGCTCGACGCGCTGTGCACGGCCGGGCGCATCGGTGCCGATGCGCGTGTCGCCAGGCTGATGTTCCTGGGTGCGCTGAACTGGTCGGTGCAGTGGTACAAGCCCAGGCCGGGCGCGTCGCTGGACGAACTGACCGATCAGGCGATGCTGCTCTTTCTTCCCGACAACTCCCGGAGAACCGCATGAACGACCGCGCCACCTTCACCCGCATGGACCAAAGCACCGCCCAGGACTGGCAGCTGATCGTCGGCGAGTTCAAGGACTTCAGCCAGCGCCTGCCCGACCGCATCCTGGCGCACCTGAAGCTGCTGGACGGTGACTACGGCGGCTTTCCGATCGACCGCTACAGCCACTGCCTGCAGACCGCGACGCTGGCCGCACGCGACGGCCGCGACGAGGAGTACGTGGTGTGCGCACTGCTGCACGACATCGGCGACACGCTCGGCTGCTACAACCATCCGGACATTGCGGCAGCCGTGCTCAAGCCCTTCGTCAGCGAAGCCAACCACTGGATGGTGCAGAACCACGGCATCTTCCAGGGCTACAACTTCTTCCACCACATCGGGCTGAACCGCGACATGCGCGACATGTTCCGCGGCCACGAGCACTACGCCCGCACCGAGGAATTCATCGCGCTGTACGACAACCCGGCCTTCGACCCCAAGGGCGAGATCCTGCCGATCGAGGAGTTCGAGCCGCTGCTGCGCCGGGTGTTCGCGATGCCGAAGCAGTCGGTCTACAAGGCGGCGTTGCAGGAGTAGGGCGGGCAGGCCACGGCGCAGCAGGGTGGCACGGTCGTTGCTCGCCGTGGTGCCCATGACCCGCAATCATCTCTACCACCCCGGTGATGCCGTCGACTGGCCGGCGGTGAAGACCGCCCTGGCTGGCCTGGACAGCGACGCCAGCGCGGCCGCATGCGGGCGCGCCGCCGCCGACTACCACTGGTACAGCCCGATCCTGGCCGAGCAGTTGCAGGGCAAGCGGCCCGACCTGGTGGTGCGCCCGCGCAATGCCGGCGAGGTGCTGCGGCTGGCGGCGGTGTGCGCCCGCCACCGCGTGCCGCTCACCGTGCGCGGCGGCGGCACCGGCAACTACGGCCAGTGCGTGCCGCTGTTCGGCGGCATCGTCATGGACGCGACCGCGCTGAGCCGCGTGCTGCACATCGAGCCAGGCGGGGCCTGCGTCGAAGCCGGCGTGCTGCTGCACGACCTGAACCAGGCCGCGCGGGCCACGGGCCAGCAACTGCGCATGTGGCCCAGCACGGAGCGCATCGCCACCGTCGGCGGCTTCATTGCCGGCGGGCATTCGGGCATCGGCTCCATCCGCCACGGCATCCTGGCCGACCCCGGCAACGTGCGGCGGCTTCGCATCGTCACACTGCAGGACCCGCCGCAGGTGCTGGACCTGCTGGATGCCGACATCCAGAAGGCCCACCATGCTTACGGCAGCAACGGCATCATCACCGAGGTCGAGATCGCGCTCACCGAGGCGGTCGACTGGCAGCACACCATCACGCTGTTCGACAGCTACGACGCGGTGCTGCGCTTCGGCCTGGCCGTGGGGCAGCGCAGCGTCGGCCGTGCCATCGACGTGTTCCAGCTGTCGGCGGTGGAACGGCGCATCACGCCGTACTACGCCGGCCTGCGCGAGCGGCTGCAAGACGCCGATGCGATGTTCGCCCAGGTTTCGCCCGACACGCTGCCGGCCTATGAGGCGCTGGCGCAGCAGATGGGTGGCCGGCTGGTGGTGCGTGGCACCGAAGCCGAACTGCTGGCCGAAGGTCTGCCGTCGGTCACCGAATGCGCCTACAACCACACCACGCTGGAGGCCCTGAAGTCCGACCGCGGCGTCACCTATCTGCAGGTGGCCTATCCGGGGCCGCTGGACGCCGACCTGGTGGCTGCGCAGATGCAGCGTTTCGGCGACGAGCTGTACTTCCACCACGAGTTCAGCCGCGCCGGCGGCGAACTGGTGGCCTTTGCGCTGCCGCTGCTGCACTACTTCGACGCCGCGCAGCTGCGCGACTTGATCGCCAGCTTCGAGGCCGACGGCTGCTGGGTCTACGACCCGCACACCTACGTGCTCGAAGACGGTGGCATGAAACAGGTGGACGAGGCGCAACTGGCCTTCAAGCGCCGTGCCGACCCGCATGGGCTGATGAACCCGGGCAAGGTGCGCGCCTGGGACGAACGTGTGCTCGGCCTGGGAGCATCGGCTTGAAGCTGCTGCTGGTCTTCAGCCATCCCGATACCGGCAGCTTCGGCGCGGCCCTGCGCGACGCCGCGCTGCAGTCGTTGCGCGATGCCGGCCACGAAGTGCGCGAGCTCGACCTGTATGCGATGGGCTTCGACCCGGTGTTCAGCGCCGCCGAGAAGGCCAGCTACCTGAGCGACACGCAGCGCAACATCGACGGCGTGGCCG
>Ga0105090_10002322_pt1 | contig 10587 bp, 8 predicted proteins | sample PPLLak3March2015_FD_79110 | JGI IMG/M metagenome (GOLD analysis project Ga0105090, IMG submission 79110) | Freshwater sediment microbial communities from Prairie Pothole Lake near Jamestown, North Dakota, USA - PPLs Lake P7 Core (1) Depth... | ecosystem: Environmental > Aquatic > Freshwater >... | reverse complement strand
GGCGCCGGCGCCTACATCTGCGGCGAGGAAACCGCGCTGCTCGAGTCGCTCGAGGGCAAGCAGGGCAAGCCGCGCTTCAAGCCGCCGTTCCCCGCGAACTACGGCCTCTACGGCAAGCCCACCACGATCAACAACGCGCAGAGCTTCGCCTCGGTGCCCACGATCCTGCGCAAGGGCCCCGAGTGGTTCGCGGGCCTCGGGCCGCAGAATTCGGGCGGCACGGTGATCTTCTCGGTCTCGGGCCACGTCGAGAAGCCGGGCAACTACGAGGTGCCCCTCGGCATCCCGTTCAGGGATCTGCTCGAGATCTCGGGCGGCGTGCGCGGCGGCCGCAAGCTCAAGGCCGTGATCCCGGGCGGCTCGTCGGTGCCGGTCGTCCCCGGCGAGACGATGCTTGCGACGAACATGGACTACGACTCGCTCAAGAAGGCGGGCTCGGCGATCGGCTCCGCGGCGGTCATCGTGATGGACGAGACGACCGACATGGTGCGCGTGCTCGAGCGGCTGTCGCGCTTCTACTACATGGAGTCGTGCGGGCAGTGCACGCCATGCCGCGAGGGCACCGGCTGGCTCAACCGCACGCTCAAGCGGATCCTGGCGGGGCAGGGGCGGCGCGAGGACATCGACATGCTCGTGAGCGTCGCGAACAACATCGAGGGGCACACGATCTGCGCGCTCGGCGACGCGGCCGCCTGGCCGGTGCAGAGTTTCGTCCGCCACTTCCGGCACGAGTTCGAGCACTACGTCGAGCACGGCCACGGCATCGTCGAGGCGCGCGGCCGCGCGGCGTGACGGCATGAGCGAAGAACCGGTCAACATCGAGATCGACGGCGTCCCGTTCAAGGCGCGCCGGGGCGCCATGATCATCCAGGCGACGGACGCGCTCGGCGCGTACGTGCCGCGCTTCTGCTACCACGACAAGCTGTCGATCGCGGCCAACTGCCGCATGTGCCTCGTCGAGGTGGAGAAGGCGCCGAAGCCGCTGCCCGCCTGCGCGACGCCGGTCGCCGAGGGCATGAAGATCTACACGAAGTCGCCGCGCGCGATCGCCGCGCAGAAGGCGACGATGGAGTTCCTGCTCATCAACCACCCGCTCGACTGCCCGATCTGCGACCAGGGCGGCGAGTGCGAGTTGCAGGACCTCGCGGTGGGCTACGGCCGCGACGTCGCGCGCTACTCCGAGCGCAAGCGCGTCGTCAAGGACCAGGACCTCGGCCCGCTCGTCTCGACGGACATGACGCGCTGCATCCACTGCACGCGCTGCGTCCGCTTCGGCCAGGAGATCGCGGGCATCCCGGAGCTCGGCACGGTCGGCCGAGGCGACCGCATGATGATCTCGACCTACATCGAGAAGAGCATCGACCACGAGCTCTCGGGAAACATCATCGACCTGTGCCCGGTCGGCGCCCTCAACAACAAGCCGTACCGCTACCGCGCCCGCGCGTGGGAGATGTCGCAGCGCCCGCTGGTCTCCCCGCACGACTGCGCCGGCAGCAACCTCAACGGCCACGTGCTGCGCGGGCGCCTGATGCGCGTCGTGCCTCGCGCGAACGAGGACATCAACGAGACCTGGATCGCCGATCGCGACCGCTACAGCTGCGAGGGCCTGTACTCCCCGGACCGCGCGCAGAAGCCGATGGTGAAGGAGGGCGGAACCTGGCGTGAGACCGACTGGGAGACCGCGCTCGAGGCGGCTGCCCGCGGCCTGCAGAAGGTCGCAAGCGAGCACGGCGGTCCGCAGCTCGGCGTGCTCGTGTCGCCGGGCGCCTCGGTCGAGGAAGCCTATCTCGCGGCCCGCATCGCACGTGGCCTGGGCTCGGACAACGTCGATCACCGCCTGCGCCGCGTCGATTTCCGCGACCAGTCGGGCGATCCGCTGGCGCCCACGCTCGGCTGCGCGATCGCGGAGCTCGACCAGGCGGCGACGATCCTGCTCATCGGCTCCGACGTGCGCCGCGACGTGCCGATCGTCGCGCACCGCATCCGCAAGGCCGCGGTCCGCCGCGGCGCGCGTGTCGCGCTCGTGAACCCGCAGCCGGTCGAGGTGCTGTTCCCGACCGCGGGCAGCTTCTCGAGCAACGGGCTCGGCATGGCGCAGCACGTGGCGGCACTGCTTGCGGCCGCGCTGCGCGGCCTCGAGCGTCCGACGCCCCCGGCACTCGCGCAGGCGCTCGAGGGTATCGTGCCGTCGGCCGAGCACGAGCAGGTGGCGCGCATGCTGACCGAGGGCGACCTGCGGCTCGTGCTGCTCGGCGCGGGCGCGGAGCGTCACGCGGCGTATTCCGAGATCCGCGCGCTCGCGACGGCCCTCGCGGAAGCCACGGGCGCACGCCTCGGATTCCTGCCCGAGGGCGCGAACGCCGTCGGCGCATCGCTCGCCGGCGCGATACCCCACAGGGGCGTGGGCGGGCGGCCCGTCGCGCGGCCCGGACTGCCCGCGGCCCAGATGATTTCCCAGCGCCTCAAGGGCTACGTACTCGTGGGCGGCATCGAGTCCGCGGATCTCGCGCCTTCGCTCGCGACCGAACAGGCACTGCAGGGCGCGGAGTGCGTCGTCGCGCTCACGCCCTACGCCGGGCCCGAGCAACTCGCGACGGCCACCGTGATCCTGCCGGTCGCGGCCTTCGCCGAGACGTCGGGCACGTGGGTCAATGTCGAGGCTCGCTGGCAGAGCGTGCCGGGCGCCGCGCGGCCCCCGGGAGAGGCGCGGCCCGCGTGGAAAGTGCTCCGCGTGCTCGGCAACCTGCTCGGGCTCCCGGGCTACGAGTACCTGGGTTCCGAAGAAGTCCGCGAGGAACTGCGGCGCGAGCTCGGCGAGTACGAGGTCGCGGCACGGCAGTCCAGCGGTTATGCGCCGGGCCGGCTCGCCTCGCTCGACGCGACGAAGGAGGTCGGTATCTACGAGGTCGACGCGGTCGTGCGGCGCTCGCAGCCGCTGCAGGACACGAGGCTCGCGCAGGCGGGCTCGCGGGGCGGTGCGCGATGATCGACTTCGTCACCGGCACGTGGGCGGCTTGGCCCGAGTGGCTCCGCCTCACGCTCACGATGCTCGCGCAGATCCTCGCGGTCACGATCGTCGTGATCCTGAGCGTCGCTTACCTCACACTCGCCGAGCGCAAGGTCATCGGCTACATGCAGGTGCGCATCGGGCCGAACCGCGTGGGCTGGAAAGGCTCGCTGCAGCCCTTCGCCGACGTCATCAAGCTCCTGGTCAAGGAAGTGGTCGTGCCGGCGCGATCGAACCGCTTCCTGTTCGTCGTGGCGCCGCTCCTCGCGCTCACGCCTGCGTTCGCCGCGTGGGCCGTGATCTCGCTCTGGCCGGGCTTCGCGATCGCCGACGTCGACGCCGGCGTGCTCTACATCCTCGCGCTCGCGGGCTTCGGCGCCTACGGCATCATCCTCGCGGGCTGGGCCGCGAACTCGAAATACGCGTTCCTCGGTGCGATGCGTTCGGCCGCACAGATCGTCGCGTACGAGATCGCGATGGGCTTCGCGCTCGTCGGCGTCGTGATGGCGGCGGGCACGCTCAACATGGGCCGGATCGTCGAGGCGCAGTCGGGCGGCCCGCTGTCCTGGTACTGGTTCTGGCTGTTCCCGCTCTTCATCGTCTACTTCATCTCGGGCGTCGCCGAGACGAACCGCGCGCCGTTCGACGTCGCCGAGGGCGAGTCCGAGATCGTCGCGGGCTTCCACGTGGAGTACTCGGGCATCGCGTTCGCCCTGTTCTTCCTGACCGAATACGCGAACATGATCCTGATCGCGGCGCTCACGGCCACCTTCTTCTTCGGCGGCTGGCTGTCGCCGTTCGAGGGCTACCCGGTGCTGGGCGCCACGTTCCTCGCGGCGCCCGGGCTGCACTGGCTGCTCGTCAAGATCGCGTTCTTCCTGTTCTGCTTCCTGTGGTTCCGGGCGACGTTCCCGCGCTACCGCTACGACCAGATCATGCGGCTCGGCTGGAAGGTCTTCATCCCGGTGACGCTCGTGTGGCTCTGCGTCGAGGCGGCCCTGTGGTACTGGAAGATCGGCCCGTGGGCGGCCTGAGGTAGCCATGCGCAGCGTCCTCAAGACCTTCTTCCTGTACGAGCTCCTGCTCGGGCTCTCGGTGACGTTGAAGAACCTCTTCGCGCCGAAGTTCACGATCCAGTACCCCGAGGAGAAGACGCCGCAGTCCCCGCGCTACCGCGGCATCCACGCGCTGCGGCGCTATGCGAACGGACAGGAGCGCTGCATCGCCTGCAAGCTGTGCGAGGCGGTCTGTCCGGCGCTCGCGATCACGATCGAGTCCGACGTGGGCGCGGACGGCACGCGCCGCACGACGCGCTACGACATCGACCTCTTCAAGTGCATCTACTGCGGCTTCTGCGAGGAGGCGTGCCCGGTGGACGCCGTCGTCGAGACGCGCATACACGAGTACCACATGGAGCACCGCGGCGAGAACATCATGACCAAGGACAAGCTGCTCGCGATCGGCGACCGCTACGAGGCCATGATCGCCGCCGACAAGGCGGCCGACGCCCCCTACCGATGACCGGGACCCGAGCATGATCGTCAACCTGCTGTTCTACGTCTTCGGCGCGATCCTGGTGCTCGCGGCGATAGGCGTCATCACGGCGCGCAACCCGGTGCACTGCGCGCTCTTCCTCGTGCTCGCGTTCCTGAACAGCGCCGTCATCTGGCTGCTGCTCGAGGCCGAGTTCCTCGCCATCACGCTGGTGGTGGTCTACGTCGGCGCCGTCATGGTGCTGTGGCTCTTCGTCGTCATGATGATGGACATCGACGTCGCGACGCTGCGCCAGGGCTTCACGCGCTACGCGCCGATCGGCGCGCTCGTCGCGCTGATCGTGGTCGCGCAGATCGGCCTCGTCGTGTGGGTGCGCGGGCTCGGCCTGCCCGAAGGCGCGGTCCCGGTGCCGAAGCCGGCGGGACACTCGAACACCGCCGCGCTCGGCGAACTCCTCTACACACAGTATCTCTACCCGTTCGAGATCGCGGCCGTCATCCTGCTCGTGGCGATCGTCGCCGCCATCACGCTCACGATGCGCCGCCGCCCGGGCCAGAAGGTGCAGGACGTCGGGCGCCAGGTGGCGGTGCGGGCGAAAGACCGCGTGCGCATCGTCAAGATGGACGCGGAGCGCACGCCGTGATCCCGCTTTCGCACGTCCTGCTGCTCTCGGGCATCCTCTTCAGCCTCGCGGTCGCCGGGATCTTCATCAACCGCAAGAACGTGCTGCTGCTCCTGATGTGCATCGAGCTGATGCTGCTCGCGGTCAACTTCAACTTCATCGCGTTCGCGCACCACCTCGGGGACCTGTCGGGACAGGTGTTCGTGTTCTTCATCCTGACGGTCGCGGCCGCCGAGTCCGCGATCGGACTCGCGATCCTGGTCGTGCTGTTCCGCAGCCGACGCAGCATCGACGTCGAAGAACTCGACGCGATGAGGGGCTGAAGCCATGAGCATGGAACAGACCCTCCTCACGATCGTCCTCGCGCCGCTCGTGGCGGCCATCCTCGCGGGCTTCGGCGGGCGGGTGATCGGCCGGGCGGGCGCCCACACCGTCACGATCCTGGGCGTGGCGATCGCGTTCGCGCTGTCGGCGAAGGTGTTCTGGGGCCTGCTGCAGGGCGCGCCGGTCTTCGACGGCCCTGTCTACACGTGGCTCGTCAGCGACGGAATCCGCATGGAGGTCGGCTTCCTGGTCGACCGCCTGAGCGCGCTCATGATGGTGGTCGTCACCTTCGTCTCGCTGATGGTCCACATCTACACCATCGGCTACATGCACGAGGACCCGGGCTACACCCGCTTCTTCAGCTACATCTCGCTGTTCACCTTCGCGATGCTGATGCTCGTGATGTCGAACAACCTGCTGCAGCTCTTCTTCGGCTGGGAGGCGGTGGGCCTCGTCTCGTACCTGCTGATCGGCTTCTGGTACACGCGACCCTCGGCGATCCACGCGAACCTGAAGGCCTTCCTCGTGAACCGGGTGGGCGACTTCGGCTTCCTGCTCGGCATCGCGGGCATCGCCTATCTCACGGGCTCGCTGCACTACGCCGAGATCTTCGCACAGGCCGACAGGATCGCCGGCACCACTTTCGAGCTGATCCCGGGCCACGCCTGGGAGGCGATCACGGTCATCTGCATCTGCCTCTTCATCGGCGCCATGGGAAAGTCGGCGCAGGTGCCGCTGCACGTGTGGCTGCCGGACTCGATGGAAGGCCCGACCCCGATCTCGGCGCTGATCCACGCCGCGACGATGGTGACCGCGGGCATCTTCATGGTGGCGCGCATGTCGCCGCTGTTCGAGCTGTCGGAAACGGCACTCAGCTTCATCATCGTGATCGGCGGCACGACGGCGCTGTTCATGGGCTTCCTCGGCATCGTGAGCAACGACATCAAGCGCGTCGTCGCGTACTCGACGCTGTCGCAGCTCGGTTACATGACGGTGGCCCTCGGCGTCTCGGCCTACGCCGGCGCCATCTATCACCTGATGACGCACGCGTTCTTCAAGGCGCTGCTCTTCCTCGCGGCGGGCTCGGTCATCATCGCGATGCACCACGAGCAGGACATGCGGAGGATGGGCGGGCTCAGGAAGTACATGCCCGTCACCTACTGGACGTGCCTCATCGGCGCGCTCGCGCTCATCGGGTTCCCGGCGTTCTCCGGTTTCTTCTCGAAGGACGCGCTGATCGAGGCCGTCGAGCTCTCGACCCTGCCGGCAGCGCACTACGGGTACTGGTGCGTGCTGATCGGCGTCTTCGTGACGGCCTTCTACACGTTCCGTCTCGTCTTCATGACGTTCCACGGCAAGGAACGCTTCGCGGTCGACGGCGGCCACCACGAGTCCGACGACGTCCACGGGCATGATCAGGGGCACGATCATGGGCACGGACACGGCGGACCTCCGAAGGAGAGCCCCTGGGTCGTCACGCTGCCGCTCGTGATGCTCGCGATTCCCTCGATCGCGATCGGCTGGCCGACGGTCGGCGCCGTGCTGTTCGGCGACTACTTCGGCAACTCGATCTACGTCGCACCGGCGCACGACGTGCTCGCGCGGCTCGGCGAGGCATTCCACGGGCCCGCCGGGTTCGTGCTCCACGGCCTGAGCTCGCCGATCCTCGGGCTCGCGGCGGCCGGCGTCGCGCTCGCCTGGTACCTCTACCTCGTGCGGCCCGAGCTTCCGGAGCGGCTGCAAGAGCGGGCAGGGGGGCTCTACACGCTGCTCGTCAACAAGTACTACCTCGACGCCTTCAACGAGCGGTTCATCGCGGGCGGCAGCCGCGCGCTCGGCCGCATGCTGTGGCGCGGCGGCGACGTCGCGGTCATCGACGGTGCCGCGGTGAACGGTTCCGCACGGCTCGTGGGCTGGATCGCGAACGCCGTGCGCGGCGTGCAGTCCGGCTACCTCTACCACTACGCCTTCGCGACGATCATCGGCCTCTCGGCGCTGCTCGCGTGGCTCCTCTGGCGAAGCTGACCATGCAAGTCGACTGGCCCATCCTGAGCGTCCTCGTCTGGCTGCCGATCCTCGCGGGGGTGGTGCTGCTCCTCGTCGGCGACCGCAGCCCGGCCCTGGGACGCTGGCTCGCGCTCGCCGCATCCTTCGTTACCTTCGTCGTGAGCCTGTTCCTCTGGCGCGACTTCGACCGCACGACCGCCGCGATGCAGTTCGTCGAGCGCGAGCCGTGGATCGGCGCCTTCAACGCCTGGTACCACCTCGGCGTCGACGGCATCTCGATGCCGCTCATCGTCCTCACCGCGTTCATCACGCCGCTCGTGGTGATCGCGGGCTGGACGGTGATCGAAAAGCGGCCGGCGCAGTATTACGCCGCGTTCTTGATCCTCGAAGGGCTCATGATCGGCGTGTTCGCGGCCCTGGACGCGCTGCTCTTCTACGTGCTCTGGGAAGCGATGCTGATCCCGATGTTCGTGATCATCGGCGTCTGGGGCGGCCCGCGCCGCGTCTATGCGACGCTCAAGTTCTTCCTGTACACGTTCCTCGGCTCCGTGCTGATGCTGGTCGCGCTCATTTACCTGTACCTGCAGGGCGGCAGCTATGCGATCGCCGACCTGCAGGCATTGCCCCTGAGCCTGCGCGAGCAGACGCTGATCTTCGTGGCGTTCCTGATCGCCTTCGCGGTCAAGGTGCCGATGTGGCCGGTGCACACGTGGCTGCCCGACGCGCACGTCGAGGCCCCGACGGGCGGCTCGGTGATCCTCGCGGCGATCATGCTCAAGATGGGCGGCTACGGCTTCCTGCGCTTCAGCCTGCCCATCGCGCCCGACGCCAGCCGCGAGCTCGACTGGCTGATCATCGGGCTGTCGCTGATCGCGGTCGTCTACATCGGCTTCGTCGCTCTTGCCCAGCAGGACATGAAGAAGCTGATCGCGTACTCGTCGATCGCGCACATGGGCTTCGTGACGCTGGGCGCGTTCGCGGCGTTCCAGATCGTCGAGAACACCGGCAGCATCCGGGGGGCCGCGATGGGCATCGACGGCGCAATGGTGCAGATGGTGTCGCACGGCCTCGTGTCGGGCGCGCTGTTCTTCTGCATCGGCGTGCTCTACGACCGCCTCCACAGCCGAGAAATCGCCGATTACGGAGGCGTCGTCAAAACCATGCCCGTGTTCGTCGCGGTCATGGTGCTCTTCGCGATGGCGAACGCGGGCCTGCCGGGCACCTCCGGGTTCGTAGGCGAGTTCCTGGTGATTCTTGCGAGCTTCCGCGCGAATTTCTGGTATGCGTTCCTCGCCGCAACCACCCTCATCCTGGGCGCCGCGTACACCCTGTGGCTCGTGAAGCGCGTCGTGTTCGGCCCGGTGGGCAATGACCACGTGGCCGCGCTCACCGACGTGAACGGCCGCGAATTCCTTGTGCTCGGCCTGCTCGCGGTCGCGGTACTCGCCCTCGGCCTGTGGCCGGGCCCGCTGCTCGACGTGATGCGGCCGACGGTCGAGCAGCTCGTGCAGCAGATGTTGATGACGAAGGCCTGAGCCATGAACCCCGCATCCATCACCCGGCTCGACCTCTTCCTCGCGGCGCCCGAGATCTTCCTGCTCGCGGCGGTCTGCCTCATCCTTCTCGTCGATCTCTTCCTCGACGACGACCAGCGCATCGTCACGTTCGTCCTGTCGCTCGTGGCGCTGGCCGGGACGGCGTGGGTGACCGCGCGAACGGGCGTCGACACGCGCATGGTCGCCTGGCACGGCACCTACGTCGCGGACCCGGTCGGCAACCTGCTAAAGGTCGTCGCCTACGGCGCCGTCGCCGTGGCGTTCCTCTACTCGTACGACTACCTGAGGAAGCGCTCACTGCTGAAGGGCGAGTTCTTCGTGCTCGGGCTCTTCGCGCTGCTCGGCATCATGGTGCTGATCTCGGCCAACAGCCTGATCACGCTGTACCTCGGCGTCGAGCTCCTGTCGCTGTCGCTGTACGCGCTCGTCGCGTTCAACCGCGATTCGGGCGTCGCGGCCGAGGCGGCCATCAAGTACTTCGTGCTCGGCTCGATCGCCTCCGGCGCACTGCTCTACGGCATGTCGATGATCTACGGCGTCACCGGGACGCTGCAGCTCGGCCCGGTGAGCGAGGCGGTGGGCGCGCTCGGGCCCAACCAGATCGGGCTGCTGTTCGGCCTGGCGTTCGTCATCGTCGGCATCGCGTTCAAGTTCGGCGCCGTGCCGTTCCACATGTGGGTTCCGGACGTCTATCACGGCGCGCCGACCGCGGTGACTCTGTTCCTCGCCGCGGCGCCGAAGCTCGGTTCGTTCGCGCTCGCCTACCGCCTGCTGGCCGAGGGGATGCCCGGCCTGCACGACGGATGGCAGGACATGCTGGTGGTGATCGCCGTGCTTTCGATGGTGCTCGGCAACGTGGTCGCGATCGCGCAGACGAACCTGAAACGCATGCTCGCGTACTCGACGATCTCCCACGTCGGCTTCATCCTGCTCGGCATCCTGGCCGGCACGAGCGCAGGCTACGAGGCGGCGCTCTATTACACGATCGTGTACGTGATCATGTCCGTGGGCGGCTTCGGCATGATCATCCTGCTCTCGCGGGCGGGCTTCGAGGCCGACTCGCTCGAAGACTTCAAGGGCCTCAACGCGCGCAGCCCCTGGTTCGCCGCCATGATGCTGATGCTGATGTTCAGCATGGCCGGCGTGCCACCATTCGTCGGGTTCTGGGCCAAGCTGGCCGTGATCCAGGCCGCGCTCGACGTCGGGCTCACGTGGCTCGCGATCGTGGCGGTCGTCTTCTCGGTGATCGGCGCGTACTACTACCTGCGGGTCGTGAAGCTCATGTACTTCGACGAACCGACCGAACGCCGCGGCCTCGAGGGCAGCGTGTCGCTGCGGTTCGTGCTGAGCGCCAACGGACTCGCGATGCTGGCACTCGGCATGTTCCCGGGCCTGCTGCTGGCGCTGTGCGCGAGGGTCATACCGTAAGGCTCGAGTTGCCGAGGGGCCCTGCCTTCGGTAGAATGCACGGCTCGATTGCGGGGTGGAGCAGTCTGGCAGCTCGTCGGGCTCATAACCCGAAGGTCGCAGGTTCAAATCCTGCCCCCGCTACCACGTCTATAGGCAGGCCGCCTGCC
>Ga0105090_10002320_pt1 | contig 10591 bp, 7 predicted proteins | sample PPLLak3March2015_FD_79110 | JGI IMG/M metagenome (GOLD analysis project Ga0105090, IMG submission 79110) | Freshwater sediment microbial communities from Prairie Pothole Lake near Jamestown, North Dakota, USA - PPLs Lake P7 Core (1) Depth... | ecosystem: Environmental > Aquatic > Freshwater >... | reverse complement strand
GAGGAGTTAGCCCCCGGAACCCTACCGAGACCGCCGGGCGGGTAGCGTGACAGGTACTGCCGGGAGCTGTGTTACCATTTCGGCATATTAGGAACTAATAAAACATTTTTTGCCGCCATAAGCGGAGTTATTTTGATGTGGGCCCGCTCCTTGGTCCACAATGTGAAATCTTTTGCCCTGGGCCTGGGCTGGCCGGCGGCGCAGGGGCTTGGGGTCCCCGGCCTACCCGGGCGTCCGGCCAAATAAATTGGTCTCTATAACTATGACGAGGAGGGGCTACATGTCCTCACGCAAAGAACTGGCGAACGCGATCCGCGCCCTGAGCATGGATGCGGTTCAGAAGGCCAAGTCCGGTCACCCGGGCGCCCCCATGGGCATGGCGGATATCGCCGAGGTGCTGTGGAACGACTATATGTGCCACAACCCGGTCAATCCCAACTGGGCCAACCGTGACCGCTTCGTGCTCTCCAACGGGCACGGGTCCATGCTGATCTATTCCCTGCTGCACCTCACGGGTTACGACATCGGCGTCGAGGACCTCAAGTCTTTCCGGCAACTTCATTCCAAGACCCCAGGGCATCCCGAGTACGGCTATGCCCCCGGCATCGAAACCACCACGGGCCCTCTGGGGCAGGGCCTGACCAATGCGGTGGGCATGGCCCTCGCCGAGAAGGTCCTCGCCGGCCAGTTCAACAAGCCCGGCCACGAGATCGTCAATCATCACACCTATGTCTTCCTGGGTGATGGCTGCCTGATGGAAGGTATCTCCCACGAGGCCTGCTCCCTGGCGGGCGTCCTGGGCCTGGGTAAGCTGATCTGCTTCTACGACGACAATAACATCTCCATCGATGGCGAGGTGCGCGGTCACGGCAATACCCCGGCCTGGTTCCTGGACGACACCCCCAAGCGCTTCGAGGCTTATGGTTGGCATGTCATCCCTAAGGTCGATGGCCATGACCCCGAGGCCATCAAGGCCGCGATCGAGGTGGCTCGCGCCATGGACGGCAAGCCGTCCCTGATCTGCTGCCAGACCATCATCGGCTTTGGCTCGCCTAACAAGCAGGGCAAGGAAGACTGCCATGGCGCCCCCCTGGGCGACGATGAGATTGCCCTGACCCGCGAGAACCTGGGCTGGCGTCATGCCCCCTTCGAGATCCCCCAGGATGTCCAGTCCGCCTGGGATGCCCGGGATGCCGGTGCCCGTGCCGAGGCCGAATGGAATGCCCACTTCGAGGCCTATGCCGCGGCCTATCCCAGCCAGGCGGCGGAGTTCCAGCGCCGCATGGCCGGGGACCTGCCCGCCGACTGGGCCGAAAAGTCCGATGCCTTCGTCGCCGCCGTGGTGGCCAAGGCCGAGACCATTGCCTCCCGCAAGGCGTCCCAGAATGCCCTGGACGGTTTCGGTCCCCTGCTGCCAGAGCTGCTGGGTGGTTCCGCCGACCTGGCCGGCTCCAACCTGACGATCTGGAAGGGCTGCAAGGGCGTTAGCCGCACGGATGCCTCGGGCAACTACATTTACTATGGCGTGCGCGAGTTTGGCATGTCCGCCATCATGAACGGCGCCGCCCTGCATGGGGGCTTCGTTCCCTATGGCGCCACCTTCCTTATGTTCTCGGAATATGCCCGCAATGCCCTGCGCATGGCGGCCCTCATGAAGGTGCCCAGCATCTTCGTCTATACCCACGACTCCATTGGTCTGGGCGAGGATGGCCCCACCCACCAGCCCGTCGAGCAGATCCCGACCCTGCGTCTCATCCCCAACATGAGCGTCTGGCGCCCCTGCGACGCGGTCGAGTCCGCCGTGGCCTGGAAGTTGGCGATCGAGCGCAAGACGGGGCCAAGCTGCCTCATCTTCTCGCGCCAGAACCTGGCCCACATGGACCGTGACGCCAGCCAGATGGCGGGTATCGCCCGCGGTGGCTATGTGCTGCGGGATTGCTCCGGCACGCCTGACGCTATCCTCATCGCCACGGGTTCCGAGGTGGAACTGGCGGTCAAGGCCGCCGACGCCCTGGCGGGCGCCGGCAAGGCGGTGCGCGTGGTTTCCATGCCCAGCACCGACCTCTTCGACGCCCAGGATCCGGCCTACAAGGAGTCCGTGCTGCCGGGCGCCGTCCAGGCGCGGGTAGCGATCGAGGCCGCCTGCACCGCTGGCTGGTGGAAATATGTCGGCTGCCAGGGCGCGGTGATCGGTATCGACCGCTTCGGCGAATCCGCCCCCGCCGGCGACCTCTTCAAAGCCTTCGGCTTCACGGTCGACAATGTGGTGGCCGCCGTCAAGGGCGTCCTCTGAGACCTCGGACGGGGCGGGCCACCATGATGGCCGCCGCCCCGCCTTCTCCCCCCCTTTCCCTTCCCATTGAGAAGACAGGAGCATGACGAATGACGATCAAAGTTGGCATCAACGGTTTCGGCCGCATCGGCCGCATGGCCTTCCGCGCTATCGCCAAGGACTTCCCCAACATTGAGGTCGTGGGCATCAACGACCTGCTGGACCCCGACTACCTGGCCTACATGCTCAAGTATGACTCGGTCCACGGCAACTTCCCGGGCGACATCGCCGTTGACGGCAACACCATGATCGTCAATGGCAAGCGCATTCGTCTGACCGCCGAGCGCGACCCCGCCAACCTCAAGTGGGACGAGATCGGCGCCGAACTGGTCATCGAGTGCACCGGCTTCTTCCTCACCGAGGAGACCTGCCAGAAGCATATCGTCGCTGGTGCCAAGAAGGTGGTGCAGAGCGCCCCCTCCAAGGATGCCACCCCCATGTTCGTCTATGGCGTCAATCACAAGACCTATGCCGGCCAGGCCATCATCTCGGCGGCCTCCTGCACCACCAATTGCTTGGCCCCGGTCGCCAAGGTCCTGCATGATAACTGGGGCATCAAGCGCGGCCTCATGACCACGGTGCACGCCGCCACCGCCACCCAGAAGACCGTCGATGGTCCCTCCATGAAGGACTGGCGCGGCGGTCGCGGCATCCTGGAGAACATCATCCCGTCCTCCACCGGCGCCGCCAAGGCGGTCGGCGTGGTGCTGCCCGAGCTGAACAAGAAGCTGACCGGCATGGCCTTCCGCGTCCCTACCTCCGACGTCTCCGTGGTCGACCTCACCGTCGAGCTGAACAAGGAAGCCGATTACGCCGACATCTGCAAGGCGATGAAAGACGCCTCCGAGTCGGGTGACCTGGCCGGGGTCCTGGCCTATACCGACGAGAAGGTCGTCTCCACCGACTTCCGCGGTAGGTCCACCCCTTCGATCTTCGACTCCGAGGCCGGCATCGCCCTCGACAAGACCTTCGTCAAGGTCGTCGCCTGGTACGACAACGAATACGGTTATACCTGCAACATGCTGCGCATGGTCGAACACGTAGCCCAGTAGGCGTCGGGCCACCGGCCAGCAGGCGGCGGCATGGATGCCGCCCGCCTGACCGGCGGGTTCAAGTGCGGATCAGACCCCTGGCCGTACCCGGACCAGAGTCGTTTGGAAAGCCGGACCGGTTTTCCCATGAGCTTTAGTCGTCCAAAACCAAGACACGGGGAGCAGTTTCATGTCATTCATCAAGTTGACCGATCTCGATCTGTCCGGCAAGCGGGTGCTGATCCGTGCCGACCTCAATGTCCCCGTCAAGGAGGGCAAGGTGACCTCGGACGCGCGCATCACCGCCTCTATGCCGACCATGGAGCATTGTCTCAAGGCCGGGGCTAAGGTGATGGTCACCTCCCACCTGGGGCGGCCGACCGAGGGGGAGTGGACCCCGGAGGTCTCCCTGCAGCCGGTGGCGGACAACATCGCCGCGCGCCTGGGCAAGCCGGTGCGCCTGATTCGGGACTGGGTGGACGGCGGCTTCGAGGTCGCCCCCGGTGAGTTGGTGGTGCTGGAAAACTGCCGCGTTAACAAGGGCGAGAAGAAGAACCTCGAGGAGACGGCCCGCAAGTACGCCGCCCTGTGCGATGTCTTCGTCATGGATGCCTTCGGCACCGCCCACCGCGCCGAGGCCTCCACTACCGGTGTCGGCGATTACGCCCCCGTGGCCTGTGCCGGTCTGCTGCTGGCGGAAGAACTGGATGCCCTGGGCAAGGCCCTGGCCAACCCGGCCCGGCCCATGGTCGCCATCGTTGGCGGTTCCAAGGTCTCCACCAAGCTCACGGTGCTGGAGGCCCTGTCCCAGAAGGTCGATCAGCTCGTGGTCGGTGGCGGCATCGCCAATACCTTCCTCAAGGCCGCCGGCTATCCGGTCGGTAAGTCCCTGTGCGAGGACGACCTGGTCGAGACCGCCAAGGACCTGATGGGCAAGATGACCGCCCGCAATGCCACCATCCCCATCGCCGTGGACGTGGTGTGCGGCAAGCAGTTCGCCGAGAACGAGCCCGCCGTTCTCAAGAAGCCCGCCGAAGTGACCGATGACGACATGATCTTCGACATCGGCCCCGAGTCCGCCCAGCAACTGGCGGACATCATCGCCAAGGCCGGCACCATCATCTGGAACGGCCCGGTTGGCGTCTTCGAGTTTGACCAGTTCGGCGCCGGCACCAAAACCCTGGCCATGGCCATCGCCGAGGCCCCGGGCTTCTCCCTGGCGGGTGGCGGCGACACCATTGCCGCTATTCAGAAGTACGATATCTATGACCAGGTGTCCTACATCTCCACCGCTGGCGGCGCCTTCCTGGAGTACCTGGAGGGTAAGACCCTGCCGGCCGTGGCCATGCTGGAGGAGCGGGCCAAGGCTTGAAGCCATACCTGGCCAGGCAGCCCCCAGGACCGCCCGGCCCAGGCCGACCGCTCATCAATACCACCCCAGCCGAGCCCCCGCGAAGCCCTAGGCCGAGTCACATGCCCAGACGCACCAAGATCGTCGCCACCCTTGGACCCGCTACGGACGGCGCCGGGACCCTCGACCGGCTCATCGCCGCCGGCGTCGATGTGGTGCGTCTCAACCTGTCCCACGACTCCCACGAACGCCACCGGGAACGCGCCCAATTGCTACGGCAAAGGGCCCAGGCCGCCGGCCGTGATGTGGCGGTGCTGGTGGACCTCCAGGGTCCCAAGATCCGCATTGGCCGCTTTGCCACCGGCGCCATCCGCCTGGGGGATGGTGACCGCTTCGCCATTGACGCCAACTGCCCTCTGGATGGGGGCGATGGCCACCGGGTGGGCACCACCTACCGCGCCTTGGCCGAGGACGTATCCCGGGGGGATAGCCTCATCCTCGACGATGGCGCCATCGAACTTTGGGTGGATGAGGTCGCCGGCACCGAGATCCGCTGCAAGGTGGTCATGGGCGGGGTTCTGTCGGACAACAAGGGCATCAACAAGCGCGGTGGCGGCCTCTCCGCCCCGGCCCTGACCGAGAAGGACATCCGTGACATCCGCTTCGCCGCCGATATCCAGGCCGATTACCTGGCTATATCCTTTGTGCGCGGACCCGATGACGTCCGCCAGGCCCGCGCCATCTTCGAAGAGGCCGGTGGCCAGGGAGGCATCATCGCCAAAATCGAGCGCGCCGAGGCCCTGGAGGTCATTGACGACATCATCATCGCCACCGACGCCATCATGATTGCCCGCGGCGACCTGGGGGTCGAAATCGGTGACGCCGAGCTGCCTTCGGTGCAGAAGGATCTAGTGCATCGGGCCCGCTCGCTGAACAGCGTGGTCATCACCGCCACCCAAATGATGCAGTCCATGATAGAGCACCCCATGCCGACGCGAGCCGAGGTCTTCGACGTGGCCAACGCCGTATTGGACGGCACCGACGCCGTCATGCTCTCCGCCGAGACCTCCGTGGGAGCCTATCCGGTCAAGACCGTCGAGGCCATGCACCGCGTCTGCCTGGAGGCGGAGAAGAACGTCCTCGTCACCCGCTCCCATCACCGCCTGGACTCCACCTTCGGCCGAGTGGACGAGGCCGTCGCCATGGCCACCATGTACACCGCCAACCATCTGGGGGTGAAGGCCATCGCCGCCCTCACCGAGAGTGGTTCCACCGTCAAGTGGATGTCGCGCATCAGCTCCGGCATTCCCATCTACGCTCTCACCCGGCATACCCCGACCCGCCGCAAGGTCACCCTACTGCGCGGCGTTTATCCGGTGAGTTTCGACGTCGCCACCACCGACATCCACGAGGTCAACCGGGAGGTCATCGAGGAACTCATTCGCGCCGGCACGGTGCGCGAGGGCGACCTGGTCATCATCACCAAGGGCGACCGTTCCGGGGTCGAGGGCCAGACCAACCTCATGAAAATCATGCGGGCCGGGGAGCATGCCCTGCTGGCCGACGACTAGCCCGATCCGAATACCACTGCCATCCCCAACCCGATCATCCAACCGATCCATAGAAACGAGGAGATATAACATGGCCCTGATTTCCCTGCGCCAGCTTCTGGACCACGCCGCCGAGCACGGCTACGGCGTGCCCGCCTTCAATGTAAACAACCTGGAGCAGATGCGCGCCATCATGGAGGCCGCCGACCAGACCGATTCCCCGGTCATCGTCCAGGCCTCCGCCGGCGCCCGTAAATACGCCGGCGCCCCCTTCCTGCGCCACCTCATCCTCGCCGCCATCGAAGAGTTCCCCCAGATCCCGGTGTGCATGCACCAGGATCATGGCACCTCGATGCCCGTCTGCCAGCGCTCCATTCAGCTCGGCTTCTCTTCTGTCATGATGGATGGCTCCCTGGGCGTCGATGGCAAGACCCCGACCTCCTATGAATACAATGTGGCCATCACCAAGCAGGTGGTCGAGATCGCCCATGCCTGTGGCGTCTCCGTCGAGGGCGAACTGGGCTGTCTGGGCTCGCTCGAAACCGGCCAGGCTGGCGAGGAAGATGGCATTGGCGCCGAGGGCACCCTTGATCATAGCCAGCTCCTGACCGACCCCGAGGAGGCCGCCGACTTCGTCAAGAAGACCGGCGTTGATGCCCTGGCCATCGCCATCGGCACCTCCCATGGCGCCTACAAGTTCACCCGGCCGCCCACGGGCGACATCCTCGCCATCCAGCGCATCAAGGACATCAACGCCCGCATCCCCAACACCCACCTGGTCATGCACGGTTCCTCGTCCGTGCCCCAGGAGTGGCTTGCCATCATCAACGAATATGGCGGCAACATGGGCGAGACCTATGGCGTGCCCGTCGAGGAGATCGCCGAGGGCATCAAGAACGGCGTTCGCAAGGTCAACATCGACACCGACCTGCGCATGGCTTCCACCGGTGCCATCCGCAAGTTCCTGGCCGAGAACACCAAGGAGTTTGATCCCCGCAAGTACTTTATCGCCGCCACCAAGGCCATGAAGGGCATTTGTGTGGCCCGTTACGAGGCCTTTGGCACCGCCGGCAACGCCAGCAAGATCGTCGCCGGGGGCGTCATGTCCCTGGATCGCATGACTGAGCGCTATTTGAAGGGCGAGCTGGACCCGCAGGTCAACTGAGCTAGCCGCAGTACCCGTCCGCCTCTGGGCCCTTCGTGGGCGGGAGGCAGACCTGTGAAGACCTTTGCTTGTGGAGGGCGCCTTCGGGCGCCCTTCTTTCATTCTGGCGACTATTCGCCGGCCTGATGGAGACATTTCAGCCCCAAGGCTTGGTGAGAACTCGTGAACTCGGGTGTGGCTTCCTAGCCCCGCGTGGTAGAATTACATGCTTTTCGCCCGCCCGGTCCGGACCGCCCCTGAAGGGGCAACCTGGCCGGTTTGCCATCCCCTCTAGTCGGTCCCCATCGCCATGCCGGAGTTCGCCAAAGAAGTCATTCCCGTCAATCTGGAAGACGAAATGCGCCAGTCCTACCTTGATTACGCCATGAGCGTGATCGTGGGGCGGGCGCTGCCGGATGTGCGCGACGGGCTCAAGCCGGTCCACCGGCGCGTGCTCTACGCCATGAGCGAGTTGGGAAACGACTGGAATAAGCCCTACAAAAAGTCCGCGCGCGTGGTCGGTGATGTCATCGGCAAATATCACCCCCATGGCGATACGGCGGTATATGACACCATTGTTCGCATGGCGCAGCCCTTTTCCATGCGCTACATGCTGGTGGACGGGCAGGGCAACTTCGGCTCGGTGGATGGGGACGCCCCGGCGGCCATGCGTTACACCGAGGTGCGCATGGCGCGCATCGCCCACAGCCTGCTGGATGATCTGGACAAGGAAACCGTCGATTTCACACCTAACTATGACGAGTCGGAGCATGAGCCCAGGGTCCTGCCGGCGCGCTTTCCCAACCTTCTGGTCAATGGCTCCGCCGGTATCGCCGTGGGCATGGCGACCAATATCCCTCCCCACAACCTGCGAGAGGTGATCGATGCCTGCCTGGCCCTGATCGAGCAGCCGGAGATCGCCATCGACGAACTCATGGCACGGGTGCCGGGGCCGGACTTTCCCACCGCCGCCATCATCAACGGCGTGCGTGGCATCCGTGAGGCCTACCGCACCGGGCGCGGGCGCGTCTTCATGCGGGCGCGCACCCATGTGGAGACGGAGAAGCGCAGCGGCCGCGAGGCGATCATCGTCGCCGAGCTCCCTTATCAGGTGAACAAGGCGCGCCTGCTGGAACGTATGGCGGAGCTGGTCAAGGAGAAGAAGATCGAGGGCATCGCCGAGTTGCGCGATGAGTCGGACAAGGATGGTATGCGCATGGTCATCGAAATAAAGCGCGACCACTATCCGGACGTGGTGCTAAACAACCTCTATCAGCACACCCAGATGCAGGCGGTGTTCGGCATCAACATGGTGGCCCTGGTTGACGGCCAGCCGCGCCTGCTCAACCTCAAGCAGTTGTTGGAGTATTTCCTGCGCCACCGCCGCGACGTGGTGACCCGGCGCACCCTCTTCGAGCTGCGCAAGGCACGGGGCCGGGCCCATACCCTGGAAGGCCTGGCGGTGGCCCTGGCTAATATCGACGAGATCATAGCGCTCATTAAGTCTTCCGCCAGCCCGGCGGAGGCCAAGATTGGCCTCATGGGCCGCGTCTGGCGGCCGGGCGCCGTGTCGGCCATGCTGGAGCGTGCGGGCGCCAGCGAGACCCGGCCCAACGATTTGGAGGCGGGGCTCGGGCTGGGGGCGGAGGGTTACCGACTCAGCGAGACCCAGGTCCAGGCCATCCTCGACCTGCGCCTCCATCGCCTGACGGGCCTGGAGCAAGACAAGATCCTCAAGGAATTCGAGGAGATTCTGGCGGCCATCGCGAACCTGCTGGATATCCTGTCCAGCCCGGAGCGCCTCATGGCGGTGATCCGTGAGGAACTGGTGGCGATTCGGGACCAGTACGGCGACGCCCGGCGCACCGAGATCCAGGCGGATCATCTGGATCTTACCCTGGAGGACCTCATCGCTCCGGAGGATGTGGTGGTGACCCTGTCCCACGCCGGCTACGCCAAGGCCCAGCCCCTGAGCCAATACCAGGCCCAGAAGCGGGGTGGCAGGGGGCGCTCGGCGACGGCGACCAGGGACGAGGACTTCATTGATAAGCTCTTTGTCGCCAATTCCCATGACACCGTGCTGTGCTTCTCCAGCCTGGGCAAGGTCTATTGGCTCAAGGTCTATGAGCTGCCCCAGGCGGGGCGGGCGGCGCGGGGCCGGCCCATGGTCAATCTCCTGCCCCTGGGGGAGGGCGAGCGTATCAACGCCCTCCTGCCGGTACGGGAGTATGATGAGGGCCATTTCGTGTTTATGGCCACCAGTGCGGGCACGGTCAAGAAGACGCCCCTGGTGGATTTTTCCCGGCCCTTGTCGCGCGGCATCATCGCCCTGGACCTCCACGAGGGCGAGCAACTGGTTGATGTGGCCATCACAGACGGCGAGCGGGATATCCTGCTCTTTAGCTCTGCTGGTAAGGCGGTGCGTTTCCGCGAGGTGGAGGTGCGCTCCATGGGCCGCGGCGCCCATGGGGTGCGTGGCATCATGCTCGGGGAAGGCCAGCGCGTCATCGCCATGCTGGTAGTCGAGCCAGGCTGCACCGTCCTGTGCGTAACGGAAAATGGCTATGGTAAGCGTACCCCAGTGGAGGATTTTCCCACCAAGGGGCGCGGTACCATGGGCGTCATCGCCATCGACACCTCCGCACGCAACGGGGCCCAGGTAGGGGCCGTGCTGGTACAGCCGGAGGACGAGATCATGCTCATCACCGTCGGCGGCACCTTGGTGCGCACCTCGGTGGCGGAGATTCGCATAGTTGGCCGTACCGCTATGGGCGTTAAGCTCATCCGGGTTGGCGAGGGCGAGCGGCTGGCGGGCGTCGAGCGCATCCAGGCACTGGAAGGGGGCCCGGAAGAGGGATCGGAAGACGGGGAAGCCAGCGAAGACGGTGGCGAAGACCCAGGCGAGGTGGACGAGGCGCTGGAATAGGACGGACTTGCGGCGGGCGCCCCACCCCGCAGGTCCATCTGCCGATTGCACTCAACAACCACCAGCTCAAAGCTGGTGGGTTGGAGATCGGGGGACTAAACCCCCGACTGAAAGAGAAGGCGGCTGAAAGCCGGTGGTTTGGACCAGGGGCCGAGCGCCCTTCGGGCGGGCTAAAGCCGCCTTATGGAAATCAATGAGTTCCCAGGGCGAGCCGGAATCCGCCGTGTTTTCGCGGTCCCTGATACCAGACAACCCAG
>Ga0105090_10002316_pt1 | contig 10597 bp, 13 predicted proteins | sample PPLLak3March2015_FD_79110 | JGI IMG/M metagenome (GOLD analysis project Ga0105090, IMG submission 79110) | Freshwater sediment microbial communities from Prairie Pothole Lake near Jamestown, North Dakota, USA - PPLs Lake P7 Core (1) Depth... | ecosystem: Environmental > Aquatic > Freshwater >... | reverse complement strand
TTGGTGAAGACCGTGAGCAGCCGACCATCGCCGGGATCGAAGTACAGATGGTTCTCATCCGGCTTGCCGCGGTTCGGCTGCTCCAGCACGAACGGCATGCCCAACGCCCCCTGCCAGAAGTCCAGGGCGCTCTGCCTTGTGGAGCCGACGATCGTGATGTGGTGAACGCCCTGCACCTGCAGCTTCTTCACAGCTGGCTCCTTGCGATGACTCCAGCGCGTCGGGGCCTTCAGCAGGAGCATGAGGTGGCCCGATCACTGGCGACCCCATTCTGGCAAACAGGCGGGTGGAGGGGAACACTTCCGTGGCATGACTTCCCGGATCCGTCGTCGCCGTTGCCGACGCCAGCACGGATGTGCGCCATGGCGATCGGCCCGGAGACCGCCGCCATGACGCACACCAGCCGGAGGCTAGCGTCGCTGCCCTGCCTTGTCTTTCCGGCCGGCGCTGTTGCCCGCCCCTACCGGACTTCGCGCGGCGTGCATGTCGCCCTTGTCGACCGAGGCGGCGGCGCCGTCGTTGATGCCGCCTTCCGCAAGTGCGCTGAGCGCCGCGTCAGCCGCCTTCTCTTGCTGCAGGATCTCGTCGAGCAGTCCCGCGACGTCGGTGAGCCCAAGCGCACTGGCCCACGCAACCAGGGTGCCGTAAGCCGCCATCTCGTAGTGCTCGGCGCGCTGACCCGCCGCGATCAGGCACGCATCCATCGTGGCGGCGTCGAAGTCCTCCTCCAGCACCGACTTGCCTTCCTCGATGATGCCCGCCATTCCGTCGCAGTGCTTGCCGCGCACCTTCTCGTCGAGCGAGGCGAACACCTGCTCGAGCCGGTCGACCTGACCCCTGGTTTCCTCGAGGTGCGACTCGAAGGCCCCCCGCAAGTCGTCCGACGATGCCGACCTGGCCATCTTCGGTAGCGCCTTCAGCAATTGCTTCTCCGCGTCGTAGGCGTCGCGAAGTTCGTCGATGAATGCCGCGTGCAACGCTTTCTTGTCGGCCATGCTCAGACTCCTCGTCTCGTGTGATTCCCGAGCGCGCGGGTGGACGCCCGCCTGCACTCGAAGATGTGTGCAGGAACAGGCTGCAAGCGCGATGCCGCCTGCGGGAGGCGATCCCCGGCAGGAACGGACCTCCATGCGCATCCCGCGGGACCCGCCCGTACGCAAAAGGGGCAGTAGCCTTCCCAGAAGGAGGCATGGGCGTTGCCGCGCTCATGCCTGATCGGGGCGACCGGTTCTCCCGCTGAGCGAGGCCACCGTCGCGACCAGTTCAGACGGATCGACCGGCTTGGCCAGGTGTGTCTGGAAGCCCGCCAGCAGCGCGCGGGTCCGATCTTCGAGCCGGGCCAGCGCCGTGAGGGCGGCGGCGGGGGCGCGAGACGATGCCTGGTCGAGCTGACGAACCTCACGCATGAAGTCGTAGCCGTCCTGATCGGGCATGCCCACGTCGCTGATGATGATGTCGGTGGGCAGGCCGTCGCCGAGCAGGCGCAACGCCTCGTGCGCGGTGGCTGCCGAGGTCACGTGGGCGCCGGCGTCTCGGAGCAGCCGCGCCACGACGTCACGCGCGTCCTCCTCGTCGTCGAGGACGAGGACGTGCAGACCGGCGAGCGGCGTGCCGGAGAGCCGAAACGGGGCGTCGATCGCACGCGGCGACGCGTCCACGTGCTGGGTGGACACGGCCAGGGGCAGCCGGATGGTGAACGTGCTGCCCTGGTTCTCGCCGTCGCTCGCGCCGTCGACCGTGCCGCCGTGCAGTTCGACGAGGCTGCGGACGATCGACAGCCCGAGGCCCAATCCTCCCTGGCGCCTGGTGGTCGAGCCATCCTCCTGTCGGAACCGCTCGAACACGTGCGGGAGCAGGTTCGGGGCGATCCCGATGCCGGTGTCGCTCACCTGCACCTGCACGTGGCTGTTGACCTTGGCGAGGGTCACCTGCACCTGCCCGCCGCGTGGTGTGAACTTGACGGCGTTGCTCAGCAGGTTCCAGACCACCTGTTGCAGCCGTCCCGGGTCGCCACGCACGATGGACGCGGAGCCGATCGCGGTGAGCAGGCGGACCCCCTTGGCCTCGGCCGAGGGCTGAGCCGACAGGATGGCCTCTTCGATGACCGCGGCGAGCTCGACCCGTTCGACATCGAGGCGCAGTTTGCCCGACATGATGCGTCCCACGTCGAGCAGGTCGTCGATCATCTGTGACTGACGTCGCGAGTTCCGGTCGATGACCTCCACGGCCTTGCGCAGGGTCTCCGGCGACTGGTCGCGCCTGAGCACCCCCACCCAGCCGAGGATGGCATTCAATGGCGTGCGCAGTTCGTGCGACAGCGTGCTCACGAACTCGTCCTTCGCGCGGGCTGCCCGCTCAGCCTCCGATCGGGCCGTGCGCTCGCGCGCCAGCAGGCGCGCCCGCTCTTCTTCGGTGCGCCGCTGGTCGGTGACGTCACGCGCCGTGGCGATCAGCGAATCCGCACCACCAGCCGTCGAGGCCACACGCGTGATTACGACATCCCACCACCGCGCCTGATCCCCGTCACCGACGCCCCGGCCGACGAATCGCGCCTCGCCGGCCTCGAGTGCCGCACGCACCGCCTCGCTCGCCGTGTCGCCATCGTCGGGCCACCATCGGCGCCAGTTGCCCGGCACGGCCTCAGCCTGCTCCGGCAGGGGCATCTGTTTGAGGCAGGCCCGGTTCGCGGATGTGACGCCGCCGTCGGCCGAGAGCACGAAGATGCAGTCCACCGAGCTGTCCAGGATCGAGCGGTTGAAGCTCTCGCTTCGCGCCAGGCTCGACGCCGCCACCGCGGCATCGCGCGCGGACTCGAGGCGGGCAATGGTCTGGTCAGCCAGTTCCTGTCGTCGTCGATCGAGCGAGTGGCTGAGCGACCAGGCCACACCGGCCAGCAGCAGCGCGACCGCGATCGCCGCGATACCGAAGCCGCGCGCGGCCAGCAGCGCACGCTCCGCTTGTGCGGCGCGCGCATCGGTCACGGCACGTTCCGACGCCTTCAGGTTCATCGCCCTGAGCCGGAGGTCGTCCATCAACCGTTTGCCCGCCTGCATCCGGCTCCGCGGCCCGTCCGTGCGGTCGCCGCTGTCGTACAGCCGGAGAATCGCGGCCATGGAATCGAACTTGGCGCGGACGGTCGCCGAGATCTGCGCGAGGTCGGCCCGTTCGTGCCCGTCGTGGGCCAGCAAGGCGGCCAGCGCCAGCATCGCCTGGTCGGCCCGAGCGGCCGCGCCATGATAGGGCGCGAGAAACGACGGATCGCCGGTGACCAGATACCCCCGATGCGCGGTCTCGGCATCGACCATCACCGCGAGCAGCCGATCGGCAGCCTGGGTGATCGCCTGCGACCGGTCCACCTCGACGGCGACACGCTTGAGTTCGAGGATGTGGCGGACACTGAGTCCACCGAGCAAGGCGAGGAGCCCCACGGCCGCCACCATCGGCCACTTCCAGCCCGAGGCGATGCGTTCGTTGACCTGCTCGACATGCCTCATCGTGTGCTGGCCTTCCCGGTATGATACCGACACGACGCGACCTGACCTGCATGACCAGTCCCCACTTCTCGGCCTCGGTTCACCACTTCGCGGTGCGGCTCACGGCCGAGCACACCACGCTGGCTCAGGCGTGGCTCGAGCGGCTCGATCAATTGCTCGATGTCGATCGGCGCGACGTGTTCCCCACGCATCAGCTCCTCGATCACATTCCTGACCTGATTCGCGAGATCGCGGCCTACTTGCGCGCTCCGGCCGAGCAGGAGATTGCCGCCAACACGGCGGTGATGGCCAAGGCGACCGAGCTCGGCCTGCTGCGATTCGACCAGCGGGCGTCCGTCCACCAGGTGTTGCGCGAATACCAGCTGCTCAGCGAGGTCCTCGAAGCCTTCTTCGCGCGCGAGGCCGCGGCGCTCGGCGAGCGGGGCGACGCCACGGCTGCCGTGCTCGCGGTGAGTCGGGCATCGCAAGCGGTGCGCGAGCTGCAGCGCAAGACCGTCGACGCGTTCATCACGCGCTATTCGGAGACCATCGAACGACAGCACGGACAACTGCGCAGCTTCGGCCGCTTGATCAGTCACGAGATTCGCCAGCCTCTCGGCGTGCTGCAGGTGTTGACGCGGCTCATGCAGGAAGGCGACGTGGACCAGACGCCACGGCTGGTGGCCACGCTGGAGCGCAACGTGCTGCGCCTGGGCGACGTGGCCGGGAAACTCGAGCGACTGGCGCGCGTGACGCGCTCCGAAAGTTCGCCAAACGACCAGACGGTCGATCTCGCGGCGATCAGTCTCGACGTCACCCGGCAACTGGCCGACATGGCTGAGGTGCGCGACGTGGCCTTCGAGATCGACGCCGCGCTGCCGCCTCTCACGGCCGACGCGGGGCGGGTCGAACTCGTGCTGATGAACCTCATCGCCAACGCCGTCAAGTACAGCGACCCCGACAAGGACGAGCGGTTCGTGCGCGTCCGCGCCGACGAGCACGACGGGCGGCCACGACTGCGCGTCGAAGACAATGGCCTCGGCATCCCGCCGACGAAGCGGACGCTCATCTTCGAGGAGTTCGAACGCGCCCACGCCGATCGTGACGACGAACTCGGGGCGCAGGGGCTGGGCCTGGGGTTGTCGATCGTGCGTGAGTGCATGGAGGCGATGCGTGGCACGGTGACCGTCGACTCCCGTGAGCACGAAGGCACCACGTTCATCCTGATGTGGCCGCCAGACGCCTGGAGATCGGCATGATCGTGCTGCTCGTCGACGACTACCCGGACGCCCTCGACGTCTGGGAGATGTTTCTCACGGCGGTGGGCTATCAGGTGATCACGGCCCTCGACGGCCACGAGGGCCTCGAGAAGGCCCGCACGCTGTCGCCCGACATCGCCGTCCTGGACCTGACGATGCCGGGGCTCTCGGGGATCGAGATGGCGAGCGCCCTGCGCGCCGATGCCCGGACGGCTCACATCCCCCTCATCGCCGCCACGGGGCATGCCCGGACGCCGCTGCACGAGGCCCATGCGGCCGGCTTCGACGCGCTCATCGTGAAGCCGTGCGACCCGGACGACCTCGTGCGCGAGATACGGCGACTGGTGCCCATCGCCCCTGCGGCCTCGTCGGACTGATCCGTCGGTCATCCGTCGTGCATCCGCGCGGCGTCGCCCGTGTCGAATGCGATCGAGAGCGTCGCGCCGTCGAGTCCAGGGGCCAGCCACAGGCCACCGGCGTGCCGGATCGTGCGACAGGCGAGGGGCACGAGCAAACCCCCTTGCTGCCACGGGTCGAACGGCGCGCGGTGCAGCGAGTCTGCGAGCTCGTTGACGTCGAATCTCAGCCCATCGTCGCCAGCGTGCACAGCGATCGTGGCCCTCGTCTCGCGTGCCGTGACGGCCCTGGTGAGGACCGTCGAGACCGCCGTCGCGACACGGTCGGTGTCGTCGCGAAGCGTCATGTCACCGGGCACGGTCGCCCGTGTGAGCGTCAGGTCCGAGCGGGCCAGGCGATCGGCCACGGCGTCGACGAAGGTGGCCGCGGCGACGCGGTTCAGTTGGTCCGCAGGCTGGGGCGTCAGCCACGTCGAGGCATCCGCGCAAATCGTGCTCATCAACCGCAACGCGTCTTCGGCCCTGCCGAGCGCGCGGTCTACCTCGGCCGGGCTGGTCATCCGTCCTTCCTTGAGCAGCCGCAGGTACCCAGTCGCCACGCCCAGTGGGGTTCGCAGGTCGTGAAGCAGGGAATCGAGCACGCGATCGAGGTCGGTCATCTGAAGAAGTGTCGGTCGTCGGCACGCGATCCTACTGCACACCCCGCGCCATCGCATGCGTCCCGCATGCGCCGCGCCTCGTTGGACTCCAGGCGCACGTGACTGAGTGAGGAATTGCCCAGAGTGGGTAGAGGAAAACCGTCGCGTGGTCCACGCGACGGGACGCGCTCACCAATCACGCGTCCGACGCCGGGTCGGCAGCGCGGCATGCGACTTGCTCTCTCCAGGGGCACGAGGATCGGCGTCGCGACCGTGGGTTGCGACCGATCAGCACACAGGAGAGCAGAGATGAGACGCATGAGTAGGACAGTCCGCCTCGCAGGCGCTGCCGCCGTGTTGGCCGTGTCGGTGGCGTGCGAACGCACCGAGCGCCAGCCCGAGGCGGCTGCCAGGGATGCGGCCAGAGATGCGGGTAGCACGGTCGAGCGCGCCGGCGACACCGTGGCCGACGCCGCGAAGGACGTCGGCACCGCCGCAAGCGAGGGGGCCAGGGCCACGGGCGACGCCGTGATGAACGGTGGGAGGGCCGCCGACGCCGCCGTCGAGACCTTCGACGTCAAGACGGCACTCACGACCGACAGCCGCGTCGATGCCAGCAACATCAACGTCGACTCCGACCATGTCGGCAAGGTCGTCACCCTGAAGGGGAAGGTGCCGACGCAGGCGCAGAAGAAGCTCGCCGCGGACATCGCCACGGCCAGGGCCACTGGCTACCGCGTCAGGAACATGCTCGTCGTGGGCAGCTGAACGTTCCGAACCCTCGGGTGGCTGCACGCATGCCAACGGTTTCACATACCAACATTGATCTGGAGAAAACCATGCAGAACGACGTGAAGAAGAATCATCCGGTCGGCGAGACGGTAGGGGCGGGAGGCGGTGCCGTCGCAGGCTTGACGGTGGGCGCAGCCATTGGTGGGCCGGTGGGCGCCGTGGTCGGCGCGGCGGTCGGCGCGGTGGCGGGTGGCGTGGCGGGCCATGGCGTGGCGGCCGCCCTCGACCCAGCAGCCGAGGACGTCTACTGGCAGCAGAACTACAGCTCGCGCCCATACGTGCAACAGGGCGCTCCGTATTCGGACTATCAGGATGCGTACCGGTTCGGCTGGGAGTCGGTGGGCTCGGGCGACCGCAGCTTCGACGAGGCCGAGTCCGAGCTGGCCAGCAAGTGGACCGCAGCGCGCGGTGCCTCGCGGCTGGCCTGGAACGACGCGCGAGCGGCCGTGCGTGACGGGTGGCATCGGGTCGAGCGCGCCCTGCCTGGCGACGCCGACGGCGACGGCCGCTGATCGCTGACGTCGCAACGCTTCACATCGACGCGCCCCTCGCTGGAGGGGCGCGTCGTCGTCCACTCACTCGGTTGGCGCCTCCGAGATCCCGCACGCGCGCATCTTGCTCAAGAGCGTCTTGTAGCTGACCTCCAGATGGTCGGCCACCTTCCGTCGATTCCAGCGGAACAGCGCCAGCGCGTCTTCGATCGCCTGTCGCTCGGCCTTGACGGCCGCCGCGCGCGCAACGGCCTGCAGGCCACCCACGGGCTTCTCGGCCGGAAGCGGCGTTGTGCCTGTCGCTGCCGGCGGCGTCGCAGGCGCGGCCTCCGGCACCCCGACCCCCGTCGGTGGTGCTGGCACCGTCCGAGGCTCGACGACCGACTGTCTCAACCGATCGAGTTCCGACAGGATGAGCTGCTCGTCCTGCAGCACGACCAGTCGCTTCACCATGTTCTCGAGCTCTCGGATGTTCCCCGGCCACCGATAGGCCTGAAGGGCGCGGACGAGCACCGCTGATGGCCGAACCGCAGGCCGCCGATAGACCTTCGAGTACTTCGCGAGGAAGAACTCCACCAGCGGTGCAATCTCGTCCTGACGCTCGTGCAACGGCGGGATGTGCAGCTCGATGACCTGCAACCGGTAGTACAGGTCTTCGCGAAACGTGCCCGCGCGCATCATCGTTTCGAGGTTGCGATTGGTCGCCGCGATGACGCGGACGTCGACCTCGATCAGTCGATTGCTGCCGAGCCGCGTGAAGCTCCGATCCTGCAACACATGGAGGATCTTCGCCTGCAGACCGGCAGGCATCTCGCCGACCTCGTCGAGCATGATCGTGCCCTGGTGCGCGAACTCGAACTTGCCGATCCGTGTCTGGCCGGCTCCCGTGAACGCCCCGCGTTCGTGTCCGAAGAGCTCGCTCTCGAGCAGGTCCGCCGGCAGCGCCGCGCAGTTGACCTTGACCCACGGGCGGGCCCGTCGCGCTGAACGGCGATGCACTTCGCGGGCGATCACTTCCTTGCCGACGCCGCTCTCGCCTCGCAGCAGGACCCCGACGTCGCTGTCGGCGACACGCTCCACCATGGCCATGACACCCTGCATGGCCGTGCCCGAACTCCAGTACGGTTGGGCGCCGTCGGGGTCGTCCGCCATCTGGGCCCCGAGCCGGGCGACCTCCGTGGTCAGCGCATCACGCTCGAGGGCATGGTTGATCGCGGCCTCGAGTGCAGCTTCCCCGACGCCATCAGGGTCGTCGGGTTTCATGACGTAGTCGGCGGCGCCCAGGCGCACGGCCTCGATGACGGTGGCCGGGGCATTCCGGCCCGAGAGCATGATGACCTGCGCCCCGGGATGGAACTGACGAATCGCGCGCAAGGTCTCGAGCCCGTTCAGGTCGGGCATCAGCACGTCGAGGAGCACGACATGTGGCGTGGCCCCGGCCTGCAGCCCTTCGATCAGCGCCGCGCCGCTGTGGAAGACGTCCACACTGAGTCCGCGCGTTCCCAGCCAGATCGCCAGATAGTCGGTGAACCCGCGATCGTCATCGACGACGGCGATGCGTCCCCTCATGACCCGAGCACCATGCTTGTCATCCTAGAGCCACTGCTGTCCGTTTGTCGCTGCCTTGCTCCCGTGAGGCCGCGCACCACCCACGTTTGGGTAAGCGCGTACCCACCACAACCTCAACGGGCAGGGCCGAGGGTTGGCACGCGGTGTGCTCCATCAGCCAGTGATCGCGCCCCGTCATTCCTCGAAAGGAACGCCCATGTTGAACACAATCCTCGTGCTCCTCGTCATCCTCTGGCTGCTCGGCATGGTCAGCTCATACACGCTGGGCGGGTTCATCCACCTGCTCCTCGCGCTGGCCATCATCGTCGTGCTGGTACGCGTCATCCAGGGACGAAACCCCGTGTGACACGGCGGGCAGGGCGGCCTGGCCGCCCTGCCAGGTCATCCGACTAGAACCCGCATCCGACCTGATTCACGGCGAACCACAGCAGGATGATCGACGTGGGGACACCCACGAGCCAGGCGATTCCGTATTTCATGGCAATGTCTCCATGCTCCTCGATCGAGGAGCGGCAAGAAGAATCTCGTCCTTGTTCATGTTTCGTCTCCAGTGCTGGTGTGACCGTGGTGGCCGCTTCTTCTGGGAAAGAGCAACCTGCGCGCCAACCCCGGAGCCCGGAAAAGCGGCGCAACTCGGCTCCGCCTACGCATGCGTTACCCAAGTTGGGTAACTGGTGGACGAAGGGAGGCAATCGGCCGGGGTACCAGATGGACCTGACGGGCCGCCACATGGGGACCCGCCAGGAATGCGGCACTCCAGCAGAGGTCTGTCAGGGAACGCTTCTTGCTCCTACGAATCTCTTCGGGCCGGTGTCCGAACGACTTTCCCAAGGAGCCCTCATGAACACGATGACCGTCAAGACGCTCGCAGTTGCCCTCACCTTCGTCGCTGCGTCGGCGTGCAGCCACACCATGCGCGGTGTGAAGACCGACACCGAGTCGGCCATCGAGAAGACCGCGGCCGGCGTCGAGACCTTCGACGTCAAAGCCGCGCTCATCGCGGATGGCCGCGTCGATGCCAGCAACATCAACGTCGACACGAGTGCCTCGACCAAGACCGTGGTCCTGAAGGGGTCGGTGCCCACGGCAGAGCAGCGCACCGTGGCCGAGGCCATTGCCCGCGAACAGGCCAAGGGCTACACCATCAACAACAGCCTCACCATTGCCCCGAAATAACGTGGCTCACGATCACGTAGTGTGGCCAATGGACTCCAGCCGAGGCCTGCGCCAGGTGGTCAGCGACATCTGGCACGACGGGTCGCTGCTGCTCGAGCAGCACGCGGCGCTGGCGGCCAGGGAGGCCGCCGAGCGGACGTCTGGTCTCGGCGTCGATCTCGCGGCAGCGGTCGGCGCCGCGGCCTTGCTTCAGGCCGGCGTGCTGGCCCTGATCGCATCCGCGGGCTTTGCGCTGCACGCGGCAGGCTTCTCGGCCTGGCAATCGACGCTGATCGTCGCGGTGCTCGCGGCCGCCACCAGCCTGTGCCTGGCGCTCTGGGCCAGAGCACGACTGGTGCGCCGAATGACGGCGCGTTCTGAAACCGTGCTGGCGCTCCGTGAGACGAGCGACTGGCTTGGTGCTTCACTACGTGGTGACAACCCATGAGCAACCCTGCAATTGCACCCTCACCTGACCGCGCGCGCCTCGCAGACACGCGGCGTCGACTCGGCGCACACCTGGATGAGGCGGCGGAGCTCTCGTCGCCAAGGCGTCTCGTGACGGCAGGGGTCGAGGCCGTCAAGACCACGGCTGGAACGCACGTGAGCGACGCCATGGCTCGCGTGTCGACGCTGGCGGCGAACAGTGCACGCCGTCCGGGAGTCCTGGCCATGATGGCGGGCGGGGCAGGCTCCCTCGCCCTGGCCCTGCTTGCCCGCCGCTTCACGGGGACGCGCGGCCTGCCTCGCCGCGCCGGACTCGCCGCCGCGCTCCGCCCTGGCTCGCCGTGGCTGGGGCTGGCCTTGACGATCGCGACGGCGCTGCTGCGGCCATCGAGGGGCGTGGCGCAGCGACGATAGACC
>Ga0105090_10002315_pt1 | contig 10599 bp, 8 predicted proteins | sample PPLLak3March2015_FD_79110 | JGI IMG/M metagenome (GOLD analysis project Ga0105090, IMG submission 79110) | Freshwater sediment microbial communities from Prairie Pothole Lake near Jamestown, North Dakota, USA - PPLs Lake P7 Core (1) Depth... | ecosystem: Environmental > Aquatic > Freshwater >... | reverse complement strand
GGCCAGGAAGTCGCGTACAGTGGTCGCGAAGCCGGCGAAGAGCGCCGGTGCCCGCAAGTCGAAGCCGGCCGCGAAGAAGGCGCCGGCCGGTCGCGCGCGCAAGCGCTGAGGTTTCAGGTCCGTGCAGAGCGAGCCGCAGAAAGCTCCGGGAACCCCGGATCCGCAGCCGTCCCACCCGGCCCGGGCGTTCCGCAATCACCTGATTGGCGGGCTCCTCGTCTGGATCCCGATCATGATCACCGTCTGGGTGGTCCGCTTCCTGTCGGGAATCCTCGACACCTCGTTGCTGCTGCTGCCCCCGGCGTGGCGCCCCGAGAACCTCGTCGGCACCTACGTGCCCGGGGTGGGCATCATCCTTTCGCTGCTGGTGCTGTTCCTGACCGGCGTCGTGATGAAGAACCTGTTCGGTGGCCGGATGGTCGCCGGGCTCGAGTCGCTGGTTCGCCGGATACCGGTGGTGGGCGCGGTCTACGGCGGCGCCAAGACCTTCAGCGAGACCGTGCTCGCGGACAAGGGCAAGGACTCGGCCTTCAAACAGGTCGTGCTGGTGGAGTTCCCGCGCAAGGGCGTCTTCAGCATCGGGTTCATCACCGCGAAGGACCTCGAGGAGGTGCAGGCTCGCACCGCCCAGGACGTCACCTGCGTGTTCGTCCCGACCACCCCCAACCCGACGACGGGGTTCCTCGTGCTGTACCCGAGGAACGAGGTCACGCTGCTCGACATGACGGTCGACGAGGCCTTCAAGATGCTGCTGACCCTCGGGGTCGTCGTGCCGACCTGGAAGCAGAAGCCCTCGGACGGCGTTCTTGCACCGCCACAAGCCGGCCCTTAACATCGTCGGCCGCGCGGCGCCGCCGCTGGAAAGCCCCATGACCATGCGTACCCATTATTGCGGCGAGGTCGATGAGCGCCTCGTCGGGTCCACCGTTTCCGTCGCGGGGTGGGTCCACCGCCGCCGCGATCACGGCGGCGTGATCTTCGTGGACCTGCGGGACCGCAGCGGCCTGCTGCAGCTCGTGTTCGATCCCGACGCGGCAGCCGTCTTCGCCGAGGCCGAGCGCGTGCGGGGCGAGTGGGTGCTCAAGGTCGAGGGCAAGGTCCGTCCGCGCCCCGAGGGCACGGTGAACGCGAACCTCGCGTCGGGCAAGGTCGAGCTCCTGGCCACTTCGCTCGAGGTGCTGAACCGCGCGGAGCCGCTGCCGTTCCAGCTCGACGAGGAAGTGCGCGAGGAGACGCGACTCAAGTACCGCTACGTCGACCTGCGCCGCGACGTCATGCAGCACCGGCTGCGGCTCCGGCACTCCGTCACGCGCGCGATGCGCGAGTACCTCGACGGCCGCGGCTTCGTCGACGTCGAGACGCCGATGCTCACGAAGGCGACGCCCGAGGGCGCGCGCGACTACCTCGTGCCGAGCCGCACTCAGTCGGGTAAGTTCTTCGCGCTGCCGCAGTCGCCGCAGATCTTCAAGCAGCTCCTGATGATGGCGGGCTTCGACCGCTACTACCAGATCGTGCGCTGCTTCCGCGACGAGGACCTCCGCGCCGACCGCCAGCCCGAGTTCACGCAGCTCGACGTCGAAACGTCGTTCCTGGCGCGCGACGAGATCATGGCGCTCATGGAGGAGCTCGTCCGCGAGCTCTTCGCGAAAGTGCTCGGCGTCGCGCTGCCGGATCCGTTCCCGCGCATGACGTATGCGGAGGCGATGCGCCGCTACGCCTCCGACAAGCCCGACCTGCGCGTGTCGCTCGAGCTCGTCGACGTCGCGGACCTCGTGAAGGACAGCGACTTCAAGGTGTTCTCCGGGCCGGCGGCCGACCGCGAGGGCCGCGTTGCCGCGCTCCGCGTGCCGGGCGGCGGCGAGAAGCTCTCGCGCAAGCAGATCGACGACTACGGCGCGTTCGTCGCGCGCTACGGCGCGAAGGGGCTCGCCTACGTCAAGGTGAACGACGCGTCGAAGGGTCGAGAAGGGCTGCAGTCGCCCATCCTCAAGTTCCTCTCCGACGCGGCCGTGGCCGGCATCGTCGAGCGCACGGGCGCCGCTACGGGCGACCTCGTGTTCTTCGGCGCCGACAAGGCCAGGGTGGTCAACGACGCACTCGGGGCGCTCAGGCTCGAGGTGGCGCGCGACCTCGGACTCGTCGAACAGGGCTGGCGCCCGCTGTGGGTCGTCGATTTCCCGATGTTCGAATGGGACCCGGACGGCAAGCGCTGGGCAGCCATGCATCACCCGTTCACGTCGCCCGTGGACGACGATGCGGCGGCGCTCAGGGCCGACCCGGGCAGCGCGCTCGCGCGAGCCTACGACATGGTGCTGAACGGCTCCGAGATCGGCGGCGGGTCGGTGCGCATCCACCGCAACGAGATGCAGTCGACCGTGTTCGAGCTGCTCGGCATCGGGCCCGAGGAGGCCGCGAAGAAGTTCGGCTTCCTGCTCGAGGCGCTCAAGTACGGCGCGCCTCCGCACGGTGGCATCGCCTTCGGCCTCGACCGGCTCGTCATGCTGATGTCGGGCGCGGAGTCGATCCGCGACGTGATCGCCTTCCCGAAGACGCAGACCGCGAGCTGCCCGCTCACCGACGCGCCGACCGAGGTCTCGGAGCAGCAGCTGCGCGAGCTGCACATCCGGCTCAGGACGCCGGCCTAGGAGTGATGGAGCGCGATCGCGTCGTCCTGGTCCACGGCCTGTGGATGAACGGAATCGAGCTGGCGATGCTCGAGCACCGGCTGCGCACGGAGCACGGATTCGACGTCGCGAAATTCTCCTACCCGACGATGCGGGCCGATGCTGCCGAAGTGTGCGCGCGGCTCGCCGAATTCGCCGGTGCGGGCTGCGACGACCCCGGGCGAGTGCATCTCGTCGGGCACAGCCTCGGCGGCGTGCTCGTGCACCGGATGCTGGGCGAATGCGGCACGCGCTACACGGGCCGATCCGTCGTGCTGGGCGCGCCGCTGAACGGCAGCCGCGCCGCCGTGAACGTCGCCAGGATGGCGGCCCTGCGGCCGCTCCTGGGCGCGCTCGCACTGGCCGAGATCGCCGAGGCCCGGCCGCGGCAGTGGGCCGGCCCAGCGGAACTCGGCAGCATCGCAGGCACCGTGCCGATGGGCACGGGCCAGTTCTTCGCGCACTTCGACGAGCAGCACGACGGCACCGTGGGCGTGAGCGAGACGCAGATCCCGGGGCTCGCCGACCACCTCGTCGTGCCGCACAGCCACTTCGGCATGCTGCTGTCGCACGACGTCGCGGCGCAGGTCGCGCACTTCCTGCGCGAGGGCCGCTTCCGGCGCCAGTAAGGTGCCAGTCACCTTTTCTCTACGGAGAAAAGGTGACTGGCACCTTTAACGCAGCAGGCGCTGCAGTTCGGCTTCCGACCAGCCACCGCCGAGCGCGCGATACAGCTCGACGTACGACTCGAGCTGGTTGAATCGGGCGCGCGCCAGGTCGATTTCGGCGGCGAACAGTTGCCGCTCGGCATCCAGCACCTCGAGGTAGCTCACGACGCCTGCGCGGTATCGCAGCTTCTGCATGCGCAGCACCTCGACTGCCGCCTCCTGCCGGACCTGGTTCTGCGCGATCAGGTCCCGCACCTGGTCGCGCGCCACGAGCGCGTCCGACGTCTCCCGGTACGCGAGCAGCACGCCGCGGCGGTAGCCGAGCTCCGCCTGCCGGAACTGCGCACGCGCGACTTCGACGTTGCCCGTGCCCCGGCCCGACTGCCAGATCGGCAGGTCGACGAACGGGCCGATCGAGAAGAGACCCTCCGCCGGATCGTCGCCGTCGACCAGGCGCGCGAGCTCGGGGCTCACGAGGCCGAAGAACGACGTGAGGCCGATCGAGAGGTACGGGAAGCGGCTGGCCTCGGCGACGCCGATGCTCGCAGTGGCCGCGTGCAGCTGGTTCTCGAGCTGCCGCAAGTCCGGACGCCGGGCCAGCAGCTGCGCCGGCAGGCCGACCGGGAGCGCCTCCGGCACTGGCAGGGCCTTGGGCGGCTGGGTCCGCTCTACCGAGCCCGGCACGTCGCCCACGAGGAAGCGCAGCAGGTTCTCCGTCTGCTGGCGCCGTTGCTCGGCGACCGGCAGCTGTGACCGCGTCGCCGCGAGCTGGGCGAGTGCCTGCTGCTCCTCCGCGCCGGAGGCAACGCCGTTGCGCTTCAGCGATCGCACCAGTTCGAGGGACTCCTCCTGGCTGCGGATCGTGCGCTCGATGATCGCGACTTCCTCGTCGAGTTCGCGCAGTCTGAACCACGTCGTCGCGACGTCGGCGACCAGCGAATTCATCACGCCGCGCGCGAAATCCTCGGTGGCGAGGAGCTGGGCGCGCGCCGCTTCGTCGGCGCGACGGAGGCGCCCGAAGAGATCGATTTCCCAGTTGAGCTGCAGGCCCAGCGAGTAGCTGCTGTCCTCGTCGCTGAACGCGTTGGGCGACGTGCTGCCGACGCCCCGGACCTCGGGGCCGAGATAGCTCCGCGAGACCCGCGCGCGGCCGCGGAACTCCTCGACGCGCGCGGCGGCGATGAGAAGATCGAGGTTGTACTCGAGCGCCCGCTCGATCAGCGGCACGAGCTCGGGATCGTTGAAGACCGACGCCCAGGCAAGGTCGGCGTACGACTCCGCGGTCTGCGGCGCAAGCACGCCGCGGTGCTCGGCGGGCATCGGCAATTCGGGACGCTCGTAGTCCGGCCCGATCGCGCAGCCGGAAACGCCGGCGACCAGCGCGATTGCGACTGCGCGGGCCAGGCCGGTCACGGATGCACCTCGCTGGGCCTTGCCTTCGCGGCGGGGGTGGCGTGCGCCGGGGCGCCGCCGAAGCGCTCGGACAGCCCCTGGATCAGCACGTAGAAGGCCGGTACCGCGAGCGTCGTGAGCACGGTCGCTGCCAGCATTCCACCGAACACCGCGACGCCCACCGACACCTTGGATGCGGCGCCCGCGCCCGAGGCGAGCATCAGCGGCACGACGCCGAGGATGAAGGCGAGCGACGTCATCAGGATCGGCCGCAGGCGCAGGCGCGCCGCCTCGAGCGCCGCCTCGACGATCGGCAGGCCGCGCTCGCGGTTCAGCTTCGCGAATTCGACGATCAGGATGGCGTTCTTCGCCGACAGGCCGACGAGCGTCACGAGGCCGATCTGGCCGTAGACGTTGAAGTCGATCCCGGCGAGCTTGAGCGCCGTGAGCGCGCCGAGGAACCCGAAGGGAGTCGCGAGCAGCACTGCGAACGGCACGGCCCAGCTCTCGTACAGCGCCGCGAGGAACAGGAAGACGACCACGATCGAGAGCGCGAGTACCACCGTAGAGGTGTTGCCCGCCTCGATCTCCTGCTTGCTCTGGCCGGACCACTCGAAGCCGTAGCCGTCCGGCAGCACTTCGGCCGCGACTTCCTCGAGCGCCCGGATCGCCTGGCCCGAGCTCGCGCCCGGCGCGGCCGTACCGCTGAACGCCGCGGTCCGGTAGAGGTTGAAGCGTTGCAGGAAGCGCGCACCGGTCTGCTGCTCCCAGGTCGTGAGCGTGTCGAGCGGCACCATGCCGCCGTCGCGGTTGCGCACGAAGAGTCGCGAGATGTCCGACACCTCCTGCCGGAACTCCGACTCGGCCTGCATCGTGACCTTGTAATTGCGGCCGAAGCGCGAGAAGTCGTTGACCTGGTATCCGCCGAGGAACGTCTGCAGCGTCGTGAACACGTCGCTCACCGGCACGCCGAGCTTCTTCGCCTTCTCGCGGTCGACGAACAACTGGTAGTTCGGCGTCGCCGCGTTGAACGTCGTGCTGATGCGGCCGATCTCGGGGCGTGCCTGCGCGGCGGCGGCGAGGTCCTGCGAGACCTGCGCGAGCTCCTGCGGCGTCTGGTCGCCGCGCGCCTGCAGCATGAACGAGAAGCCGGAGACGGCGCCGAACCCGGGGAGCGCCGGTGGGTTGAAGGGCAGCACGATCGCCTCGGGTATGTCCTTCGTGGCGAAATACAGCTTGCCGAGGATCGCCCGTACGCCGAGGTCGGGCGTCGTGCGCTCGTCCCAGGGCTTCAGCTTGACGATCACCATCGCGCCGTTGGAGGCGGCGGTGCCCGACAGCAGGTCGAACCCGGTCACCGCGACGAGTGATTCGACGCCCGGGATCGCGCGCGTGATCGCCTGGACCCTCTCGACCACGGCCTGCGTGCGCTCCTGCGAGGCGGCGTCCGGCAGCATCACCTGCATGAACACAGCGCCCTTGTCCTCGTCCGGCACGAATCCCGTCGGGATGCTGCGGAACAGCCCCGCCACCACGAATACGAGGATGCCGAGCGTGAGCATCACCATCAGTGTCCGCCGGACGAGCAGCGCGGCCGCGCGCCCGTAGCGCTCGTTGAGCCAGTCGAAGCCCGCGTTGAAGCGGCCGAAGAAGCGCGCGACCGGGCCGTGGCTCTCCCGGTGCGGCTTCATGAGCATCATGCAGAGCGCGGGCGTGAGCGTGAGCGCCACGAGCGCCGAGAATCCGGTCGAGACGGCGACCGTCACCGCGAACTGCTTGTAGAGCTGGCCCGTCACGCCCGGGATGAAGCCCATCGGAACGAACACGGCGGCGAGGATCAGCGCGATCGCGATCACCGGGCCCTGCACCTCGTCCATGGCCTTGATGGTCGCGTCGCGGACGCCGAGACCCGTGCTCATGTTGTGCTCGACCGCCTCGACGACGACGATGGCGTCGTCCACGACGATGCCGATCGCGAGCACCATGCCGAACAGCGACAGCGTGTTGATCGAGAAGCCGAGCAGCTGGAACGCCGCGAACGTCGCCACCAGCGACACGGGAACCGCGAGCATCGGGATCAGCGTGGTGCGCCACTTCTGCAGGAACAGGAACACCACGATCAGGACGAGGAGCAGTGCCTCGAAGAACGTGTGCACCACCTCCTCGACCGAGGCCACGACGAAGGCCGAGGTGTCGTAGACGATGCTGTAGTCGAGGCCTTTGGGGAAGGCCGCCGCGATCGTTCCGAGCCGCTCCTTGACCAGCCTCGCGGTCTCGAGTGCGTTCGCCCCCGGGACCAGCGACACGGACATCGCGGCGGCGGGCTTGCCGTCGAACGTGGACACGTTGCTGTACGAGCGCGCTCCCAGCTCGACGCGGCCGATGTCGCGGACGCGGATGAACGACCCGTCGGGCTTCGATCCGACGACGATGTCCGCGAACTCGGGTGCCGTCACGAGCCGGCCCTGCACCCGTAGCGAGTACTGGAAACTCTGGCCGCGCGTCGCGGGCGGCTGGCCCACCTGGCCCGCGGGCACCTGCACGTTCTGCTCGCGGATGGCCTGCGCGACGTCGGCCGCCGTGATGCCGAGGCTCGCCATGCGGTCCGGCTTCAGCCAGATGCGCATGCCGAACTCCGACGAGTAGACCTTGACGTCGCCCACGCCCTTGACGCGCTTCAGCTCGTCGACCACGTACACGAAGGCGTAGTTCGAGATGAAGAGCGGGTCGTACGTGCCGTCCGGGGAGTAGACGGCGAAGTACATCAGCGTGTCAGGCGACTGCTTGCGCACCGTCACGCCCGCATTGATCACCTCGGAGGGCAGCTGCGCGTTGGCCTGCGAGACGCGGTTCTGCACCTCGACCGCCGCGAGGTCCGGATCGCGCTCGAGCGCGAACGTCACGTCGATGGCCGACGACCCGTCGTCGGCGCTCACCGAGTTGATGTAGAGCATGTCGGTGACGCCGTTCACCTGCTGGTCGATCGGCGCGGTGACCGACTGCTCGACGACGTCCGAGCTCGCGCCGAGGTAGAACGCGCTCACGCGCACCGTCGGCAGCGCGATGTTCGGGAACTCGCCCACCGGCAGGCGCGCGAGCGACAGGCTGCCGATCAGCAGCAGGAACAGCGAGATGACGATCGCGAAGACCGGGCGGTCGATGAAGAACCGGGCCATGGCGGGCGCCGCTCAGTTCGCCGCGGAAGGGGCGGCGGCGGGACGGTCGAAGTCCTCGAGCCTGACCGGCACGACCTTCAGCGGCGCGCCCGGGCGGGCCTTCTGCAGGCCCTCGACGACGACACGGTCGCCGGGCGCGATGCCGGCGTTCACGATCTGGCGGTTGCCGAAACGCGGCCCGAGCTGCACCGGCCGGAGCTCCGCCTTGTCGCCTTCACCGACGACCGTGACGAAGTACTTGCCGAGCTGCTCCTGCACCGCGCGGTCCGGGACGACGAGCGCATTCTTGCGGTCGCCCGCGGTGGCTCGCACGCGGACGAACATGCCCGGGATCAGCTTGTGATCCGGGTTCGGCGCCGCGGCGCGCAGCGTGTACGTGCCCATGGTCGGGTCGAGCGCACGGTCGCCGAAATTGATGCGGCCGGGGTGCGGATAGATGCTGCCGTCACTGAGGATGAGCTGCACCGTGCGGCGCGGATCGTCCGCGGGGAGCTCGGCCGTGCCGGCCTGCTGCTGGAACGCCAGGAGTTCCGACTCGCTGATCGTGAAGTAGGCCCAGGCGGGATCGTCCGAGGAGATCGTCGCGAGCAGGGTCTGGCCGGCCGTCACGAGGCTGCCAGGAAACACCTGCGCGGCGCCGATGCGGCCGCTCAGCGGTGTGCGCACTTCCGCGTAGTCGAGGCCGAGCTTCGTCTCGTCGAGCGCGGCACGACTCGCCGAGACCTCGGCTTCCGCCTGGCGCTGCGCGGCGACGGCGTTATCGTAGACCTGCCGGGCAATCGCGTCTTCGGCGAGCAGCGGACCGTAGCGGTCGACGTCCTGCCGGGCGCGTGAGAGGTTGGCCTGCGCGGACGCGAGGCGCGCCTCGGCACTCGCGACCTGGGCGCGGAATTCCCGCGCGTCGATCGAGAAGAGCCGATCGCCGGACTTCACGAGCGACCCGTCCTGGAAGTGGGTCGCGAGCAGGATGCCGCCCACGCGGGCCCGGATCTCGACGACCTGCGAGCCCTTGATCTCGCCGACCTTGTCCGCGTAGAGCTCGGTCGCACTGGGCTCGACCGTGATCGCCTTGACCTCGACGGGCGCCGCCGGGGGCGCCGCCGGGGGCTCTCTGCTGCACCCGACGCCGGCGGCGACGAGCGCGAGCAACGGAAAAGCCGGCCGCAGCCGGGCACGGATCTCATGAAGTGTCACGGTCAGTGTCCCCTCTGCCCGTCGCGGGCGACCCTGTGCCGGCCGTCTCGCGCGGTTGCCTCGCGTGTGGCCCTAGTCTAGCGGCCGCCCGTGCATGCCGACAGAGGCCGCGGGCCCGCGAGGTCAGCGAAGCGGCCGCAGCGGGGCTCGCGTTGCAGGTTTGACGCGCCACGGCGCTCCGCGGCAGTCTCTCGCGCGACTGCCCATTCTGGGCGAGAGGAGGTCGTCGAATGTCGACGCTGCCGCGCGAACTCGTGAAATCCCACCGTCGCGAGCTTTCGTACATCGTCGGGGGATTCACGACCGACCACCTGATCCGTCTCTACGCGGCATTCGATGGCGATCTCGCCGCCGCGATCGTGCTGGGCACGATCGGGCAGCACTACATCCAGCAGTACTATGAAGCGGTGGCGCGCGAATCGACCGCCGGGCTCGACCGGCTCGTCGACGAGGGCCGTCATCTCGCCCGCGTACGCTCCTGCAACGCCATGTCGGTGAGCGCCGCGACCGGGATCCCGCGGGAGACGGTCCGCCGCAAGGTCCGCTGGCTCGTGGAGCAGGACTGGATCACGGTCGGGAAGCGCGGCGAACTCGCGCTCGTGCCCGGGATGTCCCGCCATTTCGAGGCCTTCGACCTCGAGACGATCGCCCGTTTCCACCGGGCCGCGACGGATTTCCACCAGCAGGTGAGTCGGCGGCGCCTGGCATCGACCGCGCGCCGCTGAGCCGTGGGAGTGCTCCTCAGGTCAGCCGCGTCTTGAGGCGATAGAGCACGTCCAGCGCCTCGCGGGGCGTGAGCGCGTCCGGGTCGAGCTGCTCGATCTCGTCGTGCAGGGCGCGGGCGACCAGGTCGACCGGCGGCGCAAGGTCCAGCTCGGCCTGAGGCGACTCGGGCCGGGCCGCGTGATCGCGACGCTCGAGCAGCGCGAGGTAGCGCCGCGCGTCGTCCACGACGTGCCGCGGCACGCCGGCGAGGCGCGCCACCTGCAGGCCGTAGCTCTGGTTCGCGGGGCCTTCCCTGACCGCGTGCAGGAACACGAGCGAGTCGCCGTGCTCGGTTGCGTCGAGGTGCACGTTCGCGCAGGCGGGCAGTTCGTCGGCGAGCGCGGTGAGCTCGAAGTAGTGCGTCGCGAACAGGGTGTACGCACCGACCTGGCGCCCGATGTGGCGGGCGCAGGCCCACGCGAGCGACAGCCCGTCGTACGTGCTGGTGCCGCGGCCGATCTCGTCCATGAGCACGAGGCTGTCGCGGGTCGCGTTGTTCAGGATGTTGGCGGCTTCGGTCATCTCGACCATGAACGTCGAACGGCCGCCTGCGAGGTCGTCCGCGGCGCCGATGCGCGTGAAGATACGGTCGACGGGGCCGATCTCGGCCGATTCGGCCGGCACGTAGCTGCCGATGCCCGCGAGCAGCACGATCAGCGCCGCCTGGCGCATGTACGTCGACTTGCCGCCCATGTTCGGGCCCGTGACGATCAGCATGCGCCGTCCTTCGTGCAGGGACAG
>Ga0105090_10002314_pt1 | contig 10599 bp, 7 predicted proteins | sample PPLLak3March2015_FD_79110 | JGI IMG/M metagenome (GOLD analysis project Ga0105090, IMG submission 79110) | Freshwater sediment microbial communities from Prairie Pothole Lake near Jamestown, North Dakota, USA - PPLs Lake P7 Core (1) Depth... | ecosystem: Environmental > Aquatic > Freshwater >... | reverse complement strand
GCGCGGGCGGTTGTTGAAGTCCTCGGCGCCGGGCTCCGCGCGCCTGAGCTTGACGCGGTAGGGCGCCTCGCCGGAGAAGGACAGCTCGGCCTTGAGCGTGATGTCGCCCTTGGCCTTCGGGCGGCTGATCTCGGCGGCCGTGATCCGGAATGGTTCGGTGGTGAGCTCGCGCTCGAGCTCGTCCGCCGGGCGGGGGACGTTGAGGTCCTGGGCGGCGGCCGCCAAGGCCGCCAGGGACATCGAGGCGACGAGCAACGCGGTCGCGCGCCGGGGGAGGGAGCGTCTCATCGTGCAGGTTCCTCCGTGCCGTGGCTGCGTGCGCCGGACGGCCGTACCGCGAACAGCACGAACTCGTTGCCGTCGCCGTGGAAGCTGCCCATCTCCGTGGCCTCGAGCGCTCCGCAGTCTGCCACGGCCGGCGGAAAGCCCGCCGCCCGCGTGCGCTTGATCGCAAACAGGCTGCGCTCCTTCTCCGCGAGCTCCGAGCACAGGTCCTGTTCGGTGGGCACCCGCCGCGAGTGGAGCCGCTCCACGCCGCCGATCCGCACGCTCTCGGCGGCGAGATCGAGGTACAGCGTCAGTCCGAAGAACGCGCGCCTGTCGATGAAGACGATCTCGTCGACTCCGCGCAGGTCGACTGCATCGCGGATCTGCGCCGCCATGGCGCGCGCATCCCGATCGCTCGTCCAGTGAGCGGAGATGCCTTTCATGACCAGGATGACGGTCGCGGTCGCCGCGGCGACTTGCAGCAGCCGCCGCGTTTCGAACCGCCGCGCCAGCGGCTGCGCGAGCGCGAGCGCCAGCGGCACGAACAGCGGCAGCACGTAGAGCTCCAGCCGCGAGCGCGCCAGGAAGAACACCAGTGTCGGGAACGCGAGCCAGTAGAGCAGCAGCAGCGCCTCGCGGTTCCGTCCGCGCACCGACTCGCGCAGCGATCGCCAGGCGCCGCGCGGGCCCCCGGCGGCGACGAGCGCCAGCACCCACCACGGCAGCGCACCGGCCAGGAACACCGGCAGGTACACCCTGAAGCCGCCGTACCACTCGGCGTTGCGCGCATGCGCCGCCGTGAACACGCGGTCGTACACCTCGTAGCCGAGGAAGTAGGCGAGACGGTCGGGATCGCGCTGGACCAGGATGGCGAACCAGGTCAGGGCCACCAGCGCGAACAGCAGCAGGCCGGCCGGCGCGAACAGGCCCCGCAGCTTCGGCCGGTCGTGGATCGCGAGGAACGCCACCATGGCGCCGAGGGGCAACAGGCCCGGTGGGCCCTTGGTCATGAAGGCGAGTCCCCATCCGAGCCACATGGCGAGGATCCACCGGCGGCGGTCGGGCCCTTCCCGGTACCAGGCTTCGACGAAGGCGTACATCGCCGCCGTCTCGAAGAATACGAGCAGCGCGTCGGTGGAGACGATGTTGGCGCCGGCCACCGGCGCGAGCGACAGGCTCCAGGCGAGCGGCGGCAGCCAGGGCTTGTCCGGGCAGAAGCGACGCCCGAGCCCGAGCAGCAGCAGTCCCGTGCCGACGAAGGCGAGGGCGCCCGGCAGGCGTACCGCCCACTCGTTGCGGCCGAGCGCGGCGACGCTCGCAGCAATGGCCCAGTAGGTGATCGGCGGCTTGGTGAGGTGCGGGTGCTCGCCGTCGACGGTGGGCACCAGCCAGTCGCCGCTGTCGAGCATGTTGAGGCCGGCGGCGGTGTAGCGCCCCTCGTCGGGCTCGAAGACCGCGCGCGTGCCCTGGAAGGCGAAACCCACCAGCACGAGCAGTGCCGCGACCGCCCAGAACTGGCGCCGCGCGCTCACAGGCTGGAGAACACCCGTACGCGGTGCTTGTGGTACGGCAGCACCTCGAGCACGTCGCCCTCGCGCAGGCGTTCCTGGATGCCGCGCCACCATTCCGCGGTCAGGACTTCGCGGTGCGCGGAGAGGAACACCTCCTTGAGGTGGGCATCGAAGCCGAGGAAGTTGATGAAGGTCTCCGGGAACACGTCGTTGTCCGCGACGTAGTACCAGGTGTCCGCGAGCATCTCGTCCTCCTCGTAGCGCGGCTCGGGCACCTCGCGGAAGCGGCAGTCGGTCACCAGGCACAGCTCGTCGTAGTCGTAGAAGATCACGCGCCCATGGCGGGTCACGCCGAAGTTCTTGAGCAACAGGTCGCCGGGGAAGATGTTGGTGACCGCCAGGTCGCGGATCGCCTGGCCGTAGTCGAGCACAGCCTTCTCCGCTTGCTCGCGCGTCGCCTCGCGCACGTACAGGTTGAGCGGGGTCATGCGCCGCTCGATGTACATGTGGTCGATGACGAGGAAGTCGCCCTCCTCGTGCACGGTGGCGGCGGTCTCGGAGAGCAGTTCCTCGACCAGGTCGGGTGCGAAGCGGGCCTTCGGGAACTTGAGGCGCTTGAACTCCTGCGCGTCGACCAGCCGTCCGGCGCGGTCATGACGGAAGACGAGGTCGTACTTCTGCAGCACGTCCTGGCGCAGGATGTTCTTCTGGACCGGGAATTCGTCGCGGATCAGCTTGAACACCACGTCGAACGACGGCAGCGTGAAGCACACCATCACCAGGCCCTTCTCGCCCGGGGCGAGCATGAACTGGTCGTCCGACAGCTGCAGGTGGCGGAACAGTTCGCGGTAGCGCTCGGTCTTGCCCTGCTTGGCGCGGCCGAGCACCGTGTAGAGCTCGCTGACCGGCTTGCGGGGCAGGATCGACTTGAGGAACTTCACCACCTCGCCGACGTGCGCCAGGTCGACGTGGAAGTACGAGCGCGTGAAGCTGAAGAGCACGCTCACCGTGCTCTCCTCGAGCATGATCGCGTCGACGAGGACGCCGCTTTCCTGGTTGCGCAGCGCCACGACGAAGGGCAGCGTCCAGCCCCGGCCTTCCACCCGGCCGACCAGGTAGGCGCGGGTCATCTGGTAGAAGACTTCCTTGATGACCTCGAGCCGCTCGATCGTGCGTCGCTCGCCGCCCGACTCGAGCGAGGCCTTGAGCTCGTCGCCGACCATCTTCACGCTGCGCTCGAAGTCGCGGTAGGGCGTGCGGAAGCGGAAATCGGCCAGCAGCTCCTCGACGAGGAGTTCAACGGAGCCGCGGTTGACGTACACCTTGGTCTCGACCTGCGTGGTGACGCTCGCGAGCGGGTCGAGATCGAGTGCCACAAACTCGACGGCCGGGTCCACGCCGGTGGTGTCGAAGGTCTTGCGCGTCACCGAGCTGAAGAACGTCTTCGGGAACCCGTTGTCAGGCAGCGGGTCGATCAACTCGGCGAAGCGCCGCCGGATCGCCGACCAGACCGCTCGCTCGTGCACCTCATCGCCGAGGCGCTTGCGCATGGTCTCGACGGTGTTGGCCACGTACTTGTCGTAGAGCTCGATGCGCTCCACCGCGTCGCGCTGCGCCGCGCGCCAGTCGCGCGACTCGAAGCGCTGCCCGGCGCGCCGCGTGACGGCGCGGAACTCGCTGTTGTAGTCCGCGAAGATGTCGACCAGCGTCTGCGCGCAGTCCTGCACCAGCGCGTCGCGCGAGCCGGTCCTGGCCGCCGGGACGTTCACTGCTTCGACCTCACGGGTGTCCGCGGCTGGCCGGGCGCCTCAGAGGTTGCGGATCAGAGCGTCGCCGAACTCGCTGCACTTGACCTCGGTGGCGCCCTCCATCAGGCGCGCGAAGTCGTAGGTGACCGTCTTCTGACCGATGGTGCGGTCCATGGCGGTGATGATGGCGTCGGCGGCCTCGAGCCAGCCCATGTAGCGCAGCATCATCTCGCCCGAGAGGATCACCGAGCCCGGGTTCACCTTGTCGAGGTTGGCGTACTTGGGCGCCGTGCCGTGGGTGGCCTCGAACACCGCGTGCCCGGTCAGGTAGTTGATGTTGCCGCCCGGCGCGATGCCGATGCCGCCCACCTGCGCCGCGAGCGCGTCGGAGAGGTAGTCGCCGTTGAGGTTCATCGTCGCGATGACGTCGAACTCCTCGGGACGCGTCAGCACCTGCTGCAGGGTGATGTCGGCGATCGCGTCCTTGATGATCACCTTGCCAGCGGCCTTTGCAGCGTCCTGCTCGGCGTTCGCGGCCTTCTCGCCCTTGTCGGCGCGGGTGCGCTCCCACTGGTCCCAGGTGTAGGTGTGCCCGGCGAACTCGCGCTCGGCGAGCGCGTAGCTCCAGTTGCGGAACGCGCCCTCCGTGAACTTCATGATGTTGCCCTTGTGCACGATCGTGACGCTCTTGCGCCTGTTGTCGATCGCGTACTGGATGGCCGAGCGCATCAGGCGCTCGGTGCCTTCCTGCGACACGGCCTTGATGCCGATGCCGGAGGTGTCCGGGAAGCGAATCTTGCCGAAGAGCTTCGGGAAGGCCTCCTTGAAGAGCGCCTTGAACTTCTGGTTCTCGGCGCTGCCCGCCTCGAACTCGATGCCGGCGTAGATGTCCTCGGTGTTCTCGCGGAAGATCACCATGTCGACCTTGTCCGGCGCCTTGACGGGCGAGGGCACGCCCCTGAACCAGCGCACCGGGCGCAGGCACACGTACAGGTCGAGCATCTGCCGCAGCGCGACGTTCAGCGAGCGGATGCCGCCGCCGATCGGCGTCGTGAGCGGACCCTTGATCGACACGAGGTAATCCCGGCAGGCCTGGACGGTCTCCTCGGGCAGCCAGGTGTTGTAGAGGTCGTTCGACTTCTGGCCTGCGTAGACCTCCATCCAGTGGATGCGGCGCTTGCCGCCGTAGGCCTTGGCGACGGCGGCGTCGAGCACGCGCACCGAGGCACGCCAGATGTCGGCGCCCGTGCCGTCGCCCTCGATGAAGGGGATGATCGGCTGGTCGGGCACCTGCAGGCGACCGTTGCTGATGGTGATCTTCTGGCCCTCGGCGGGCACATTGAGCTTGACCGTGCTGGGCATCGCTCGGGCTCCGGAATACGGGACGAGAGGAGGTCGGAATCCTAGCACACCGCGGCACCGGGCCCCGGTCTGCTCCTCAACGAAGTTCGGCTATCGCCGTGCGCAGGCGCAACGGCTCGCTCGCGTCCGTCCATGCAAACAGCAGTCGATCTCCGGCTCGGATCATCTGGGGAAAGCCGCTGCTGCGGTTGGCGCCCGAGCGGGCGACCGTCACCGCCCGGCCCGCGACCCCGGAGCGCGTGAACGCCTGCACGCGGATCTCGGCGCCGGCCGGCGTCTCCTCGAGCCAGCTGACCACGGCGCGCCCGTCCCCGAGCAGTGCGACGTCCACCCGCCCCGCCACGCGACCGGCGGCGACCTCGACGGGAGCCGAGAACGACCGCCCGGCGTCCGAGGAGAACGCGAGCCGCACGCGTGGCCGGTCGGGGGCGGTGAACCATGCGACCGCGACCTCGCTGCCGATCGCGTCGATCGCCGGTCCGTTCACGGGGCAGGCCGGCATGTGCCAGCCGTCCTCGTGCACCAGCCGTGGTTCGCTCCAGCCGCTCGGCGTCCGGCGCATCACGGCAACGTCGCGGATCTCGTCCGGACTGCGATCGCGATAGACGACGACCGGGCCTTCGCGGGTCACCGCCGCATCGGTCTGGCAGCAGTCGCACACCCGGGCGTCGAGCTCGGTCCCGTCGCCGGAAGGCCGGCCGGCGACGTCGATCCCGACCGACCGCAAGGTCATCGCCCCGCCCTCCTCGTGCCCGTGGTCGTGGCTTCCTGTCGTGTGCCTGCCGTCGAGCCAGACCGCGAGGAATCCCTCCTGCTGCGCGAGCAGCGTGACGAAGCCGTGCTCCGTCGCAGTGCCGTCGTCGTGCGGGGTCAGGGGAGAGGACCAGGTGCGGCCGGAATCACGCGAGACGGACATCCGCACGTCGTACGAGTACACGTGCTCGGGGCGCTGCTGCAGCCAGTGCGCGATGAGACCGCCGTCAGGCCCGGGCACGACGGATGGAAAATCCGCCCAGTTGATGAACCAGTCGCCGCCACTGGCCACGACGCTCGCCGCGCTCCAGCCGCTGCCTTGCCACCGCGCGAAGCGCAGTTCGTGACTGCCGTCGCCGAGGGGCTGCAGCCAGCTCATGATCAGCGTGTCGTCGGGCGCGATCGCGAGGTGCGGGTAGCGGCTGCCAGGATCACCGGGGCTCGGCAGTTCCCGGATGTCTCCCAGCCAGGGTCGCGAGTCATCCTCCGGCGTGCACGCGACGATCAGTGCGACACACCCGGCTGCGGCGATCAGGCGCACGTCGCGACCTCCGCCTACGGCTTCTCTGCAGGCCCCGACGGGTCGCGCGCGACGAGCTCCGCGTCCTGCAGGTTGCGCTTCGGTTCCTTGACTGCGGCGGTGTCGATGGGGCGGATGGTCTCGATGCGGCAGCGCACGCCGCCGATGCCGCCGCTGGCGCGACGCACCGTCACGCTGTCGAAGCCGGCATTCACCCGGCCGATCTGGTGCGAGATCGTGATGGTCGAGGCGAAGGCGAGGTCCGGGCAGCGGGGGAAGAACTCGAGCAGGTAGGCCTCGTTGCTGCGCGTCCACAGGGCGATGCTGCGCTCGTCGAGCGCGGTCCAGCCCCGCAGGTGGCCCGAGTAGAAGAAGCTGCGCACCGGCTCACCGGCGTTCGCGCGGTACCACTCGATGCGCTCCTCACGTGTCATCTTCGGTGCGCTCGCGCAGGCCGCGACGAGCTGCAGTGCCACCAGGGCGATCAGCGTCTTCTTCACCGGAGGGCCTCTTGACAGGTCTGCAGCCCGGAATCGGGCCGGGTGCCGTGTAGTATACGGACGCGCCGCCGCGGCGCCGCCTTGAAGAGAATCGTCCGACATGCTGTCGCGCACATTGAAGGTCCTCAAGCTCGGCGCGCTGGTGCTCGGCGTGTCGCTCGTCACGGTGCTTGCGGTCCGCGCCTACGACGCGCATCGGGGCCCGGACCTGCAGCCGTGGCACACGTTCGTGCCGGACGAGTTGAGTCGCAAGGAACTCGCCGAGGCGGACTGGGAAGCCTATCTCGCCGCCGAGGAGGCGGTGTTTGCCCAGGTGCGCAAGCAGGTCACCGAGCGGCTGGAGCCGGAGGACGAGACGCCCTCCAACCGCTACTTCGAGGGCAGCCCGATCTACCCCGGCCGCTTCGAGACAGACTGGAACCGGTCCTACGTGCTCGAGCCTGCCGGCCGACCAATGGGCGCCGTGGTGTTCCTGCATGGGCTCACCGACTCACCTTACAGCCTGCGCCACCTGGCTCGACGCTATCGCGATCTCGGCTTCGTCGCCGTGGCGCCGCGCATGCCGGCGCATGGCACGGTGCCGGCCGCGCTGACCGAAGTCGAGTGGGAGGACTGGTCGGAAGCGACGCGCCTCGCGGTGCGTGAGGCGCGTCGGCGGGCCGGACCGGACGTGCCCCTGCACATCGTCGGTTTTTCGAACGGCGGGGCGCTGGCCATGAAGTACGCCCTTGACGCCATCGGCGACGAGCGGCTCGAGCAGGCCGACCGCATCGTGCTCATCGCGCCGATGATCGGCATCACGAGCTTCGCCCGGTTCGCCGGCGTGTTCGGCTGGCCTGCGGTGCTGCCGGCCTTCGCCAAGGCGGCGTGGCTCGGCGTGGTGCCCGAGTTCAACCCATTCAAGTACAACTCGTTCCCGATCAACGGCGCCCGACAGTCGTCCCTGCTCACCCGCGCATTGCAGCAGCGGCTGAACCAGTACGCCCGCGAGGGGCGGCTCGACGAACTGCCGCCGGTGCAGACGTTCCAGTCGGTGGTGGATTTCACCGTCAGCACGCGGGCGATCGTCACCGCGCTCTATGCCAACCTGCCCGCCAACGGCAGCGAGCTCGTGCTGTTCGACTTCAACCGCAGCGGCGAGCTTGGCCTGCTGATCCGGCCCGGCATGAACACGTTGCTGACGCGCATCCTGCCCAAGCCACCCCGCAACTTCCGCACCACCGTGATCACGAACGCTTCGCCGGGCAGCGACGAGGTGGTCGAGCGCGTCACCGAGGCGGGCTCGACCGCGGAGCAGGTGCGGCCACTGGGCCTGCGCTATCCGTTCGGCGTGTACTCGCTGTCACACCTCGCCCTGACCTTCCCGGTCACCGATCCGCTCTACGGCATGCAGCCGGACGACAGCGAGGATTTCGGCGTCAACCTCGGCACGCTGGCGATTCGCGGCGAGCGGGGGCTGTTGATCGTCAGCCAGGATTCGCTCACGCGGATCGCCTCGAACCCCTTCTTCCCCTATCTGCTCGAGCGGATCGACGAGGGCATCGGCCGCCGGCCCGAGCCGCCAGACGAGGCAGTCGCTCAGCGCCTCGGCGCGCCCGTGGGCGCCACCGAGATGGGCTCGACGAGATAGGTGTTGATCGCCGCGAGGTCCGTGGGCAGCAGCACGCCCGCCGCCGAGCGCAGGCGCACCAGGTTGGTGAGGTAGTCGTAACGGGCGCGGGCGTAGTCGCGTTCGGCGTCGAAGAGCGCGCGCCGCGCGTTCAGCACGTCCACGTTGGTGCGCTCGCCGACCTCCACGCCGCGGATCGTGGCCCGCACCGCCGTCTCGCTCGAGGCGACCGCCTGCTTGAGCGCGTCGACGCGCGCCTTGTCCGCCAGCACGGTCAGGTAGGCATCGCGGGTCGAGCGCTCGGTCACGCGCAGCGTCCCCTGCAGGCGCTGCCGCGACGCACGGTGAAGGTACACCTGCTCGCGCACCCGCGAACTCGTGACGCCGCCGGTGAAGATCGGCACGGCGACCTGCAGGCCGACCACGTCCTCGGTGCCGTCGCTGTCGGCCGGTCCGCGGGTGCGCGTGTCGGCCGTGCGATTCTTGACGGTCTCGGTCGCGTCCTCGTCGAACTCGCCGGTGGTCGCGAACAGGTCGAGCGTCGGCAGGTGCCCCGACTGGGCGATCTTGACGTCGCGCTTGGCGATCTCCACGCCGAGGCGGGCGGCGACGACGTCGAGGTTCTGTTCGAGCGCCTCGTCCACCCAGGCCTGCTCGCCGCGCTGCTCGGGGTCGGCGACCGGCAGGTCGGTCTTGGGGCGTGAGAGCTCGGGATAGAGCTCGCCGGTGACTTCCGCCAGCAGCTCGCCGGTCACCGCGAGCGCGCGCTTGGCCGCGATGACGTTGGCGGAGCCAAGATCCCGGGCGGAGCGCGCCTCCTCGACGTCGATCACGGTGACCACGCCGACCTCGAAGCGTCGCTCGGCCTCCCGCAGCTGCTTCTCGAAGGCATCGAGCGTCGCCTCCGCGGAGCGCAGCGTCTCGGCGGCCGCGAGCACGTCGAAGTAGCGTTGCGCGACGCGCACCATGAGGTCCTGCTGGGCGGAGCGGTACTCCGCCTCGGCCTGGGCCACGCGCGCGTCGGCGCGGCCGAGGCGCTGCCACTGGTCCCAGCGGAACACGGTCTGGCGCAGGGCGGCCTGCCACTGCCAGCGGTCGGCGCTCAGGCGCTGGTCGAAGTTGACGATGGCGAGGTCGGGCGGGGACCCGGGCGGGCCGGGCACGGCCTGCAGGAAGGTGGCACTGCCGTCCCGCTCGATGGTTTCGATCGAACCGGATGCGCCGACCTGAGGAAAGAGCGCGCCGCGCGCCTGTGGCTTGGCCTCGAGGGCCGCGAGGCGGCGCTGGTCCGCCTCCTGGATGAAGGGGTCGTTGAGATTGGCCTGTTCGAAGACCTGCATCAGGTCGGCCGAGTGCGCGACCCGTCCCCACAGGGCGACCCAGACGGCGCAGGCGATCAACACGGGCTTGCTTCGCATCGGGACACTCGCTGGCGGCGGGGTCGCGCCGCGAAGGACATTGCAGGAACAGATCTGACGCACACCCGCGACCGCCGCGGCGAGCGGATGGCCCGAGAGGGTAACAGCAAGCCCGCGGAGTTCGCATCAGGCGCAACCTGATGGCCAACGAGACTCGCGCTCAGGCACACTCCACGTCTCAAACTGCCGCCTGAGTGGCGGTTCACCAGCGGTCCTGAAAATATGCAGGTCACCATGCTTCGACCGACGAGCCGATCCATCGCGTCGCTGGCCGTTGCAGTGGCCGCGTACGCGTTCCTTCCCGCCTGCCAGCGCGCGGAAGAGGAGGCCGCCGAGCCGGATGCCCGGCCTGTCCACTCGATCAACATCGAGCGCCGGGACGCCGGCGACGTCGTCGTGCTGTCCGGGCGAATCGCCGCGGAGGACGAGACCGCCGTCGCGTTCCGGATTCCCGGACGCATGATCGACCGGCCCGTCAACGTCGGCGATCGTGTGCGCAAAGGGCAGGTGCTGGCACGGCTCGAGCAGATGAACGAGCGCAACCAGTTGCTCACCGCGCAGGCAGCACTCAACGCGGCGCGCGCCGAGCGTGTCCGCGCGGGTGACGCGCTGCAGCGGCAGCAGTCGCTGATCGGCGAGGGGTTCACGACCCGGGCCAACCTCGACACGGCGCTCGCCACGTTTCGCGCCGCGGAGGCGCAGGTCAAGAGTGCCGAGGCGCAGGTGCAGATGGCGCAGGACCTCGTCGGGTTCACCGTGCTCACGGCCGAGTTCGACGGGTCGGTGACGGCGCGCGGCGCCGAGGCGGGCGAAGTGGTCCAGGGCGGCCAGATGATCCTGCGGATCGCGCGCGCCGGCGGCACCGACGCGGTGTTCGAGGTCCCCCCGCAGGTGCTGCGGGTCGCCTCGCG
>Ga0105090_10002313_pt1 | contig 10602 bp, 7 predicted proteins | sample PPLLak3March2015_FD_79110 | JGI IMG/M metagenome (GOLD analysis project Ga0105090, IMG submission 79110) | Freshwater sediment microbial communities from Prairie Pothole Lake near Jamestown, North Dakota, USA - PPLs Lake P7 Core (1) Depth... | ecosystem: Environmental > Aquatic > Freshwater >... | reverse complement strand
CAGACAATTGACATTTGATCCTCGGACATCGACACCGACCAAGTACCAGAGACCGACGCGGGTAGGGTAGCCAATTTTCTCCATAGCTAGAGGTCACCTTGGTTGTGGATATGTGATCGCGTAACTATGATATTTAACATAATATATATTATACGCATATATTATGAATTTGATAGGCAGATGGATATGGGGCTTATCATGGGCCCTGGGGGCGATCACAACTGATTTCAGGGCAGTCTCAGTGCTTGTTGATTCAGGGACAAATAGCGAAATTCTGCTATCTGGTACCTGGGAGTTCGCGGTCTGCATCTTTACACGGCAAGTTGAAACTGCTCCATTTTCCTCCAATGTTTGCGATCGGTACGCCGCTGAAAACTGTTACCGACCTAACCACGCCAACCTTTTCCAGAAAGCCCTGGATAATCTGAACGACTGACAACACCCCCGTTGGGTAAGCCAACTGGCTCACCCAACATTCGAATAACTGTCATTGGTTGCCTAACTATTGATGAATAGATTCCCTCGTTAAGGCGCCACGATAAAATTTAAGCCTGGATATCCAGTTACGATAGTCACGCTTCTACGTTGAATTCTTCGATCATTCATCGGGCCAAGTTAGTTTGGCGCACTATTCCGGTATTGTTATGTTAAATACAGGGGTCGTATCCTGCTTTGCAAAAAATTTTATAGCGGAGTTATCCAGGCATAGGTTTTCTCACTCCACCTTCAGCACGCCACGATACATCTGCATCTGACAGTGAAACTGATACTCCCCAATGGTCAGAGGTGGCAATCGAATAGTCCTGGGCTTGTTCAAAGGCAGGCTCTCACTGATGTCCAAATCCGGGAACAATAGCATTTCGGCACAGGGTGAGGCATCCTTACGCAGGAAATGCAGCTCTGTTGCCTGATTGGCATTGAGCCTAATTCGCGATGGTTTGTAGGTCCCATTTTCAACGACTATTACCAGCCCAGTGTTGTCCTGACCCACCTCTTTCGCTTTGTACAACCAGAACCACCACACAATGAGCACGATAACGGCCGCTCCTGCCACATTGACCATTAGCATATTCAAGAGTCCCTCAGTGCTCCAGTGGTTTGAACAACCGCAGGCGATTGGCGTTGGTCACTACTGTCAGGGACGAAAGAGCCATCGCCGCACCCGCCACCACCGGACTCAACAGCAGGCCGAAAAACGGGTACAGCACGCCCGCGGCAATGGGCACACCTGCGATGTTGTAAATAAAGGCGCCGAAAAAATTCTGTTTGATATTACTCAAGGTAGCCTTGCTCACCGCAATCGCGTCGGCGAGTCCATGCAGCGAGCCACGCATCAGGGTAATGTCGGCACTTTCCATTGCCACATCAGTGCCCGTGCCGATGGCAAATCCTACATGAGCCATGGCCAGGGCCGGGGCGTCATTAATGCCGTCACCTGTCATGCCTACAATCTCACCCTGCGCCTGCAGCGCAACGACCTTATCCGTTTTCTGCTGTGGCAATACTTCGGCGAAGAAATCGGTGATGCCCACTTTGGTAGCAACTGCCCGCGCCGTGGCCTGGTTATCGCCAGTGAGCATGACCACCCGTATGCCATTGCGCTGCAGGCGCTTGATCGCGGCGATGGAGTCCTCCTTGATCGGATCCGCCACGGCAATTAGGGCGGATATTACGTTGTCAACGGCGAAGTACATCGGTGTCTTAGCATCTGCAGCCAAGAGTTGAGCACGCTTCACCAGCGATCCGCAGTCAATACCTCGGTCGCGCATGAGTTTTTCATTGCCAAATAGCAATTTTATTCCGTCCGCTTCGCCCTCCACACCATGCCCGGCTATGGCATTGAAATTGGTTACCTGCAGCGGTACCAAATCCCGTGCTCGCGCTGACTCTACAATAGCGAGTGCCAGCGGATGCTCCGAGCTTGATTCCAGGCTTGCGGCGAGCTGCAGCGCCCTGTCTTCACTGTCGTTTCCTGCCATAATGATGTCCGTCACCCGTGGCGAACCCAGCGTGATAGTGCCGGTCTTATCGAGAATCATTGTGGTGATTCTGGACGCCATTTGCAGGGCCTCGCCATTGCGAATCAGTACCCCCGCCTCTGCTGCTTTACCAACGCCCACCATGACCGACATGGGCGTGGCCAGCCCGAGCGCACACGGGCAGGCAATGATCAGTACGGTAGTTGCCGAGACCATAGCGAACGCCACCGCGGGATCGGGGCCAAAGTTCAACCACATCAAGGCACTGACGATCGCAATGATCATCACCACTGGCACAAAATAGCCGGAGATAACATCCGCGAGCCGCCCGATCGGAGGTTTGGAATTCTGCGCACGCTTTACCAGATTGATGATCTGCGCCAGTGCGGTGTCTTTGCCCACCCTGGTCGCCCTGAACACAATGGAGCCGGTCATGTTCAAGGTGCCTGCTGCCACTGCTGCGCCCTCCCCCTTCTCCACCGGCATGGATTCACCCGTCAGCATCGATTCGTCTATCGCTGTATGGCCGTGTACAACAATACCGTCAACCGGAATTTTTTCACCGGGTCGGACGCGGACCTTATCATTCAGTAACACTTGCTCGATGGCGATGTCCACTTCCTTGTCGTCCCGAATCACACGCGCTGTCTTGGCCTGCAATCCTATCAATCGTTTGATCGCCTGTGAGGTGCGCCCCCTGGCCTTGAGTTCGAGGGCCAAGCCAAGATTAATCAGGCCTATGATCATCGCAGTCGCCTCGAAATACACATGACGCGCCATTTCCGGCACCACGCCCGGTGCTAAAACTACGACCATGGAATACAACCAGGCCGTACCCGTGCCCAGCGCTATCAGGGTATTCATGTTGGCGGTATGGTGCCTGAATGACTGCCAGGCCCCGACGTAGAAGTGCTTACCGGAAAACACCATGATTCCCAGAGTCAGTAGGCCCACAAGCAGCCATGCGAGACGCTCGGCATTGGTAGAAACGGCCATCGACCCACCGGCAATGCCGTAAAGCATGAGGGGCACGCCCAGCGACAATGCAAAGCTCATTTCCAGCAGTAGACGCTGGTAATAATCCCATTCAGCCTTTTCTCTCTTCTCAAGCGCTTCAGCGTGAGAGTCGGCTTCGATGGTTTTCGCGTTGTACCCAGCGCTTTCAACCGCCTTGATCAGTGCTTCCCGTTCGGCATCGCCTGTTACAGTAACTGTGCGTTGAGCAAAGTTCATTTGGGCGCTGGTAACACCGGGGACTGCCTTGAGTGCAGTCTCGATCTTTGTCACGCAGCTGGCGCAGCTGGCCCCCTCAATGATCAGTTCGTGTTGATTAGGCTCTGCGATCATAGATAGAGAATTGTCAGGCTGTTTCACGGTAAAGTGTTGATAGCCATGGCTTGTAGGTTCGCTCATCCTGCCTCCCCTGTTTGGCGACGTGTGCTGGCTGTCATCAAACAAGGTATACGCTACACCTTTAGCAGGTTGTTGACATCATTAAGTCGATAATCTCGAGGTAATCACAATGAACCTTCGAGGACAAATCGGGCAATCAAAAGATCCTATCAGCGTCGATGTTGGCCAGGGTGGAGGGGCTATCTGCTTCATAAACATTGTCTGGCCTAAACCAATAGCTCTAGACAAAAGCTGCTGCCAAGCTACCTGAGCAGTTATTCAGCCGTGGTGTAGTGACAAATCGAGCTCCTGCACCTCGGGTCGCCGCCTGCTCCTGGTTCTCGCCGGAATCATGCCTCGCATGGCCTCCAGTTTGCCGAAGCAGAGCAATTTGTCGCCCGCCTCCAGTACCCTGTCGGCGCGGGGATTGGGAATGACCTTGGCGCCCCTATACAAGGTGAGCACATTGATATCACTCTCCGCGAGACCGGTCTCGTTGATCCGCTGTCCCACGAATTTCGATCCGTCAGGAACATAAATCTCACTCACACCGTATCCCTTACTGACAGTGAGACGCTGCCTGACATCGATTTCTGGAAAGTCGACCTGCGCGGCTATGTATTCGATGACTGCACCGGCCACATCCAGACCAGTGCAGGTTTCAATGGCCTCCAGTCCAGGTGAGGAATTTACCTCCATGACCTGTGGGCCGTTCTTACTCTCCAACATGTCGACACCGGCAACCTGCAAGCCCAATATCTGAGTGCAACGCACTGCAGTCTCGCGATATTCCTCGCTCAATTCAACAGGTTCACCCATACCTCCACGGTGCACATTGCTACGAAACTCCTGGCCCTGCGCTACACGTCGCATAGCCGCGACCACCCGGTCGCCGACCACGAACGCGCGTATATCACGGCCTTTACTTTCGGATACGAACTTCTGGATCAGTACATTCTGTTTCTGGCTCTGAAGCAATTCGACAATACCCTCGGCTGTCTTCACCGATTCCGCCAACAGTACGCCTATGCCCTGTGTACCCTCGATCAGCTTTATGACGACGGGGGCACCACCTACCCTGTCTATCGCAGGCAGTACATCTTTCCTGTCGCGCACAAAAGTCGTGCGTGGAATTCCTACATGGTGACGACTGAGTATTTGTAGGCTGCGTAACTTGTCGCGTGAATTCATAATACCGTGGGCCGTATTTGCGCAAAATACATCCATTTCCTGGAATTGGCGCACCACAGCTGTGCCGTAATAGGTAATCGAAGCGCCGATACGCGGAAGGACGGCGTCGTAATGGCCCAAGTGTTTCTGACGATAGTAGAGATCGGGCGATCCGCGATCCAGGTCGATAGCGAATTTCAAGGTATTGAGCACATCGACCTGTTGGTTACGTTGTAACGCGGCTTCTTTCAGACGACGGGTGCTGTACGAGTGTGGCGCACATGAAAGTATGGCAAGCTTCATTTCAATTTCCTCTGCGGCTCATCGGCAGCGACACTTGGGGCGGGCGCATTATAGCCACAGCCGTGGACACTATCACGCGATAGTGACAGAACATCCGCAACTATTTGATACACAGAACTAGCCCTTATTTTTTTTCCCAGAGAATTTGCCCTGCATATACGACTTGCCAGGGTAGACGACATATCGGGAGCGCAGGGCTGTACGCCCCAGGAGTACCCGAAACATCATGGTATCGCGGTCTGTTAGCGTGACCTCGGAGTGAATCAGGTCATCACCAATTGCGATTTGAGTATCGATGACATAACGCAGTTCATCGTGTCCCCCTGAGTCACGAACAATGCGCTGGTCTTTAACAGGAGCCTCGCACTCTACCACTGTGTCGGAGTCACCCTGAATCGGGTGAATGGCAAAGCGAACCCATATTTTTGATTCGCATGAAAAGGGTTCGATCATAAACGCATGCAGGGCACTGGTTCGAGCCCCAGTATCAATCTTGGCCTTGATTTTGTGTATGTTGAGTTCGGGAAAGCTGACCCACTCTCGCCATCCAAGAGCTTTTTTATCAATCATTGGGACCTGGTCCAGACAGTCTCCCCGCTCTGCCTCACCAGACTATCTCTCCGGCCCCAAGCACATAAAGTCTGTCTGCAACTAACTTTCGAATCAATCGGGCATCATTGAGAGCAAGCGTCGCTTCAACTATTTCCTTCGCACTTTGAACAGAGATATGCCTGAGCAGCCATTTAATCTTGGGTAACTGCGCCGCGCTCATACTCAAGGTGCGGATGCCCATGCCGACCAGCAGGACAACCGCTATAGGGTCTGAGGACATCTCGCCGCATAGACTGACGGGAAGATTTGCCTTTTGCGCGATATCGATCACCCTCGCTATCTCGTGCAGGACGGCTGGATGTACATGATCATAGGACGCGGCGACCCTGGGATTATTGCGATCAAGGGCCAGCAGATACTGACTTAGATCATTGGAGCCAATTGAAATAAAGTCGAGCTGTTCGCGCCATGACGCAAGCTGTGATATCGCCGCCGGCACCTCCACCATGATGCCGACTGGCGGCTTCTTGACCCTTACCCCCTCCTCCTCAAGTTGCTGCAAAGCGTCGATCAGCAACTTATTAAATTCAATCAGTTCAGACGTACTGCCTACCATGGGCAACATGATACGCAGATTCTCACTGCCTTCTGCCGCGCGCAGCATTGCGCGGATCTGGCTCATGAACAGTGAACTGTTGTCCAGGCAAAAGCGTATTCCGCGCCAGCCCAGGGCGGGATTGTCTTCCTCGATTGGAAAGTATGGCAAGGGCTTGTCGCCACCAATATCAAGGACGCGCATATAGACTGGTTTGTTTTGGTACGCTTGCAGTATCTGGCGATAGACATTGACCTGCTCTTCTTCAGAGGGGAAGGTGTCACTCACCATGAAGGGTATCTCGGTACGATAAAGGCCCAGCCCTTCAGCGCCGGCTTGCAGTCCAGGGGATATATCCGCCAACAAGCCGCTATTGGCGTACAACTGGATTGTTATTCCGTCTGTGGTTATCGCTGGAAGTTCGCGTAGCGCTTGCAAATCACTTTTAAGCTGTTGCTCTGCTTTCAGGCACCGTTTGTATTCTTCCAGAACAGAGTTGTTGGGCCGTACGATAATCTGTGCAGAGTTTCCGTCAACGACCAGCAGATCATCGTTGAGGAGCCCTTTTATCTCCCCCACACCCATCACCGCAGGTATACCCAGGGCGTTAGCAAGTACCGCAGTATGAGAGAGGTTTGATCCCTGAAAGCAGACGATGCCCACCAGGAATTCGGTGGGAACCTGGGCTATGTCAGAGACGCTGACCTGCTCTCCCACCAGCACCGTTTGCGCCCAGGGTTTCTTGTCGTCGCTGGCGGTTCTAAGACCTCGCCAGGTGCCGTAGAGTTTGTTTCCCAGGTGCCTGATATCTTCATGCCTTGCTCTCAGGTACGGGTCATCCATGGCCAGGAAAACGTCGGCGTGGTGATTGATGACCCGCTTCAGAGCGCCAGGCAGATGATGACCATCCTCGATCAGTTGCGCTACGCCGTTGACCAAAGCCGGATCGGACAACAGTAGACAATACGCATCAAAGACCGCGGCAACATCATGCGAGAGCAGGTCGCCGAGCCCCGCCTGTTCACGTTTGACATCATGGAGTACGGTTTTTACCAGCCCATGCCAGTCAGACAGCGCCTCGACAATGTTCTCGCAGGGTCCATCGGTTACTGAGGACAGGCCGACATCATCACACAGCTTGACCTGACCGATACCAACTCCTGTTGCCCCTTTAATTCCTGACAGTGTGCGGGTGTTGCTCTTATTGATATCCTGCCAAATCGACTCGGTCGCTACGACAAGCGCCAGTTGACTGCCGAGAGTGACCAGCACAGCCGCCTCGTCCTCAGACAGGACACGAGCTTCCTTACTCTGTACCACCAGCACACCTATCACCACGCCGGATCTGACAATCGGGACACCAAAAAAGCTATTGAAATTTTCCTCGTGCGTTTGCGCAACGCCGTAAAAGGCAGGATGCCGGGCAGGATTGGCAATATTGATGGGATGTCGGGATTGTGCGACCAGTCCTACCAAGCCCTTGCCGGCGGGAATCCTCACCTTGCCAACGGCGTCAGGATCAAGCCCCCGACTGGCCAGTAGCGCCATATCGCCATGTTCGTCAGCAAGGTATAGGCTGCACACATCCAGACCGATGTAGTGCTGGATAGAATCGACAATAACCGCGACCTGCGCCGACGCGGTATCCGCTTCCGCAGCGGCCTGCACAATGCGGGTCAACTCCTGAATTACAGACATATTCTAAAACTCATACCACCAGACATTTTGTTAAACATACACCAACGATGCTTCAAGTTGGACCAGGACGAAAAACTTGCGTGTCAACTGCCATATAACTAGGCTAGGCAGGCGAGGTGCATTGCAGCTCAAACGGGTATACAACTTCTGGGAATATAACACATGATCAGGGCGCAATTACTATCTGCGAATGGCCAACACAGTGTCGGCAACGGTGACCTCGTGCCACAATGGCGCGCGACAGCCGGTGGGTTTCTGTGGCTTGATATCCAGAGTGAGATTACTTCCGATGTTCGCGCCTTACTGCGAAGCTTTGGCTGCAACGACCTTGCCATCACTGACTGCTCCAGAACGCGTCATCCGCCAAAGGTGGAAAACTTCGAGGAAAATTGTTTTATCCTGTTCAGGGGTATCGCACAACTCGATGACCGGTTAAATCTGGTGCCCCAGCAGTTGGGGATATGGGTTGGCAAGAATTTTCTGATAACCGTCCACCAAGGTATCTCTGTCAGCATCGATCAGTTATTTGGCAGCGCTTTTGAAGAAAACCTCTTGCGCTCACCCAATATTCTTGCGTTGCGCCTTCTCCATTTTGCCTCGGGTCGCTACCTGGAAAGGCTTATGGCCGCAGAGGAGAGGATTACTGACCTTGAGGATCAACTACTGGATAACAACTCCGAAGATGTACTGAAAGAGCTGGTGACATACCGTAGCCGACTACGCAAACTACGGCGTATATTCAACTATCACCAGCGCATTGCCGACACGATAATGAACGATGGAAGTGAATTATTTGGTACTGGAAATGACGCTTCCCACCATATCAGGCGCGATCTGTACGACCGCTGTGAACGCCTGCTTAGCTTGTGCACCCTGTACTATGAATTGTGCGGCGACCTGGTTGATGGGTATATCTCGCTCACATCCCACCACCTCAATAATACGATGAAAGTATTGACCATTATTACTGCGATTTTTGTTCCAATCACGTTTATCGCCGGCATCTACGGAATGAATTTTGATAACATGCCAGAGCTGCACCATGAATATGGCTACTATTATGTCATCGGCGCGATTGTAACTATCGCCATCGCCATGATCATTTTGTTCAAGAAAGTACGCTGGCTGTGATACTAACGCCCCGGTATCGTCGGCGTTCGCCGGGATAAGGGCAGACCAGAGCTCAATCGGATATAGGCCAGCGTTTGTCGCTGGTGTAGAACGCGAATCGCTGCTCAATCATTTCACGCGTGAGGCCGTACTCTGCCAGGTTATACTCGTGCTTGCCATGTTTTCCCTTTGGATTTGCATCCACATGAGCCTGCAAGGCAGCACGTGATTCCTCGCTTAATGGCAGTCCGAACGCCCCGTATATTTTTTCGACCACCGCCATGGGTTGATCAACAAACTCGCGCTGGGAACAGTCCACGAACAGCTCTGGTGGCAGCTTGGCGCGTGCGGCCAGACCGTGCTCAAGTGAGAGTGCATACCACTCCATCACAGCGCGTCCAATCTCACCTGCATCAAGGTGGCTGTAGTCACCGGCGTACATGCCCATTACCAGCTTGTTCATACTGTTGATACTGGGCACCACCAGCAACGGATCGCGGTGGCACCAGACAAATCGCGCATCAGGAAAAACCTTCAAGATTGCTTCAATGCCCCACATATGCGCCGGCGCTTTCAGCATCCATTGCTGTCCCGGATTTCGCCAGTTCAGCGCCTGCATCTGGCGCTTTTGGTAGGCATACACGGGGGTGAGATCCTGTTGCAGCAGCCAGCTGCGATAGGGCTCGAGCATAATTTCGAAGCCAAGCTGAACACCGTGGCATCCGAATGCATGTAACAGTACACACTCCTCCGGTGTATCAGCATCAATATAGTGTATTTTGGCGAATTCAGAATCGCGGTTTTTCTCCAGAGCTTTTACCAGATAGGGGTAGCGCGGATCTTCCTGTCCCGGTTGACTGCCTGGCCAGATGTCGGGGAACTGTACTTCCCATTGCAGAATGCCACGATTCTCCGGTGCGGCCACCAGCAGGTTGAGCAGGGCCGAGGTGCCGGAGCGCGGCAGGCCCGTAACAAAGATGGGTGCTTTGATGTGCTGTTCGGCGATACCGGGGATCGTCCTGAAGGCATTCTCGCACCTGAGTCGGGTAGCCAGTTGCATCACGACCTTGTCCCGGCAGCGCTGGCGACCCGCTGGATCGCGTACATTGCGATCATATGTCTCCAACAGTACTTCGAGTCCTTCCCGATAAGGCGGCTCACCAAACTCGTCGAAACCGGACTGGGCACGTGCCTCAGCGATGAGGTCATCAGCGGCAAAGCTCACTGCTTGGTCGGTCATTTGAGATCCGCCAGTTTAGCCACACGGGTGTTGAGCAGTGGATGCTGCTGGGCGCCGATCCAGCGCCAGCACATCGTGCCCATGCGGTGACCAGCGGTTTCGATCCAGTTGGGCACGCCAGGATCAGTGTGGGAGACAACGACGCGCACACTGCCATCGCTATTGTAGTGAGCGGTATGCTTGTTGACGTGAATCGTATGATGACGATAGTCCAGTGACTCCATCCACCAGTTGTCCAGTTGGAAATTCCAGGTCTGGCATTCAGGTATCTCCGGTGCATCAATGATGAATACCTCATCCTCCGCCAGTTGCCATGCGCTATGAAAATAGAAGATGTTCGGATCGCCGCCGATCAACTGGCAGTAGGCCTGATCTGCCGGTGGCAATTGGTTCAGGGTTGGCAGGAAACTCTCTGACCAGTTCTCGAACAGGGTGGCGGAACCACGCACAAAACCGACCGCACCCTGCAACCCGCGTTCCAGTTTCTCTGCAGTCAGCGGTTCCGGGCGATCGTTCTTCGCTCCGATGCGCTCAATTTTCATGTCAGCGGGCTTTTCGTTGAT
>Ga0105090_10002311_pt1 | contig 10608 bp, 9 predicted proteins | sample PPLLak3March2015_FD_79110 | JGI IMG/M metagenome (GOLD analysis project Ga0105090, IMG submission 79110) | Freshwater sediment microbial communities from Prairie Pothole Lake near Jamestown, North Dakota, USA - PPLs Lake P7 Core (1) Depth... | ecosystem: Environmental > Aquatic > Freshwater >... | reverse complement strand
TCGCTCAGGTTCTCCACCTGATGCTGCAGTCCGATGAGATAGTCGTTTTCGGTGAACTGGAACCGCTTGACGACATTCTGTTCTGGCCGGTTGGCGACCAGTTCAACCGTCAGCGACCCGTCTCCCTCGGCGAGGGTGAACTCGTTGCTAGCTGCGCTATAGAGCGGTCGTTCCCCACTGGCGTCGACTCCATCGGTACCAACCATGCCACTTTGCGCGACATAGGTATTCCCGCCGCCCTGATTGAGCAAGAGATACGGGACATCGGGCTGGTCCAGACTGAGCGCGAACCGCGGCAGCTTCACTCGAACGATGTCGCCCCCGAGCCGGTCGATCCAGACCTCCAGGGTCGGGGTAGTGACCTTGATCAGACGCTGCTCGGCCACGACCGGACCCGCGCTATCAGGCGCTTCTGCAGGTTCCGTTGCCGGTGCCACCAGGGAAGGATCCGGAACGTCGGAAAGCGCTGCCGCAGGCGCGGTCGGCGGCGGCACGTCGACCCTGGGCTGCCCGGAATCAACAGCAGACTCTAAATCCGGCTGTTCGCTGTACTGCAGGGGTTCCGCGCTCTGCAAATAATCGCGATTCCACGCGAGAATCATCAGATACGCAGTTGCCGCGAGACCGATCAACAACAGGATGCGCTGGACTTCCGCAGGTAACATCGCGCTCAGGACTCCTTCGCGGGGGGCACAGGGTCGAACCCGCCCGGGTGAAATGGATGACAACGGGAAAGCCTTCGCGCGGCGAGCAGAGTGCCGCGCAGCACGCCGAGTTTTTCGATGGCCTCGGCGGCGTAACTGGAACAGGTCGGGTGGAAACGACACTGACGTCCGATGAACGGACTGAGTGTGAGCTGGTACAGCCGGATGGTGCCCAGCGCGAATCGTTTAGGAAGATCCTGCATTTTCATTGACGACTGTTCCGCAAATCAGCGAACAAGGTCAGCAGCGCGTCGCGAATGGCCTGGTTGCTCGCGGGCCCTGTGACCTGCACCACGATATCCATCATGGGCAGATCGCCCCTGTTGCGGCGGAACGTTTCCCGCACGACACGCTTCGCCCGGTTTCGGTCCACCGCGTGCCGCAAGGCGCGCTTGCTGACGATCAGGCCAATACGGGCGGTCTGTATTGTATTAGCAGCAGCCGTCAGACGTAACGGCCCATTGCGACGTCGAAGGGTCGCGGATTCGAAAACCCGGTTAAAGTCGCTGGGATCGTTGAGCCGGAAAGTCCTGGGGAAACCTGCAGTGAGCAGCTTCAACGAAAACGAATCAGGCGGTCAGGCGCTTGCGCCCCTTGGCCCGTCGCGCATTGATCACCTTGCGTCCACCAGGCGTCGCCATACGGGCACGGAACCCATGCGTACGCTTGCGCTTCAGGTTGCTCGGTTGAAAGGTTCTTTTCATGATGCTTGTACCGTGTTCCGACAGGCATGTCGGGAAGGGGGCGGAATTTTAGGGACGCTCCGATATGGAGTCAAATGAATGATGCTCGGGAAGACAAATAAGAGTTTTATGATTTTCCGGGTGAGAAGAGAAAGATGGTTGTTATTCTTAGGGAGAGCGTCGGCTGTGGGTATCCCTGATTCGGCCAGTCCTGGCAAGCCTCCTGGCCATATGTCTCCCTGTGGGTAACCGCTGTATCAAGGGCGTAGGCCGGTGGACAAAACAGAGGGAGGACAACGGTCTTTTGGTTTGTAGGAGTTTATCCACAGGTTCTCCAAGCCTTTGCCCACATCGGGGTAATCGTGACACCGCTTCGCAGTATTTCGTCGAGCCGAGTAACCCCTTGAATTTGCAGTTCATCTGCAAATCAGCAGGCAAATTCTCGGACGCGCGTAGCCAACCGGGAAATGAACTGGCTAGAATCCTCGCAAATTCGAATAAAGATTCTCACACCTCGCGATATTGACGAGGTGGTACTTCGGGGGCTTTTTTAGTGGGACTTTCCGTCTGGCAGCAATGCCTCGATCAGCTCGAGGACGAGCTTTCTTCGCAGCAGTTCAACACCTGGATCCGGCCTTTGCAGGCACGGCTCGAGGATGGTCAACTGCGCTTGCTGGCGCCTAATCGATATGTGAGGAATCAGGTTCAGGGCTCCTATCTGGATCGCATTCATGAGTTGCTCGACCGGTTCACTGAGCCACAGCTTCGTCCGGCCATATCGCTCGAAGTAGGAACCGCGCACGAGCGTGGCCCGATTCCGGTGCGGGCAGACGGCTCTGGCGGGGTGGCTGAGCGCGATTCGGGTCGACTGGTCGGCAAGGCTGCCCCAGGGCAGCCGGTCGCTTCTGGCGCCGGGAAGTTGATCCTTGGATCACCGAGTGAGCTGAACGAGGACTTTGTCTTCGAGACCTTCGTCGAAGGCAAGTCGAATGAAATGGCGAAGGCGGCGGCGATGCAGGTCGCCGCAAACGCCGGGAAATCCTACAACCCGCTGTTGCTTTACGGTGGCGTCGGTCTCGGCAAGACGCACCTGATGCACGCCGTGGGCAATTACATAAAGAGCAAGGATCCACGGGCCAACGTCGTTTATCTGCACTCCCAGCGATTCGTCCAGGACATGGTCAAGGCACTTCAGCAGGGAACGATGGATGATTTCATGCAGTATTACCGTTCGGTAGATACGCTGCTGATAGACGACATCCAGTTTTTTGCCAACAAGCTTCGGTCGCAGGAAGAGTTCTTCCACGTCTTCAATGCACTGCTCGAGAGCGATCGACAGATGGTGTTGACCTGCGACCGATACCCGCGGGAAATCGACGGGCTCGAAGAGCGGTTGAAGTCGCGGTTCGTCTACGGGCTGACGCAGGAAGTGGAGCCCCCGGACCTCGAGACCCGGGTAGCGATTCTCATGAAGAAAGCGGAGGCGGAGGAGATCGATCTCGAACCGTCGGTCGCCTTTTTCATCGGGGAGCGAATCCGCTCCAATGTACGTGAGCTCGAGGGTGCGCTGCGCAGGGTGATCGCAAATGCGCGCTTCACTGGATCGCGGATCACGATCGAGCAGGTCAAGCGGGCGCTGCGCGATCTGTTGGCGATTCAGGATCGGCAGATCAGCATCGACAACATCCAGCGTCTGGCCGCGGAATATTACAACATCAAGATTTCGGATATTCTGTCGAAACGCCGCAGCCGAACGATAGCAAGGCCTCGGCAGATGGCGATGTTCCTCGCCAAGGAGCTCACCAATCATTCGCTTCCGGAGATCGGTGATGCCTTCGGCGGTCGCGACCACACCACGGTCTTGCACGCATGCAAGCGGATAGCAGAGCTCAAGGAGCACAGCGCCGACGTGAGTGAAGACTACAAGAACCTCAGCCGCTTGTTGCTGAACGGTTAGAGTCACTGAAGTTCGAAGCTCTTTGATCCGATCCACGAGTACTTGATCCACAGGTAGATGATGAAGTTCACGGCTGAGCGCGAAGTCCTGCTGAGGCCCCTGCAACTGGTCACTGGAGTGGTCGAGCGCAGGCATACCCTGCCCGTGCTGGCTAACGTGCTCGTAGAGGCCCGCGATGGCCTCGTAACTATCACCGGAACGGACCTCGAGGTCAGCCTCTCGGCGGTGGCGCCTGGGGCTAATATCGAAGTTGAAGGTTCCACCACCATACCAGCAAGAAAGATGACGGATATCTGGCGTTCCCTCCCGGAAGGGGCGACGGTAACGGTGGAGGTCGATGAGAATCGGGTAATCGTTCGTTCCGGTCGCAGTCGATATGCGCTGGCAACCTTGCCGGCGTCCGATTTCCCCCATCTGGAGGCAGCTGCGGGCGAACTCGAAACGACGTTGCCGCGTGGATCACTCGCGCGACTGCTCGACCAGGTCAGTTTTTCGATGGCGCAGCAGGATGTCCGATACTTTCTGAACGGTATGCTTCTGGAGCTGACGCCGCAGCACACCCGGGTAGTCGCTACAGATGGCCACCGTCTTGCTATGTCCACTTTCCCGCAGGGGGTCGAGGATGGTGGGCGCGCACAGGCGATAATCCCTCGAAAAGGCGTTCTCGAGCTCGGTCGAGTCCTTGCCGAGCCCGGCGACGACGTGGTTGTTCGCCTTGGCAGCAATCATCTTCGTGTCAATACTGGGACGTATACGCTCGTTACGAAGCTTATCGACGGAAAATTTCCTGATTACGAGAAAGTCGTGCCCCGTGAGCGCGGTAGCAGCGTGGTCGGAGATCGTGAGGCGCTGAAGCTGGCATGCATGCGCGCTTCGATTCTTTCGAATGAGAAGTATCGCGGGGTTCGTCTTATTCTCGAGTCGGAGCAGTTGACGATTCAAGCCAACAATCCGGAGCAGGAGGAGGCCCTCGAGGTGGTGCCGGTGGCGTATGACGGCGAAACGATGGAGATCGGGTTCAACGTCAGCTACCTGCAGGATGTGCTCAGCGTCTTGGATACGGAAGAGGTAAGGCTCAGCATCCTCGATGCGAACAGCAGTGCGCTGATCGAAGGGATTGGCAATGAGCAGTCACTCTACGTCGTCATGCCGATGCGCCTGTGATACCGAGGAGCGGCAGAAGACCGGTTCCGCTGACCGGCTGAGTTCCTGTGTGGTTGAGTCACCTCGATCTGCGGAATTTCCGGAACATTTCCGGCGCCGCTCTTGACCTCAGCCCCGGGTTCAATTTTTTTCATGGGTTGAACGGCGCTGGCAAGACCGCGGTCCTCGAGGCCGTTCATGTGCTCGGGCGCGGTCGGTCCTTTCGTACCCAGCAGCTTCAAGATCTCATTCAGACCGGGCAGGATGGACTGCTCGTTCGCGCGGTTGCAGAGGATGAACATGTCGGGACTCAGCGACTCGTGTTTTCCCGGCATCGCGGTGGCAGGACGGAACTGCGAATCAATGGCGAGGCCGGGAGCCGCATGTCGCAACTGGCGGCCTTGGTGCCCATGGAGGTGATGACACCGTCCATGGTCGATCTAGTGTTCGCCGGGCCGTCCTTGCGGCGGCAATGGTTGGACTGGGGAGTGTTCCACGTGAAACACGACTATCTGGTCACCCTGCGGCGTTACATGACCGCGCTCCGCCAGCGCAACGCCTGCTTGAAATCCTTAGCCGGCGGACGCCTCCAGATGTCGGCGCTCGAACCATGGACATTGGAAGTTGCCCAATTGGGGGATCACGTTTCCGGTGCTCGTCTTCATCATCTCGACGGCATTCGAGGACATGTGACTGAGTGTCTCCAGGCACTGAGTACCGACTTCGAAGTAGAGATCATTTACCGTCGAGGGTGGCCGGAAGGCGAGGAGTTGGCAAATGTGTTGGGAGAAAGTGTCGCCCGAGAGGTAAAATCGGGTGCGACTGGGATGGGGCCCCACCGTGCCGATGTGGAGTTTCGTGTTCACGGCCAGTTGTGCTCGGCGACGCTTTCGAGAGGGCAGGCGAAATTGCTCGCGAGTGCGTTGATGCTGGCTCAGGCTGATCTCGTCGAACGGTCCGGTATCAGGTCGGGGATGTTCCTTATCGATGACATCGGTGCGGAGTTGGACGAGCGGCACAGGAACCAGTTGTTTCAGGCCTTGCTCCTGCGGCATTGCCAAGTTCTGGCGACGTCAGTGGAGCTTCCGGCAGCCGGGATTCTCGAGCAGTGTCCCGGTCACGCTTTGTTCCACGTGGAACAAGGCCGGATAGCGCGGATTTGAAGTGAATCGAACAATCGGGGCGGACGGCGCGGTACGACCGCCGCACTCGATAGCAGGGATGACACATGACAGATAATCAGTATGACTCCAGCAGCATCAAGGTGTTACGAGGCCTCGACGCCGTGCGGAAGCGCCCGGGGATGTATATCGGAGATACCGAGGACGGCAGCGGCCTCCACCACATGGTTCAGGAGCTCGTCGATAACGCCATCGACGAATCGCTTGCCGGACACTGCACGCGCATCGACGTCATCATCCATGCCGAGGAAGCCGTAAGCGTGAAGGACAATGGCCGCGGCATACCGGTCGACATCCATCCGGAAGAAGGGATCTCTGCTGCGGAAGTCATTCTCACCACCTTGCACTCCGGCGGAAAATTCGACGATAACTCCTACAAGGTGTCGGGTGGACTGCACGGGGTTGGTGTATCGGTAGTCAACGCGCTCTCCGAAGAATTTCGTCTGCGGGTGAGCCGCGGCGGCAAGATGTATGCCCAGGTTTACCACCATGGCGTACCGGATGCCCCGCTCGCCGAGATTGGCGACTCAGCGGAGCGTGGCACGTGGTGCTACTTCAAGCCCTCGGAAGAAACCTTTCACAACGTGGTATTCCAGTACGACATCCTCGCGCGGCGTCTGCGGGAGCTGGCATTCTTGAACTCGGGCGTCGAGATCCATCTCTCGGACGAGCGAACCGGGAAGTCGGAAGTCTTTCTGTTCGAAGGTGGGCTCAAGGCGTTCGTCGAATACCTGAATCACAACAAGACGCCGCTCAATCGAGTGTTTCACTTCATCAAAGAGCGTCCGGACGGCATCACCGTCGAGGTGGCGCTCCAATGGAACGATGGTTACCAGGAGTTGGTGTACCCGTACACGAACAACATCCCCCAGCGCGATGGCGGGACGCACCTGGCCGGGTTCCGTGCGGCCCTGACCCGGTGTCTCAACACGTATATCGAGCGGGAGGGCTTGCTCAAGAAGATCCAGGTAGCGACTTCCGGCGACGATGCGCGTGAAGGCCTTACCGCCGTCGTGTCCGTCAAGGTTCCGGATCCCAAGTTTTCCGCTCAAACCAAGGACAAACTGGTGTCCAGCGAGGTCAAGACAGCCGTTGAACAAGAGTTTTTCGGCGCCTTCTCCGAGTATCTGGACGAGAACCCGCAGGATGCAAAGTCGGTCGTCATGAAGATGATCGATGCGGCCCGCGCGCGCGAGGCCGCGCGCAAGGCCCGGGAAATGACCCGTCGCAAAGGTGCCCTCGACATTGCCGGGCTACCCGGCAAGCTCGCCGACTGCCAGGAGAAAGATCCTGCGAATTCAGAGCTTTACCTCGTGGAGGGTGACTCGGCAGGTGGCTCCGCAAAACAGGGGCGCGATCGCAGAACGCAAGCCATCCTGCCCCTTAGGGGTAAGATTCTTAACGTGGAGAAGGCTCGCTTTGACAAGATGCTTTCCTCTGAGCAGGTGGGCAATCTGGTCACGGCCCTGGGTTGCGGCATCGGCCGCACCGACTTCAATCCGGATCGACTGCGCTACCACCGCATCATCATCATGACTGACGCGGATGTGGACGGTTCCCACATCCGTACGCTGCTACTCACGTTCTTCTTTCGCCAGATGCCCGAACTCATCGAGCGCGGTTACATCTACATTGCGCAACCCCCGCTGTACAAGGTCAAGAAGGGGAAGCAGGAGCGTTATGTGAAAGATGACGTCGAACTGGAGATATTCATCCTCCAGCTGGCACTACAGGATGTCGAACTGCATGTGGCCCCTGACCAGCCGCCGCTCCAATTTGAAGTGCTCGAGAAGCTGGCGCGTGACTACACTGACCTGATGCTGCGCCTCGATAAGCGCCAGCGGGTCTATCCGAGAATCATAACCGAACGATTGGTCGACCTGCCGGCGCTGGACAATGCGCGACTTGGCGATGTCACCGCCATGGAAGCCTGGTGCGAGCAGCTGCGCACCGCAATCGGGTTTGTGGACGGGGATATGTCCACCATAAAGCTGGAGTTCGATCCCGAACAGCGGATTCACGTGCCAGTCGTCAGCTTGCGCCTGCGGGGCATCACAGAGCAGGTTCGACTGGGACACAGCTTCATCATGAGTCCGGAGTATCGGGCGATCGTGGAATTGGGCAACCGTGTGCGGGACCTGCTTTCGCCCGGTGCGTTCGTGAAGCGCGGTGAGAAGACGCGAGAGGTGGCTACCTTCGGCCAGGCGTTGAATTGGCTTGGCACCGAGGTGCGGCGTGGAATGGACATCCAGCGGTACAAGGGCCTGGGGGAGATGAACCCCGATCAGCTGTGGCAGACCACTATGGATCCCGCGGTACGACGCATGTTGCGGGTGACGATCGAGGACGGTATCGGCGCGGACCAGATGTTCACTACGCTCATGGGCGATCAGGTGGAGCCGCGGCGTCAGTTCATCGAAGCGAATGCCCTGTCGGTGGTCAACCTCGACGTTTAGGGAGTTCGGCCATCAGTGAATCCAGCCGCTCGGTCGCGAGCCGCTGGATCTCCTTGGTTGAAAGCCCGGCGGTGTCGATTCGCTCGCTCACCACCGCCCGGATCGTTCCAGGGGACTTCCGGAAGGCGTGTGCCGGCCAGAATGAGCCTGCGTTGTGGGCAACGACCAGAATTTCCGCCCCGGTAGCGGACGCAAGAGCCGCACCGCCGGCCTGAAAGCGGCCGCGCTCGCCGGATGCGAGTCGCGTGCCTTCCGGAAACAGTACGACCCAGACCGCCTGATCCAGCCTTTTGCGGCCCTCGTGAATGAGCTGACGCAAAGCCTTGCGACCGTCGCGGCGATCGATCGCGATCGGGCGCAGGGTGCTGAAGGCCCAGCCGAAAAATGGAATCCAGAGCAACTCGCGCTTTATCAGCGTGGCCTGGGGCGCAAAAACGGTTTGCAGAAACAGCGTTTCCCAGGTGCTTTCGTGACGGCAAAGAACGATACACGGCTTGCCGGTGAGGTTCTCAAGCCCTAGTACCTCGTAGCGGATTCCACAGGTGACACGCAGCCACCAGAGGCAAAAACGCGTCCAGCATCCGACGATGAATACGAATCGCGCCCTGAACGGCATCATCCAGCCGGTCAGCGTGCCTAGCCCCCCCCAGAAGATTGTCACGGCGGCATAGCCGAGATAGAAAAGCGCGGCCCGGAGAGTCGGGATCATGGCGTCGGATCCAGCAACGCGTCGACAACGGCACGCAGATCGTCGAACACCTCGTTCGTTCCGGTGGCCCGGGCAGCGGCCTCCGTATCACGACCGTTCCCGGTGCGGACGAGGATGCTGCGGCAGCCGGCGGCCCGACCGGCCTGCAAGTCTCTCAGCGAGTCGCCAATCACGACGGTCTGCTCAGGACCTACCCCGAGATGCCGCATCATATCGAGCAACATCCCCGGCAAGGGTTTGCGGCAGGGGCAACCTTCATCTGGTCGGTGGGGACAACAGGTTAATCCGTCCAGTGCAGCCCCGCGATCAGCGAGTGCATGACGCAACTTATCATGAATTGCCTCCAGCGCTTCCGGCGTAAACAGTCCGCGCCCGACGCCTGACTGATTACTGCAGACGGCCACCAGCCAGCCGGCACGTTTCAGATCCGCGATGGCATCCAGACTTCCGGGAATTGCACGCCATTCGGCAGGCGACTTGATGAAGCCTGGAGAATCAAAATTGATGACGCCATCCCGGTCGAGAATTATCAGTCTGGCCATCCGGCTCGCGGCAGGTAAAATCGCCGGCGCAATCTAAGGGATCGGAAGCCTGTGGTCAAAACATCCCGTTGCGAATGGTGCGGCATCGATCCGCTCTACGTAGCGTACCACGACCAGGAATGGGGCGTTCCGGCAAGGGGACATCTCGAACTCTTCGAGCGCCTGGTTCTGGAAGGAATGCAAGCGGGTCTCTCCTGGATCACCGTGCTCAGGAAGCGGGCGCGCATGCGATCGCGCTATTGTGGCTTCGATCCTGCCGCGATAGATCGCGAAGGCTCCGCATTGCTGGAATCCTGGCTCGGCGACGCCGGTCTCATTCGGCACCGCGGCAAACTGCAGTCCGTGATCGACAATGCGCGCGCATGCCTCGCGCTGGGTGATGAGTTCCCGGCCTTTATCTGGTCGGTCGTGGACGGAGCGCCCGTGCAGAATTGCTGGACGTCAACTGCCGATATCCCCTCGACGACCCCGCAATCGGAGGTGTTGTCGAGGGCGCTGCGCAAGGTCGGCTTCAAATTTGTCGGACCCACGGCCGCGTATGCCTTCATGCAGAGCGCTGGTCTGGTCAACGATCATATCGTTTCCTGCCATCGCCATCTCGAGTGCGGGTCGCTGGGGCGGGCATGGAACGGATAGCCGTCCTCGGAGTACTCGGCATCATCCGTGCGCTCGCCCTCTTGCCACTTGATTGGCAGCGCTGGTTGGGTCGCGCGCTTGGCTGGCTCACATGGAAGTCTGGGGGGGGCGCAGTGCGCGTGACCCGAATCAATCTGATGCGGTGTTTTCCAGGTATGGCCGCCGAGGAACGCGAGGCTCTCGCTCTAGCCAGTCTCCAGGCAACCGCCCAGGTGCTCACCGAATCCGGCGTCATCTTCCATTGGCCTGCCGAACGGTGGCAGCGACTGATGGTCAGCATCGATGGCGCTTCCCTGATCGAGGATGCTTTGGGGCAAGGCCGGGGAGTTCTGGTGCTCGTGCCACATCTCGGCAACTGGGAATACCTTTCGCTCTATCTCGGAAAATTCGCGGTTACCGCGCTCTATGACCCGCCTCGGCTGCGTGCGCTCGACGCGCCGATCCTTCGAGCGCGCAGCAGAACGGGCGCGATTTTGCTGCCCATCAGCTCGCAGGGGATCAGGGCGGTCTATGAAACGCTGACCCACGCCGGTGTCGTTGCCTTGTTGCCGGATCAGGTGCCAGATCGGCGCGCGGGGGTTTATGCCGAATTCTTCG
>Ga0105090_10002310_pt1 | contig 10610 bp, 15 predicted proteins | sample PPLLak3March2015_FD_79110 | JGI IMG/M metagenome (GOLD analysis project Ga0105090, IMG submission 79110) | Freshwater sediment microbial communities from Prairie Pothole Lake near Jamestown, North Dakota, USA - PPLs Lake P7 Core (1) Depth... | ecosystem: Environmental > Aquatic > Freshwater >... | reverse complement strand
CAATTTGGTGGCAGGAGCTGACGGATGATTGCCGGAATCCAAAAGATCGCGACACTCTTCGCTGCCCTGATTTTCTCGTCATCCATTGGCGCAATCGAAGTGCCCCTCGTCAAGGAAGGCGGCGTCTACACCGTACCCGTGCGCATCAATGATGTGTTGACGCTGGATTTCATTATCGATAGCGGCGCAGCCGAAGTGCAGGTGCCGGCGGATGTGGCCTTAACTCTGCTGCGTACAGGAACAATCTCCCAGAGTGACTTTCTCCCCGGCGAAACCTATCGTCTGGCCGATGGTTCCACAACCAAAAGCAGCCGGTTCAATATCAAGGAGTTGAAGGTTGGCGACTATTCGGTAAAGCAAGTTGCAGCGGGTATAAGTGACGTGCAAGGGCCTCTTTTGCTGGGCCAAAGCTTCTTATCCAAGGTGCCCTCATGGAGTCAAGACAATACCCGAGGAGTGCTTGTTATCGGCAAAGATGGCAGTTCAAGTGTTTACCGTCAGCCAGAAACCTCTTTCTCAAAATTAGAAAGAACAGAGTCTTCATTTTCAAGAATAAGAGAAATCATAACAAATGGTGGTGGAGAGAAAGTCAACTGCGCTTATCGTGGAAAACAAGCAAGCAATCAATGCCAGATAACAGTCAAAAAGGAACTTATCACCCACCCTGAATTTGTCTCGTGGCATGGAAAGCCATCAACAGTTGATGTTCTCAACATCATTTGGCCTGATGGAGACAGATCAAAGTATACTTGGTCTGATAGCGGCGAAATGATCAATCTGAATGGCGACCAAGCTTGGGGGTATAGACTATCTGGCAACGAAGTGGAACAAGACTGGAGCCGCGGCTTTGTTATTGAAAAGGATGGAGCTGAGTACATTCGCCTTTGGTAGCCATTCAACCAGTTTTCGAAGCGCAGCATTCCGCCAAAGAAAGCATCACAACAACACACCTTCCCCAAAAGCCATAAACCAAACCACGACTTTAACTACAAAACTTTCTCAAAATGCTGATAATCCTTCATATTTCTCCATTCGCCGCCCCAAGCCCACCCCAGAGCTTTGATATCCTGCACCAACCTTGATCCTTTTACGAATGTACCTGGTTTATTTTTGTTGTATTTAGCACCTTTTGGGGAGACATGCCGCCCACTCACGTAAGGATTTTGAACAGTGTTGATATCCATTGCCTGTCCGTAGGCATGATTTGACCATTCATTTTTACCCTTTATTTTTCGGTAATTAAACCCAGAAGTGTTATTTTTCAACATACTCTCGGTATCATCCCAGTTAAATCTGGATATTGGAATAACCGAACCAACAGGAAAGCGATTTTTAAGAAAAATACCAAATATCCGCTTAACATCGCTCTCCAATCGATGATCCATGACTATCTGCCCCTTGTGGATACGGCCATCGAAAGAAAAGTAACAGACATCAATCAATCTCTGCTGATCAACTACCTTGACAGGGAAGCCCCTCGCCAAGGCTTTACTCCTTTCGTCAGCCCATGTTGTATTGCTATCAACAATAAAGGAATTCCCGTTGCATAACTCACCAACAGGTCCTTGATCGCTGACCCGCACACTTGTTGATGATGCGTGCGAACAGGAAATCAGCAACGAGGCTGAAAATACTGCCATGGCAAAATCACGAACTTTCATGGCACTTATTTACAGGAGCTTCGAATATACTTCGAGGAGACCCAACCTTCAGCACCGTTATCAGCGGACACTTTGAGCCACCCCTTTTTTGATTTAATTATTTCAACTTTATCATCTTCGAATAATTCGGCTATCTGTGATGCTGAACGGCTTGGTCCAGCCCTCAAAGCCAAAAACCCAGTTCCAGTTGATGCATTATATTTCTCGCCGACACCGCTCACCCTACCGTAACACAAGCCATCTCCCCGAGCGTAGCTGGTAGCACTCATGCAGACTGCAACCGAAACAATCAAAGCCAGAAACAAAGTTTTCATAATTGAAACCCCTTGAAAATAGAAAATAACGCAAAACCCATTCAGATGGAGGAATTACCTCTCAACAATCGCCAATCGACCTCTTCCCTCCAGTTAGTCGCGAAGCACCAGATACCTCGATAATTACATAGCACTTCGACACCATGTTGGCATGGCATTTTCACCGATAAACAATTTTTAGCTAACCCCAAGGCCAATGGTATAGATTCACCCACACCTCCCGCAATCGAATTGTGCCAACGCGAAGGCTCCGATCTCGCTTAATGATATAACGGAAAAATTTGAATGACTCGACAATGGATCTGGATATCGCCAGGTCCCTACCCCGTGGGCAGGAGAAGACGTTTTAGCGCATTCCCAGCATGTCCGCCCACCCGTGGGCTGCTTTGAAACCGCGATTGACGGGTCGCAAGTGTCAAACCCTAGCTCGCTGGGTTTCCGCTATCGCTACAACGCCAGCCTACAATACCGCCGCCGGGTGATGCCTTTGGCCTGCATATTGCGATGCACGACTGACGCAAGCCCGCGTATGGCGCAATAGGGTACTCCCGTATTGCGCCGCATGAATCGCCCATGAAGGCTAAACCGCCGGTGAGGCATGAAAAATCCTTGCGGCGAAATACGCCGGGGTACTGGCTATTCCGCATACGGCAGAAGGGATAATCCATTTGGAAGCCGGCATAACCGCTGCCAAACAAAATGATGCTAAAAGTGGCACAGGACATGCGAAAGAGGCACTCAAGCATCTTGAGCTGGCACAGGAACCTAAAACAAAGTGACTTTATAAGGATCGGTTTGCCCGAGGGCTCTTCGACGCTATTACCGGAGAGCCCTGACATCAAGTGTTGTCTCGATCATGCAGCCGGGCAGACTCGATCTCGGCCGCTTCATCCGCCAACCGCGCAAGTTCGAGTAGTGTGTTGCAGCCGGTTTTATCCCGGATGTGACTACGATGAATCTCGACCGTGCGAAAACTAATACCGAGTTCTCGGGCAATTTCCTTGTTGGGTTTTCCAGCAACCGCCAACCTTAGGATGTCCATTTCCCGCTGACTCAGTTCGGCAAGGCGATCATGGAGGGATTTCTCGTATTTTGCCTTTGCGCGCCGTTGGGCATCATGGATAAGGGCATTTTTAACGTGTTCGATGAGCGCTTGACCCTGAATCGGTTTGGTCAGGAATTCGATGGCCCCGGCTTTTATTGCCCGCACCGTCATGGGGATATCACCATAGGCCGTCAGGAAGATAATCGGAATTTGTCGGTGCAAGCGACAGAGTTCTTCATGCAGTTCAGTCCCGGTCATGCCGGGCATATTGACATCGAGGACAAGACAGCCCGGTTGATCAGGGTCGTAAGCCGCCAAAAATGCTTCGGCGCTGGAGTAGGACTCAACGGGAATACCCGCCGCGTCAAAGAGATGTGTGAAGCCATCCCTGACGGCAGGATCATCATCGACCACAAAGACCGTGGGCGTTCCCTTTAGGTCAGGCATGGCAACGTGAAATGGACACTGAGCCCCCGGTCGGGATTGGACTCAGCCCATAGCTTGCCACCATGAGCCTCGATCAATGAGCGACTGATAGCGAGTCCCATGCCGATGCCAGCCGGTTTGGTGGTGTGGAACGGTTTGAACATGTCCTTCAACAGGCTTGCATCCACTTGTTTTCCGTTATCTCGGACCGTGATCTTGATCATTGGCGTGTCACGGGTCACGACAGCAGCCCGAATGGTCATGGCTCCCTTTGAATCGGCCTCACGCATGGCTTCAACCGCATTTTTCAGCAAATTCAGCAGCACTTTTTCTATCTGCAGGCTGTTGGCCTGTACTTTTGGAATGACTGGTGGAATTTCAATGCTGATATCGATTCCGTCCAAACCACCCTCTGACTGCATCATGTCCATGGCTCTGGTGATAACCTCGCCGATGTCTATCGCCTCCATGGCACTGTCTCCTTTTTGCAGCAAGGTCAACAGTTGGCGAGTGACGAGCCCGGCTCTATCGGCTTGTTGCGCTGTTTTTCCCAGTATCGACCGCAGCTTTTCGGATGCCGGCAGGTCGGTGGGCATCAGCATCCGTGCCGTTTCCACATAGGACGCAATGGCTGCCAACGGCTGATGCAGTTCGTGGGCGATAGCCGCAGCCGTTTGTGAAGCGACATACAGCCTGAACAGTTCTTCAATCTTGCCGCGACGATCCCGGATTCTGTGCTCATTTTTATGATCGGTAACATCGAGATTCAACCCCAAAATGCGATAGGGCACCCCCTTTTCATTTTTTAGCAGCGCGCCTCGAGAATGGATCCACCGATACTGTCCATTCTTGTGCCGCAAGCGGTACTCAAGATCGAACGTGGTGATACGGCCGCTCATGAAATCCTGCAAGGCTTGCAATACCGATGGGCGATCATCAGGATGCAGATGCTCCTCCCAATGCCGCCAACTCGTGGGAACTTCATCTTCTTCATACCCCAACTGCCGCTTCCAAGCCTGGGAGTAAAACACGGCGCCCGTGCTGAGGTCACGATCCCATAGGCCGGCCTCCGTGGCTTCCAAGGCCAGCCGAAGGCGGGCTTCATTTTCACGCACCGCTCGCTCAGCCTGGATTCGATGGCTGATATCCAGCGTGACGCCGTAGTTACGTAAAGGTTGGCCGCTTGGGTCGAAGTAGAATTCGCCTCGAGACTCGATCCAGCGCACGGTGCCATCGGGCCATACGACCCGAAACTGCGCAGCGTAGTTGTCTCCGGTTTGCATGCTATGCCGTATCCCTGCTTCCGCAGTGGGCAGATCATCCGGATGCACTCGACTGGCCCACGCTTCATAGCTGGGGGTGATTGAATTCAGCGGATACCCCAGCACCCGGAAATGTTCATCATTCCAAATCACGTGTTGAGTCTGGATATTCCAATCCCATGTGGCCAGCTTTGCTGCATTGAGGGCCAATCGAAGCCGCTCCTCGCTCTCCTGCAGGGAAACCGCCGATTGTTCGGCTCTATTGCGGGCCTCTAAGGCGTCCTCCATCAGGTTCAAGGCAGCCAATCGGGCATTTCTGAGACCGGATTCAACATCCAATTGATCCTGGAGTTTTCGACTGGCCTCGAGCTCTCTGGATAAGGCATCCATAGCGGTCAGCTCTGCTCTGCGTCGGGCTGCCATAAATAACTCGGCCATGGCGATCATCAAGAGCGTGATCACGACATAGATCGCTACCACCACGCGCTGCTCCAAGCCCCAGGGCCTATCGAGAAACAGGGTGATCGCCAGAAAGGACGAAATCAGTGTCGCCAGTACACCTTGCTTCCAACCCCCAACCAATGCCGCGAAGAGGATGACCGGGTAGTAGGTGATAAACGCATAATCAGGGCCCAACACTGGGGTCAATGTCATGCGGAGCAGGGTGGCTGCACCCAACAAGACCAAGGTGACGTGGATGGGACGAATAGCCCCCATGCGCTGGAAGAGGGTTCCAGTCACGTTATTCACCCCAGACGAGTGGGTGATCCTCATCCAAATTGACGATGAATCGCGGCGGTTGCCCGATATCGGCACAGAGCTGATTGATCATTTTCTTCAATTCAATCATGCGGAGTTCTCGCCCCACCGCCACGCGATTGAACCGTTCCAGTTCAGAATTAGCCGACTCCAGATGCCTAAGTTGTCGGGCAATCTCCTCCTCGGCTTTTTTCCGTTCGGTGATATTGAGGTGAATCACGATGGCCCCCTCCATAGCCACCGATGGACGCACGACCTGCATGGAAAACCATCGTGGCTCAGGCGGTGAGTCACAGGGATATTCCATCTCAAATACGTCCTGCCGTCCCTGAATCACGGCTTGAATGCCCGACACCGCATTGGCCGCATAGATATCCTGGGTAACGGCGGCTTGTCCGCACACCTCCAGATAATTGACCCCGACGCCAATGGCCGTGGCGGCTGAACCTCCATTGTCTTCGGCAAACCGAAGCCAAGGTTGATTGACGGCAATAATGGTGCCCTGTGCATCCAATACCGCGATGCTGGCTGGCAAGGCATCCAGAATGGACTGTTTGAAGCGTTCATTCTTGGCCAACTCCCGCTCAATCGCTCTGAGCGCGGAAATATCCATGAAGGCCCCAATAGCCCCTCTTGGCTTTCGGTTTGCGTCAAAAAGAGGCGCGGCATAACTCATAACGTGGATGTGATGTCCGTCAGGGCGCACTAGCTCGATCACTTGCCCAGTGACATGCTCGCCTCTGACGGCCCGCTGCATGGGCAATTCCTCAAACTCCAAAGGGCTTCCATCCGGCTGAAGGATTTTTAACGGGTTGGCCGATGAGCGCATGGAGAGCTCCGCTCCCGTAGCTAGACCCAACAAGGCCTCGCTGGCGGGATTACCACGGATGTGTTGGCCGGTTGCATCCTCGGCGATGGATAGCCCAATGGGCACGGTGTCGAAGATGGTTTGCAGTTCTTCCAACCGTTGCGTGAGATTCTGATCCAGTGACTCTATCTGGCCTTCCTGGGACTTGCGATCGGTAATATCCTGGATAAAGCCATACCAAATCGTACTGCCATCAGGCTCCCGTTCAGGCATGGAGTGGCCCTCAATCCAGACTTCGCCCTTGGTGGGATGTCGATAGCGGAAGGCGTCTCGCCATGCCTGCAGGCTTTGTGCTGAGGTCATGATCGTGGCGTGCACATGCCCTACATCATCCGGGTGAATCCGTTCAAAAACCGGGCTGAAATCGGATTTGACCGCTTCCGCTGGAAATCCATAGACCGACTCAAAGGCCGGACTGGCATAGGGCATGGAGGCTTTGCCATCGGCATCCAGCCGGAAAGAACAAATCACCCCCGGCACGGTTCGGGCAATTTTTGCCAGGACCGCAGTGCTATCGAAATCTGGAGGACTGCCTCCGGACTCGATCTTATTGAGGGTATGACTCACAGCAGTCCTTTCTGACAGGGTACTTCCCAGTCAAGTCCTTTCGTCATAGCGTGCGTGGACGCAGGGGCGACAAGATGAATAGAGACCTCCAACGGATACAATCGGTTCGCAGAAGCAGATATCCTACATCATATAATCATTTTCTTGTTTTTTAGTAACATCCCATTGCAGCGATTTATTGATATGCTCAAGCGCGGGTTCCATTGGCAGCAAGGCTAGGAACTCGGTTAAAGGGGGCTTTCCCAGCATATCCCAATAAACAATCATGATACGAGTAAACTCACCCGCCACTTGGTTTATCCTTTCAAGTTCAGAGTTCGTGTTCATGGACAATCTCTCGGTTATTTTTAGAAAATCACGGCTGACTCAGTAGTCCCGGGTACTTTGATGGGTAACCACAAGACCCAAGGTTCTCGCAGAGTCCACACTCTCCAAAGACATTCAGCCCGTTAGCCGACGGCTGTGCAAGATAGCGGCGACTGTTCGGAATTGTCCATACGTGCTACCCCGTATGGACACCATCAATGCCATGTCAAACGGGTCCGGCTTGTCTGCGAATGCATCATCCCCACCACGCACGCTATCGTCACGGACCAGAAACATTGTGCCGCAGACGATGTGCAGCACTATACGTGTGAGCACGTATAGACGCGGAATGACCGCTTGTGTTTTCTTGCGCATACGGCTACTACCACAGGTGACGCGGCTTCAAACACCGGCTGTGGCAATGGCTCATTCACGATAGCTTGATCAAGGAGTTATTACCATGAGCAGAAAAGCACCCAACCACGCTGACCCATCAGCTCTTGACAAAACGAGCGAAATAGAAAGGCGGATAGCGGAGCGCGCCTACTACCTCGCCGAAAGACGGGACTTCGAGTCAGGTCATGAACTCGACGATTGGCTTGAGGCGGAAACCAGTGAGTCAATTGATCCCAGCATCGGTTTCCCTGAATCGGGTTTCCAAAGTTAGGGGCAAGGATATGTTCATATCACCCGGGCTCCTCTACCCACCAACCGCCATGAACCAACCCTATGTGGTTTTATCGCACGGGGTTACGATTTATGTCGGGATTCCGGGTGCACCTTTTGCCGCCTACTATCACCCTCGAATTATCAACTCTCCTGACCATACCCAGCGAGACATTACCTGTCCGCACTGTACTGATAACCTCTATTTATTTCATTAAAAAATCTCATGGAAATCATCCCTTCAACCCCGCAGGGCATACCCAACGGCGATGTGCTGCTTGAGATTACTGCGGTAGCATTTCCGCGCATCAATCTCACACCAGAGTTGGACTGCAAAAATATAGAGCATTTACAGAGGGCTCGAGATAGCTTAATGCAGGACGGGGCTGAGTCAGAATTTATTTTTACTACGCCTATCGTTGGGTGGTCAGTTCTTCACACTAACGTCTTGCCCATATCGCCAGGGATCGGTGGAAACGACCCATCCAGACTCGAGGATTGGATATGGGTAGTCAGTAAAAACGGGGTATGCTTCTCGAGCCCTCTCCAGCCGGATTCAATGGAATCGTTCATTCATAAAGCCATCTCCATGATCGACACCAGAATAAGCGAGTTGCAAGAGCTTATGTGTAAACAATGAAGAAAGAAAAACAGAACCTGCATCATCACGCTCGCATAATGAGTCCCCTTGTGATGAGGGCCGCACAGCTGAATGGTCTCGGGCGAGTACAATCCAATTCCTCACCTTGGAAAAATCGGTGCCTTCCCGTAATAACTCGGTCAACGCATTGTGGGCCAGACCCGGCGTTCCTGGACGCTTTAACCGAGTCAACTTATCTTAATGGACGGCCTATTCACTACACTCGCAGGCACCACGATAGCCGTAGTTTGGACCACCGCGATTGACGGTGTAGCCATAGCCACAGGTCGTTCCTCCAAAACCACCCCGAATTCGGTGCAGCCAGAGGCGTTGGCCAGCAACTGAACAGCGACTACATGGCGCGTGAGTTTCATCGACCCACTCCGAATGGCTCTTTCTTCTCAGAGTTAGGGGCCTCCTCTATTCACGGGGCGATTCATGACATTACCCCGGCCACTTGTTATCGAGCGTCTGAGCTCCATGGGTGCCTTGTGGTAGGAGGCCTTGGAATCCGTGTTCGTTCGCTTTATTACGGGCGGCGCAATACGTGTTTGCACGTATTGACCCTGACATCCAGCCCATGTTCACATATTCGCGCGGCTTAAAGCCAATCTTGGCAAAGTTTCCTGAGGGCTTGCACCAGGATATTAACCCAGCGGGAACTGATTCGTTTGGAGTGATGAATATGAGTAGAACGAGAGCCAACCAGACTCCAGAGCATGCCTGCCACACAGATGAGGAGGTAAAGAGACGTATCGAAAAGCGCGCCTATTTCATCGCTAAAAACAGTCGATTCGAACCGGGCCATGAACTCGATGATTGGATCGAAGCTGAATCACATGAAGCCCTTGATCCAGGCGTAGCCTATCCAGCAAGTGGGTTCCAAAGCTAGCCGGCCAGAATGATCCTGTTCCCTGGCTTTCTCCACAAAACACTACAATATAAAAACTTCAGTTTCGTTCAATAGAGATTGACTACATTATCATCGCACTATTGGATATTTTATTATCGACTGAGCAGGCTTAATCAATCAGAGAAAATAAACACAAAACAGGGAGATTATACAATATGATAAGCACATATAATCTAAATAATCGGCAGCAGGCCGGGAGACCAAACCACAATAATATGGGTGTGCCGATGATTAACACCCTAAACCCTCACCAAACCTGTCTTCTTACCGCATTGCCAGCCACCGAACTTGAACGTCTCAACCCGCTTCTGGAACTGGTGGAAATGCCGCTCGGTAACGTCCTTTATGAACCCGGAGGAGTGTTATCTCATTGCTATTTCCCAACAACGGCCATCGTCTCATTGATGTACGTGACGGAGGATGGCGCGTCAGCGGAAATCGCCGTGGTTGGCTACGAAGGCCTGATTGGTGTGGCCTTGCTTATGGGGGGTGGCACCATGCCCAATCGAGCCGTGGTCCAAAGTGCGGGTTATGGCTACCGCTTGCGCGCGCAACTCCTGCGCCAGGAGTGTAGCCGTAATGGTCCAACACTCGCTTTATTGCTGCGCTTTACTCAATCATTGATTACTCAGATGGCCCAGACGGCGGTCTGTAACCGGCATCATTCTCTGGATCAGCAACTTTGCCGCTGGTTGTTACTAAGACACGACCGTCTGCCTGATGATGAGTTGACCATGTCACAGGAATCGATCGCTACGATGTTAGGGGTGCGCCGCGAAAGTGTCACGATGGCCGCTGGAAAATTGCAAGCTGGGGGCCTGATCGAGTACCACCGGGGTCACATCACGATCCTGGATAGGCCAGGACTGGAAGCTCGAGCTTGCGAATGCTACCAAGTCGTCAAATCGGAGAGTGATCGCCTGCTATCTAACATTGCGCGATCTGACTGGTGTAGAAGATCCAGGACACCCCGTATTGTCCCGCCAGTTAACAACCACCACGAAAGCCGATCAAGGCACTAGCTTTGATCCCGCGACGAACCGGTCACCATCGGCTAGACCTGCCAAAAGCCCCAACATCACGATCAAACCAGCATGCATTCCGATCCCCCAACATGAACATGAAGTCAGGCCTTAACTTTGGTGGGTGGGCGAGTCACCAACGTGTCTGCCAAGTCATTAAT
>Ga0105090_10002309_pt1 | contig 10613 bp, 11 predicted proteins | sample PPLLak3March2015_FD_79110 | JGI IMG/M metagenome (GOLD analysis project Ga0105090, IMG submission 79110) | Freshwater sediment microbial communities from Prairie Pothole Lake near Jamestown, North Dakota, USA - PPLs Lake P7 Core (1) Depth... | ecosystem: Environmental > Aquatic > Freshwater >... | reverse complement strand
GGACTTGTCGCCCTGGCGGTGCAGCAGCGGCTGAAGGAAATAGCGATACGCGTGGCGCTTGGCGCGGACCGGCTGGCCATCACTGGATTCGTCGCGACAACCGCACTGCGGCCGGTGCTGTGGGGCCTCGTTGCCGGCATCGTCGGCTGCGTCGCGATCGTGCGGGTGATGCGAGCGATGCTCTTCGGTTTGAGCGAGTTCGAACCAGCCTCGCTTGTCGTCAGTTGTCTCCTGCTCGTCGCCGCCGCGGTGACAGGGATTGCCGGACCTCTCAGGCGGGCGCTAGGCGTCGATCCGGCAGAGACGCTGAAGGCTACTTGAAGCGGAGACCCGAGATGGAGCAGGTCACCACCAAGCCGGCGGACCCGGCGTCCAGGGCCGCACGCTTGGAAGCCAACCTGTTAATGACCCGTTCACTGAGTTGGACGATTGTCACACTGACCATCTCAATCGAGGATCGTAAGCTGTCAGTTCTCAGCAGGTCTAACGTCGAGGGCGCTGTGCCGGTGAAGCTGATGTACATGAAGAGATCGACCTCCGTTCGGCGAGGCGCCTCTGCGGCCGACGTGATTGGTCCAGAGCTGCCGAACGCCCCGGGAATGCCGCCCGTGGTCTTGAAGCAACGTCCGATTTCTCAATGGTCCACATGGCAGGCCCTGGGACCTCTTCCCGTGCGCGTCTGAGTTCCGAAGAAAGAGGGCGGGCCGGGCGGTCCTGACGCGCTGGACTGGAGCATGAAGTTCGGGCCAGTGGCCTTTGTTTCGGTCACTCACGTCTAAGTTCTTCGATCATGGATATCCAACGACCTTCGAGCGTCGTCCGAAACAAGCAGATCCGACGCGCGATCATCGCCGGCGTCGTGCTGGTGGCGATCGTCATCGTCACCGTCGCGCTCTCGCGGCTGAAGCCGGCCGCGCCCACCGTCGACCGCGGCACGGCCTACATCGACACCGTCAAACGAGGCCCCATGGTCAGGCAGGTCAGGGGCCTCGGCACCCTGGTGCCGGAAGACATCCGTTGGATCCCGGCCGCCACCGACGGCCGGGTCGAACGGATTGTCGTCTACCCGGGCACGCCGGTCACGCCGGACACCGTCATCCTCGAACTCGTGAACCCGACGCAGACCCAGGCGTTGCTGGAGGCCGAACAGCAACTCAGCGGCGCAGACGCGCAGCTCGCCAACCTCAGAGTCACCGTGGCCAACGAACTCCTCGCGCAGGAGGCGGCGACCGGCCAGGTGCGCGCCGAGTACCGCCAGGCCAGGCTGCAGGCCGAGGCGGACGCGGAGCTCGCCAAGGAAGGCCTCGTCTCGTCGCTCACCGCGAAGCTCTCGCAGGTCCGGTCGGACAACCTCGGCGTCCGCGACGCGATCGAACAGAAACGCTTCGCCGCCACGCGCGACTCGTCGCAGTCCCGCTTTGCCGTGCAGCAGGCCGACGTCACGCGGCTGCGCGCGCTGGTCGAACTGCGCCGGAGCCAGGTGCGTCAGCTGCACGTCCGCGCGGGGATGACCGGGATGCTGCAGGAGGTGAAGGTGGAGGTCGGGAGTCAGGTGGGAACGGGCACGCCGCTGGCCCGCGTCGCCGACCAGGGCCACCTGAAGGCGCAGCTGAAGGTCCCCGAGACCCAGGCCAAGGACGTCATGATCGGGCAGACGGCGGCCATCGACACGCGCAACGGCATCATCCCCGGCCGCGTGTCGCGGATCGACCCGGCCGTGCAGGCCGGCACGGTCACCGTCGACGTCGCCCTCACCGGCGACCTGCCGAAAGGCGCGAGGCCCGACCTGAGCGTGGACGGCACGATCGAACTCGAGCGGCTCGAGGACATCCTGTTCGTCGGACGGCCCACCTACGGCCAGGAGCAGAGCGTCATCCGCCTGTTCAAGGTGGACGCGGACGGCGTCACCTGTACGCGCACGACGGTCTCGATCGGCAAGACCTCGGTGAACACGGTGGAAGTGAAGTCCGGGCTGAAGCAGGGGGACCAGGTGATTCTGTCGGACATGTCTCAATACGACGCGTTCGATCGGATCCGCCTGAAGTAGCACCGCATCGACAAGCATTCGGGAGGCACGATGAACGGCAACGGATCGCAGGACACGCTGATCAAACTCGATGGCGTCACGAAGGTCTTCTACACCGACGAAGTCGAGACGCACGCGCTCGCGGGCATCAACATGGAGATCCGCAGGGGCGAGTACGTCTCGATTGCCGGTCCGTCGGGCTGCGGCAAGTCCACGCTCTTGTCGATCCTCGGCCTGCTCGACACGCCGACCGGCGGCAGTTACACCCTGAACGGCAAGCCGGTGGCGGCGCTCAACATGGCCGAGCGGGCGCGCATCCGCAACCGGGAGATCGGGTTCATCTTCCAGAGCTTCAATCTGATCGGCGATCTCACGGTCTTCGAGAACGTGGAGCTGCCCCTCACCTACCGGGGCATGAAATCGGCCGAGCGGAAGACGCGGGCTCTCGAGGCGCTCGAGAAGGTCGGCATGGCGCATCGCGCCAAGCACCTCCCCAGCCAGCTATCCGGCGGCCAGCAGCAGCGCGTGGCCGTCGCGCGCGCCCTGGTCGGCAGCCCGCTCATCCTGCTCGCCGACGAGCCGACCGGCAACCTCGATTCGCGCAACGGCGAAGCCGTCATGGATCTCCTGCGCGACCTGCACCAGCAGGGCGCGACGATCTGCATGGTCACGCACGACCCGCGCTTCACGCGCCACGCCGACCGCAACATCCACCTCTTCGACGGCCAGGTCGTCGACGAGAGCATGGAGGCGACGCCGGCGTGACGCCGATCATCGCGCTTCGCAACATCGAGAAGTTCTACCAGCACGGCGTGAGCCGCACCTACGTGCTCCGCCGCCTGACCGCCGAGATCCGCGAAGGGGAATTCGTGTCGATCATGGGGCCGTCGGGCGCCGGCAAGTCCACCGCCCTCCACATCATGGGGATGTCCCCTCGTTCGCTACCAAGATCCAGTTCGCCTCCAGGCCCCTCTCGCCACTGATGTGGCAACCATCCGATCTGGTCAGCTCGTCGATCGGCGGAACGGAAAGCCGTGCGACGGTCACTGACTGGCCCGGGTGATTCGGACATAGAGCGACAGGTGGGCGCCCCGGAAGAACCGACCACCATCCACCACTGTGCGGCCCGCGGCCGAGAAGACCCCAGCGGCGACCGGCGACCCGGCATCGACCCGCGGTGCCCCGAGCTGACCTGTCGGCGCGGGGAGCGCCAGGGCCACCGTCTCTCCCAGTCCACCCCGGAACTCGACCTGGCCCTCGCCCCGGAGCACGGCGTCACCCCAGCCGACCGACCGAACGGCTCGCACCGCCACACCGACCGACCCGTCAGGCCCCAGCGTGGCCACGAGCGTGCCGCTGGCCGCCACCGTCACCGCCGGCCTCGGACTCGCCGGAGGCTGCAGTCGCCCGTCGAGTGACCATGCGAGTCCCTCCACTTGGAACCTGGCGGGCTGACCCGAAGGCGCCACCACCGTCTGGTGAACCGCTTGACGCTCGCCCTGACCCTCGTACACCAGCCAGACATCGTAGGTGAGGTTGGGCTGCGGTCCGGGCCGTGGGAGCGGGTCCGCGCGCACCTGCAGCAGGACACTCGTGCACCGCGCGGCTGGATCGGGATCGCGGACGAAGTCGAGCACCCGCACCGCGCCGGCCTCGAGCGTGACCACGCGACGCTCCTCGACGACGGGCGCGTCGCCAGCATCCTTGTGGCGTCGGCGCCAGTCGAGCTGCAGCATCGTGGCCGACGCGGTGACGGTCAGGACCCGCGCGTCGAGCTGCCACAGATAGCGCGCGTTGCTGAGGTCGGGGATTGATCCGACATTGCAGAGACTCGGATCTCCAGCGAACAGGCCCCAGCTCGCGCCGGCCCCAGGGGCCAGGTTGTCGCTCGCCTCGGTCCGCGGCGAACCGGTGGCACCGTCGCGGAGACTCCCGACGAGTTCGACGCGGACGCGTGTGCCGTAGGGGGCACCTGATCCACCTGGACGGTCTACGAGACTTCCCGATTGAGCGGGTCGGCTTCCGGCTTCGGCCGGCGCCGCGTCGCGGCCGACTGTGAGGTACGCCAGGACGAGTAGTAGCGCAATCGCCGTGGCCTGCACGGATCGCCGCATGGCGCGGTGAACTCGCTGACCGCGCCAGGAATCATGGGCGTTCATGTCGATCCTCCTGTCCACCCCGCGGCGTATCACGCCAGGATTCAAAGCGCAGCCGCGTGTCGGCAACGGGCCAGTCCTCCGGCCTGCGAGTCGTCGGTTGGGGCTGAGGCGGCGTGACGAGCGGAACCGCCGTGGGTGCGGGAGGCGTGAGGCGGCGCGTCTGCTGTTCGGCCCCTGGGGTACGGGTCTGCGCGGCCCGTTCGACCGCGCGAATCGGCTCCGCCGTCTGGGTGTGCTGTCTCTGGAACTGCCTCCCGGCGTCGAAACCCGCGATACCGGCCACGAGCACCACGCTCGCGGCCACGGCCGGTCCGATCCAGCGGCCCCAAGACGCTCGGCGGACAGGCGGCGGCGTGAGCACGGCGGCCATGGACGCATAGAAGCGATCACTCGGACGGCTGTCATCCTCCCGCACCGCCGCCCGGAGTGCCGCCCACTCCGTGAGATAGGTCGCCGCCTCTGGATCAGCCAAGCTCTCCAGCAGCAACGGCGGATCGACCGACTCCCCGTCGAAGAACCGTGAAAGGGCGTAGAGGTGCCGTTCATGCATGATTACACTCGTCTGACAGGTCCGAGAGCGTCCACCGACAGCCGACCAGACAGCAGCTGTCTCAGTCGGCGACGCGCGCGAAAGAGCCTCGACCCGACGCCGTCCTCACTCGTGTCGCAGAGGGCGGCGACCTCGCTGTAGGACAGGCCGGTCACTTCACGGAGGAGAAACACGGTACGTTCCGCCTCGGGCAGTCGACCCAGGGCTTCCTGCAGACCAAACGCGACAAGTTGGCCCGCCGGCGAGCCAGCGGCCAACGCCTCCGGCGCCGAGAGACTGGCGCTGGGTTCCCGCCGGCGCCGATGATGGTCGACCAGGACCGTCCTCGCGATTTGAAACAGCCAGGCGGTCTCCCATCCGCGCGGCTGGTACGCCGCGAGGGCCTTCACCACCCGCACGAACACGTCCTGCGTCAGGTCCTCGGCCAGATCCGGATCCCCGGTGACTCGCCGGAAGAACCGGAAGATGGCGACATGATGTCGCTCGAAGAGGTCTGCGGCCGTCGTCTCCATGCTGGGCGTCTACTAGTAATAACGTTCCCAGGGGGGCAAAACCGTCAAGCGGTCACCCGATTTCTGAAGGGCGGCCGGATCCGGCCGCCGTCCGCCGGACGATGCCCGAGGTGCGGGCCACTCGGTCACGGCAAGAAATATTTCAAGTCGGCTGACGGTTTCGGCCCCTTTCCAACGTTGTACATAGGTAAGGGGCCCGGATCTCGCCGCAGCCCCACGGTGCTGCCGTCCGCAGGAGGCCTGATATGGTACGTCGTTTTGCGCTGACTGTCGTCGCCGTGCTGATGGCCGGTGTCGGCTCGCTGGGCCTGAGTCCGCAGCCGACCGAGAACGCCTTCACCGTGATGGGGATCGTCGAGATGTCGACGTCGTCAGACGGCCGTGAAACGGTCGTGTCCATCGATCGTGACGACGCCGTCCAGCCCGCGGATGGCCTCGTCGACCACGCCTTTCGCCTCCAGCACGCCACGGGACCGCGGTTCGCATACCGCGGCGCAGGCGCGGCCACGTTCCAGGCGCATCGGCTGACGGTGGCCGTCACTCCGGATCGCGGCTGGGTCTTCACGGTGGCCAGTCGCGAACAGGCGTTCCTGCCGCAGACCACCTCGTATGCCTCGGCACGGGTTCAGGGACTGTCCCATCATTGGGGGCTCACGACTCAGCGGTCAGCGGACGAGGTGGCCGCCGCGCTGTTCGCCGGCGCGTGCAACGGGACGGATGCGAGTGATTGCTCGGAATGCCAAGCCGGCGGACCCGGCGTCCAGGGCTGCACGCTCGGGAACCCCGAAGGCCCCAGCTGCTCGGCGGACTGCACGGAGGGGTACTTTGCGTGCTGCAATGTGGGCAGTTGTCGGTGTTGCCTGCAAATCAACGGGTGGCCACGCGCTCGGATGGCGCCAAGGGCCCGGTAAAGGCGCGGGCGAGCATGTCATCACCGAGTCCGTGCATCGACCGAATCAGTTCCCGAGCTTCGGCAAACGCACGAGCGCGGCCGTCTGTATCCAAGTTGTCGTCACAAACCAGAGCCTCGTGGATCGTCAGCATCACAGGCGCCGTGCCGCAACTCATCAGCTGATCGTCGAGAGGGTGTATGTCCGCCGTCCAGTTACCGCCACCAGGGTTCGAGTATGGCGAGGGCAACGCTCCTCCACCCACCGAGCACTCGCTTCGGCCAGATCTTGGGTTGTCCGACTTCTGGGGACGCTCGATTCACCGCCCTGTTGATGATGCCACGGCGTCGCTGCTGATCCACCCGTGTGATGTCGGTGATCCGGACCCGTTCTGCCGCCACTGTGCGGAAGGCGGACCGGGCCTGCACGCCTGCTCGGTCATCTGCGGCGAATCGTCCGAATGCTCGGCTCGGTGCGCTGACGGACTGTACGCCTGCTGCAAGTGCCCGGCTTCATGTCAATGCTGTCCGAACATAGCAGGGATGCCCGGCGCGTTCGCGGCAACCCGCTCCAAGTGAGGAGGTCGCATGGGCGAAGAACGGCGTGACCTCACGATGCGGATTGCCGCGTGGCTGGGGATACTCGCCATGCTGGAGCTGCTCGGAGAGACGAAGCTCGGCTTCACCTCGCTGACCACCGGCTCTCCGCTTGCTTATCGCGGCGTCTTGGTGGAAATGCCGGCCGCAATCTGGTTCGCGGTGTTCCTGCTGCTCGAAAGCGCGAAGACGCGCTTTGCCGATCTCGAGGTCCGGCGCCGGTGGAATCTGTACGCCTTTGTCTGGACGGTGGTGGGCCTAGCAGCCGCGCTCTGGGCGCTGCGCCACTCAGACGAGTCCGTTCGCAACAACTGGCAGTACTGGACCGCTTGCGGCTGCATCTCGTTTCTGTTTGTCGGTGCTGGATTCCGTGAACTGCCATCCGCCCGTGGCGTGATAAGCAAGTCTCCGCGGCAGCTGCTTTTCGCAGCCGCTCGCGACATCCGATTCTTGGTCGTCCGGCTCTCCTTCGGCCTCGTCGTGGTTGCATGCGGCGTGCTCGTTGCGTTTGGACCTTACGCCAGGGACGTTCCAAGCCGACGCGAACATCCGCTGCACGGCACACAGCTGGTCGAGTGGTTCGAAATGCAGCCAAGAACCAAGCTGCCGCAACGCTACCGAGTCGCTCCGGTGGTTGTTGCCACCTTCATCGACTACCAGTGTCCCGCTTGCCTCTCGTCCACCCGGATGCTGGAGCCGCTCTTTGAGGAACTCGCGGCCACCTACCGCAGCAAGATCGGCTTTGTGACCATCGACTTTCCGCTCGAAGGCGAGTGCAACAGACGCCACGATGTGCCAGCCAATCTTCACCCGGCAGCGTGCGAAGCGGCGGTCGCGGTGCGGCTTGCACAACGAAATGGCACGCCTGTGCAGCCGCTCGTCGAATGGATTTGGAACCACCAACGCGATTTGAGCCGCGACAAGATGTTCAAGGCCGCCGAAGAGCTCACCGGTCTCGAACACGTCGAGGCGGATTACCAGGACGCCCTCGCAGCGGTGAGCAGTGATGCGTCGCTCGCATATGGACTTGGGGTCCGGACCACGCCCAGTTACTGGATAAACGGCGTGATTACCCGCAGGCGCGGGCCGGAGGACATGCGGACGCTCATTGTGCACGAGCTGCAGAAAGTGGAGGTGACAGGGGGCCTGAGGCAACGGCTGACCGCGCGAAAGAATGACGGCTCGTGACAAGGTGGGACGGGTTTGGACTGCAAGGAGGTACAGAATGCGTTGGACAAAGGCAAGACAGATTGCGGTGGGACTGTGCCTAGTTGCCCTGCTCGTGTGGGTGGCGGACGCGAGGCTCTCCGCCGACTGGTGTCAGAAGCAGTGCTCCTGCGTGAACCTCGTATGCGGAGGTGAGGGCTGCACGTGCTCCAGTTTCAACAGCAGCTGGTTCGCCTGCGGCTTTCTAGACGGCCAGGGCGGCTGCGACTGGGATTGCGGCAGCGGCGGCGGGCGCCTGTGCTGCTCCGACTACTGTAGCGCGGGCTAAAGAGAGAGGCCAAGCGGCGGGAAGACGGCCCGAATGGCGCCGTCTTCGCCGCCGCCCACACCCGACTACGTACAACGCCACGGTCAGCGGCGCGGTCCGCGCGCTATGATTCGTCTAGTCTGCCAGGGGCGCCGTCGAGCGGACTCGTCTTCCCGGCCTGGAGAACCGCCAATGATCGAGCTTCTCTCCGGCGTTGCGCGTGACATCCGGTACGCCATGAGACTGTTCGGGCGTCATCGGGTTTCCGCGACGACGGCGATTGTGGCCCTGGGTCTCGCGCTCGGAACCAGCGCAGGCATCGTCGCAGTCCTCAACGCCTGGCTGTTCCCTCCGGTTGGCGTCGCCGAGGCCCGCACTCTGCAGTGGATGACCATCGCCCAGGCACCAGAAGACGGCCTCACTGGCGCTCTGACCTATCGCGACTTCGAAACCGTTCGGGAACGTTCCGACATTCCCGTCGCGGCGTTCCTCTCCGGGGTGACAGCCGTCCGTACGAGCGAGGGGCTCGAGCGCGACGAGGTTGCCGTCGGGTTCGTCACCTCCGACTTCTTCCGCGTCGCGGGTGCAGCGGCATCCATGGGCCGACTGTTCGATACAAGCGAGGAGCAAGCCGGCTCCAACTACGTCGTGCTCAGTGACGATGCGTGGACGCGCATGTACGGCCGATCGCCGGCAGTGTTGGGGCAATCGATCGAGATCGGAGGGCGTCAATTCGTCATTGTCGGGGTGGCGGCGAGCAGGTTCACAGGCCCTCTAACGCTGTTCAGTCCGGCGGTGTGGCTCCCGGTAGGCGCGTTTGGTGAAGGCGATCGACAGGTGCTACAGGCTGCGAACCCTCGCGTTCTCGTCAGATTGCGAGACATTCGCGAGACGGCGCGGTTCCGGGCGTATGCGCTGCAGGGAATCGTCGCCGCGAGGTCTCTTTCCAGCGCCAGCGCGGCCAAAGTACAGATTCAACTGGCGTCGATCCTGCAGCCGTCGCACGACAAGCGGGCGGCCCCGGTCCTGCCTGCAATATGGGGCCTCGTCACCGTCTTGCTGCTCGTGGCCATCGTCAATCTTGCCGGCTTCCTGCTGACCGTCGCAACGGGCCGCCAGAGAGAGATTGCGCTTCGGCTGGCACTGGGCGCCAGCCGCGCGACAGTGGTTCGCCAGCTCCTCACGGAGGGCTTTGTCGTCGGCGCGGCCGCTGCGGCGCTCGGCTGGCTGGCGATCCGGATGGTCATCCCGCTGCTCGACTGGATGATCGCCGTCCCGCTGGGCGTGCCACTCAGGGCCGATCTCCGGACGTACCTCTTCCTTCTTGCCGCCTCGGTCTCTGCGTCGATCGCCGGTGGCCTGGCGCCCGTTCGTTATGCGGCGCGGGTGTCCATTGTCTCGGGCCTCAACGGGAATCAGGCGCGCTCACGTGTCTTCGCAGGGCCGACCACCGGGCGGGCCCTCATGGTGGGCCTGCAGGTGTCGATATCGGTGGTCGTGCTGGTGCTTGCGGTGCTCTGGACGCGCGGCGCACATCACGCGCGCGATGCAGACCTCGGGTTCGACTCGGCGCACTTACTGTTCCTGCGCGGCCGGCACATCGGCGCGGATTGGAGCGCCGGCGACGCGGATCGCTACTGGAGGTCGGCCACCGAGCGCGTGCGGGCTCTTGACGCCGTGGTGAGCGTTGGCCTGACGCGCCACCTGTTCGGCGGGGGACACGAGGTCCAGAGGCTGCGTCACCGGTCGGGCGAGGTGGAGATCCTCGCCGCCAACCGCACGGACGCCGGGTATTTCGACGCGATGCAGATACGGCTGCTGTCAGGCCGAATCTACTCCGACTCCGAAGTGAGCAGCGACGCCCCGGTGGCCGTTGTTTCCGAAAGCGTCGCGCGCAGGATCTGGGGAACCGCGCCGAATGCGCTGGGCGCATCGATGGCGCGCATCAATGTGAACCTGGCCGACGTGACGATTATCGGCGTCGTGCAGGACGCGGTGCAGCGGAGTCTCATGGATCTCTCCGACCCGATTGGTGCCGTGTATCGTCCGTTGCCGCCCGCGCAATCGAACGACGCGATACTGGTGATCCGGGTTGCACGGGATGAGGCGGCGCTGAGAAGCAGGATCGAACAGGTGCTGCCGGTGTTCAACGGAGCGAGGCCGCCGCGTCTCGCGCGGCTCGAAGCCGTGGTGCAGCAGCAGCTACGCCTGACGCAGATCCCCTCCAGAATTGCGACGCTTGGGGCGGTATGCGTGGTGATCCTGACGATTGTCGGCCTCCAGGGACTTGTCGCCCTGGCGGTGCAGCAGCGGCTGAAGGAAATAGCGATACGCGTGGCGCTTGGCGCGGACCGGCTGGCCATCACTGGATTCGTCGCGACAACCGCACTGCGGCCGGTGCTGTGG
>Ga0105090_10002308_pt1 | contig 10615 bp, 9 predicted proteins | sample PPLLak3March2015_FD_79110 | JGI IMG/M metagenome (GOLD analysis project Ga0105090, IMG submission 79110) | Freshwater sediment microbial communities from Prairie Pothole Lake near Jamestown, North Dakota, USA - PPLs Lake P7 Core (1) Depth... | ecosystem: Environmental > Aquatic > Freshwater >... | reverse complement strand
GAGCTGGCCGGGACCCCCCGGGCCCGAAGCATCACGGGCGTTCGAATGTGCTGGGAGCCCCGATGAAGACAGCCGTCCGCCGTATCCTGCTGATGAGCGCGCTCATGTCCCCGACGGCGCTATACGCGCTCGGACTCGGGGAAATACGGCTCAATTCGGCGCTCAACCAGCCCTTCGATGCTGAAATCGAGCTGGTCTCCGCCGCCCAGGAAGACCTCGCGGCACTGCGTGCCTCGCTCGCCTCGAGCGACACGTTCCTGCGCTACGGGCTCGACAAGCCCGCTTACCTGTCCGATTTCACCTTCCGGGTGGTCCGTTCGGGCAGCAAGGACGTCCTGAGGGTCACCTCGCCCAGGCCGGTCACCGAGCCATTCGTGACGCTGCTGGTGGAAGCGAGCTGGCCGCGTGGACGCCTGCTTCGCGAATACACCGTCCTGCTCGATCCGCCGGTGTTTGCCCCGGCGACCGCGGCGTCCGAGCCCGCGGTGGCCGCGCCGCGTGCGGCGGCCCCAGCCCGGGCCCCAGACCCGACGCCGGCGCCCACGCGCACCGAACCGGCAGCGCCGCCGGCCATCCGCCCGAGCGAGGCTGCGCCCAGCCGACCGAGGGCGGCCGTGGCAGCTGAGCCGGGCGAGACCTACCGGGTGCGGCCCAACGACACGCTGTGGCAGATCGCGAGCGCGGCCTATCCGGGCACGCGCGCCGACGTGAACCGTTCCATGGTCGCGATCTACCAGTCGAACCCGAATGCGTTCGGCGGCAACATCAACGTGCTGCGCGCGGGAAGCGAATTGCGCATGCCGTCGAGCGGCGACGTCGCGGCGATTTCCGCGTCGGCGGCCTCCGACGAAGTCGCGCGGCAATACAAGCTCTGGCAGGAGGGCGCCACCGCGGCGCCGGCTGCATCGGCAGACGGTGGACGCCTGCGTCTCGTCACGCCGGAGCAGGGCAGTGCGGCGCCGTCGACTGCGACAACGGCCGCTGCGGCTGCCGCACCGTCGGCCGAGTTGCAGTCCCGCGTGCAGCAGCTCGAGGCGGAGCTGGCCGAGGCCCGTCGCCTGCTCGAAGTTCGCAATGCCGAACTCGCCACGCTGCAGGGTAGTGCCGCCCCCGCGGCGGAGCCCGCCGCTCCGGTGGAAAGCGCGCTGCCCACCGAGGGCACCGAGGCCGCGGCCCCGGCCGCAGAGGCTCCGGCAGCCGGCGTCGAGGCGCAGCCCGAGCCCGCGGCTGCCGCGCCGGCCGAACCCGAACCGCAGCCCGAGGCGGAGCCGGTCGCGCCGGCGGAGCCGGAACCGACCCTGTTCGATCGCCTGCGCGAGTACTGGTGGGTGCTGCTGGCGTTGCTTGCAGCCGCGCTGGGCATCGCTGCAGTCCTGCGCAGGCGGCAGGCGTCCAGCTCGGCAGAGGTGGACCTGGAGGAGGCACTGGGTCGTCGGACCGACGACCTGCGCACCCGCGTGACGACAGCGGCCCCGAGGGAGCCGTCGATCGTCGTCGAGGAGCGCAAGCCGGTCGAGGCGACCGTCGCCAAGGTGGCCCCGGCCGTGGCCGCGGCGGTGCCGCGCGCGCCCGAGCCGTCGCGCAAGCCGGTATCCATCGAAGACACGCTCTCGGGCGAAGGCCCGGCCAGCATCGAAGCGGGCGACCCGTTGGCCGAGGCCGACTTCCACATGGCCTACGGCCTGTACGACCAGGCCGCCGACCTGGTGCAGGTCGCGTCGAAGCGCGAGCCGCAGCGCCGCGACCTCAAGCTCAAGCTGCTCGAGATCTTCTTCGTCTGGGGCAACAAGGATCGCTTCCTCGAAGTGGCCCGCGAAATGGGCGCGTCGCGCCGCGATGCGCAGCCGGGCGAGTGGGACAAGGTCCTGATCATGGGCCGGCAGCTCGCGCCGGAGGATCCGCTGTTCGCCGGTGCGGTGCGCAGCACTCCCGAAAGCCTCGACATGGAGTTAAGCGCGGCCGACGCGCCGCTCGACATGGAGCTGACCGCCACCAAGTTCGGCACATTGCCGGACGTCGACCTCACCGCCACCGCGCTCCACGTGGATGGCGGTGAAGGCGGGCTCGATTTCATTCTCGACGAGCCGGTGCGAGGTGCAGACGAAGACGCCTCGCTGGCACCGACAGTCGAGACACCGCGCATCCGTGCGGCGTCGAGCGACGAGCCGACCACCGAAGTGCCCATCGAGGACCTCGGGCTGGACGTCGGCGACCTCGCAGGCCTCGACGACCTCGGCGACCTCGAGAAGGAACTGGCCCAGCAGGCCAGCAGCAAGTTGGAGGACACCGTCGAGCGTCCGCAGATCGCGCAGACCGACGCGGAAGACCTGCTCAGCTCGACGAGCATCATGGGCGGCGAATCGATCGCGCAGATGATCGACGAGCACGAGCCCGGCGTGATCGACCTCTCCGACGCGACCGGCGAATTGCCGCACCTGGAGACGCAGAAGCTCGAAGTCACGGGCCTGATGAAGCAACCCGATTTCGGGATCGATGCCGAAGCGGCGACGATGAGCGAAGTCGGCACCAAGCTCGACCTTGCGCGCGCGTACATCGACATGGGCGACCCGGAAGGAGCGCGCAGCATCCTCGACGAGGTACTGAAGGAAGGCAACCCGAACCAGCGCAAGGAGGCCGAGAGGCTCCTCGCCGGCCTGCCTTAAGCGGCGGCCGCGCTCCCCAGATGCCGCGGATCGCGCTCGGCATCGAGTACGACGGGTCTGCCTACGCGGGCTGGCAGCACCAGGCGCACGCGCGCGGCGTCCAGGGCGAACTGGAGCGCGCGCTGGCCGGGGTCGCCGGGCACGAGGTGAGCCTCACCGCGGCGGGTCGCACGGATGCCGGCGTGCATGCGCTGATGCAAGTGGCGCACTTCGATACGAGCGCCGTTCGTCCGGACCACGCCTGGTCACTCGGCGGCACAGCTGCTTCAGCCGACGACGTCACCGTGCTCTGGGCGCGCGAGGTGCCGGAGCAGTTTCACGCTCGTTACTCCGCGCTCTCGCGCACTTACCAATACCGCATCCTCAACCGACCGCTGCGCCCCGCGCTCGATCGCCTGCGCGTGTGCTGGGTGCGCCGGCCGCTCGATGCGGAACGGATGCACCGGGCGGCGCAATGCCTGGTGGGCGAGCGTGATTTCAGCTCGTTCCGCGCCGCCGAGTGCCAGTCGTCGACGCCGATGCGCCGCCTGATGGAGATCGGCGTGGAGCGCCACGGCGACCGGCTCGAGATCCGCGTGCGGGCCAACGCGTTCCTGCACCACATGGTGCGCAACATCGCGGGATCGCTGCTGCTCGTTGGCGGTGGCGACCGGCCCGAGGCATGGCTCGGCGAGGTGCTGGAGGCGTGCGACCGCACCCAGGCCGGGCCGACGGCCCCGCCACAGGGGCTGTATTTCGCCGGGGTGGAGTACCCCGCCGAGTTCGGGTTGCCGTGCGAGCCGCGCGGTTCCGGTAGACTCGGCGCCGGTCCCTGGGGAGAGCCGCCGTGACCTGGTTCGAGAAGATCATGCCTTCCCGCATCAAGACGGAGCGCCGCACGCGCTCGGTCCCGGAAGGCCTGTGGGTGAAGTGCCCCGCGTGCGACGCGGTGCTGTACCGCGCCGAGCTCGAGCGCAATCTCCAGGTGTGCCCCAAGTGCACGCACCACATGCGCATCGGGGCGCGCGACCGCCTGTTGCGCTTCCTCGATCCCGAATCGCCGCAGGAGCTGGCGATAGGCATCGAGCCCGAGGATCCGCTCAAGTTCCGCGACAGCAAGAAATACCGCGACCGCCTGGCAGCGGCGCAGAAGCAGACCGGCGAGCGCGACGCGCTCGTGGTGATGGCCGGCGGCCTCGAGGGTCTCGAAATCGTCGCCTGCGCGTTCGAGTTCCGCTTCCTCGGTGGCTCGATGGGTGCGGTGGTGGGCGAGCGCTTCGTGCGTGCCGCGGAATTCTGCATCGAGCAGCGCCGGCCGCTGGTGTGTTTCTCTTCGAGCGGCGGCGCGCGCATGCAGGAAGGCCTGTTGTCGCTGCTGCAGATGAGCAAGACCAGCGCAGCCCTCGCGCGTCTCGCGGCAGCGCGGCTGCCGTTCATCTCGGTGCTGACCGACCCCACGACCGGCGGCGTCTCGGCGAGCCTCGCGATGCTCGGCGACCTGAACGTGGCGGAACCGCGCGCACTGATCGGTTTCGCGGGGCCGCGTGTCATCGAACAGACCGTGCGCGAGACGCTGCCGGAGGGTTTCCAGCGCAGCGAGTTCCTGCTCGAGCACGGCGCCGTGGACATGATCGTCGACCGGCGCGACCTGCGGCGGCGCCTCGCGACCGTGCTGCGCCTGCTGATGCACCAGCCCGCCCCGGAGACCGCGGCCGAGCCTGGCTGACATGCCGCCCCCGGTTCGCTTCGCGCGGCTCGACCAGTGGCTCGAGTGGCAGCAGTCCACCCATCCCCGTGCCATCGACCTCGGCCTCGAACGCGTCGCGCGCGTCCTGCAGCGCACGGGGTGGGGCGGGTTCGGGCAGCCGGTCATCACGGTCGGCGGCACCAACGGCAAGGGTTCGTGCGTGGCGCTGCTCGAGGCAATGCTGCGCGCCGACGGTTATCGCGTCGGCACGTTCACGTCGCCGCACCTCGTCGATTACCGCGAACGCATCCTTATCGACGGCGAGTGGGTGTCCGAGGCCTCGCTGGTCGTTGCGTTCGAGCGCATCGCCGACGCGCTGGGCGACGACTCCCTCACGTTTTTCGAGTTCAACACGCTGGCAGCACTGCTGGTCTTCGAGACCGCGGCGCCCGACGCGATCGTGCTCGAGGTGGGGCTCGGCGGACGGCTCGATGCCGTCAACGTCGTCGATGCCGACGTGGCGGTGGTCGTGTCGGTCGGGCTCGATCACATGGAGTATCTCGGCGCCGACGTCGAATCGATCGGGCGCGAAAAGGCCGGCATCTTCCGGTCGGGGCGCGCTGCGATCTGCGGCATGCCTGAGCCGCCGCGCTCGGTCGCCCAAGTGGCCGACTCGGTCGGCGCTCGCTTGCTGGTGCGCGGACGAGACTTCCGCGGCGACGAGCGAACCGATGGCGCCTGGGATTTTCGCGACGCGCGGGGCGAACTCACGAACCTGCCCGCGCCTGCGCTGCAGGGGGTGGCGCAGGTCGGCAACGCGGCGACTGCACTTGCGGCGCTGCGCGAGTTGACGTTGAGGCTCCCTTTGTCTCGTGGGGCCATCGAGCGCGGCCTGCGCGAGGTGCGGTTGCCGGGCCGCTTCCAGCGCATGTCGGCACCGGACGGCATCGAGTGGGTGTTCGATGTCGCCCACAATCCCGATGCCGCGGCAGTGCTGGCGGCCAATCTCGCCAGGCATCCCGCGCGCGGCCGCACGTTCGCGGTGTGCGGCATGCTCTCCGACAAGGACGTCCCGTCGGTGCTGGCCGCCCTGCGGGGCAGCATCGATTGCTGGTTTGCCGCGACCACGGACGGACCGCGTGGGTTGAGCGACGCGGCCATGGCCAGGCATGGCGCCGCGGCCGGCATCGAGATGATCCTGGGCGGCTCCGTCCGCGCGGCAATGCAGGTCGCGGCGGACGACGCGCGGGCCGGCGACCGCATCGTGGTGTTCGGTTCGTTCCACACCGTCGGTCCCGCGCTGTCCTGCGTATAATTGCGCCCCCATGGAGGAATCCCTCAAGGCCCGACTGATCGGTGCCGCCGTGCTGGTCGCACTCGCGGTACTGCTGATCCCCGAATTGCTGTCGGGTCGCAAGGCCGTCGAGCCGGTGGCCGAGGAGGGCACGGGGCCGCGCGGCACGCGCACCTTCACCATCGAATTGGGCCAGGGGTCGGGCCAGGCGACTCGCAGCCCGACGACCTCGACGGCTCCGGCGACCGCGCCGGCAGCGGTCGCCAGCAACAAGGCGTCGGCCGAGGTGAAGCCAGCGGCAGAGGCTCCGGTGGAGCCGCAGGTCGAGCCGGGGGCCGAGACGCCCGCGCCAGTGCAAACCGAGGCCGCTGCTCCTGCCCCGGCACCTGCCAAGGTCGTGCAAGAGCCCAAGGCGGTTCCCGCCAGGGCCGAGCCGGCGGCGGCGCATGCCGAGCCGACGCCGCCACCCGCCGTGACGGCCGGCGGTGGCTGGGCGGTGCAGGTCGGTGCGTTCAGTTCAACCGAGACTGCCCGCAAGCTGGTCAAGGATCTCGGCGGCGCGGGCTATCGAGCGTTCGTCTCGCCGGTGAGCAGGGCCGGCAAGACGTTGTACCGGGTGCGTGTCGGCCCGGAGGCCGACAAGGCTGGTGCCGAGCAGCTCGCCCAGCGCCTGAAGGCCCGTGGCCTGCCGGCAACCGTCGTCCAGAACGATTGAAGCCGCTCTGTTAAAATTCGCGTCCCTGCGGCGCCGGAGCCCGGACAGCAACTGCATGACTCCAGTGGACTATATCCTCGCCGCGACGGTGTGCCTGTCGGTCCTGTTCGGCGCGGTGCGGGGCTTCCTGCGCGAATCGGTGGCCTTGCTCGGCTGGCTGGTGGGCCTGTGGCTCGCCTGGCGCTATGCCTACATCGTCGAGCCCTACCTGGGCGGTGCGCTCGAGGGCACCGAACTGCAGTCGTGGGCGGCGCGCGCGATCGTGCTGATGGCGGTGGTGATCGCCAGCTGGATCCTCGGTGGCATGCTGAGCTACCTCGTGCAGCGCTCAGGCCTCACCCTCGGCGTGGACCGGCTGCTGGGCGGCCTGTTCGGCCTGGTGCGCGGCGCCGTGATCGCCGGCTTCGCGGTGATGCTCGGCGAGGCCGCCGAACTGCAGGACGAGGCGTGGTGGCGCGAGTCGAAACTGATGCCCGTCGGCCAGGAAATGGCGGGCGTGCTGCGCGGCTACGTCGAGACCGGGCGCAAGTACGTGGCTGATAATCCTCCGGACGCTTGAGGCTCACGCTATGTGCGGCATCGTCGGCATCGTCGGCTTCAGTCCGGTCAACCAGCAGATCTACGACGCGCTGACGGTGCTGCAGCACCGCGGGCAGGACGCCGCGGGCATCATGACCGCGCACGAGGGCGGCCTGCTGCTGCGCAAGGACAACGGCCTGGTGCGCGACGTGTTCCAGCAGCGCCACATGGTGCAGCTGAAGGGCAACATCGGCATCGGCCACGTGCGCTACCCGACGGCCGGCTGCGACAGCTCGGCGGAGGCGCAGCCGTTCTACGTGAACTCGCCGTACGGCATCTGCCTGGCTCACAACGGCAACCTGACGAACGCCCGCGAGCTGGCGGACGTGCTGATGCGCGAGGATCGCCGCCACCTCAATACCTCGTCCGACTCCGAGGTGCTGCTCAACGTGCTCGCGAGCGAGCTGCAGCGCTTCGGCACGCCGCGCGCATCCGCGTCGGACATCTTCGCGGCCGTCAGTGCCGTCTACCGGCGCATCCGCGGCGGCTTTGCCGTGGTCGCGATGGTGCTCGGGCACGGCGTGCTCGGCTTCCGCGACCCGAATGGCATCCGGCCGCTGGTGATCGGCACGCGTGAAAGCCCCCGCGGCCGCGAGCATATGCTCGCGTCCGAGAGCGTCGCGCTCGACCAGGCCGGTTACGAGCTGTTGCGGGACGTCGGCCCGGGCGAAGCCGTGTTCATCGACGAGCATGGGCGCCTGCACTCGCACCAGTGCAGCGACGCCACGCGCCACGCGCCCTGCATCTTCGAGTACGTGTACTTCGCGCGGCCCGACTCGATCATCGACAACATCTCGGTGTACAAGGCGCGGCTGCGCATGGGCGAGCTGCTCGCCGAGAAGATCCGGCGCGAGCGGCCGGAGCACGACATCGACGTCGTGATCCCGATCCCCGACACCAGCCGCACCAGCGCGCTGCAGGTCGCGCAGATCCTCGGCGTGAAGTACCGCGAGGGTTTCATCAAGAACCGCTACATCGGCCGCACGTTCATCATGCCGGGGCAGGAGCAGCGGGCGAAGTCGGTGCGCAGCAAGCTGAACGCCATCGACCTCGAGTTCCGCGGCAAGAACGTGCTGCTGGTGGACGACTCGATCGTGCGCGGCACCACGTCAGCGCAGATCATCGAGGTCGCGCGTGACGCCGGCGCCAAGGCGGTGTATTTCGCGTCGGCCGCGCCGCCGGTGCGCTACCCGAACGTGTACGGCATCGACATGCCGGCCGCGTCCGAACTCGTGGCGGCGGGCCGCACCGAGCAGGAAGTGGCGAGCATCATCGGCGCCGACTGGCTGATCTACCAGGACCTGCCGGACCTCGTGCGCGCCGTGCAGCACCACGACTCGCAGGTGACGGAGTTCGACACGTCGTGCTTCTCCGGCGAGTACGTCACCGGCGACGTCACGCCCGAGTACCTGGCGCGCCTGCAGGCCGAGCGTTCCGACCAGGCCAGGGCGCAGCGCAACTCGACCGGCTCGGGCGTCTCGCTCAAGGTGGTCGGTGGGCCCTGAGCGCCCCCGCGCGCGCCCGCAGTGACGCTCAAAGTCCTGATCGTCAGCGACCGGCCGGAGTACCGGCAGCTGCTCGCGCACCACGTGACCCTCGAGTGGCCGGACGCACTGCCGGCCGAATACGAGCCCGCCACCCGCGGGCGGCTGCAGCCGGCATTCACCGGCGTCGCCTACGATGCGGTGCTGCTCGATCATGAAGTGCAGGGCGGGCGCGGCCTCGAGTGGCTCGAGGACCTGAGCGAGCGCCCCGACTTCCCGGCGGTCATCTATTTCGCCGACTCGATGGAAGAAGCCAGCGTCGAGCGTGCCCGTGCGTCCGGGGCCAGCCACGTGCTGGCTCGCGGCGAGTTCGAGCACGCCCAGCTGGTGGCGCTGCTGCGCGGCGCGATGGTGCGAAGGCGCAACGTGCTTGCGCAGACCTCGCGTGCCGCCCGTGAACCGGTCTCCCCCGATCGATTCGGCTCGGTACGCATCCGCGGACATCGCTGCCTGCGGCGGCTCGCGGTGGGCGGATCGTCGAGCGTGTTCCTCGCCGAGCACGAGCGCAGCGGCCAGCAGCGCGTGCTCAAGATCTTCCGCCAGGTGCCCGACGTGGTGGAGGGCAGCAGCACGTTCGACCGGTTCCTGCGCGAGTACGAGCTGGTGGCGCACCTCGAGCACCGCAACATCGCGCGCATCCACGACATCGGCGTCGCGGACGACCACCTGTTCCTCGCCATGGAGTATTTCGCGGGCGGCGACCTGCGTTCGCGCATGCGCGAGCCGCTGCCGTGGCGCACGGCACTCGCGTACCTGCGGCAGCTCGCCGAGGCGCTCGGAGCGCTGCACACCATCGGCGTGCTGCACCGGGACGTGAAGCCCGGCAACGTGCTGTTGCGTGACGACGGCTCGCTCGCGTTCATCGACTTCGGCCTGGCCCGTCAGCTCGGGCTCGACAGCGACATCACCGGCGAGGGTGCGATCTTCGGCACGCCGCATTACATGAGCCCGGAGCAGGGGCACGGGCAGGCGCTCGACGAGCGCAGCGACCTCTACAGCCTCGGAGTGGTGCTGTACGAGATGCTCAGCGGCGAGAAGCCGTACGTCGCCGACACGCCCATGGGCGTGATCTACCATCACGCCAACGCGCCCATTCCGCAGCTGCCGGCGACGATCGCCCATCTGCAGCCGCTGCTCGAGGCGCTGCTTGCCAAGCGTCCGGCCGATCGACCGGCCTCCGCGGAGGACATCGTCGCGCGCATCGACGAGCTGTTCGGCCGGGCGGCCGCCTGATGGCGGATCCGGCGCACATCCTGCACGCGGGCGCCGCGGACGCGTGTTTCGATCCCGCCGTGGAGTGCACGGACGAGTTATTGCTCGATCGCGCGAATTGCGAGAAGAAGGCGGCCTCGACCGCGCTCGCGCTGATGTTCTCGTACCCCGAGGACTTCGAGCTGGCGAATCGCATGTCGAAGCTCGCCCGCGAGGAGCTGCGGCACTTCGAGCTGGTGCAGCAGAAGCTCACGGAGCTGGGCGTGCCGTTCCGGCGCCTGAGCCCGTCGCGCTATGCCGAGGGACTGCGCAAGGCCCTGCGGCGCGACGAGCCGGGGCGATGCATCGACCTGTTGCTCTGTGGCGCGCTGATCGAGGCGCGCTCGCACGAGCGGTTCATGGGGCTGATCGAGCGCTTGCCGGCGCCGCTGGCGGAGTTCTACGACTCGCTCGCGACGGCCGAAGCTCGGCATGCGGGCTTGTACCAGCGCCTGGCGGCGCGGGGCGGCGTGTCGATCGAGCGGCGGCTCGGCGAGTTGGCCGATGTCGAGGCGGAGCTCGCGACGGCGCCGGATCCGCAGTTCCGCTTTCACTCCGGCACGCCGGCCTGATGCTTTTGCTGGCGCGGTCAGCCAGGCATCGGTGGCAACGTCGCTCACTGGGATCGGGTCACCCGGTGACGGGGACGCCGTGAACCCTTCCCTGGGGGCTCGCACGCGGCGTCCATGCCGCGTGACGCCCCGTCACCGAGTGACCCGACCCCAGCGACCGACTTGGACACGGCGGTGACCGCGGAAAGTGGGGGCAGCGGATGTCACCGCGCAGGCCGAAGCTCATCGTTGCCTCGTCAACGCGTCGCTAATTCGCTCCAAAGTCGCATCCACCGCGACCCGACCGCGGCCGACGCACCGCCACACCAGGGCGTCTGCGGAGGGAAGCCGG
>Ga0105090_10002307_pt1 | contig 10615 bp, 7 predicted proteins | sample PPLLak3March2015_FD_79110 | JGI IMG/M metagenome (GOLD analysis project Ga0105090, IMG submission 79110) | Freshwater sediment microbial communities from Prairie Pothole Lake near Jamestown, North Dakota, USA - PPLs Lake P7 Core (1) Depth... | ecosystem: Environmental > Aquatic > Freshwater >... | reverse complement strand
CTTGCATGGCATGCAAGAGGTCAGGGGTTCAAGTCCCCTATCCTCCACTTTAGCTCAAGTTTAGGCCGAATCAAACTTTAGATTACCTTCCGTTGGTCGGAAGTGCGGCGTTTTTTCTGCTGGATTTTAGGGTAGTCCTACCCCGAAACCCGAGGAGACGTAGCACATGGCGCGACCACGTAAGGAATTCCCCTCTGTCGTTCACCACAAGCCCACCGGGCAAGCCCGCGTGCGGATTGGCGGGAAAGACTTCTACCTTGGCCGGTACGGCAGCAAACAAGCCCGAGCGGCCTACGCTCGACTGATCGGCGAAGTCGAGGCTGTTGGTACGGAAGCCGTCGCGGCGGTCCGTGCTGCCATCGCCGAGCCCACCGGTCCCACCGTTTCGGCGTTGTGCCTGGCATTCGTCGACCACGCGGAAGCCACGTATCGGAAGAATGGCCGGCTGACGTCGACCGTCTCCACCTTCCGCACCCCGGTTCGCGTGCTGCGCGAAACCTACGGGGCGACCCCGGCGAAAGACTTCTCCCCCGTCGCGCTCGAGGCGGTGCGAAGTCAATTCGTGAAGCTCGGCATGTCGCGCGGAGTGGTCAACGCCTACGCGGGGCACGTTCGCCGCGTGTTCCGCTGGGGAGTGTCTCGGCAGCTTGTCCCCGTTTCTGTGGTCCAGGCGCTCGAGTGCTTGAACCCAATTCGGGCGGGGCGAAGCGATGCCCGAGAGACCGCCCCCGTGCTGCCGGTCGATGATTCGACCGTTGAAGCGACGTTGCCGTTCCTTCCCTCCGTCGTCAAGGCGATGGTTCGATTGCAGAGACTCACCGGCATGCGTCCAGGTGAAGTGTGCTCGATTCGGCCGGCTGACCTGCGTGTCATCGACAAGGACGACGACGACGCCAGCGAGCGCCGAGACAAGGCGGCTGAGTGGCGAGACCAGCATTGTTGGGCACCGAATCAACTACGGCACACGGCGGCCACGGCAATTCGGAAGGAATTCGGGCTGGAAGGCGTCCAGGCGGCTCTAGGACACGCGAGGATGGACACAAGCCAGATTGACGCCGAGAAGGCCGAGAGCCTTGGACCTGACGTTGCGTTGAAGCTGGAATAGGATTCTGGAACTTGTCGGGAGGGGAGTAATTACCCCCGCCCGGCTGGCCGGACATCGCAAGCATTCCTGCGGCTCCGGCCGGTCGGCCCGACTTCTCGAAAGGAATGCGTCATGGATACGGGTTTATTTGAGTCCGCGCCGGAACTCCCAATCGTTCGCGGAGGCCGCTTCGAGATCGACCGAACAACCGCCCGGTCGGCAATCGCAGAAGTCGCCAAAGAATCAAACGCGGCGTCGATTCTTGAAGACTGTGCCCGCCAAGCTGCGCGATTCAAGAAAGCAGCCGAGTCGAGCGCATGGTTTGAAAAACTCGATTCGCCCGAGGCCAAAGAGCGAAAGGCCCACGCGATTCAAGCGGCCGATTCCATGCTGCGCCTCTTTCGCGAGTTCCAGGCCACGATTGGCGAGAAACGCGGCAGCATCGAAGCGGCAGCATTCTCTGCCGGCGTGGCATTCGGATACCGTGTCGGGCGAACGTCGCTGGAATTGGACGCGCTGCCTCTCGAACGTCGTGCCGACAATGGACGAAAGAAAGAACGTCGCGAAGCCGCTAGGCAAGCAAAGAGCGCACCCGAACGTGCAAAAAAAACGCACGAAGATACAAGCAGAAGTCGAGCAGGAAGTGCGGCGGCAAATTCGCGGACGAGTGAAGCCGAATTTTGCCAAGGCCTGCCAAGCTGTTGCGGTTAAACGTGGCTGCGACGTCAAAACAATCAAGCGAGCGGCGGTGAATCTCTGGCCGGCTCGTAAGTAGGGACAAGCCGACTCGGCGTGTCCCTTTGTTATCGCGTTCCTTCGCAATCATTAGCCGTGGTGACTGACCACGGCTTTTTTGTTGTATGAGGACGCAAAACATGATCGACACGAACACGGAGCAAGTTTTCCCACTCGCCAAGGGGAGGGAATTCGTTCCAGGCGGCCCCGTCAATCTGAGCCCGCTCTACCGCTGGGCATTCAAGGGCGTCCGGGGCGTCCGACTCGAAACCATCTGCATTGGCGGGGCTCGGCGGACGTCGCGAGAAGCCCTTGAGCGGTTTTTCCAAGCGACCACGAAAGCGGCCGATGCGATGCTCGCGACTCCGGCCGGTCCGGCCGAGAAGCGGCAAGCCAAGGTGAGGCAAGCGGCGGTCGATCAAGAGTTGGCGAAGCGGGGATTCTGACGATGCCCCCAGCGATCACCCCACGCCCACGGATCAAACAAGCCGACCGGACACTGGCGGCATTTATCGCGCCGGGACCAGAGGCGGACCTGATTCGCGTCGACGGTAAGCCGTGGCTCGTCGTCGCGAAGGTGGCGCTCGAGGTTATCAGCGACCCAAGATCACGACCTGAAGCCGTGGTCGGCGCGGTTCACGAACTACTTCGATTGGCGACCGTCGCGGATGCAATCGTCAAGGAACTTTTCGCAGATTAAGGACGCGCTAGACATGGTTAATGCAACTAGTTCCATAAAACGCATTCGTCGGACGAATAGCGCCATTGTCGAGATCAAGAACACGATGAAAAAGGTCTGCGCGGACGAACGCCCTATGACCTGTCGGCAGTTGTACTATCAACTCGTCGCTCGCCAGTTGATCGACAAGACGCAGCAGCAGTATCAGACCGTTTGTCGCTACTTAGTCCAGATGCGGCGCGATGGCGAGATTCCCTACGACTGGATTGCAGACAACACGCGGTGGGTTCGCCGCCCCCGAACGTGGAACAGTTTGGAAAGTGCATTGCGCCAAACGACCGACACCTACCGTCGAATGCTTTGGAACGACCAGCGAGTCTATGTCGAAGTTTGGTGCGAATCTGATTCGATTGCGGGCGTCATCGCCGAGATCACCAGGGAGTGGGACGTCGGGCTATACGCCCTACGTGGTTTCGGTAACGGAACATTCTTGTATTCCGTGGCTGAGTCTATCGCTAAAGAATCGCGACCCTGCTTCATCTACTATTTCGGCGACTACGACCCGAGCGGCGTTCATATTGACCGCGACGCCGAACGCAAGCTCCGAATGTTCGCACCTGATACGGAGATCACGTTCCGGCGTGTCGCGGTGACGAAGCAACAGATTCTCGACTGGGAACTACCAGGGATCCCCCAACTTACACGGAACCCCCGTATCAACGTAAAAAGTCCCCTCACGAGCGTTGCCATCGGCGTTCCGGCCCCACCCGAAGTTCTCGATCGTCGACGTGTCGAGCAAGTCACTCCACGAGATGAAGTTGACTTCTTCAGCCGTGACGCCGCCAATGTCCGCAAATGTGATACCTGCGGGCTGGCTAGTTATCTGGATGTGCTGAACATTTCGGAGTCCTTTGGCAGCGACCTCGACTCCGCCCGTCTTGGGATCGACAATCAGAAGCATTCGATTCACCGGCGCTGCCGCCACGAAGGCTGCGTTCGATGATGTGGATGGCGACGGGGACTTGAACCTCGTGCTGCATTTTCGATTGGAAGACACGTACCTGATCGATGTCTATGCCGACCTGCTTCGCCAAGACCTGGCTGATAGAAAGTTCAATGACAATCACCATGCCGTGGACGTGCTGCTCACGGGACGTGCAACAAGCAATGGTGACGAGTACTTTGATTTCCTTGGCGAGGAAAACGTTGATTTGTTCTTGACGGGAAAAATGCTAGACGACTTCTTACAGAAACTCTAGAGCTCAACTTGCAACAGATTTCAGCGCCCTTCCGCGACTCACGGAAAGGGCGTTTGAAATCTGTTCAGTTAGTTGACTTTTTAAAAACTGATCGCTAACATCACCGCCCATCACCTGCCGCGAGTCGCGGCGTTCGCGGCAGTTGGAACGGAAGAAAGCAACGCCGGCCGGTGCGGGGCATTCCAGTCCTGGTTTCTACGTCGGTCGCCGTCGAACAGGGCAGAGGCACCCGTTGAGTCGTTTTTGGTTGGGGTAGCCACGCGCGGCGATTGGCTGCCAGATTTGATTTCGTTACCTGTCACTTCTGCTGCATTGGGATCACTCATCATGACTCGTACACTGCCTCATCGCCATCGGATCGCTCGCCGGAATCAACTGCGCGGTCGCATGCGGACGCTCGGGTGCGAACATTTGGAATCCCGCTACGTCATGGCTGCCGGACAATGGGTTGCCGTCTTTAACTCGATGGCCCCCGCCGATAACCTCGACGATCAAGCGCTGTTAGGTCAAAACCTGCTTTCGACATCCGGCGTGGCGGAACAGGATGCGCGGGTCGTCGCGGCGCTGGACTTGAGCGGTAGTTTCCTCGTCCAGGCCCCTTACGATTCCACGTCCGCCGCGGTGAGCGACGCGCTCGATGATGTTCCCGGCTTCGTCTATGCCGTCGAGTTTACTGCGCCCGGAACGCCCGAGGAAGAGTTCCTCGGCCGTACGGTCACGCCGGCCCGCGCCCGGTCGGAAGCGATCTACGGCCCGTTTGATTATGACACGTTCCTCCTGCGCGAAAAGAACGGAGAGTTTCCCGACCAGGGCGGAGTCGTGCTAAATGAAGAATTGGGGATCCTCACGAACAATAACGGAGGCGCGACTGGCACCGGCGGCTTCACCCAAAGCGAAACTAGCCTCGTCGCGTTTGGCGACACAGTCGTGGTCGGTTACAACGATTCCGGCTCCAACGCCGGCGGCGCCAATCGGTTCACGGGCTTCTCGCGCTCGACCGATGGCGGCGCGACGTTCACCGATGGCGGTGTATTGCCCACGACCCCGCTGGGCGACGCGGGCGACCCCGTGCTGGCCCGTAACAACTCCACCGGGAGGATCTATTTCAGCACGCTGGGCTTTAGCGCGCCCGGCAACATCCAGATGTTCCGCTCCGACGACAATGGCGTTAGTTGGTCGGCGCCCGTCAACGCCACGCCGGGCGGCAGCACCGAGGACAAGCAGTGGCACACGGTCGATAATTTCCCCGGTTCCGGCAACGGCAATGTTTATCTTGTTTCCCGGCGATTTGGCACGACAGGCGGCGGACCGGGCATCTACTTCTTCCGCTCGACCGACCACGGTAACACCTTTGGTCCGACGAATGGCACGCTGATTGTCGCGGGCAGCCAAGGCGCTTTTATCACGGTGGCTCCGGACCACTCGATCAATGCGTTCTGGTACGCCGGCACAACGCTGCAAATGCGGAAGAGCACCGATCAGGGCTTGACGTTTGGCGCGCCAGTCACCGTGGCTAGCGGCCTGGTCGGAGGCACGAATGGCGACTTGGCGCTGACCGGCCTGCGGCAGGGGACGGCGACGTTCTCTGGCTTCCGCAGCAACGAGTTTCCCCATGCCGTCGTGAACCCGGCGAACGGCCACATTTACGTGACGTTTGCGAACAATCCGGCCGGCACGGACAAAGCCAACATTTACATGGTCATGTCCACGACCGGCGGGGCCACGTGGAGCCTGCCGGTGCAAGTGAACGATGATGTCACGCTGACCGATCAGTGGCAGCCCACCTTGGCCGTCACGCCCGACGGCTCGAAGCTCGGCATTTTCTACTACAGCCGGCAGGAAGACCCCGTCAACAATAACCTCTTCAAATTCTATGGCCGCATTGCTACCATCGCCGGCCCCACGGTCACGTTTGCTCCGAGCTTTGCCATCAGCAATGTCGCGTCGCTGCCCGAGTTTGGCCGCGATACCTCCGTCAACACCGTCTATATGAGTGACTACGACACGGCCGTTGCCACGCCGGGCGCTTTCCATGTCGTCTGGTCGGACAACCGCAGCGATCTAGCCGGCGGCTCCGGTCGCAAAGACCCCAACGTATTTTACGAGAAGATCTCGCTGGGCTTGGCGGTGACGACGACGGTTCCGGCCGTGAACAGCGTCGTCAGCACGACGCCGACCGAGTTCACCGTCAACGTCTCCGAACCGCTCGATCCACTCTCGGTCGATCCTGGCGACCTGACCGTGAACGCCATCGCCGCGAATTCGGTCGCCTACACGCCGGGCGCGACGACCATGACGTTCACCTACCTGGTCTCGCCGGTGTCGGTCCAGGGCGCCCAGACCATGAGCGTCGCCGGCGGGGCTTTCACGCGGGCCAGCGACGCCAGCCCTGTGGCGGCGTTCAGCGGGACGTTCCGATACGACACGCTCGCCCTGGCGGTCACTTCCACGACGCCGCCCTTCCCCAATGGCATCTTTACGCTCCCCGGTCCGTTCACCTACGACGTCACGTTCAACGAGCCGGTCAATCCCCTTTCGGTGCAGGCCAGCGACTTGCAACTGGCGGGCATTCCCGGCGCGTTCGTAAGCGGTTTCGTCGTGCAGCCCGGCGAAACGACCATTCAGTTTACGATCGGAGGCATTGTGGCCGAAGGAACGCTCACGGCCAGCATCGCCGCTGGCCAGGTGACCGACGCGTTCGGCAATCCGAGCAACGCCTTCTCGGCCGCCTATCAGGTCGATATTGGTACCGTGCCCTATCCCACTCCCTTGGCGGCCAAAAACCCATTGGGCTCACTGATTTACGATCCGTCGATTGCAGGGATCGTAAATTTCGCTGGCGACTCGGATAGCTTCACGATCAACATCGACGCGAATCAGACGATTTCGCTGATCCTCACTCCGACGTCGCCCGGCCTGCAACCGCGGATCGAGTTGTTCGACCCCAGCAACGCATCGATGGGCTTCGCGGTAGCGCCGGCTGCCGGCCAAATTGCCGGCGTGCAAACGCGCTACGCGGAGGTGGGCGGCGAGTATCGGTTTGCCGTGAGCGGCGCCAGCGGCACGCTCGGCGGCTTCAGCCTCCAGTTAATTCTCAACGCGGCGTTTGAGCTGGAAGGCCGCGTGGTCGGGGCCAGCAACAATTCCAGCGCCACGGCCCAGAACCTGGATGCCTCGTTCCTCAGCGTGGGACCAGCCGCTGCGACAGCCGAGCGCGGCGCGGCGCTAGGCACGACCGAATCAGCGTCCGGCTACACCGCCACCGCGATCCCCTTCGCGTTCACCGACATCAGCGCCACGGGGACGACGATCCTTCAAAACGTGGATGACTCGACCACTACCGTGACCCTACCGGCTGGGTTCGCCTTTTCGTTCTACGGAGTTCCCATCTCAACCCTGTTCCCGTCCAGCAACGGGCTGATTGCATTCGGTTCGGCCAACAGCAGCTTCAGCAACGCGACGCTGTCGGCCAATCCCACGCAAGCGGCGATCGCGCCGTTCTGGGACGATCTGTACCTGTTCAATGCGACCGGTACGGCGACGCTCAAGAGCCAGATCGTGGGCGCCGTGGGCAGCCGGCAGTTGATTCTCCAGTGGGACAAAGTTAATTTCTTTGCCAACAACGGGGCCGATACGCTGACCTTCCAGGTGATCCTGTCGGAGGGGACGAACACGATCCAGCTCAACTACCTCGACCTGACCACGGCTGGTGACAGTCGCAGTGAAGGAACAGGCGCTACGGCCGGAATCAAGAAAGTGAATCCCACTACGGGGCTGTTCACCGAGCTGATCAACAGCAACGGCCCCAACGCCTTTGTCGGATCAGGCAAGAGCACGTTGCTTTCGCCGGTCCTGCCCACGAACGATTTCTATTCGCTCTCCCTCGACGCGGCCCAGACTACCACAATCGCAGTCACGTCGCTGGCCGCCGGCGGAGTAGTCAATGTCGATCTGATCGATTCGGATGGCGTCACGGTGCTGGCCAGCGGGGTCGGCGGGGCGTCGAACCTGACCCGCGTGATCAGCAACTTCACGGTCGGGGTGGCGGGAACTTACTATGCCAAGGTTTCCGGCGACTTTCTGGTGCCCTACAGCATCGTAACGACGAAGAACTCCGCCCTCGATACCGAAGGGAACAGCACCTTTGCATCCGCGCAGCCCTTGAGCGGACTTGAGGGGGCGCTAGGGGCCATCACCGTTGCCTTAGGGACTGCGATCAACGCGGTGGACTCGGGTTGGCTTGCCTCGGATGGCACGCATTCTGCGACAAATAACAACTACTTCGTCGGCCAGGCGAACTTTAACGGCAACCCGCTGGCGACGCTCAGGAACTACTTCACGTTCTCCTTGTCCCCAGCCACGCCGCTCATCGTGGGGGCCGAGTTGAGACTGGTCAACCCGACCAGTGGCTACGGCAGCCCGGACTTAACTGAGACTTATAGCTTGTTCGACGTGTCGGCGACGGCGGCTGCCCTCGATACGACCCGCGCCGCGGGCGACCCAACCGGTATCGCCATCCACGCCGACCTTGGGTCGGGAGTGGCCTACGGATCACGAGTTGTGTCGGCGGCAGATAACGGCACGACAGTCGCGATTGCATTGAATGCAGCCGCCGTGGCCGCCTTGAACGCTGCCATCGGAACCACGATCTCCTTCGGTGGAGCGATCACAACGCTGCTGGGTACCGCCCAGCAGTCGATTTTCGGTGGCACTTCCGGAGCGCTCGGAACAGTCCAACTCGTTCTGCAGACCGCAGCCGAATCCGATTGGTACTCCATCGACGTTACCAGCACTGACAATGCCTTGCGACTCGAAACCAGCACGGCCGCTGACGGTCCGGGTCAATTCGTCAATGGCCTCAATCCGACGATCGAACTGTACGATCCTGCAGGTGCGCTCGTGGTGGCCGCTGGCACCGTGCTGGGTGACGGCCGCAATGAAAGGATTGAGTACGCGCCGCTGATGACCGGGTTGTACCGGGCACGGGTGCTGAGCCAAGGCGGGACAACGGGCGAGTACTTTCTGGCCCGCGACTTCGCACCCACCGTAAGCGTGTCGGTTGTTTCGGCGATCATCGAAGAGGCGGACGACGTGCAGTTGGACGGCACGATCGACGACCCCGATTTGCTCAACTCCCACACGGTGACGATCAATTGGGGCCCCGGCGAAGGCAGCAGCACGATCTTCTTGGCGCCAGGGGACCTAACGTTCACGGCCACACATACCTACGCGGACGACAATCCGACGATTAGCAGCTCGGATCTTTATCCGATCGCGGTGACGGTGGTCGATAGCCACGGAGCGGAGGGAGCCGTGGGCACGTCGATCACGGTCAACAACGCCGCGCCGGTGATGGCATCAGCCGCGACCGACGCGACACCGGCCGATATCGCCGTCGTCGGCGAGACGGTGAACGCCACGGCGACGTACACCGATGTCGGCATTCAGGACACTCACACCGTGTCGATCGACTGGGGCGATGGATCGCCAACGACGGCGGGCTCGGCCAGCGGCGGCGCAGCCATCGGCAGCCACGCCTATTCGGCGGGCGGCATCTATACCGTCACAATGACAGTCACTGACGACGATTCGGAGTCCGACGTTCTAACCACCACGGCTTACGTCACGGGGGTTGGCGTGATTAACGGACAGCTCCAGATTATCGGCACCAATATCGACGATCATGTGTCCGTCAACCTGGTGGGGTCGGGCGGCGAGCAAGTGGTTCGCGTCCATGCCTCGTTCCTGCCGCCCTATCCCGGGTTCATCGACGTGCCGCTAGCCGGCATCGGCAGCATCTTGCTGTCGCTTTTCGACGGTGACGATCACGCCACGCTGGCAGGCAACATGACATTGCCGGCCGTGTTGGACGGCGGTGCTGGCGCCGACCACCTATCGGCCGGCGGTGGTGGAGCGGTAGTGCTCGGCGGCTCGGGCAATGACTTCCTGCAAGGCGGCCAGGGGAACGACATCCTGATCGGTGGAACAGGGGCCGATCAGCTCAATGGCGGTTCCGGCGAGGACATCCTGATTGGCGGCACGACGTCCTACGACGCGGACGACGAAGCACTGCTCGTCTTGCTCGCCGAGTGGACCTCGACTCGTCCCCGGCCCGAACGCGTGTCCAATCTCCGTACAGGTGCCGGCCCGGACCTGGCGGGGCGGAAGCTCGTCAAGGGCACTACCGTGTTCGACGATGGTGACAGCGATCAGCTCATCGGCGCGTCGAACATTGACTGGTACTTCTACCTATCAGGCGAGGACTCGGTGAACGGACTCGGCAACGGTGAGGACGAGAACTAGCAGGGCCAGTTCGCACTTTGGGGCAACTGGCAGGAATGGGCGGGATTGCGCCAGCGCCGTGAAGATCGTGAAACATTCGCCATCACGAGCCACTCGTCAATCAAGGGAGGGTGTCGAAGATGCCCTTCCCACGCTTACCGCCCGCGACGCTTCAACGCTAGGATGAGGTCTCCGAGGTACCGATACCATTGGAGCCTCCTTCGCTTCAGAAACACGCTTGTTTTCTCGCTCCACGCCGGGCCCAAGTCCACGAGCCCAGCCCAAGTCGTTGCTCAAGATTCTGCTGACACCTTTGCCGACCACCGGTAAAATGCCTGGCGAAAGTGGTGGTCTGACGGGGCTGATCTCGGCCTTCAGGAGCTTGGATCGACTGGCCCCGGAAGGCAACTCTTGTGGCTGTCACGCCGATCAACGAATGTTTGGGGTGTTCCATGAGAGAGCCGTTCCGCGTAGTGGTTTCCCAAGGGGCGAGTTACCTGACGGCGGAGGAACAAAACGAGCTGTTGGTGCTAGCCGTACGTGAAGCAGAAAAGTTGCGATTGAAGGACCAGTACG
>Ga0105090_10002306_pt1 | contig 10617 bp, 8 predicted proteins | sample PPLLak3March2015_FD_79110 | JGI IMG/M metagenome (GOLD analysis project Ga0105090, IMG submission 79110) | Freshwater sediment microbial communities from Prairie Pothole Lake near Jamestown, North Dakota, USA - PPLs Lake P7 Core (1) Depth... | ecosystem: Environmental > Aquatic > Freshwater >... | reverse complement strand
CGAACTCCGGCCAGACCAGCGCGTCATCGCACTGCTCGGCAATCCTGCGCGCGTCGTCGGCCCAGCCCTCTCGCGGATTGCGACGGACTGCACGAATCTCGATCACGCCGTCACGCACTTGCAGATCGGCCGTGCCCTCCAGTCCCACCTGAGCCAGGATTGGTTTGGGGATCAGTACACCCTGAGAGTTGCCCATCTTGCGGATTGCCACTTCCATGACCATGCTCCCGTTTTGCAATGGAAGCACAATGGTAGCACGCAGGAAATGTTGTTTCGCCGTCGAGTCGAAGCTGCGGCTCCTTGCGAACAGCCGTGCGGCAGCCCGACGGGACGCGTAAGCGAAGCTGATGTGATGGGCTGCACAGCAACTGCGGTCGGGTGACTCCTTGCGGGCAGCGAAGTTGGATCACCCTATGTCGGCACCGGGTCGTAAGCCGCGATCGGCAGGATGACTCTGGAACGCCGTCTGTGCGTCAGCTGTGCGCCGCAAGGCGCCCATCGTCTGCGCACTGGACTTCCAGCGCCAGACGGGATACGCGCCGGAATTCCGCCTCGCCAGCGGCGCAAGCCGCCATCACGCTCCGGCCCGACGGCCAGGTTCTCTGCGCGCGCGGCCCTCGATGCGGCTCATGCCCCACGCGGCGACGAGCAGGGCCACGATGAAGGCCAGTGTCCACCAACCCATGCCCACCCCGGTGAGCGCGGGCAGCGTCAACTCGCCGAGCGAAGTGGCCTTGTACCAGTCGTCCAATTGCGGCGTGAATGCGGCGTAGGCGTACACCCCGGCGAGCATGCCCAGCGCAAACAGGACGGCGTCCTTGCGGCCCGACGCGATGGCCGCCACCGAGGTGCCGGGGCAGTAACCGCCGATCAGGAAGCCCGCCCCGAAGAGCAGGCCGCCAATGCCCTGCGCCAGCAGGTTGGTCGACTCGACGTACAGCTCCCCCAGGTCCAGCAGACCCAGCGTCGACAGCGCGAACAGCCCGACCATGGTGGTGACGACGGCCGTGAACATGACCTTCGTCACCGCCATGTCGTGCAGGTAGAACACGGCCGTCAGCCTGCGCGCGCTGCCGAAGCCGGCGCGTTCCAACGCAACGCCGAAACCGATGCCCAGCACCAGAGCGATGGCCAGTTCGGTCGCCAGCGAGAACTCGATCGTCGAAGACAGCGGCCACATCACACCCACTCCTTGCGCACCAGGTGCGCCAGCCCGAAGCCGGCCACGAACACGGCCAGCAGGAACAGCAGGCTGCCGGCGTTGAGGATCGAACTGCCGGTCAGCGCCTGGCCGCTGGTACAGCCCTTGGCTAGCTTGGCACCGCAGGCAGCGATGAAGCCGCCGGCGAAGGCGAGCGCCAGGCGCTGGCCGTCCGAGATGCGCGGGCCGCGTTCGGTGACGATGGCAAAACGCCGTGCCTGCCAGGCGGACACGGCGGCGCCGATGAAGGCGCCGCACAGCAGGAACAGCGTCCAGTTGAGCAGCGGCGCTCCTTCGTTCCAGTACTTCCGGTGCACGAGACTGGATTGCACCGACTCTGGCGACACGAGCCCTGTCAACCAGGTCGCGAGCGCGGCGAAGCCGGCCGTGGCGCCGAGGCCGCGGCCGGTGACCAAATAGGTCGCCAGCAGCACCAGGCCGAGCAGGATGCCAGCCAGGTAGGGGTTCATGACGGGCCGGGCGATGGCCGTGCCGAGGCCATGCTCGCCCGTGGCGGGTCTGGGCTGGGTGAAGGTGTTCATGAGGTCTTGCCTTTCTGGGGATGGGGTGGCCGGGTCATGGCGGGGCATTCGCGCCGGTCTGCGCTGCAAGAAGCTGCGCAGGGGTGATCTGGATCAAGCCGTCGTCCGCCCACTGCTGGCACAATCCGGCCTCGCGAATTTCGAGCCCGTCTCGCCACAACCCTGGAGTGATTGCATGCAGAAGTTGACCACAGCCCTTTGCGTGGCGTTCTTTGCCTTGTCGGGCGCCGCCAGCCACGCCGCCGATCCGAAGACGGCGGAGCCTGGCAAGCAGAGCACCGCCAAGCCCGCCGACAAGGCGGCTTCGGCAGCGCCGGCCACGGCTTCGGCCCCGGCCGCGAAGAAGGAAAAGAAGGGCGGCTGCTGACACCGGCTGACACCTTGGGATGAGCGGGGAAGGCGAAGGCCTTCCCCGTTTTTTTCTCGTCAACGCGGCGTGATCTTGAAGCTGCCGTCCTTGGCAACCGCGATGTCGTTGTTCAGGAACGCGGCGTTGTAGCCCGCTTCCTTGAGCTTGTGGTAGGCCATCTCGGCACGGATGCCGGTCAGGCAGTGCGTGACGATGCGCTTGTCCTTGGGCACCTCGGCCATGCGTGCGACCAGTTCCTCGTCGGGGATCAGCAGCGCACCCTTGATCATGCCGGCGGAGGCTTCGTCGGCATTGCGCACGTCGAGGATCAGCACGTCGGCCGGCGTCTTCGTGGCCAGCGTGTTGAACTCGGCCATCGGAATCGAGCCCGCGCGCGGCTTGGGCGCGTAGGCGATCTTCGTCAGCGCGGGCGTACCGGACTCGATCGGGTAAGCCGCAGCCTGCCAGCCGATCATGCCCTCGTTGAGCACCATCACGTTCTGCTGCCCGGCCTTGACCAGGGCGTTTGCCACGGCCACGGCCTGCTCACCGCCGCGCCCGTCGTAGACGATCAGCGGCGCATTCAGCTTGGCCGGCGGCAGCGACTTCAGCACCGCAGCCTCCTTGCCGGCAGGGACCGAGACCGCGCCCTTGATGTGGCCGCTGGTGGCATCACCCGCGGTGCGCGCGTCGATCATCACGTGCGGGATGTCGCGGTCGACATAGGCGGCCTTGACGAACGTCGGCGTCGTCACCAGGTAGTTGCGCGTCTTCCACTCGGGCTCGCCTTCGCGGTACACGCGCAAATTCGTGTAGCCGAGCAGCTTCGCCTTCTTCAGCGAATTGGGGCTCAGCGTGCAGGTGACGCCGCCGCAGTAGAAGACGACGAGCTGGTTCTTGTCCTTCGGCAGCCGGTCGACGAACTTGTCGAAGCCGATGAAGGGCAGGTGGATCGCGGTCGGGATCGCACCCTCCTGGAAGCGGACCAGCGGCCGCGAGTCGATCAGCGTGTACGGGGTCTTGGCCGGGCCTTCGGCGACCAGCTTGGCAACGCCGGCGTAGTCGATCAGGTTGGCGGGGTCGATCTTCGCCGGACCCTTGAAGCGGACCTCGCTTGCCACCTTGATGCCGTCCTTCTCGACGAAGGTGACCTGCACCTCGTGGCGCTTCTTGACGTCACGCAGGTGCTCGGGCGTCTTGTCGACGCCGGCATCGATGACCTTCAGCGCCTTCGGATCGAAGCGCAGGATCTGCGGCGCCGCCGTACCGACGTCGATCTGCATCGACAGCGACTTGAACGCCGCCGACTCGAAGTAGCCGCCCATCTGGTTGGGTTCCAGCGTATGGCAGGCGGAGCACATCTGCGGTTGCGCAGGCTTGGCCTTGGGCGGCGCGGGCGCGGCCGGTGTTTGCGCCGAGGCGACGTGGGCGGCCATCAGCAGCGCGCCCAGCAGGTTGATGCGGAACATGAATCTTCCTTTCGATGACATCACGGGTCGGTGGTCATTGACCCAAACTCAAAAAGGGGGTGATCTCGCTGATCTGGCCGGCGTTGACCATGACCCAGCGCAGCGTGAAGCCGCCGGCGAGCACCAGGACGGCCGGCAGCACGGTGTGCGCCACCTTGTGCGACAGCTCCAGGCCTTGCCAAGCCAGCGGCAGCAGCACGCCCACACCCACCACGCCGAGCCAGAACGGCAGCGCATAGGGTCCGGTGGTGATAAGCGACGCGGCCACCGCGTGCGACGCCGAGCTCGTCTGCAGATTGATCAGCAGCAGGCCGATGAATACCAGTTCCGTGACCAGGAAGATCTGGTCGTAGCGCACGAGCGACTGCGCGGTGCTCTTCTCCGGATGCTGCGCACCCAGGGGCTGCAACAGGGCCGAGAAGGCGCCGCCGACCATGCCCTGCGGTGCGCTGCGCCCCTGCAGCAGCGTGGCAGCGATGTGCATCACCGCGGCGCCGGCCGAAAGGCCCGAGACCAGGAACAACGGACCCAGGATGGCGCTGTTCCACAGGGGGCGCGCCACCATGGTGTTGAGCAGGATGCCGGTGTAGATGCCCAGGCCGACGCCCAGCACGATGTTGGCCCAGCCCAGCGCAGCGATCCACGAAGGCTGCGCGATGAGGGTGTCGGACAGGCGCTTGATCAGCGGCACGGTGCGGCCCAGCCAAGGCCAGGCGTCGGGCAGCCGGATCAACGCAGAAAGCAACAACACGCCGTAGACGATGATCAGCACCCAGGAGCCCCAGGCCATCGGCGAGGTGACCTGGAAGGTGGTGAAGATGCGCCAGACATACAGCCGGTGCGTCAGGTCGAGCAGCAGCGCCAGCATGCCGATGTTCATCAGCACGAAGCCGAGCAGCGGCGTCTGCATGGAGAAGAAGCGGCGCGGGTCCTCGCCCTTGGCGATGCGCCGCATGGCCAGGCCCGCCAGCACCATCATGCCGGCGACGATGCCGCCGACGAACAGGTACAAGGGAATCTCCCAGCTCCAGACGCTCAGGTGCGGGTCGATCAGCGGGTTGTGTCGGGTGGAGGTGACTTCGAGCATGGCGGGCTGCTTCTCAGGTCAGGTAGAAGATGCGCGGGCGGGTGCCTGCCTCGGGCAGCAGCGAGTGGTGCTGGCGCGCGCGCAGCAGTGCGTTGACTGCGCTCTTGGGGTCGTCTAGGTCGCCGAAGTGCATGCAGTGCGTCGGGCACACCGAAACGCAGGCCGGGTCCAGCCCGTCCTTCACGCGGTGGATGCAGAAGCTGCACTTGTCGACATAGCCCTGCGGATGCACGAAGCGCGCGTCGTAGGGGCAGGCGGCGATGCAGGCCTTGCAACCGATGCACTTGTTGGCCGTGACCTGCACGGTCCGGCCAAAGTCCTCGACGTGGCTGGCGCCGGTGGGGCAGCAACTCACGCACGGCGGGTTGTCGCAGTGGTTGCAGCGTTCGGAGCGGATCTCCATCGTCAGGCTCGGGAAGGTGCCGCGCACCTCGGTCGTGATCCAGTCGCGGCAGAAGCCACTCGGTACGTCGTTCTCGGTCTGGCACGCGACCACGCAGTCCATGCAGCCCACGCACTTGCGCGTGTCGATGACCATTCCAAAGCGGGGCATCTCATGCCTCCTTCACGAAGGTGACGAAGTTGCTGTGGATGCTGGTGCTGCCCATCAGCGGGTCGGTGTCGTAACGCGTGTTCAGCCCGGCTGCGCTTGCGCCGTTCAGGTACGCCCCCTTGAGCATCTTGTTGGTGAGGCCGAAGCCGTACACCATGTAGACGCAGTCCTCGCGGATGCGCTGCGTCGCCTTGACGCGCACGCGGTTGCTGACCACGCCGTCCTGGTTCTTCAGCGTCACGTAGTCGCGGTTCCTCAGCCCGAGGCGCGTGGCCGTGGCGGTGTTCACCCAGACCTCGTTCTCGCGCATCAGGTCCTGCAACAGCGGGTTGCTCTGCGTGCGGCTGAAGGTGTGCACCGGCGCGCGCCCGGTGATGAGCCGGAACGACCCCTGCGGTGCCTGTGGATGCCGGGTGTATTTCGGCACCGGGTCGAAGCCGGCCTTGGCGAGCTGGTCGGACCAGAACTCGACCTTGCCCGAGGGGGTGTCGAACGCCAGTTTCAGCCCGGTCTCCACCGTGATCGGCTGGGTCGGACCGATGATCACGCCGTCCTTCTTCAGCGCCTGCCAGCTGTGGCCGGACTTCTCGACTCGGTACGACAGGTACTCGTCCATGTCCTTGAAAGGCATGCTCGCACCGATGCCGAGCTTCTCGGCCAGCTGCTTGGCGATCCACCAGGCCGGCTTCTGGTCGTGCGGCGCGGCCACCACCGGCTGGCGCAGCGACGTCCAGCCGGTGCGGCCATAGCCAACCAACAACTCGTCGTGGCGTTCCAGGAAAGTGGTGTCGGGCAGGATCACGTCGGCATAGCCCGCGATCTCGCTCGGGATCGTGTCGCAGACCACCAGCAGGTCCAGCTGGTCGATGGCCTTCAGCGTTTCCTGCGGGTTCGGCAGCGCCTGCATCAGGTTGGTCGAATAGACGAACCAGCTCTTGATCGGATAGGGCTTGGCGGACAGCGTCGCGGCACGGATGCTGGTGGTGATGCCCTCGTCGGCGAACGGGTACTGCACTGCATCGGCGCCATCGGCGCGCGGCCGGTCCGACTTCGGGTAGGCGGGCAGCGGGTAGGGGGCGATCTTCATGCCGGCGGCGACGAACAGACCGCCCTTGCGCCCCCAACTGCCGAGCAGCCCGGTCAGCAGCGCAATCGCACGGCTGCGCTGCGTATCGTCGCCATACCAGTTGACGCGGCGGCCCGGGTGGATGATCGTGGCCGGCCGGTGGCTGGCGAACTCGCGCGCTGCGGCGCGGATCAGCTCGGCCGACACGCCCGTCTCTTCGGCCGCCCACTCCACGGTGTAGCCCTTGATCTCGGCGGCAAACTGGTCAAAGCCGTGGCCGTGCGCCTCGACGAAGGCCTTGTCGTAGCGGCCTTCGCTGACGAGCAGGTTCATCCACGCCAGCAGCAGCGCCAGATCGGTGCCGGGCTTGACTGGCAGCCAGTACCTGGCCTTGCTCGCCGCGACCGAGTAGCGCGGGTCGACCACGATCACCGGCACGCGCCGCTCGATCGCCTGGGCGAACTCCTGCACCTGCGAGTTGTGCATGTTCTCGCCCAGGTGCGAGCCGATCAGCACCAGGCAGCCGGTGTCGCGGATATCGGTCGGCTCGGGCGAGCCGATGCCGCTGCCGAAGGTCAGCTGGAAACCGACGTCGCGCGCGCCGCGGCACTGCGCATACGACGGCCCGGCGTAGTTGATGACGCCGTAGCTCTTCAGCACGTGCTGGATGAAGCGCTGCCCGAAGCCATGATTGAACAGCGCGATCGATTCCGCACCGTGCTCGGCCTTGATCTTGGCCATGCGCTCGGCGATGTGGCCGAGGGCCACGTCCCAGCTGACCGCCTTCCACTGCTCCTTGCCGCGCTCGCCGACGCGCAACAGCGGCTGGCGGATGCGGTCCGGGTCGTAGTGCGCCCCGACCGCGCCGGTGCCGCGCGGGCACAGTCGACCCTGGCTTTGCGGGTCCTTCGGGTTGCCCTCGAACTTCCACAGCTTGCCGTCGCGCAGGTGGGCGATGCCACCGCAACGCCAGAAGCACATCTCGCAGAAGGTGGGGACCGTCGTCACCGTGCCGGCCGGCGCCTGCGCCGCCTGGGCCAGGCCGTGGATCGGCGACCACTGCGATGCCGCCGCAGTGGCGCCAAAGGTGGCCGCGGAAACCGTCAGGAAGCGGCGGCGGGAGAGGTGTGGCATGGCGTAACTTCCGCAGGACCGCCGCAACCCCGATCTACCTGCTGGGCGGGCCGCGCGGCCTTTTCGATTCGATGCCTGGAAGGCTAGCCAGCCGGCGCCGGTTGGGCCATGACGAAGATCAACCCAAAGATCAATTGGTGCACTAATTAAGCATTTAGTTGAATACGAAATTCAACCTGGCGACTTGGCGGCTTGCATCCGCCGACCTGCCGCGGCGCGCAACGCCCCGCTCGAAGCGTGTCAGAAGCGCGACGCTGCCGGCAGTTGCGCGCCCGGGCCGAAGGCCGCCCGGGCCTGCGCGGCAGCTTGCGCCGCCTGCGGCTTCTTGCCCTGGGCGGACAAGGCCTGGGCCAGACCGTTCAGCGACCAGCCATTGCCGGGGTAGTGGCGCAGATCCTGGCGAAAGACCTGTTCGGCCTGAGCAGCCTGCCCGGCGGCCAGCAGCGCCGCACCCAACGCCTGCCGCGTGGGGGCCAGCCACAGGTGGGGCTCGTCGTATTCGAAGGCATCCTCGATGCCGGTGGCCTCACGCAGCAGCGCCACCGCCTGCGCCGGCCGGCCGCCTGCCAGTGCCAGATCGGCTTGCAGCGTGAGCACGGCGATGCGCACCACTTGCGCCGCCGGGTTGAGGTTCTTCAGCCGCGCCGTGGCCAGCGCCGGATCGGCGCCGATGCGTTGCAGTTGCGCCAGCTCCTGCTGGGCCAGCTCGATCTGGCCGCTTCGTGAGCGCGCCGTGCCGCGGGCGTAGTGCCACATGGCCAACGGGTAAGGCTGGGCCGAATCCGGCGGCGGCGTGCCGTGCAGCAGGGCCGCCCAGCGGCCGAAGCGCACCTGCGTGAAATAGGGCAGCACGGCGTACTGCTGCACGATGGCGCTGCCCGGGTCGCGGCCGGCGGGCCCGCAGGCCGCCGGCCAGGCGGCCATGGCGGCCTGCAGTGCCAGGTCCTCGCGGCCGGCCATCGACGCGGCGGCCCAAAGGAAGTGGTGGTTGTGCGCCACGTAGCCCACGCGGTAGGCGCCCTGCGCGTCGACCTGCGCCAGATAGCGCCGGTCGGCCTCGATCGAGCGCAGGTTGGCCTGGATGGCCGCCTCGTAGCGCCCGACCCGCATGTCGATGTGCGCGGGCATGTGCAGCAGGTGGCCAGAGCCGGGCACCGCGCTGCGCAGGAAATCGGCGCTGGGCTGGGCGCGCTGCGGGTGGGGCGAGGATTCCTGCAGGTGGATCCAGTAGTGGTGCGCCCCTGCAAGGCGCGGATCCAGCGCCATCGAACGCTCGAGCAAGGCGGCGATCTCGGGGGTCCACGGCCGGGGCGTGCCGTCCGCCGACCACCAGTCGTAGGGGTGCAGGTTGAGCAGCGCTTCGGCCGCCAGCAGCGCCACCAGCGCATCGTCGGGGTGGCGTTGCGCCAGCGTGCGCAGGCGTTGCGCGTAGGCAGCCTCGTCGACGGTGCCCGCTTGCGGGTGGCGCTGGGCCAGTGCCTCTATCAGCGCACGCCGTGTCGGCGCGGCGCGGTGCGCATGGCGGCGGGCCTGCGCCACCGCGTGGTCGACGCGTGCCGCCGCTTGGGCCGCCATGTCGGCATTGATCGTCGGGCCGAGCGCCCAGGCCAGCGCCCACCAGCAGCTGGCACAGGCCGGGTCGATGGCCAGCGCCGCATCGAAGGAGCGCGCGGCTTCTTCGGGATTGAAGCCGAAGGCGAGCAGCATGCCCTGGTCGAAGTAGCGCCGCACCCTCGGGTCGCGCGATTCGAGCGCAAACCGGTAGCTGTCGAGTCCGGCCAGCAGCGGCGCCACGGCGGGCGCAGTGGGCAAGGACCTGAGCGACGAGGACGCAGGCCCGGCAGCGGCCGCTGGCGCGCCTTGGCCCGCGGCGCCGGCGTGCTGAGCCGCGCCGAGGGCCAGCGCCGCGGCGCCGAGCACGGGCCCCAGCCAGCGCAGGGTGGCGCGATCGACGCTGAAGGGGGGGATGCCGGAACGCAGCAAGCGATGTACCCGCGGAAGGTGCCCGGCGGCATTGTCTCCCGGCCCTGCAGCCCGCACCGGCACCGCTATCCTGCGGGGCAGGAGGCCCAACGACATGTCCGATCCACCGACCCCACAGCCGAACACTGCGCCGCCGCGGTTCGACGCGGTGGTCGTCGGCGCAGGCATCAGCGGGCTGACCGCGGCCTACCGGCTGCAGCGCGCCGGCCGGTCCGTGCAACTGCTCGATGCGGCCGCACGGCCGGGCGGCGTCATCGGCAGCGTGCCGCGCGATGGCTGCCTGTTCGAGCGCGGGCCGAACAGCGCACTCGACACCACGCCGCTGATCGGCGAGCTGGTCGCCGACCTGGGGCTGGGTTCCCAGATGCGCATGGCCTCGAAGACCGCCGACACGCGCTACGTCGTGCGCAATGGCCGGCTCACGGCGCTGCCGACCTCGCCGGGCGCGTTCTTCTCGACGCCGCTGTTCTCGGCCTCGGCCAAGCTGGCGCTGCTGCGCGAGGTCTTCATCGCGGCGGCTCCGGCCCAGGCCGAGGAGTCGATCGCCGAGTTCGTGCGCCGGCGACTGGGCAGCGAGTTCCTGGACTACGCCATCGATCCCTTCGTGGCCGGCATCTATGCCGGCGACCCCGAGGCGATCTCGGTGCGCGCGGCTTTCCCGAAGCTGCATGCGCTGGAGCAACGCTACGGCAGCCTGATCCGCGGCCAGATCCTCGGCGCCCGCGAGCGGCGGCGGCAGCGTAGCGTGGCCAAGAACACGGCAAAGAGCTTTTCCTTCGCGCTGGGCATGCAGCAGCTCACCGACGCACTGGCCGCGGCGCTGGGCGGCCTGCAACTGCAGGCCCGCGCCTTGCGCATCGAGCGCGACGCGGCCGGTCTGTTCACGCTGCACGCCGAGCAAGCCGGTGCGCCGCGGCAGTGGCGCGCACGCACGCTGGTGCTGGCCGTGCCTGCCGATGAAGCGGCGGCGCTGCTTCAGGCGCATTGTGCCGATGCGGCCGCGGCGCTGTGCTCGATAGCCTATGCGCCGGTGGCCACCGTGGCCTCGGCCTATGCGGCCCGCGATGTCGGGCATGCACTCGACGGCTTCGGCTGCCTGGTGCCGCGCAAGGAAGGGCGCCGCGTGCTCGGCGTGCTGTTCTCCAGCAGCATGTTCGAAGGCCGTGCGCCGGCAGGCACGGCACTGCTGACCACCTTTGTCGGTGGACAACGCCATCCGCAGCTGGCGCAGCT
>Ga0105090_10002304_pt1 | contig 10622 bp, 9 predicted proteins | sample PPLLak3March2015_FD_79110 | JGI IMG/M metagenome (GOLD analysis project Ga0105090, IMG submission 79110) | Freshwater sediment microbial communities from Prairie Pothole Lake near Jamestown, North Dakota, USA - PPLs Lake P7 Core (1) Depth... | ecosystem: Environmental > Aquatic > Freshwater >... | reverse complement strand
GTCGCCGCTGCCGCCCCCGCCGCCGAAGAGGCCACCGAGCTTGCGCTGCAGGTTACGGAGTGCCTCGTCGAGGTCCGCGCCACCCCGGTCGGGGCGGTTGCCCCAGGGATTGCGGCTCCTACCCGGGTCGTTCCAGGCCATGGGTTCGTTTGCTCCGGCGAATTTTCGTTGGTTGCGAGTGGGGGAATCCGCTGCTCGATACACGGTTGCGCTCAGGTAGAGGCGCCCGCGGCCGCCCAGCCTTGGGATTGTAGGAACGCGCCCGAGTCGGCACAAGGCGCGATTGCCTCCGGCAGTTCGAGACCCGCCTCGCGGCAGATTCGCTCGAGGTCGTGGCGGCGCAGGCTCACCTCGAGTTCGATGCCGCCGTCCTCGAGCAGCCGCTGGCGCAGCACCGCGCCGGCGGCGAACAGCCGGGCGCGCGCGCGGCCCGCCGCGGGCGGCAGTTGGAGCACGCAATGATGCAGGTCCGACCCGAGCTGCGCATGCAGCGCGCCGAGCAACAGGTCGATTCCCTGCCCCCCATGCGCCGAGAGCCAGACGCGGTCGATGCGGCCGTGGGCGTCCGTTTCGGCGCGCGGCGCCTCGCCCGTGCGGTCGATCTTGTTGTACACGGCGACCTGCGGCAGTCCCTGTGCACCGACGGACTCGAGGACCTCGTTGACCTGGCGGATTCGCTCGGTGCGCTCCGGATCCGCCGCGTCGATCACGTGCAGCAGCAGGTCGGCCTCGCGGGCCTCCTGCAGCGTCGAGCGGAAAGCCGCCACCAGCTCGTGCGGCAGATCGCGCACGAAGCCGACCGTGTCCGCCAGTGCGACCTCGAGGCCCGGCGCTAGGTGCAACCGGCGCACGGTCGGGTCCAGGGTCGCGAACAGCTGGTCGGCCGCGTAGGCATCGGCGCGCGTGAGGCGGTTGAAGAGCGTGGACTTGCCTGCGTTCGTGTAGCCGACCAGCGCCACCGTCGGCACGGCACCACGCTTTCGCTCCTGCCGCGTGGTCTCCCGCTGCACCAGCACCTTGTCGAGCCGGTCGTTGAGAGTCTTGATGCGGCGCGCGAGCAGGCGGCGATCCGTCTCGAGCTGGGTCTCGCCGGGCCCGCGCAGGCCTATGCCGCCCTTCTGCCGCTCGAGGTGCGTCCAGCCGCGCACCAGGCGCGTGGACATGTGCTCGAGCTGGGCGAGCTCAACCTGCAGCTTGCCTTCGAAGCTGCGCGCGCGCTGGGCGAAGATGTCGAGGATCAGGCCGCTGCGGTCGAGGACGCGGCACTCGAATGCCTTCTCGAGGTTGCGCTCCTGGCCGGGCGACAGGGCTGCGTCCACCACCACGAGGTCGGCGCGCAGCTCGGTGATGCGTGCCTTGATCTCGTCGACCTTGCCGGTTCCGATGAAAAAGCGCGGCTCGGCCACCTTGCGGGTGACCGGCAGCACTTCGAGCACGGTGGCACCCGCTGAACGGGCGAGCGCGCCGAACTCCTCGATGCGGTCAGGCTCCGGAGCGTGGCCGAGGCCCACGCAGACGAGGATGGCCCGTTCGCCGCTACCCGGCCGGTCGAACAACTGGAGCTGACTCTGCCCGTGGAGCGTCCGGCTCAAGTGGCCGGCACGTCCTCGGCCGGCAGCTCCTCGTCGCCCATCGGCAGGCGCACGTTGCGCGCCGGCACGATCGTCGAGATGGCGTGCTTGTACACCATCTGGCTCACGCTGTTGCGCAGCAGGACGACGAACTGGTCGAACGAATCGATCTGGCCCTGCAGCTTGATGCCGTTGACCAGATAGATGGATACCGGAATCCGCTCCTTGCGCAGCGCGTTCAGGAAGGGGTCTTGCAGGGACTGGCCTTTGGCCATGTTCTGTTCTCCATGTTCTTCGCTTTTACCGTTCCTGCCGTGGACTCTTCCATGACACGGCCGTGACGCCCGTCGCCTCGACGAACAAGAACGGCTCCAATCCTACCACAGGCCGGGCGGCCCTCAGCGGCCGGCAGCCCTGCCCACGACCCGCAAGATGGGCACAAGTTCCTGATCTTCAAGGCCCGAAATCGTGGTCCAGGACGGATCGGACCGCAGCCACGTGAGCTGCCGCTTGGCGAGATTGCGGGTCGCGCGCTGCCCGTCGGCAATGGCCCGGTCGAGCCCGCAGGCGCCGTCGAGGTGGGACCACAGCTGCCGGTAGCCGACCGAACGCAGGCTCGGCAGGTCCGGGTGCAGGTCCGCGCGGGCCCGCAGCGCCCGCACTTCCTCGAGGAAGCCCTGGTCCATCATGGCCATGAACCGTGCATCAATTCCTGCGTACAGGCCAGCACGGTCCGCCGGAACGATGGCAAACGCTGCCAGCACGAACGGGGCGGGCTGTGCCAGCCGCTGCAGGTCGGACAACCGTTCACCCGTGAGTTCGATCACCTCCAGCGCCCGCTGGATGCGTTGGCCATCCGCGGGACGGATGCGTGCGGCCGCGTCCGGGTCGCACGCTGCAAGCTCGGTGTGCAGCACGGGCCAGCCGACGCGTCGCGCGCGATCGTCGATGCGCGCCCGCAGCCCGGCGTCCGCTTCTGGCAGCGGCGCGATGCCGTGCAGCAGCGCGCGGAAGTACAGCATGGTGCCACCCACCAGCAGGGGCAGTCGCCCACGCGCGCGGATGTCGCCGATGAGCTGCATCGCGTCGCGGCGGAAGCGGCCCGCGGAGTACCGATCGGCCGGATCGCAGATGTCGATCAGGTGATGCGGCACCCGGGCGCGGATCGCCGGCGACGGCTTGGAGGTGCCGACATCCATGCCGCGGTACACCTGCGCCGAGTCCACGCTCACGATCTCGACCGGGAACCGTTCGGCAAGCTCGAGCGCCAGCGCCGTCTTGCCGGCGCAGGTCGGCCCCGCGAGCAGCACCGCCTCGGGCAGCGCGGCGGACGGCATGCTCATCGGCCGCGAAGGAACAACCGGTCGAGGTCCTCGAGACTCACGAAGGACCAGGTCGGCCGACCGTGCACGCACTGGTCCGCGCGGAGCGTCGTCTCCATCTCGCGCAGCAGTGCATTCATTTCCGGAACCGTGAGGCGACGGTTGGCTCGCACCGCCTGGTGACAGGCCATGGTGCCGAGTGCCCGGTCCAGTGCCTGGCGCGCGCCGCCGCTGCCCTGCTCGCGCAGGTCGGCCAGCATGTCACGCACGAGGGCCGCTGGATCGGCGGACGGGAGTAGCGCGGGCATGGCTCGCACCAGCAGCTGCGTCGGTCCGCTGCGCGAGAGTTCGATGCCCAGCTCGTCGAACAGCCGCCCATGCGCCTCCGCCTCGTCCGCCTCCGCCGCGGACACCGCCAGCGGCACCGGTACCAGCAGCGGCTGGCTCGCAACACGCTGCGCGCCGAGCGCCGACTTCAGGCGCTCGTACGTGGTGCGCTCGTGGGCCGCGTGCATGTCCACGAGCACGAGCCCGCCCTGTGCCTGCGCGAGGATGTAGATGCCGTGCAGCTGTGCGATCGCGTAGCCGAGCGGATGCTCCGTGCCGGCGGTGCCGGACTCCTGCTCCGCGACCGCCACGGACGCGCCCGGCAACGCGGGCGCGACTTCGCGCACGCCGCCGGCCAGCGTCCCGTACAGGTCGAGCGCCGAGGTGTGGCGCTCGGTGGACGGCAGGCCCATGCGCTGGTCGAAGCGAGCGGCCGGGATGTCGACAGCTGCGGCCTGCGCGGGCCGCGTCTCGGCGAGCGCCCGTTCCAGCGTGCGGAAGATGAAGTCGTGGACCAGGCCCGGGTCGCGGAACCGGACCTCGAGTTTCTGCGGGTGAGCGTTGACGTCCACCCGTGCCGGATCCATGTCGAGGTACAGCACGTAGGCCGGATGCCGCCCGTGATAGAGCACGTCCCGGTAGGCCAGGCGCACCGCGCTGGCCACGAGCTTGTCGCGCAATGGCCGGCCGTTGAGGAAGAAGTGCTGCTGGTCGGCCTGGCTGCGCGCGTACGTGGGCAGGCAGAACCAGCCGCGCAGGCGCATTCCCGCGCCTTCGTGGTCGAGCTTGAGCGCGTGACGGATGAACTCGTCGCCGAGCACCGCGGCCACCCGCACATCGCGCCCGCGCTCGTCACGGGCCGGCGGGTAATCGGCGAGCACGCGCCGCGCCGACATCAGCCGGAAGCCGACGTCGAAGCGGCTCAGCGCCAGCCGCTCGACGAGGCGCTCGACCTGCCCGAGCTCGGTGCGCTCGGCACGCAGGAACTTGCGCCGCGCCGGAACGTTGAAGAACAGGTCCCGGACCTCCACGGTCGTGCCGGGCGGGTGTGCCTGCGGCGCCGGGCCACTCACCGCGCCGTCGACCGCCGTCACGGCCTGCGCGACGGGCGCATCCTGCGGCCGCGAGACCATCTTCACGCGCGATACCGAGGCGATGCTCGGCAGGGCCTCTCCGCGGAACCCCAGCGTGCGGACCGCCTCGAGGTCGTCGATGCTGCCGATCTTGCTGGTGGCATGGCGTGCCAGCGCGAGCGCCAGTTCGTCGGCCGCGATCCCGACACCGTCGTCGCGCACGCGCACCAGGGTGGCACCGCCGCCCTCGACCTCGATCTCGATCGATGCGGCGCCCGCGTCGAGGCTGTTCTCGACGAGCTCCTTGACCACGGAGGACGGGCGCTCGACCACCTCGCCGGCAGCGATCTGGTGGACAAGTTGCTCGGGAAGCACCCGGATGGACATGGACGGCCGGCCTCGCGCTCGGGGTGCGCGAGGATAACAAAGCCCGGCGCGTGTCAGCGCTCGGCGAGCGTCTGGTTCGGGATCGAACCGCCGCGGCGGGCGGCGACGATCGCAGCGAGCTTGGTGCCGGGCGGCGGCTTGTCGTAGAAGAAGTCCCGTACGCCGGCGTGCACCGCCTCCGCAACGCGCTGCTGGTAGTCGGCGTCCCGCAGCCTGCGCTCGTCGGCAACATTCGAGATGAAGGCCGTCTCGACCAGCATCGAGGGGATGTCGGGCGACTTGAGCACGACGAAGCCAGCGTGCCGCACACGGTTGCCGTGCACCTTGCCCACGCGCCGCAGCGAAGCGAGCACCGCGTCCGCCGCCTCGACGCTGTTGCTGACCGCCTCCTTCTGCGTCACGTCGAGCAGCACCGAGGCGAGCACGTCGTTCTTGTCGTCGAGCGACACGCCGCCCATCAGGTCGGCGGCATTTTCGCGCTCGGCCAGCCAGCGCGAGGCCTCGTCCGACGCGCCGCGCAGCGACAGCACGTACACCGATGCTCCGCTCACCTCGCGGTTCAGCACCGAATCGGCGTGGATGGACACGAACATGTCGGCGCCGAGTTGCCGCGCCTTGCGGGTGCGGCCCGCGAGCGTGATGAAGTAGTCGCCGTCGCGGATCAGCACCGCGCGCATGCCGTCCTCGGCGTCGATGGCCTTTGCCAGGCGCCTGGCGATGGCGAGGGTGACGTCCTTTTCACGCGTGCCACCGCGGCCGATCGCACCCGGGTCCTGGCCGCCGTGGCCGGCATCCACCGCGATCACGAGGTCGCGCCCCTTCGCCACGGCCAGCGTCTTCACCGGGCCGGTAACCGCGGCCGCTTCGCGCGACAGAGCGGCCGACGACGACGACAGGACCTGCGTTGCGGTCGGAGCGGCAGCGGGCGCCGGTTGCTGGGTCGGCGACGGCTGGGCGACTCCGCCCGGCGCCGGTGGCGGAATTTCGACCACGAGCCGGTGCCCGGCCTCGCCTTCGGGGCCGACCATGAAACTCTTCACGGGCTGCGGGGACACGAGGTCGAGCACGATGCGCAGGCCACCGCCACCCTGCGGACCGGAGCGAACGCTTTTCACCGGGCCCTGGCCCGTCGGCAAAGCCTTGCTCATCGCGAGCCGCGCATTCTCGAGGTCGATGACGACGCGATCAGGGTTGTCGAGCGAGAAGACCGCGTGGCGCACCGGGGCGCTCAAGTCGAGCACCAGGCGAGTGCCCTCCGGGCCGGACCACAGTCGCACGTCCGACACCTGGGCAGCCACGGCAGCACGCGCGCCGCCCATGGCACAGAGCGCCGCGAGCACGCACAGCACGATCCATCGCAGGGGCAGCCGAGCCGACATGCGGCGTAATCTACCTGCGCGCGAATCAATAATCCAATGAAATTATAAGGATACGAGCGATTCGTCACGCCGGGTCTAGGCTAAGCCGCGCGAGCAGGCTGCGGCCGGCTTCGCTGCCCGCCGTCAGCGTCAGCGACCGCCCCTCAGCCGCGTACTCGATGTGGACCGCGAGGTCGGGTTCACGCATGCGCCCGCCGGCTCGCTCCGGCCACTCGACCAGCAGCACGCACGGCCCGACCAGCAGGTCGCGCAGTCCGAGGTCGTCGAGCTCCGACGGGTCGCGCAGCCGGTACAGGTCGCAGTGATACAGGTCGCGGCCGGCAAGGTGGTAAGGCTCGAGCAGGGAATAGGTCGGGCTGCGCGCTGGCCCTGCGTGGCCCAGCGCCGCGAGCAGGCCCCCGACCAGCGTCGTCTTGCCGGCCCCCAGTTCACCCGACAGGCCGAGCAGCAGTGGTTCGGCCAGGTCGGCATCGCACAGCGCCCCGGCCAGCCGCGCACCCACGGCTCGCATCGCCTCCGCCGAAGCGGCGTTCAGGCGCAGGCCGGATTCACGCACGGCCGCACCTGCTCTAGTACGTCGGAGGCCGTCATCCCGCGCTCACCGCGTCGTGCCGCGAGATCGCCGGCCTGGGCGTGCACGAGCACACCGGCGCGCGCCGCACGCCCGAGATCTGCGCACTGGGCAGCGACGCCTGCAATCACGCCGGTGAGTACGTCACCCATTCCACCGGCAGCCATGCCCGGGTTGCCACGGTCGCAGATCGCCGGCACGTCGGTCGCGTCCCGCACGATCGAGCCTGCACCCTTGAGAACGACCACACCGCCGTAGCGCGACTGGAGCGCACGTGCGGCCTGGAGCCGGTCGGCCTGCACGTCCGCGCTGCCCGTCCCCAGCAGCCGCCCGGCCTCACCGGGGTGTGGCGTCAACACCCATCGCTCCAGTGACCGTGGCGCGGCAGCCAGCAGGTTCAGCGCATCGGCATCGACGACGAGCGGGCGGCCGCTGGCGATCGCGGCATCGAACAGGGCCAGCGCCCAGTCGTCCTGGCCGAGCCCCGGCCCGACCGCCACGACCGTCGCGCGGGCGAACGTTGCGGCGAGATCCGCCGCCGAGCGGGTCGCCACGCACATCAGCTCCGGACGGGTGGCGACGATGCCGGCGTTGTCCGGGTGCACCGCAAGCGTCACGAGCCCGGCGCCGGCCCGCAGGGCAGCCTCACCGGCCAGCCGCGCGGCGCCCGGCATGCCGCGGCCGCCACCGATGACGAGCACGTGGCCGAAATTGCCCTTGTGCGCGGTGCGATGGCGACGCGGCAAGGCGTCCAGCACGTCCTGCTCGCCGAGCAGCCGCGCCACCGGCGTCGCGCCTGCGTAGGTCGCGGCAGGCACGCCCAGCGAATCGAAGACGACGCGGCCCGCGTGCTCCGCGCCTTCGCCCTGGTAGAGGCCCGCTTTGCGACCGATGAACGTGACGGTGCACGACGCGCGAGCCGCCACGCCGAGCACGGCACCGGTGTCGGCGTCCAGGCCGGACGGGACGTCCACGGCGACGATCGGACGTCCCGTCGCGTTGACAGCCTCGAGCCTCGCCGCGGCCTCGCCCGTCACCGGACGCACAAGTCCGGTGCCGTACAGGGCGTCGACGATGACGTCCGACGCGAGCACCGCGGCGGACCAGGGCTCACAGCGGCCGCCGGCCGCGACGAAATCATCAAACGCACGGCGGGCATCGCCGGCCAGCGCGGCCGGATCGCCGAGCGCGACCACGCGCACGACGAGCTGCTGCGCGCGCGCCTCGCGCGCGAGCACGTAGCCATCGCCGCCGTTGTTGCCGGGCCCGCAGAGCACGGTGACCGACCGGGCCGCCGGCCACAGCGAACGCAGCGTGCGCAGCGTGGCGCGACCAGCGCGCGTCATGAGCTCGTAACCCGGGATGCCGAGCTCCTGGATGGCGACTCGGTCGAATTCGCGCACCTGCGCGGCCGTGTACAGGGCGCTGCCCGATGGTTCCATGGCGGCCATTATACTGGCCGCGACCAGTCACCCCCCGCCCGGCACGGCACAGACGCATGGATCCGGCAGCACTTGCAGTGCAGATCAAGGCCTGGGGCCGCGAACTCGGCTTCAGCAAGGTCGGCGTGGCCGCGATCGAGTTGCCGGACGACGAGCGGCACCTGCTCGACTGGCTTGCCGAGGGCCGGCACGGGACCATGGCCTACATGCAGCGACACGGCACCCGGCGCGCGCGCCCGGCCGAGCTGCTGCCGGGCACGGTGCGCGTCATTGCGGCCCGCATGGACTACTGGCCGCCCGGCAGCGAGCCGGGTGCGGTGCTGGCCGACCCGCAGCTCGGCTACGTGTCGCGGTATGCGCTGGGCCGCGACTATCACAAGGTCGTGCGCACACGGCTCGCGCAGCTGGCGGACCGCGTCGCTGCTGCCGCCGGCGCCTCGGGTTATCGGGCGTTCACCGACAGTGCGCCGATCCTCGAGAAGGCGCTGGCCCGCAACGCCGGTCTCGGCTGGATCGGCAAGCACACCAACCTGCTCGACCGCCACGACGGCTCGTGGTTCTTCCTCGGCGAGATCTTCACCGACCTGCCGTTGCCGGTGGATGAACCGGTGAGCGCTCACTGCGGCACCTGCACCGCCTGCATCGACGTCTGCCCGACCCGGGCGATCGTCGCGCCCTACCAACTCGATGCACGGCGCTGCATCTCGTACCTCACGATCGAGCTCGACGGACCGATTCCGCAGGAGTTCCGCGCCGCCATGGGCAACCGCATCTATGGCTGCGACGACTGCCAGCTGGTGTGCCCGTGGAACCGCTACGCCCGGCTCACGAACGAGCCTGGGTTCCATCCTCGGCACGGTCTCGACGCGGCGAAGCTCGTGGGGCTGTTCGCGTGGACCGACCGGGAATTCCTCGAACGTACCGCCGGCAGCGCGATCCGTCGCATCGGCCACGTGCGGTGGCTGCGCAACATCGCGATCGCGCTGGGCAACGCGCCCCGCAGCGAGGAGCGGGATGCCGTGCTCGGGTCACGGCTGGAACATGCGAGCGCGGTCGTCCGGGAAGCGGTGCGGTGGGCGCTGGCTAGGCCCTGATCTCACCCGTAGCGCGGCACTGCACGTTGTCGATCAGGCGCGCGCGACCGAGGCGCGCCGCGGTCAGCACCACGACGTCGATGTCCTGGCCTTGCGCCCGCATGAGCGTGCCCGCCATGCGCACTTCGAAATAGTCCGGACGGAACCCGGCGGCGCGCAAGGCCTCGATGCCTTCCTGCTCGATCGCGGCGATGTCGGCGTCGCCGCCTTCGAGCCGGCGGCGGGCGCGATCGAGGGCGCGGTACACGGTCGGCGCGACGGCGCGCTCGGCGGCACTCAGGTAGCGGTTGCGCGAACTGAGCGCGAGGCCGTCATCGGCACGTACGGTCGGCGCGCCGACGATGTCCACGGGCAGGCACAGGTCCTCGACCGAGCGGCGGATGATCGTGAGCTGCTGGTAGTCTTTTTCCCCGAAGATGCCGACGTCGGGCTGCACCAGGTTCAGCAGCTTGACGACCACGGTCGCCACGCCCTGGAAGTGCCCCGGCCGGAACGCACCGCAGAGGATGCCCGACAGCTCCGGCACGTCCACGATCGTGCTGCCGGCCGAGCCGAGCGGGTACATCTCCTCGACCGTCGGCAGCAGCAGGACGTCCACGCCCTGGCCCTCGAGCAGCGCCACGTCCTCGTCGGGCGTGCGCGGATACGCGAGGTAGTCCTCGTTCGGGCCGAACTGCAGCGGGTTCACGAACACGCTCGCCACGACGCGGCGGCCGTGCAGGTGCGCGGCGCCGATCAGGCTCGCGTGCCCGGCGTGCAGGTTACCCATGGTCGGCACGAAGGCGATGCTCTCGCCGGCCATGCGCCATTCCCGCACGATGGCGCGCATCTCGGCGATCCGCGTGACGATCTTCATCTTCACGGCGGCTGCTAGAAGCAGTGCTCCGGCGCCGGGTAGTCGCGCGACTTGACGGCGGCGACGTAGCTGGCGAGCGCCGCGAGCGGGCTGTCGTGTCCCGCCATGTAGTTCTTGACGAAGCGCGGCTTGCGCCCCGGCGTGATGTCGAGCACGTCGTACAGCACCAGGATCTGGCCGTCGGTATCGGGACCCGCGCCGATGCCGATCACCGGCACGTGCAGTTCCTTCGTGATCTCGGCGCCCAGGTGCGAGGGGATGCACTCGAGCAGCACGACGTCGGCGCCGGCATCCTGCAGGGCCTTCGCGTCGCGCTTCATCTGCTCCGCGGCAGCCTCTTCGCGGCCCTGCACGCGAAAGCCGCCGGTCTTGTGCACCGACTGCGGCTTGAGCCCGAGGTGGGCGCACAGCGGGATGTCGTGCCGGGCGAGGAATTCGACGATCTCGACCTGGCCGGCGCCGCCCTCGAGCTTGACCATCTTGGCCCCGCCCTCCTGCATCAGGCGCACCGCGTTCTGCAGCGCCTCGTTCGGCGTGGTGTAGGTCATGAACGGCATGTCGGCCATCAGGAACGGCCGGAACAGGCCCTTCGCCACCGCC
>Ga0105090_10002303_pt1 | contig 10623 bp, 8 predicted proteins | sample PPLLak3March2015_FD_79110 | JGI IMG/M metagenome (GOLD analysis project Ga0105090, IMG submission 79110) | Freshwater sediment microbial communities from Prairie Pothole Lake near Jamestown, North Dakota, USA - PPLs Lake P7 Core (1) Depth... | ecosystem: Environmental > Aquatic > Freshwater >... | reverse complement strand
GCGGCGGCTGTGCTGGGCGAGCATGCCGAGCAGCACGGTATTGTCGGTTTTACGGAAACCTTCGGCGAGGAGTTCGATGGCGGCGGCGAGTTCGCCGCGTAACACGCGGAGCTGGGCGCGCAAACTCCAGGCCCAAACCAGAGCAGGATCGAGCGCGCCTGCCCGGTCTGCTGCGTTATCGGCGGCATCGAGATCGCCGGTTTGCAACAGGCTGTCAGCCAGCGCGGCCCAGGCCGTGGGTGATGCCGGATCCACGCGGGTCAGTTCCCGCAGCCAGTGCACGGCCTCACCATGGCGGCCCTGCGCCCGGGCCACCGCGCTGAGACCTTCCATGGCAGTGGGCAATCCCGGGGCTGCCGCCAGCGCCGCTTCAAAATGCAGGCGCGCCTCGGCGTGGCGTGCGGCGTGCATCCGCAGATTGCCCAGATTGGCATGGGCATGCGGATGGCCCGGTGCGATGGCCAGCGCCCGCTGCAGCAGTAGCGCGGCCTCGTCGGGTTGTTGCAACTGTTCGTATGCGATGGCGAGATTGACCATGGCATCGGTATGCGCAGGATGGCTGGCGAGTGCCGCTGCGAAGTGTTTGCTTGCGTCGGGCCAATCGTTGGCGGCGAGTGACATCACACCCAGGTTGTACAGCGCATCCGGATGCTCGGGGACTGCGCGCAATACCGCGGTGAATTGTGCGGTTGCGCCGGCGGTGTCGTTGACGGCGGCCAGTGCCTGCCCCAGCGCCAGCAGACAGTCAGGCTGGTCTGGAGCCTGTAGCAGCGCCTGTCGCAGGGGTGCCAGTGCTTCTTCGGGCCGGCCCTGGTGCAGCAGAGCGAGACCCAGCCGCAGCGCCACGGAAGCCGGCGCGCCGGGCAAGGCTGCGGCACGCCGCAGGATTTGTTCTGCTTCCGCGAACTGGCCGAGGTTGAGCAGGGCCAGTCCGAGGTACTCGAGTGCCATGCCGTCGTGCGGCGCTGCTGCCAGCGCCAGCCGGAGGTCGTGTATGGCATCGACGGGGGCGCCGCCCATCAGTTTGACGATGCCGCGCAGGGCCAGTGCTTCTGGATTGCGCGGCGCCTTGCCGAGGATTTCGCTGCACAGGGCCTGTGCTCCGGCGGTGTCGCCGTTCTGCAGCAGCTTGCGGGCGTTGCGCAGCTTGTTGTTCAGTGATGCGGACATGGTGTGGGATCAGGCATTTGCAGCGGCCAAAGATACCTTTTTCTCCGTGCCCTGTCTGCGCCGCAATTTCAGCCAACGAATGCTTGGACACTGCCGCATGTACTACCTAGAATGTTGCCGCAGATTCGACCCTCTAATCCAACGCTGGAATCATTCGTGGCCGACCGTCAGGAAATCCGTCCCGGAGTAGAAACGCAGCTCGAACAGGTCGTCGAACTGCTGCACCGGCACGAGCTGGTGGAGAATCTGGTCCATCGTCAGGATAGTCCGCGCCAGGAACTGGTCGAGACGCTGGTGCATCGCCAGCATCTGGGCGCGCTGCAGCAGTTGCTCGACCGTCTGCATTCGGCCGACATTGCCTATGTGCTGGAAGCGCTGCCGCTCGACCAGCGGCTGGTGGTATGGGACCTGGTCAAGGCCGAGCGCGACGGCGAAATCCTGCTCGAGGTCTCGGATGCGGTGCGCGAGACGCTGATTGCGCACATGGACGAGGGTGAGCTGGTTGCCGCCACCGGCCAGCTCGATACCGATGAAATCGCCGACCTTGCGCCTGATCTGCCGCGCGAGGTCATTCTTGATGTCTTCAAGGCGCTGTCGACCGAGGAGCGCGAGCAGTTGCGCGCCGCGATGTCGTACCCGGAGGAAGCGGTCGGCGCGCTGATGGATTTCGAGATGATCGAGGTGCGCGAGGACGTCACGCTGGAAGTGGTGCTGCGTTACCTGCGCCGCCTTGACCAGTTGCCGGACCATACCGACCAGTTGTTTGTGGTTGATCGGGATGAACATCTGCGTGGACTGTTGCCGGTGAACCGGCTGCTGGTCAGCGATCCCGACATGCTGGTCGGCGAGGTGATGACCCGGGATTACACCAGCTTCCAGCCCGAACAGGATGCACATGACGCCGCCAGTGCGTTCGAGCGTTATGACCTGGTGTCGGCGCCGGTGATCGACGGTGAAGGCTGCCTGGTCGGCCGCATGACCGTCGATGCCGTGGTGGATTACATCCGTGAGGCAAAGGACACCGAGACTCTGGCCGCCGGCGGCCTGGCCGAGGACGAAGACCTGTTTGCTCCCGTGTGGAGAAGTGTGCGCAATCGCTGGGCATGGCTGGCAGTCAACCTGGTTACGGCATTCATTGCCTCGCGCGTGATCGGCGTGTTCGAAGATTCGATTGCTCAACTGGTGGCGCTGGCAGCACTGATGCCCATCATCGCCGGCATAGGCGGCAATTCCGGTAACCAGACCACGACCATGATCGTGCGTGCGCTGGCGCTGGGCCAGATTACCCGCGACAGTGCCCGCAAGCTGTTTTTGAAGGAAATCAGCGTATCGGCGCTGAACGGATTGATCTGGGGCAGTGTGGTCGGCCTGTTTGCATTCCTGATTTATCACAGCTGGCAGCTGGGTCTGGTGATGACCGGCGCGATGGCGCTGAACCTGCTGCTGGCAGCGGTGATGGGGGTGGCGATTCCGCTGTTGATGGAGAAATTCGGCCGTGATCCGGCCATTGGCTCCAGCGTAATGATCACCGCCATCACCGACAGCGGCGGATTTTTCATATTTCTCGGCCTTGCCACGCTGTTTTTGGTCTGAGCAGCGCGGTTGCGGCCGCCGCCGCGTAAAATTGTCCTGTGCTTACCGGCGGGAACGACCCGCCGGGAATAACCCCGGGCAGCCCGGTGTTCAGGAGGTAACAGCAGGTGCATCGACCGGCATCCGACGAGTTCGCCACTCAGGCCATGCAGTACATCCCGCGGCTGCGCCGATATGCGCGCGCGCTGACTGGCGACCCCAGTGCGGCCGACGATCTGGTGCAGGACGCGCTGGAGCGAGCGCTGGTCAAACAAAGTCTGTGGCGCGAGGGTACGGATCTGCGGGCCTGGCTGTTTACCGTGATGCATAACGTATTTGTGAACCAGGTGCGCAGCGCCGCCGTCAGCCGGACGGTGCAGCTCGATGATTCGATCGCCGAACAGCCCCAGCCGCAGAGCACGGACCGGCTGGAAATCCGCGATCTGGATGCTGCACTTCAGGCCCTGCCGGAAGAGCAACGCACCGTGGTGTTATTGGTGGGACTGGAGCAGATGACTTACGACGAAGCAGCGCGCGTACTCGAGGTGCCGATCGGTACGGTGATGTCGCGGCTGTCGCGCGGCCGGGAGCGCTTGCGCCGTCTGATGCAGGGCCTGCCGGAAACGGTACCGCTGAAGGTGGTGAAATGAAGGCGGCCCGATGAGCACGCAGCCGGTGACCGAAGCCGAACTGCAGGCTTATGTGGATGGCCAGTTGCCGTCGGCGCGCGCGGTAGAAGTGGCGCAGCATCTGGCGCAGCATGAAGAAGATGCGCAACGCGTGGCAGCGTATCGCCGCCAGAGCGAAGCCTTGCGGACGGCGTTCGATCCCTTGCTGGCCGAGGCGGTACCCGCCCGGCTGCGGCCGGGAAGGCCGCGCTTCTGGTGGTTGCCGGTGCAGCGTTATGCCGTTGCCGCGGCATTGATGGCGGTCAGCGGCATCTCCGGCTGGCACATGCATGCATACGTTGCCGGCGAACGTACTCAAACCGTTTATCTGGCCCGGGTCGCCGCGGTCGCACATGCCGTTTACAGCCCGGAAGTACGGCATCCGGTGGAAGTCGGCGCCGATCAGGAAGAACACCTGGTGCGCTGGTTGTCGAAACGGCTGGGTACCGGCTTGAAGATCCCCCATCTCGCAGCGCAGGGGTACACGCTGGTCGGCGGACGTTTACTGCCAGGTGAACGCGGACCTGCAGCACAGTTCATGTATCAGGACATGAAGGGCCAGCGCCTGACACTTTATGTACGTGTCAGCAAGGAAGCGCGCGAACAGACCGCGTTTCGTTTTGCGCAGGAAAATAAAGTCGGTGTGTTTTACTGGCTGGATGGCCGGCTGGGTTACGCCTTGTCCGGTGAAACGGATCGCGCGGAATTATTGCGCGTCGCCGACGCGGTCTACCGCCAACTCAATCCCTGAATAGTCCCATGCGTGATGGTGCGTGTATGCCTGGTGGTGCAAATGCCATGGGCATTACAGCGCTTATATCAGTAAGTATTTGATTTTATTGATTTTTATCCATTCGCGGACGCCGGCATTAACAGGGCGGTCACTGCTGCAGGAAAACTTCGGAACATCGGCAGGAGATGGTGCCGGAAATCCGTGCGCGGGGATTGCGCGAGTGGTGGTGCTGAAAACTGAAAATACAGATTTGGAAAATAGAGAAATGGCAAATACAGAAATGGTAAATACAAATGCGAAGGCCGGGGGTTACCCGGCCTTCGCAACTACTACTACTTCTTCTTGGCTACTTTCTTCTTACCAGCTTTTTTCTTTGCTTTTTTCTTCGCTGCCATAATCGTCTCCTTAAAAGTTAACTTAGGCATCGTTTGAATGCGGCTTTTGTTCCGCACTACCAGCACACGATTTTCAAGAACATTTCACAGCGTTTTATTAACCGCTATTCCGCGTTCCAACCAAAAAAAATGGCGAGAACCGTGTTCGGTGCGCCAATTCTATGCTAAGCGGAAAAAAAAATGCAACACCTTTGTCAAGTTTATTTGATCAAGCGATTGCAGTTGTGGATTTGCGGCAACAGCTTATTGCAACGCAAAAGTACGTACTCAATTCCGTTTGCCGCCCGCTTTGATGTTATTGATCCGGCAAACGATGCTCATTTGCCATCAGCATGGCGACGGTTTCGCGGTCGCGGATGCTGTGTACGCGATCACCATCAACCATGATTTCTGCAGCGCGCGGCCGGGTGTTGTAGTTGGAGGACATGCTCATGCCATATGCGCCGGCCGATGCAATCGCAATCAAATCCCCCGGATTTACAGAGAGTTGACGGTCGCGCGCCAGGAAGTCGCCGCTTTCACAGACCGGGCCGACGATGTCATATGACTTGCCGCCGGCCGCCGATTCGCGCAGTGGCAGCACCTCATGCCAGGCTTCGTACAGCGCCGGCCGCATCAGATCATTCATCGCGGCATCCACGATCGCGAAATTCCTGTCCTGCCCCGGTTTCAGATAGAGCACGGTACTCAGCAGCACCCCCGCATTGCCGGTCAGCAGCCGGCCCGGTTCAAATAATAGTTTCTGAGAGCGTTGGCCGAGCGCCGTCAGCAGCGCCTGTGCGTATTCCGCCACCGGCGGTGGCGTTTCATCCTGATATCGGATGCCCAGTCCGCCGCCGAGATCAATGTGGTGGATGGCAATGCCGTCACGCGCCAGAACATCGACCAGTGCCAGCACCCGTTCCAGCGCGGCGATGAATGGCGCCGTTTCCGTCAGTTGTGAACCGATATGGCAGTCAATGCCTTCGATGCGCAGATGCGGCAGTTCGCGGGCGCGACGGTAAACGGCCGGCGCATCGGTATAGGCCACGCCGAACTTGTTTTCTTTCAAGCCGGTGGCGATGTAAGGGTGGGTTTTTGCATCGACATCAGGGTTGACGCGCAGGCTGACCGGTGCAGTCATGCCCATTTCGCCGGCGACCTGACTCAGCAGTTCCAGTTCCTGCGCGGATTCGACGTTGAAACACAGAATTCCGGCCTGCAAGGCCTGGCGCATTTCGGCGGCAGTCTTGCCGACCCCTGAAAACACCACTTTGCGTGGATCACCGCCGGCCGCCATGACCCGCGCCAGTTCGCCGCCCGACACAATGTCGAAACCGCTGCCCAGGCGTGCAAAAACATTCAGTACGCCGAGATTGGGGTTGGCTTTTACCGCGTAACACAGCAAATGATCGCGCCCGGCAAAGGCCGCATCGAAGTCGTGCCAGGCCCGGGTCAGTTCTGCGCGCGAATACACATAGCAGGGCGTGCCAAATTCCGCGGCGATGCGCGACAGGGGCACCATTTCGGCATGGAGTTCGCCGTTGCGGTAGCTGAACGGGGTCATGGCGAGGGTGTAGTCGCTGATGGTTCCGCTGCAGGCGTGGCTGCCGGGGGTTTGGGAGCGGGTTTTGCGGCGACGGGTTTGTCTTTAGCCAAATACAACGGCCCTTTGTAGCCGCAGCCGGCGACAGACAGCGTCAGGATCATCAAAAGGAGTGTCGTACGCACAATAAGACTCGCGCGAAAAGTGGCAGGAAGTTTAGCACAGCAGAATTGCAGGTTTAGATGCGGAGGTACATCCGCGCACTCGTTTACAGCAGCAGATAACGATGGGCTTCGCGGCGCAATGCAGCCCGGCGTTCGGCGTAATCGGGAACCAGCGTGGCGACAGTGCGCCAGAATGCCGGTGAATGATTCATCTGACGCAGGTGGGAGACTTCGTGCGCGGCGACATAAGTGATCCACGCTGAGGGCGTTTGCACCAGCCGCCAGTTCATGCTGATGCGGCCCTTGGCATGGCAACTGCCCCAGCGCGTACGCGCGTTCGACAGCCGCACCGCTGGCGCCGGCAGATCCAGCTGTGTGCTGTAGTCGCGGCAGCATTGGGTAAAACAGGCCAGCGCCTGCTGTTTCAGCCAGTTACGCACCCCGGATTCAATGGCGGCCGGCGTCAGTTGCGGATCAAACAGCAGCCGATCCTGATCCAGTTGCGGCTGCTTGATGCCGGCACAGGTTTCCAGTGTTACCGGCGCGCCGTACAACATGATTTGTTCACCGGAGACCCATGATCGCGGCGCCGGGCGCTTTTGCTGCCAGTCATGGACCTTGCGGATCACCCAGGTGGCATGCAGTCGCAGCAGATCATCTATGGCCCTTTGCGGCGCTTTCAGCGGTGCTGCGACGCGCAGGCCGCGTTCATCGATGAGCAGTGAGATCGTGCGCCGACGCCGGGTGCGCAGCAGCGTGTAGCTAATGTGTTGGCCGTCCAGTTCGATGGCCGCGCCGGATTCCGGTGCCGCAAGGAGCGGCATTTCGGATGGCAAAGCCGGGTTATGAGTCATCGGCGCCAGGGATCAGCGGGTGTCGAGCAGCGGCATCTCGCCCTCGATCCAGTTTTCAACGCGTTTGGCCAGCGTTTCGGCGTCGGTGCCGTCCGGGCGGATCGGCGCGCCGATGCTGACGGTGATCAGCCCCGGACGTTTAATGAAAGCGTTGCGGCCCCAGCAGGTGCCGGCGTTATGTGCAACCGGAATCACCGTGGTGCCGGTCTGCACCGCAAGGCGTGCGCCGCCTGGGCGGTATTTGCCGCGGCTTCCTGGAGGGATGCGTGTGCCTTCGGGGAAAATGACAATACAGAATCCGGCAGCCAGCCGCGCTACACCCTGTTCGACCAGTTGCTGCAGCGCTTCGCGGCGCAAGCTGCGGTCAATGGCAATCGGCGACAACATGGCCAGTCCCCAGCCGAAAAACGGTACCCGCAGCAGTTCCCGCTTCAATACCCAGACCTGCGGCGGAAAAATCTGCTGGAAGGCCAGCGTTTCCCAGGCTGACTGGTGTTTGGACAGGATGATGCAGGGTTCCGCGGGGATGTTTTCGCGGCCGATGACGCGGTAACGGATGCCGCAGATGACGCGTGCGGCCCACATCACCCAGTGTGTCCAGATGGAAATGATGCGATAACGCGTCAGCGCCGGCAGCGGGAAGGTCAGCAGCGCGATGACTGCAAAAACGGGGGTAATGAGGACCAGGAATAAAGCGAACAGCGTGGAACGCAGTACCATCATTTGAGCAGGTTGCGCACGGCTGCTGCGAGATCGTCGTAAACGACGGTGCCTTCCGGCAGATCGCCGTCCTTGCGGGTTTTTTTGCCCTTGCCGGTCAGCACCAGGATCGGTTGCGCGCCGACCGCGACAGCTGCCTGCAGGTCGCGCAGCGAATCACCGATGAACGGCACACCTTCCAGGCTGACGCCGAAACGATGGGCGATTTCTTCGAGCAGTCCGGGTTTCGGCTTGCGGCAGTTGCAGCCGGCGTCCTGCGCATGCGGGCAGTAAAAAATCCCGTCAATACGGCCTCCAGCGAGGCCCAGCGCGCGGTGCATCTTGTCGTGGATCGCATTCAGCGTCGCCATTTCGAACAGGCCGCGGCCGACACCCGACTGGTTGGTGGCGACCAGCACCCGGTAACCGGCCTGGCTCAGCAGCGCAATCGCCTCCAGGCTACCCGGGATCGGTTTCCACTCCTCCGGGCTTTTGATGTACGCCTGGCTGTCGTGGTTGATGACGCCGTCGCGGTCGAGGATGATCAGTTTCATGCGGCGAGTTTGGAGATGTCGGCGATCTGATTCATTTCACGACGCAGGTCTTCCAGTAGCGCGATGCGGTTGCGGCGCAACGCCGCATCCTCAGCCATGACCATGACGCTGTCAAAAAACGCATCAACCGGTGTTTTTAGCACGGCGAAGGTTTTGAGATAACCGGTGTAGTCGCCCTTTTTGAATAGCGGCATCGCGGTGCTTGAGGCCAGCTTCAGTGCGTCGAACAATGCGCGTTCCGCAGGGTCCTGTAACAACTTGGCATCGGCATCGCGAACAGATTCACCCTTGGTTTCGGCTTGGCGCAGGATATTGGCGACCCGTTTGTTGGCTGCGGCAAGACTGGCTGCTTCAGGCAGCGCGGCGAAAGCACGCACGGCGGCAAGTTGCAGTGGAATTTTATGGGTCACGACCGGCCGCATGCTTAGCACCGCGTCGATTTCCTGCGTGGTGTAGCTGGCATCGGCGAAATATCCCTTCATACGCTCGAACATGAAGGTTTCAAGGTCGGTGTGGGCATCCGCAATCGCGGGTGTGAATGCGGAGAATGCCGCATTCACCAGTTCATCAAGGCGTAACGGCAAGTCGCGCTCAATCAGTATACGGAGCACGCCCAGCGCATGGCGGCGCAGCGCGAATGGGTCGCGGTCGCCGGTCGGTACTTGGCCGATGCCGAACATGCCGGCCAGTGTTTCCAGCTTGTCGGCCAGTGCAACCGAACAGGCCTCCAGGCTTTCCGGGAGTTTGTCTCCCGCATAGCGGGGTTGATAATGGCTGGCAATGGCATCCGCTACGGCAGCTGGCTCACCGTCATGTAGTGCGTAATAACGACCCATGATGCCCTGCAGTTCCGGGAATTCGCCGACCATGCCGGTGGTCAGGTCTGCCTTGGCCAGCCAGGCGGCGCGTTCAGCCTGAGCCGCGTCAGCATTCAGCAGCCGCGCGATTTTACCGGCCAGCAACTGCACGCGCTGGACACGCTGCAGCTGGGTGCCAAGCTTGTTGTGATAAACGACTTTTTCCAGCCGCGGTACCCGGGTTTCCAGCCGTTCCTTGCGGTCCTGGTTGTAAAAAAATCGCGCATCTTCCAGCCGTGGCCGGATCACCCGCTGGTTACCGCTGATGATGTGTACCGGGTCGGCGACTTGCATATTGCTGACGATCAGGAATTTACTGGTCAGCTTGCCGGCACTGTCAAACAGCGGGAAGTATTTCTGATTCTGGCGCATGGTCAGGATCAGGCATTCGGCTGGAACTTCGAGGAATTCCTTGTCGAAGGCGCCGACGTAGACAGAGGGGTGTTCGACCAGTGCCGTAACTTCATCCAGCAGATCTTTGTATTCACCCAGCGTGGCCTGCTGCTTTTTCGCTTCCGTCTGCAGCAGTTCGTCGATCATGCTGCGGCGTTGGGCGAAATCGGCGACGACCATGCCGTCTTTGGCCAGCACCGTTTCGTAGGCTTCGGCATTGGGGATGATCAGCGCAGGCTGCCCCATGAAGCGATGGCCACGGGTTTTGTTGCCCGAGGTGATGCCGAGCACGGTGCCGGGGACGACGGATTTGCCGTGCAGCATGACCAAGCCATGTGCCGGGCGCACGAATTGTGCATCACCATCACCCCAACGCATAAGTTTTGCGATGGGCAGTTTTTTCAGCGATTCAGTGACAATTGTGGCCAAAACCGCATCCAACTTTGCTCCGGGCGTCGTGACGCGGGCAACGACAACCTTTCCTTTCGGAGTGTCCTGCTGCTCCAGCGCTTCGACAGCAAGCCCGTGTTTTTTTGCGAATCCCGCTATGGCTTGAGGCGCTGCATTGACAGAGGGTCCTTTTTCTTCCCGGGTATGAGCCGGCGCTTCGGAAAGCACATCTGTGACTAGCAGACCAAGTCGACGCGGTGTCGCGTAGACGCGGCATCCTTCCAGATCATCCCGGGTTTTGAGGTGATGCTGTACCAATCCGGTAAAAACCTGGTCGAAAAATGCCTGCGTCAACCGTTGTAGCGATTTTGGCGGCAATTCCTCGGTCAGCAGTTCGACCAGCAGCGTCGCGGTGGTCATGACGCGCGTACCATCGGGAAGCCGAGTTTTTCGCGCGACTCGTAATAGGCCTGTGCCACTGCACGGGACAGGGCGCGGACGCGGCCGATGTAAGCGGCGCGTTCAGTGACCGAAATCGCGCCGCGGGCGTCGAGCAGGTTGAAGGTGTGCGAGGCCTTCATGACCATTTCGTAGCCGGGCAACACGCAAGCGGCTTCGATCAGTCGCTTTGCTTCCTGCTCGTATTCGC
>Ga0105090_10002301_pt1 | contig 10624 bp, 10 predicted proteins | sample PPLLak3March2015_FD_79110 | JGI IMG/M metagenome (GOLD analysis project Ga0105090, IMG submission 79110) | Freshwater sediment microbial communities from Prairie Pothole Lake near Jamestown, North Dakota, USA - PPLs Lake P7 Core (1) Depth... | ecosystem: Environmental > Aquatic > Freshwater >... | reverse complement strand
CAATATCCGTGTTGCCGGAACATTAACACGTGAACAGAAAAAGCAAATTGCTGCAGAACTAACCGATACCCTGGAACGCATCGCCAAGAAACCGAAATCCTATACGTATATCAGTTTTGATGAGATTCCTGATGAAAATTGGGCGATTGCAGGAAAATTACTCGGTAGTCAGGATTAAGCAGTTTGTCGAACACCGATTTTGATGCAAAGGATTTTTGTTTAAATTTACCGCTTCAGCCGGGCGTTTATCGCATGATAAATGCCAAAGGCGAAGTGATTTATGTTGGAAAGGCGATTAATCTTAAGAAGCGCGTCTCTTCCTACTTTCAGAAAACTAATCTGGGTCCCAGAACCCAATTAATGGTTTCGCAAGTGACCGGTATTGCAACAACGGTCACTCGCTCCGAAGCCGAAGCATTGTTACTTGAAAACAATTTAATCAAGAGCCTGAAGCCGCGCTATAACATAATATTCCGGGATGATAAATCCTACCCTTATGTGATTTTGAGTGGTCACAATTTTTCCCGGTTGGGGTTTTATCGCGGCGCGCTGGACAAAACACATCAGTATTTTGGGCCCTATCCGAATGCCGGCATAGTTCGGGAAAGCATACAGTTATTACAAAAAATTTTCCGCTTACGTACCTGCGAGGACAGCGTTTTCAGTAACCGGACAAGGCCTTGCTTACTGTTTCAGATCAAACGATGCAGCGGCCCGTGCATCGGCCAGATTTCCCAGCAGGCGTATCAAAATGACGTTAAGAACGCCAAATTGTTTTTACAAGGCAAGCAAACTGAAGTGATGGAAGTCATTTCAGCCAAGATGCAGCAGGCTGCAGATCGCATGGAGTATGAGCAGGCAGCTGCATTGCGGGATCAGATTCAAGCTTTACGCAGAATCCGGGAAAAACAGTTTGTCGACAGCGGGAAAGCGCTCGATGCCGATGTCGTTGCTTGCGTATTGATGAACGATGGCTCAGGAAAAGTATGCGTCAACTTAGCGATGATCAGGGGAGGGCGGCACCTGGGGGACAAGAGTTTTTTCCCACAAAATGCGGATGATTGCACGCCAGCTGCCGTTGTTGAAGCATTCCTGGCACAGCATTATCTGAACAGAAGCGCTCCACCTCTGATTATTCTGAGCGAAAAAATTGAGCGCGAGGCAATACAGGATCTATTGACTGAGCAAAGCGGGCATAAAATTACGATTAACTTGAATCCGATTGGGGAAAAACGCGTATGGCTCGACATGGCGACTGAGAATGCGCATCTGGCACTGAAACAAATGATGAGCCGGCACGCCAGCCAGGAAAAGCGTTTATTGGCATTGCAACAGGAATTGCAAATGCCTGGCTTGAATCGGATTGAATGTTTTGATATCAGTCATACCCTGGGCGAAGCTACCGTTGCATCCTGCGTTGTGTATGATAATTTTTCTATGCGCAATAATGAATATCGCCGTTATAACATCGATGGCATTACCCCCGGTGATGATTATGCCGCTATGCGGGAGGCGCTTTCCCGGCGTTACCAGAAGGTTGTTAGCGGTGAGGGGCAGTTGCCTGATCTGATTCTTATCGATGGTGGAAAAGGGCAAGTTACGGCAGCGCAGGAAGCTTTGCAGGAACTGGGTATTTCTGATGCCAATTTATTGGGTGTGGCCAAAGGTGAAGAACGTAAACCTGGTTTAGAGCAATTGATTTCTCCCGCACTGGAAAAGCCGTTACAATTACCTAGTGAGCATGCGGCGTTACACCTGATTCAGCAGATTCGCGACGAAGCGCATCGGTTTGCGATTCAGGGTCATCGTGGCAGACGTGGCAAAGCCAGAACCAGCTCCAGCCTGGAAAATATCAGCGGCGTCGGCACTAAACGCAGGCAACGCCTGCTAGGCCGATTTGGCGGATTGAAAGGGGTTTTAACTGCGAGTATTGAAGAATTACAACAAACAGAGGGAATTAGCCGGAAGCTGGCAGAAAAAATATATAAAGAAATGCATTAATTATTACTTCTGCTACCAGTCCGATTTGATATCCATTTAATCAATCAGTTTCAGCTACGATTATGCCTTGCAATCTACCTAACCTGCTCACATGGCTACGGATACTCGCCATCCCATTATTCGTCGGTATTTTTTATTTGCCGCACACCTGGTTATCTCCAGACAATCAGAATCTGGTGGCCGCTCTAATTTTCTCCGGTGCAGCCATTACAGACTGGCTTGACGGTTATCTGGCGCGTGTTTTAAATCAAGCATCTGCGTTTGGCGCTTTTCTTGATCCGGTCGCTGACAAACTGATGGTTTCAGCGGCATTGATTGTATTGGTTTATCTTGGGCGTCTGGATGCGCCGATTGCCTTAATCATCATCGGGCGTGAGATTACCGTTTCAGCGTTACGCGAGTGGATGGCACAAATCGGTCAATCAAGAAGTGTTGCGGTATCTTTCCTGGGTAAAATCAAGACGACCTCACAAATGATCGCCATTCCTTTATTACTTTATCATGAGCGTATCGGTGAGCACTTTAATTCGCAAGAAATAGGCACATGGCTTATTTATATTGCCGCCGTTTTGACCCTATGGTCTATGTTTTATTACTTAAAGGCAGCTCTTCCCCAGGTGCTCAAGGATGAAAACAAGATTCTTTAATTGTCACCCATTTATCACAAGCGATAAACAATGAAAATTTTGATTGATGCGGATGCGTGTCCCGGTGTAATCAAAGAAATTCTGTTTAGAGCAGCTGATAGAACCAAACGATATTTAGTATTGATCGCAAATCATCCGGTATATATACCGCCATCAAAATATATTCGAATGCATCAGGTGGAATCCGGATTTGATATGGCTGATAACGAAATTGTAAAAAGGCTGATAAAAGGCGATCTGGTGATTACCAGTGATATTCCGCTGGCAGCCGAGGTCATCAAAAAAGAAGGTTTTGTGCTGAGTCCTCGTGGTGAGCTATATACCAAGGAAAATATTGGTGCAAGATTAAGTATGCGGAATTTTATGGAAGCTTTACGTTCCACTGGTGTTGATACCGGCGGTTTGTCTGCTTTAAATCAAAATGATCGCAAGTCATTTTCCAATCAATTGGATAAATTATTAGCCCGATAAGTTGTAAAAATTATTTTCCAGCAGCAACCAACAGCCCTGCTGTTTAAAGCAGGGTGGTGAATACTGTCGTGACTACTATGTATTGGTAATTATTCCATAGAGCTTGTCTTTAAATAAAAGGCGTTTCTTTTTCAGTTCTTCCAGATACTCATCCGTTGTATTTTCGACGCCTTCCTCGATTCTGAGAATTTCTCGATTGATGGTATGGTATTCCTCAAACAGGCGTGCAAAATGACTGTTATTGATCTTTAATTCATGGATGCGATCATAATATTCTGGAAATTCATGGTGTAAATCATGTTTCTCTAACATCGGCTGTCTCCTTATTATAGTTCTTGATTAAGTAAGTATATTGGGCTGATTATAAAGATCAAATACTGATCTAAATCAAAACTCAAGTGGATCTATATCCAGTACCCAACGCACTTTATGTGCGGGCAATGTGTTAATTCGTAGATACCATTCGGCCATAAACGCTTGTAATTGCTTGCGTGAGGACGATTGTATCAGTAAGTGCGCGCGCTCCAAACCTTTTAAACGTAGCATTTGCGCTGGTACCGGATCAAATAATTCAACGGAACCGGGCGGATTGGCAAGATTTGCAGCTTGGGTAAGAAAATCCAGCACGGTCGCAATGTTGTGGGCTTCAGCACGCAATAATGCTTGATAGACAAAAGGCGGGAATCCGGCTGTTTTTCTTTCCGCCAGCAGGGTTTGTGCCAAAGCGTCATAATCGTGTTTCTGCAAGGCATGATACAGTGGATGATCAGGAAATTCGGTTTGAATGAGTACGTGACCGGCAACATTGGCGCGTCCTGCACGGCCAGAGACTTGCATCAATTGTGCAAATAAGCGCTCACTGGCACGAAAGTCGGTACTGTACAGCGAAGTATCGGCGTTCAGGATACCTACCAGTGACAGATTCGGGAAATCATGCCCTTTGGCAAGCAGTTGTGTGCCGACCAGAATATCGACTTCTTGTGCATGGATCGCTTGCAGAATATCTTGCCATGCATTTTTACGGCGAATGCTATCCCGATCAATGCGCAAAATCCGTGCTGCTGGAAAGTGTGCAGTTAACGTCTCTTCCACGCGTTGCGTGCCTTGTCCGAATGGGGCAATATCCTGATTGCCACAGTGCGGACAAGCACGTGGAATGTTTTCCCGGTAACCGCAATGGTGGCAGCATAACTTTTTATCGCGTAAATGAACGACCAGACGGCTGGAGCAGCGCTGGCAAATTGCTATCCAGGCACAGGATTTGCACAGAAGTACCGGTGCATAGCCGCGCCGGTTGATAAATACAAGACTCTGGTGTTTTTCTGCCAGACACTTGTTCAACGCTTGGATAAGTGGCTCGGATAAGCCTTCCTGAGTTTTGTTGGTGCGCGTGTCAATACATTGAATCAGGGGAAGCGCGGCGTTTTTGATGGCACGGGATTGCAGACGTACACTGCGGTATCGGCCATTGAGCGCATTATAATAACTTTCCAATGAAGGGGTGGCCGACCCCAATACCACCGGAATATGATTTTCTCTGGCACGAAAAATCGCCAGATCGCGTGCGGAATAACGCAATCCATCCTGTTGTTTGAAAGAACTGTCTTGTTCTTCGTCGACGATTACCAGTCCCAGATCGGGCAATGGGGTAAAAACAGCAAGGCGCGTACCCAGTATGATTTTAGCTTCACCGCGTTGCGCTTGTAACCAACCGGTTAGCCGTTCAGTATCGTTGAGCCCGCTATGCAAACTGACCAAATGGATAGCGGGGAAACGTGCGCGAAAAACAGTTTCCAGTTGTGGCGTTAAGCTGATTTCCGGAATGAGTATCAGTGTCTGCTTGCCGTGAGCAAGCACGTGTTCAATGATTCTGAGATAGACCTCGGTTTTACCGCTGCCGGTAACGCCGTGCAGCAGCCAGGTATTGAATTGCTTGATGTCAGTTGTAATGGCGTTAACAGCAATTTCCTGCTCGGCAGTCAACAGTGGGATTTTTGCAGCCTTTGTCACCGCAGTAGTAGGAATAGGCATTGCCAACACCCATTTCAGTTGTGTCCATTCCTGTAACAATTTGCCAGCGCGCGGCGAGATTTGCTTGGCTTGGTGGCCGGTGAGCGTGGTTGTGTGATGGAGTTCGGTGAATAAGCGGCGGGCTACACGCTGACGTTCTGGAATACTCGATAAATCAATTTTCTTTCCAGTTTCGGTAAGGCTGAATTGAAGGTTGTTCGAAGATTTTTTCAATTTAACCGGTTTGTTGCCACGTAGCTTGACGGGCAAGCCATTCATGATGACCATACCAAGCGGGTGATGATAATACTGGCTGCAAAAATGGAACAAGTCAAGCAATGCAGCCGGTATAGGTTTGATTTCCCTGAAAATACAATGCACTGATTTGAGTTTCTCAGCAGAAATCTGAGTTTCAGAACTCACTGCGATGATGACACCGGTCATGCGTTTCTTTCCGAAAGGCACACAGGCACGAAAACCAATATCGTGTTCACCAGCATCATCGGCCTGATAATCAAACAGTGTGTCGACCGGGATGTTAAGTGCGACACGAATGATAGGCATAAACGATGTTAAGGCAGGTTGATCCAGAGCGATTAAAGCGGTTTGCTATTTCAAAAACAATTAACTCACCGGTAATCCGCACAATTCCGGTGAGTACTTTTTTTAGGTTGTCAGAATCGCGTTATCTGGAGACCCGATAAACCGTTACCGATTCTTCACCTTGCTTGTCGAGTTTGGCAGTATTTCCATCGGAACTAATCGAGAAGCCGATTGCAGTATTGTTGTCCAGATCAGAAAAACCGGAACATCCGTTGGTGTTGTACGTAAAACGGGATAAGTTTAGCTTGCTGGCACCTTTGTTATATGCATAGGAAGAAAATTCAATACCAGGTTTTCCGCATTTTGCTTGGTCTGCCCGCTGCGTAGCACCGGTCGGGTCAATCATTAGGAATTTGCCGTTTGGAAAGAAAACTAAGGTTTGTGTTTTGATGGCATTATCGTCATAGGCCCAAGCGCCGACGATACCAGACGTATCATTATCAATTTTTGCGTAGCGTGTTTCTTTGACTTCTCTTTCTACAACTTCATTTTCATCGCTTAACTGAATTGGTTTGGCGATATGGAACAGTTCGCCAAATACACTGGTTTCAGCACGTGCTCTTTGCACAATGACGATATCGGAGTTGATCAACTCAAAGCCATCGGTACGAACCCGCCGGGTTGGACCAGGATTGGAAAACCCAGCCTTCAGGTTGGTGTCAACGGATGGTTTTCCAGTCAATTTGAATCCTCGGGTATCAAATTCTTCTGCAACAGCAATGCCATATTCGACACCGGATTGGAAAATGGTACGGCCACCACAAACACGGTTTTCATCACAGGAATCATCCGGTCTGGCATCGCCCTGTAAATATTCTCCGCTGCTGTCAGCAGCAATCCGCAGTACGCTGGCCGTTGTATTGTCATAGCTAACCCAGATCTGCGCACTGAGAAGAGCGGTGCCTTGTGAAAGGAAATGTGTACGGGCTTCTTCGGCTGTTCTGACATTACCTTCGATGCCACTGGCTTCCATGATGCTTTTTAAATTGGCCGAATCGGCAAATGTTTCCGGGTCGTTTTCCAGGTTGATCGATGACTTGACAGCAGCGGCTGTTTCGCTCGAAATGGCGATGCCGTTTGAAAGATCGCTATCGGAATCCAGAGATTGCAGCAGAACTAGAAGATTCTGTAATTTATTGTCACTGCCGTTGGCCAATTCAATCGGTGTCACAATTTGTGAACCGGGAATATTACCCAGTGTCAAACCACCCAGTTTAAATTCGATTTTGTCACCATGATTAAAATCAAAAACGCCTTTATCATTGGTTACACCCGTTTTTCCGGAAGATGCAGCAAAGGAAATGCCGGACACAGGGGAGTCAACCAAGATACCGGTTGCTGGGCCGGTCGGCATGGTCCTTGCCGCTGCCGGTGTCGCTGATGATGCCGACGATGAAGATGCGCCGGTTTTTTCACTGCCGCTGTCACAGGCTGTTAGACCAACAATAAATAGGGTGGATAATAAGTGTATCCATGAATTCTTTCTTAACGGGTGTGTAGATTTCATTAAAGAGGTTCTCTTTTTGATTAATTAAATAATTCAATATTGTACAATTCACAATTCTGTACGCATAACGTGCAAATGAATACTGATATTTTACTACCAAGATTGCTATTATAGCGAAGCATTCAATTTTTCTTTCCCGACTTGCTTAAATAGGTTTTAAATTTTTGTCTTTTCGTGTATTTTCGCCGCTAATTTTTTATTCGGGAGATATAAGGTATTTATATGTCTAACATGGCTGAGATCTCACAACTGACAGAGATGTCAGTACAGCTCCCCATCGATTGGTACGTGGATCCCAAAATTCTTGAGATCGAGAAACGTATCCTTTTTGATCAGGGGCCTGGCTACGTGGGGCATGAGGTGATGGTACCCAATGTTGGGGATTATTATGTGCCGGAATGGATGAACAATGCCAGGGTGCTGGTACGTAATGGGCACGGTATTGAATTACTTTCTAATGTTTGCCGTCACCGGCAAGCGCTTTTATTGAAAGGTAGAAGCAGTACCAAGAGTATTGTGTGTCCCATTCATCGCTGGACTTATGCACTGGACGGCAAATTGCTGGGCGCGCCGCATTTCAAACAGAATCCTTGCCTTAATCTGGATAAGACGCCACTGCAAAGTTGGAATGGGTTGTTATTTAACGGCAAGCGCAAGGTTTCGCAAGATATGGCTAAACTGAGTGTACTTAAGGATTTTGACTTTTCCGGTTATCTGCTGGACCGCATTCAAATTGATGAATATCAATGTAACTGGAAAACATTTATTGAAGTGTATCTGGAAGATTACCATGTCGACCCATTTCATCCGGGTTTGAGTCATTTTGTGAATACCGAGCAACTCGATTGGGAGTTTGGCGACTGGTATAGTGTGCAGACCATAGCAATCGATAATGCACGCTTTCAGCGGCCAGGCAGCCCGGTTTATGCCAAATGGCACGAACAGGTGCTGCAACAGACGGAAGGAAAAACACCGCCGCATGGTGCAATATGGCTGCTTTATTATCCCAATATCATGCTGGAATGGTATCCCCATACCTTGGTAATCAGCACGATACTACCTACCGGGGTTGAAAGTTGCACGAACGTGGTGGAATTTTACTACCCGGAAGAAATTGCACTGTTTGAGCGCGATTTTGTTGAAGCGGAACAGGCTGCCTATAAAGAAACTGCACTCGAAGATGATGAAATCTGCAAATTGATGACTGCTGGTCGGCGTGTGTTATACGATCAGAACCGTAATGAAACGGGACCGTATCAAATCCCGATGGAGGCGGGGATGGAACATTTTCATCAATTCTTGCAACGAGAAATCGGACCGCATGTTTGATTATCGGCTAACCGTAATTTCTATATTCTAGGAAAGACCAACGCGTGCGCTCACTGTGGATGCTGGTGGCTGCATTTATGTTTGCCTGCATGGGCGTGCTGGTCAAACTGGGCGCTGCCTATTTTTCCAGTACCGAGCTGGTATTTTACCGCTCGTTATTTGGAGTTTGGATGACTTATCTGATTCTCCGTTACTATCGCCTCCCGGTGCGCACACCGCATTGGCGGATTCATTGTTGGCGGGGAATTTCCGGTCTGGTCAGTTTGTTGATGTTCTTTTATTGCCTGACGCAATTGCCGTTGGCAACGGCAATTTCATTGAATTACACCTGGCCGCTTTTCGTGGCGCTATTTTCCACGCTTATTCTGAAAGAACATATTCATTGGCAGCTAATCTGCACTATTTTGCTTGGCTTAGCCGGAGTTATTCTGCTGCTGCGGCCCACGTTACCTGAAGAGCATTGGGTTGCCGGTTTGATGGGTATGGCTTCCGGTTTTTTTGCAGCGATTGCATATATCAATGTCAAGCAACTGGGCAATCTGGGCGAAACGGAATGGCTCGTGGTGTTTTATTTTACATTGATCAGTACGCTGGTTACCGGGGCATGGTTGCTGTTTACCACGTTCAATCCGATCACCTGGCACGGATTGTTGCTACTGCTGGGCACCGGCTTGACAGCGACTCTGGCACAACTTGCCATGACGCGTGCTTATCACAAAGGCGTAACGTTGGTCGTTACTTCGCTGGGTTATAGTACGGTATTGTTTGCCAGTCTTTGGGGTATCCTGCTATGGAACGAGCTGCTGTCGCCCATCGCTTGGCTAGGTATGGGATTGATTATTCTCGGCGGATCGCTCAGCGGTTTTTTGAGTGTTAGGCTGGCACCTGTTGTTGCACAAAAGTGACTTCGTGACTGATTGCCTGGAAGCAAAATTTGCACCATCCCGTTTAATTGCCTATGATGAGCTTGTTATCATTTGAGGTGAAGTCATGATTACTATTCAAAAGAAAGACAATCTCGTTATTGTTGCAATTATTGGTGAGTTTACGTTAACGGACTATAACGAATTTGAACAGCAGGTGCTTTACCAGTCGCACTTTGAAGGTAAAGAAAACCTTTTATTTGATTGGCGCGACATGCTGGATTACACCGTCGATGTGGCCTGGGAAGAAATCAAATTCATGCGTGATCACGGCAGCGAGTTTAACCGGGTGGCTATTGTTACTGATGACGAATGGCAAGCGTGGGGTGCCTGGGTTTCTAATCTATTTACCAATGCGAATGTAGTGGTGTTCCATAACTATGAAGAAGCCGAGGAATGGGCATCTGATAGCGTGAATAGTTGACGTGCTGAGCATAATTGCTGAAGTGTGCTGTATCAAGGCATTACACTCCAGTTACAGCACATTCTGGTTCGATAATTCAGTTTCTTCAAGTGTTAACCGGTAAGAAAAAATCGCATGGATGAACTTGTTTTAGCCAGAGTATTGCATGTTCTGGGCGTGGTGTTTTGGATTGGCGGTGTTGCTATGGTGACTACCGTACTGTTGCCGATCCTGGCGCGCATGCAATCACCCGCGGAAGCGATGGGATTTTTTGCTCGATTCAGACAACGATTTGCCGCGCAAGCACGTGTTTCCACATTAATCGTTGGCTTGAGCGGTTTTTACATGGTGTATGTACTGGATGCCTGGCAGCGTTTCACGCAATGGCAATATTGGTGGATGCACACGATGGTATTGATCTGGCTGTTGTTTAGTGTGATGTTGTTTGTCATGGAACCGCGCGGCCGGCGACAGCAAACAATTGCGACTGTGCAGACCAATGTTTCTGCCGAAACATTTGTTAAAATTCAGCGCAAGCATCTGTTTTTATTAATTTTGAGCTTAATTACCATTGCTGGTGCCGTGGCAGGCAGCCATGGCTGGTTGATAGCCGGAGACTGAGCATGATAAGTTACGAAATGCTAAAAATGATTCATGTCGGTAGCGTTATTGTGAGTTATGCGCTGTTCTTCTTGCGCGGCGTCTGGTTGATGCAAGATTCGCAGCGGCT
>Ga0105090_10002300_pt1 | contig 10625 bp, 7 predicted proteins | sample PPLLak3March2015_FD_79110 | JGI IMG/M metagenome (GOLD analysis project Ga0105090, IMG submission 79110) | Freshwater sediment microbial communities from Prairie Pothole Lake near Jamestown, North Dakota, USA - PPLs Lake P7 Core (1) Depth... | ecosystem: Environmental > Aquatic > Freshwater >... | reverse complement strand
CTTCTCCAGCAGCACGTCGTAACCCAGCGCCAGCGCGCGCAGGCAGGGCGCGGTGTGCAACTGGTCCGGGGTGGCGATGATCACCGCGTCGGCCATCCGCGGCACGTCGAACACCGATTCCCAGTTGTCGTAGCAGTGCCGCGCCGGCACGTTGTGCCCGTTGGCGATGCGCTGCACCCGCTGCGGGTTGGCGTCGGCGACGCCCACGATCTTCATCTCGCGCGGGTTCTTGACGGCGAAGTCGGCGTAGATCGAGCCGCGGTGCCCGGCACCGACGAGCACCACCGTCACCGGCCGCGTCAGCTCACGGTGCAGCGGGTGGGTGTACAGGTCCTCGTGCAGGCCGAGGATCCGCGCGGCCTCGGTCCAGCTGTATTCGATGCCGGTCTTGAGCGAGCCGAGCGTGCGCAACAGGCGCCGTGCCGAGATGAACTGTCGCAATGACATCTTCGAGGTCCCCGATCATGAAAACGAGCAGCGATTCTCAGCGCACGCCCAACGCCACCGCGACCGCCGTGGTGGCCGCGCCGAAGGCCAGTAGCCCGAGATAGAGCCCGCGGTCGGCCGTCCAGGCGCGGCGCAACGCGGCGGCGTCGAGCGTCGTGCCTGCCAGTTGCGCGGCCGCGGGCGGCGCCAGCAGGCGGCTCAGCGCGAAGGTGACCACCGCTGCGGCCACGAGGCCGGTCACGTTCCACCACATCCAGAACAGCTGCGGCCCCAGGCCCCAGGCCAGCCCCGCATTGAGCGCCAGCCCGGTGGCCACGCCGGCCAGCACGCCGGGACCGCGCGCGCGGCGGTCGAGGATTCCGCAACCGAAGGCCGCCAGCAGCGGGCCGTAGAACAGCGCACCGATGCGGTTGATGCCCTCGACCACGCTGCTGGCGAGGTCGCCCACGGCGAGGCCGAAGCCGATGATCGCCGCGCCCCAGCCCAGCGTCACCAGCCGCGACGCCAGCAGGCGCCGCGACTCGGGCGCGTCGCGGCCCAGTCGCGGCTCGACGAAGTCGCGCAGCGTCGCCGCCGACAAGCTGTTGAGCGCCGAGTCCAGGCTCGACATGGCGGCGGCCAGGATCGCCGCCACCAGCACGCCGCGCACGCCGACGGGCAGGTGCAGCTCGATGAATCGCGGTACCAGGTAGTCCAGCCGGCCGGGCGGCACCGCGGCACGCAGCGGCTCGCTGGCCCAGTACACCGCGCCCACGGCCAGCCCCAGTCCGCAATACAGCAGCGTGAGCGGGAATCGCGCCAGGCCGTTGAGCATCAGCGCGCGCTGCGCCCCCTTGACGTCGGGCGCGGCCAGCTGCCGCTGCACCTGGCTCTGGTCGACGCCGTAATAGGCGACGTACAGCACCAGGCCGCCGACGACGAAGCCCCACAGTGGCGCGCTGGCACCGTCGCCCACGCCGTGCGCCCACTGCACCGCGCTCAGCCGCGACGGGTCGTGCGCAGCCAGGATCGCCTCGCCACCGCCTGCGGCGCCCCAGGCATAGGCGATGCAGACGAAGATGCCGATCAGCAGCACGCCCATCTGGATGACGTCGGTCCAGACCACGGCACGCATGCCGCCCATCGTGTCGTAGACCACCGTCATGCCGCCGACGCCGACGATGCACCAGGCCAGCGGCAGGCCGGTGCAGACCTGCACCACCACCGCCGCGGCATACACCGCCACGCCCGTGGCCAGGCCGCGCGAGAGCAGGAAGACGGCGCTGAGCACGAGTCGCGTCGCGCGGTCGAATCGGTGCTCCAGATACTCGTAGACGCTGATCAGCGCCAGCCCGCGCAGCACCGGCGCCAGCACCAGCATGACGACGACCATGGCCAGCGGCAGCATCAGTTCGTACTGCAGCCAGGTCAGGCCCCCGCCGGGCACCAGCGCCACGAAGGCCGGGATGCCGAGGAAGGAATTGGCCGAGGACTGCGTGGCCAGAATCGACAACGCCAGCGCCCACCACGGCAGCGTGCGGCCACCCACGTAATAGTCGGTCGGCGTGTGCTGCGAGCGCGCCAGCCAGGCGCTCAGACCGAGCGTGCCCGCGAGATAGACGGCGATGACGACCCAGTCGAGCCCCGACATGCCCGGCGGTCAGGCCTGCGTCGCCGCGTCGAAGGCCGCCGCCGAGGGCATTGCAGTCGGTGCCGGCGGCGCCGCCGCCTCGGGCACGAGCGGCAGCAGTTCCTCGAAGGACTCGATCACCCTCACCCCCGGCTCGTCGCGCAGCGCCGCGGCCTTGGGCTCGATGGCGAAGGCGCGATCGGCCAGGCGCAGCAGGCCGAGGTCGTTGAGGTTGTCGCCGATCGCCCAGCACTCCAGCAGCTCCGGGCCACCGTCGTCGGCCTTGAAGCGGCGCAGCACGTGGCTCTTGCACACGGGCTCGCCGTCGCCTGGCGCCAGCGGCAGGAAGGCCGGGTTCAGCCGCACGTGGCCGCTGCAGACGTCGGCGTCGAACTGCATCGTGTGTGCGAGCGCAAAGTCGGCGAAGACGCGACGGCGCAGGATGTCCGCGGCGATGAAGTAGCTGTCGCTGAGGACGCCGACCATGAAGCCGGCACGGCGCATGCGGTTGATGAATTCGATCGCCCCCGGACGGATTGGCGCCGCCTTGGCCACGCGCTCGAACTGGTGCCGGTGCACGAATCGGAACAGCGCCGCGATGCGCTCGCTGCGCGTCGCGGCATCGTCCTGGGCGTTGTCGAGCATCGCCATCAGCGCCTCCTCCTGCCCCGTGGCACGCGCCAGGTCGAGCGCGAAGCGCGAGCTCGTCAGGGTGCCGTCCATGTCCAGCAGCAGCAGACGCTGGCGGCCACGCCGGCGCGTCAGGATGTATTCCAGCGCCGCCGCCGCCTGGCGCTGGGTCTCGAACATGGCGGTGATCTGCTCGGCGTGGAGCCGGCCCGCGGCGCGGGCGCGCGAATAGATGACGCGCGAGACCTCGTTGGCCATCACGGTCAGATCGTGCAGCGGCTGGCTGTCGTGTTCGAGCGAGCCGACATCGATCTCGGCCAGGCGCGCGCCGGCACGATGGGCGTCGACCAGCAGTCCGATGTCGACGCCGTAGCCGTCCTCGAAGGGCAGCTGCTGCAGCAGCGACCGGCGCGCCGCGATGATGCCGCCCAGCGGCTGGCCGAAACCGGCCAGCTCCGGGAAGAAGACCTTGAGCATGGGCTTGGCGGTGAGCTCGGTGACGCGGCCGCCGCCGCGGCCGAAGCGGGCCTTGACGAAATCGGCCTCGCCGCGCAGCAGCGGACGGCTGAGGTCGCTGACGATGCCGGGGCGCAGGCCGGCGAGGTCGCCGTCGAGGTAAGCCACGAATTCGCAGCGCGCCTCGTTCATGCCGTCCCACATCGACGGGCCCTTGCCGAGCATGGTGCTGGTGATGACGCGCGCGCCGGCCTCGCGCGCCAGTTCGGCGGTGGCGTCGATCGAACTGTCGTCGACCACCACCACCTCGGCGGTGGCCGGGTCGGCCAGCGCGTAGGCGACGACGCTGGCGATGCGTTTGGCTTCGTTCAGCGCCGGGATCACGACCGTGGTGCACCCGGCGCAAGGCGCCTCCTGCCCGCCGGCTGGCGCCGGCAGCGCGGTCGCCGACGCGTCCGTCGACGCCGGCGCCGGGCCGAGCCGCTGGCCGACCCAGCGCAGGGCTCGCTGCAGGCTTCGCGCCACCCATCGCTTCATGTCGATCTCCCGTCAGTGGCCGCCGCGAGGGGGGCGGCGCCGGCAGCCGCAGGGCCGCCCGTTCCAGATCCACCGGCCGCCAGACCCGGCTCGGCATCGCTCCTGACCCGACCATACCAGCCCGCGCCGGGCCGATCCCTCGCCTAGTCGACCTGCTGGTAGCGCCGCAGGTGCTCCAGGTCGAGGACGCGCAAGCCGCCGTACTCGATGCGGATCACGCCCGCGTCCTGCAAGGCGTGCAGCGCCTCGTTGACGCGCTGGCGCGACAGCCCCACCAGGTAGCCCAGTTCCTGCTGCGTGATGCGAAGCAGCTCGCCCACGCCAGGGTAGAGCACGGGGTGAAAGAGTGCGGCCAGGCTGCGCGCGACGCGCTCGTCGGGGTGCGTCAGGCGGTCGATCTCGCGTGCGGCGATGAACTGGCCCAGCCGCTCGTTGAGCTGGTTCATGACGAATCGGTTGAAGCCGATGCTGCGATCCAGCAGCCAGTGGAAGGTGGCGGTCGTGATGCCGGCCACCACGCTCTTGCGCAGGGCCTGGATGTTGTAGCGGTAGACCTCGTTCTTGAGCACCGTGCCTTCGCCGAACCAGCCACCCGAGGGCACGCCGGTGAAGGTGATGGGCACGCCCAGGGCGCTGTCGTTGCTCATCTTCAGCAGCCCGTCGATGACGCCGAACCAGTAGGTCACCGGCCGGCCGACCCGGCACACGAGTTCGCCCGGCTCGACGCTGACGACACGCAGGTCGGCCACCACGCGCTCGCGCTCGACCTTGTCGAGCCGCTCGAGCCAGGGGATTTGTGCCAGGTCGGTCGGGCGCGGCGGCCGCGAGCGCGAGGGCTGGACGACGCTGGCGCGGGACGCCGAAGGAAAACCCGTCTGCACCATGGCCGGCTCCGAAGCAGGGGAAATGCCTGTCAGTGAGAACCCGCGGATTGTCGTCGCAACGACAACTCGGCGTCAAAGTTGCGCCCAGAATGCGGCCTGCGAGAAGAAGCGGCTCGAGCCCGCTCGTGGACAGGAGACAAGCCGGTGCAGACGACGTTTCCCCGCCTCATGCTGGACCATGCCAAGCAGCGCCCCACCGCGCCGGCGCTGCGCGAGAAGGTCTACGGCATCTGGCAGACCACCACCTGGGCCGAGCTGGCGCTGCTGGTGCGACGCATCGCCTGTGGGCTGCACGAGGCCGGCATGGGGCGCGACGACCACGTCGTGGTGGTGGGCGAGAACCGTCCGCGCCTGTACGCCACGATGCTGGCGGTGCAGTCGCTCGGTGCGGTGCCGGTGCCGCTGTACCAGGACGCGGCGACCACCGAATATGTCTTCCCGATCAACAACGCCGAGGTGCGCTTTGCGATCGTCGAGGACCAGGAACAGGTCGACAAGATGATCGAGGTGCGCGAGAGCTGCCCGCAGCTCGAGCGCCTCTGGTACGACGATCCGCGCGGCCTGCGCAACTACAGCGAACCCGGGCTGGCGGCGCTGGACGCGCTGATCGATGCCGGCCAGGCCTTCGACGCCACGCACCCCGGCTTCTTCGACGCCGAGGTGGCGAAGGCGCAGCCGCAGGACGTGGCGGCGATGTTCTTCACCAGCGGCACCACCGGCAACCCAAAGGGCGTCGTGCACACGCACTTCACGCTGCTCGACCGCGCCGGCGCCGGCGCTCGCTTCGACAAGCTGGGCAACACCGAGGAAGTGCTGGCCTACCTGCCCCCGGCGTGGATCGGCCAGAACATCTTCAGCTATGCGCAGTGGCTCGCCTGCGGCTACGTCGTCAACTGCCCCGAGTCGGCGGAGACGGTGACCATCGACCTCAAGGAGATCGGGCCGACCTACTATTTCGCGCCGCCGCGCGTCTTCGAAGGCCTGCTCACCAGCGTCATGATCCGCATGGAGGACGCCGGCAGCGTCAAGAAGTGGCTGTTCCACACCTTCATGGACGTGGCACGGCGCGTGGGGCCGGCCTTGATGGACGGCAAGACCGTGGGCGCTGGCGACCGGCTGCTCTACGCGCTGGGCGACAAGTTCGTCTATGGTCCGCTGCGCAATACGCTGGGCTTTTCCCGCGTGCGGGTGGCCTACACGGCGGGCGAGGCCATCGGCCCCGACCTGTTCACCTTCTACCGCTCGATCGGCATCAACCTCAAGCAGCTCTACGGCAGCACCGAGACCGCGGTGTTCGTGTGCCTGCAGCCCGACAACGAGGTCAAGGCCGACACCGTGGGGGTACCGATCGAGGGCGTGCAGATCCGAGTCGCCGAGAACGGCGAGGTGATGGTCAAGAGCGCCGGGCTGCTGAAGGAGTACTACAAGAACCCGGCCGCCACCGCCGAGGTGCTGGACGCCGACGGCTGGTACCACACCGGCGACGCCGGCTTCCTGGACGCCGGCGGCCACCTGAAGATCATCGACCGCGCCAAGGACGTCGGCCGCATCATCGGCGGCGCCAGCGACGGCGCGATGTTCGCGCCCAAGTACGTGGAGAACAAGCTCAAGTTCTTCCCCTTCATCAAGGAAGCGGTGGCCTTCGGCGACCAGCGCGAGAAGGTCTGCGCCTTCGTCAATATCGACTTCGAGGCCGTGGGCAACTGGGCCGAGAAGCGCAACCTGCCCTATGCCGGCTACACCGACCTCGCGGCCAAGCCCGAGGTGCTGGAGCTGGTGCGCGAATGCGTCGAGAAGGTCAATGCCGACCTCTCGGCCGACGCGATGCTGGCCGGCAGCCAGATCAGCCGCTTCCTGGTGTTGCACAAGGAGCTCGACGCCGACGACGGCGAGCTGACGCGCACGCGCAAGGTGCGCCGCGGCTATATCGGCGAGAAATACGCGGTGCTGGTGGACGCACTGTACGGCGGCAGGAAGGAGCAGTTCATCGAGACGGCGGTGAAGTTCGAGGACGGGCGCAGCGGCAGCGTGTCGGCAACGATCACGATCATCGACGCGAAGACCTATCCGGTCATGAAGAAGGCCGCCTGACCATGGCTGAACGCAAGATCGGCGACGTCATCCTCGAGGTCAAGAACATCTCGCTGCGCTTCGGTGGCGTGAAGGCGCTGACCGACATCAGCTTCGACGTGCGCGAGCACGAGGTGCGCGCCATCATCGGTCCCAACGGCGCCGGCAAGAGCAGCATGCTGAACTGCATCAACGGCGTCTACGCGCCGCAGGAAGGCAGCATCACCTTCCGCGGCCAGACCTTCTCGAACATGAATTCGCGCCAGGTGGCCGAGATGGGCTTCGCGCGCACCTTCCAGAACCTGGCGCTGTTCAAGGGCATGAGCGTGCTCGACAACATCATGACAGGGCGCAACCTGCGCATGAAGACGAATATCTTCCAGCAGGCCATCCGCTGGGGTGCGGCCGAGCGTGAGGAGACCGAGCAGCGCGAATTCGTCGAGAAGATCATCGACTTCCTCGAGATCCAGGCGCACCGCAAGACGCCGGTGGGCCGCCTGCCCTACGGCCTGCAGAAGCGCGTCGACCTCGGCCGCGCACTGGCCATGGAGCCGAAGGTGCTGCTGCTCGACGAACCGATGGCCGGCATGAACGTCGAGGAGAAGCAGGACATGAGCCGCTTCATCCTCGACGTGAACGACGAATTCGGCACCACCATCGTGCTCATCGAGCACGACATGAGCGTGGTGATGGACCTGTCCGACCGCGTCGTCGTGCTCGACTACGGCAAGAAGATCGGCGACGGCACGCCCGACGAGGTGCGTGCCAACCCCGATGTCATCAGCGCGTACCTCGGCACCTCCCACTGAAGGATCACGAGACCATGGGCTTCTTTCTCGAGACCTTCCTCGGCGGCCTGATGGCCGGCATGCTGTATTCGCTGATCGCGCTCGGCTTCGTGCTGATCTTCAAGGCCAGCGGCGTCTTCAACTTCGCGCAGGGAGCGATGGTGCTGTTCGCGGCGCTGGCGATGGCGCGCTTTGCGGAGTGGTTTCCGGCGCTGCTCGGCTTCGAGAGCAAGCTGCTGGCCAACGTGCTGGCCTTCATCGGCGCGACGGCCGTGATGATCGCCGTGGCCTGGGCCATCGAGCGCTGGGTGCTGGGCAAGCTGGTCAACCAGGAAGGCATCACGCTGCTGATGGCGACGCTGGGCATCACCTACTTCCTGGACGGCTTCGGGCAGACGCTGTTCGGCAGCGCCATCTACACGATCGACGTCGGCATGCCCAAGGATCCGATCTTCGTCTTCGACAGCGTCTTCGAGGGCGGCGTGCTGGTCAACAAGGAAGACCTCTACGCCGCACTGATCGCGGCCCTGCTCGTCGTGCTGCTCAGCCTCTTCTTCCAGAAGACGTCGACCGGTCGCGCGCTGCGCGCGGTGGCCGACGATCATCAGGCGGCGCAGTCGATCGGCATTCCGCTGAGCCGCATCTGGGTCATCGTCTGGAGCGTCGCCGGCATCGTCGCGCTGGTCGCCGGCATCATCTGGGGCAGCAAGCTCGGGGTGCAGTTCTCGCTGTCGCTGGTGGCGCTGAAGGCGCTGCCGGTGGTCATCCTGGGCGGCCTGACCTCGGTTCCCGGGGCGATCATCGGCGGCCTGATCATCGGCGTCGGCGAGAAGCTGTCCGAGGTCTATATCGGGCCGATGTTCGGCGGCGGCATCGAGATCTGGTTCGCCTACGTGCTCGTTCTGTTCGTGCTCCTGATCAGGCCGCAGGGCCTGTTCGGTGAAAAGATCATCGATCGGGTCTGAATCATGATCTACAGAGAGAACGGCCAGTTCAAGACTTCATACCGGGCCGATCAGCAGATCCTCCCGATCCGCCAGGACCGCTGGACCATGGGCCTGCTGCTCGTTGTCGCCTTCATCGCCGTGCCGCTGCTCGCTGACGAATACCTGCTGCGCGCGGTGCTGATTCCGTTCCTGATCCTGGCACTCGCGGCGCTGGGCCTGAACATCCTGGTCGGCTACTGCGGCCAGATCTCGCTCGGCACCGGCGCCTTCATGGCGGTCGGCGCCTACGCGGCCTACAACCTGCAGGTCCGCATCGAGGGCATGCCGCTGCTCGTCGCCCTGCTCGGCGGCGGCCTGTGCGCGACTGTCGTCGGCGTGCTCTTCGGCATCCCCAGCCTTCGCATCAAGGGCCTGTACCTTGCGGTGGCGACGCTGGCCGCGCAATTCTTCGTCGACTGGGCGGCGCTGCGGCTGAAGTGGGTGACCAACGACTCGACCTCGGGGTCGGTCAGCGTCGCCGCGCTCGACGTCTTCGGCCTGGCGATCGAGACGCCGGCGCAGAAATACCTGTTCTGCCTGGCCTTCGTGGCCATCTTCGCCCTGCTCGCGAAGAACCTGGTCCGCGGCCACATCGGCCGCGAGTGGATGGCCATCCGCGACATGGACGTGGCGGCCGCGGTGATCGGCATCAGGCCGGTCTACGCCAAGCTCACCGCGTTCGCCGTCAGCTCGTTCATCGTCGGCGTCGCCGGTGCGCTGTGGGCCTTCGTCTACCTGGGTTCCTGGGAGCCGGCTGCATTCAACATCGACCGCTCGTTCCAGCTGCTGTTCATGGTCATCATCGGCGGGCTGGGATCGATCATGGGCAGCTTCTTCGGTGCCGCCTTCATCGTGCTGCTGCCGATCGTGCTCGACCAGCTGCTGCCGGCGATCGGCAACCTGGTCGGCCTGCAGTTCGACACTGCGCTGGTCTCGCACGTGGTGTTCATGATCTTCGGCGCCCTGATCGTCTTCTTCCTGATCGTCGAACCCCACGGCATCGCCCGCCTGTGGTCAACGGCCAAGGAAAAGCTGCGGCTGTGGCCGTTCCCGCATTGAGCCATCCGTTCCACCGAACCGGCGCAGACCGGCATCCCCCGAGTACATCCCTCAACCGCCTGGAGACACAGATGAAGTTCCGATCGATCGTCATGGCCAGCACCCTGGCCGCCGCCGGCCTGGCCGCCGTCCTCACCAGTTCCCTGGCCCACGCCCAGGCCAAGGAGCAGTTCTTCCCGCTGCTGGTGTACCGCACCGGAGCCTACGCGCCCAACGGCACGCCCTGGGCCAATGGCAAGCAGGACTACCTGAAGTTGATCAACGCCCGCGATGGCGGCATCAACGGGGTGAAGATCACCTACGAGGAGTGCGAGACCGGCTACGCCACCGACAAGGGCGTCGAGTGCTACGAGCGCCTGAAGGGCAAGACCAACACCCTGTTCGACCCGCAGTCCACCGGCATCACCTTCGCGCTGACCGACAAGGCGCCGGGCGACAAGATTCCCCTCATCACCGTCGGCTACGGCCTGGCGGCCAGCCAGGACGGCGGCGTGTTCAAGTGGAACTTCCCGATCCTGGGCAGCTACTGGACCGGAGCCGACGTCATCATCCAGCACCTCGGCAAGAAAGAGGGCGGGCTGGACAAGCTCAAGGGCAAGAAGATCGCCCTCGTCTACCACGACAGCCCCTTCGGCAAGGAGCCGATCCCGCTGCTGCAGGAGCGCGCCAAGCTGCACGGCTTCGAACTGCAGCTGATTCCGGTGACGGCGCCGGGCGTCGAGCAGAAGTCGGCCTGGCTGCAGGTGCGGCAGAGCCGGCCCGACTACGTGCTGCTGTGGGGCTGGGGGGTGATGAACTCCACCGCGCTGAAGGAGGCCCAGGCCACCGGTTACCCGCGCGACAAGATGTACGGCGTGTGGTGGTCCGGTGCCGAGCCCGACGTCAAGGACGTCGGCATGGGCGCCAAGGGCTACAACGCGCTGGCGCTGCAGCACGGTGCGGACCGCAATTCGAAGGTCGTGCAGGACATCATCAAGCACGTGCACGACAAGGGTCAGGGCTCGGGCCCCAAGGACGAGGTCGGCTCGGTGCTCTACATGCGCGGCTTGATCATCCAGATGCTGGGCGTCGAGGCCGTGCGCGCCGCGCAGGAGCGCTTCGGCAAGGGCAAGGTGATGACGAGCGAGCAGGTGCGCTGGGGCCTGGAGAACCTGAACCT
>Ga0105090_10002296_pt1 | contig 10627 bp, 5 predicted proteins | sample PPLLak3March2015_FD_79110 | JGI IMG/M metagenome (GOLD analysis project Ga0105090, IMG submission 79110) | Freshwater sediment microbial communities from Prairie Pothole Lake near Jamestown, North Dakota, USA - PPLs Lake P7 Core (1) Depth... | ecosystem: Environmental > Aquatic > Freshwater >... | reverse complement strand
CTCGTGGTCGACCGACACGGTCAGGCGTTCCGGCGCGCCGTCGACGAGCCAGCGGAGCAGCCGGCGCCAGAACGTCTCGTGCGTCTGGTCCTCGAGCGGGATGTTCGCGTGCATCTGCCACATCCAGGAGTCCTGGACCGGGAAGGCGATGGCCTTGCCGGCGCCGTACCGCTGGTAGGCGAGCACGATCTGGCCGTCGCGCGCGCCCTCGCGCCCCGTCAGCAGCACCGCCGCGCCCGGCTTCACGCGATGAATGGGATTCACCGTCGTCACCGGCGGCAGCGTCGCCCAGCGATCCGAAGAGGCCTGCTCGGTGGCGCCAACCTGCGTCGCGACGTGGGTCTGGCCGAGCCGGGTCGGCATCACGGCGAGAGTCTGCAGGAAGGTGTCCGCGGCCCTGGCCGCTTCGAGCTGCACCGGCAGCGCTTCGGCCAGCGGCGTGCCCGCGTACCCGCCCTCGGTGAACGACCGGCGGCCGCCCAGGGCGAGGAGGCCGCCGCCTCGAAGGCTGACGAAGTCGGCCATCATCTGGAGCTGGTCCTGGGTGAACGCGCTCGCCTCGATGCTCCCGACGATGATGCCTCGATAGGCGTAGAGCTCCTCCCGCGTCTTCGGGAATCCGCCGGCCAGATCGTCGGCGGCGTCGATGTCGAGTCGCAGGAACTTCCGGTCGGCCGACCGCTGCAGCGTGACGACCTGGAGGTTCTTGTCCTCGGCGACCGCCTGGCGCAGGAACTTCATCTCGGGGCGGGGCTGACCCTCGATGTACAGGATCTTCTCGCGGCGGTCCGCGACCGTCACCAGCGCCTCGCGCTCGTTGTTCTTCGTGACCTGCTCGCCGTCCAGCACGGGAATCCTGAAACGCAGGACACGCGGGCCGGCGTCGGCCAGCGTGAAGCGGACCCGCGCCGTGGCCGGCTCGCCGTCGGGGGGCAGAGTGACGTCCTGCGAGGCGATCGGCTGTCTTTCGTCTTCCACGACGACGGGGACCGTTCGGCCCGCGAAGCCCGACTGGCCGATCACGACGTCGACGACCAGTGTCGTACCCTTGAGAACCACGAGCGGCGGATCCACCCGGCCGAGCTGAACGTCGCGTGCCAGCGTCTCGCGTCCCAGTCCAACCGCGAACACGGGGAGGCCGGCGGACCGCAGCGACCGCAGCGTGTCGGCCATGCCGGTGCGGGAGGTATCAGCACCGTCGGTCAGCAGCACGATGCCGGACACGGGAAGCCCGGCCAGTTCCTCGGCCGTGCGCTGCAGGGCCTGGCCGACGTTCGAGCGCGTGCCCGCGTACGACCCGCCATCGGGAGGCGACGCACGTTCAGCGGTCGCCGAGAAGCGGAAGTCGCGAAGCGCGAATCGTCGGCCGAGCACTTCGCGCAGCCGGCCGGACGCGCCGAACTGATCGCGGACGAACGCCGACCTCGGCTGCTGACCCTGGTCGGCGATCGTCATGCTTCGGGAATCGTCCACGAGCACGGCGAGCACGTTGCGCTGCGGTTCGACGGCGCGAACGACCAGGACCGGCCGCATCAGGCAGACGAGCAGGAGGGCCACGGTGGACAGGCGGAAGGCGAGCAGCGTCGCACGCGTCCGCGCCGAGGCCCCGGGCGCGCCCGCCCGACGGTAGGCCCACACGCCCAGCGCGCCCGCGACGACGGCAGCCGCGACGACGACGATCGCCGGCCACGGCGGGCTGAACGCCAGCTCGCCCTGGGCGTAGATCACCGGACGGTACTTGAAGACGAGCCCGAACAGCCGCTCCAGCAAGGACACCTCGAACCGAAGGCCCGGACAGGGCCGCCACGAGTCCAATACCGCGGGCAGGCCGACGCCGTTTACCGCTGACGCGCCGCGCTCGGCCGGCCGCGAAGCGTTGGGGTATATTGGCAGGATACAACATGCATGCACCCGGCGTCGTCACGCTTCTGTGTGTGATCGCGTTCACGGCTCCCGGGCCGGCGGTGCCGGCCAGGGACCAGGCTGGCGGTGGCGCGTCCGGCGGGGCTCCGCAGGCGCCAGCCGTCCAGGCGCAGGACGCGTCGGCGCGAGCCGCACAGGCCAAAGCCGAGCAGGCGCGGGTCGCGGCCGAGCTGGCGTTCATCAAGACCGCGACCGCGGCGATCGCCCACGGCAAGCGGACCGACGCGGAAGCAATGGCGCGCGGGCGCGGCGCGGGCGACCCGGCGGCGGCCGCCATCCTCGGCCGCCTCGCGATCGACCGCGGGCAGTACGACGAGGCGCTGGCGTTGCTGCAACCCGCCGCCGCGCGCAGTCCGCTGGCGGAGGCGGCGCTGGAACTGGGTCTCCTGTACCGCCAGCTCGGCCGCGCAAGCGATGCCGCGGGCGTGCTGATGCCGCTCGTCAGCGCGACGCGCGGCGGCGTGACCGCGGACGGCCTGCTGCGCGCCGCGCGCGCGGCACACGCGCTCGACCAGGCGCGGACGGCCAACTCGCTCTACCGCGACGCGTCGGACGCGATGAAGAACGACCCGGCGGTGAATACCGCGTGGGGCAGACTGTTCTTCGAGAAACACCAGCCGGGCGAGGCGGTGAAGTCGTTCCGCATCGCCGTCCAGACCGATGCGAGCTGGGCTCCGGCCCAGATCGGCCTGGCCCGGGCGCTTGCCGACGATGATCCGGCTGCCTCGGCAACGGCAGCCGCCCGCGCGCTCCAGATCGATCCAGTGCTCGTTGACGCCCACCTGTTCGTCGCCGAGGCCGCTCTCGACGAGGACAAGCCCGCTGAGGCGAAGGCGGCCATCGATCGCGTCCTTGCGATCAACCCGCGAAGTCCGGAGGCGCATTCGCTGCTGGCGGCAATCGCCTGGGTGGCCGGTCGCCCCGCGGAGTACGAGGCCGAGTCCGCTCTCGCGCTCGGCGTCAACCCGACGCGCGGCGACACGTACCGAACGGTCGCCGCCCACGCGGCCCGCAAGTACCGCTTCGACGAAGCCGTGGCGCTCGGGCGCAGAGCCGTCGCGCTCGAGCCGGCGAACATGCCCGCCTACGCCGACCTCGGGATGAACCTGCTGCGCCTGGGCGCGGAACCCGAGGCGCGTCGCATGCTCGACACCGCGTTCCGCGGGGATCCCTACGATCTGGTGACGCTGAACCTGCTGCGCGTCCTCGACACGCTCGACGGGTTCGAGACGCTGAAGAGCGGGGTCGCGACCATCCGGATGGACGCCGATGAAGCGCCGGTGCTCGGCCTCTACGCCGGCCCCCTGGTCGCCAGGGCGCTCACCGAGATGCGCTCCCGCTACGGCATCGACCCGCGCGGCGCGATCACGATCCAGATCTTTCCGAAGCACGACGACTTCGCTGTACGTACCGCCGGCCTCCCGGGGATGGAGGGCGCGCTCGGCGCCAGTTTCGGATCGGTGGTGACCCAGAACTCCCCGCGGGCGCGCAAGCCGGGCGACTTCAACTGGCTGGCGACGATGTGGCACGAGCTGGCCCACGTGTTCACGCTGCAGCTTTCGAACCAGCGGGTGCCCCGGTGGATCACCGAGGGCATCTCGATGTACGAGGAGGGGCTGGTCGATCCGTCGTGGCCGCGCGACGGCGAGCTGGCCTTCGCCAGGGCGTACGGCGAGGGGCGCGTGCTGAAGCTCGCCAGTCTCAACTCGGGATTTGCGCGGGCCGATCAGATCTCGGTGGCCTACTTCGAGTCGTCGCTCGTGGTCTCACTCCTGGTGGAGCGGCATGGCCAGGATGCGCTTCGGGCGCTGGTTCGCGCGTTCGCCGACGGCGCCGACACCGAGGCGGCGCTGAGGAAAGCCACCGGGAGCGGTCTGGCTGATCTCCAGGCGGCCTTCGACGCACGGCTGGAACAGCGGTACGGCGCCCTTGGCAGGGCGCTGCGCGCGCCTGAAGGCGTGGCCATGCCCGCCGGCCGGACCGTCGCCGAGTGGCAGGCGCTCGCGTCGAAGCACCCGGGGAGCTTCCCGGTGCAGATGGCGGCGGGCGACGCGATGGCCGCGGCGGGCGCCCGCGAGGCGGCAATGGGCGCGTTCGAGCGGGCAGCGGCGCTGGTGCCGATCGCCACCGGCCCCAGCTGCCCGCGGGCGAGAATCGCCGAGCTGGCTGCCAGGGGCGGCGACTTCCGGCGCGCCTTGCGGGAGCTCTCGTCATTGGTGGCCGCCGACCACGCGAACATCGAGGCGGCTCGCCAGCTGGCGCAGATCGCGAAGCGGCTCGGCGACACGACGGCCGCCGCCCTGGCCTTCGAACGTATCGTCGTCATCGACCCGTTCGACTCCGCCGCGCACGCTGCGCTCGGCCGGATCGCCATCGATCGGCGCGACGCCGCGCTGGCGACACGCGAGTTCCGCGCGGCGCTGGCGGCCGGCCCGGTCGATCCCGCGCCGGCGCACTGCGATCTGTCCGAGGCGCTGCTGCTGGGCGGTCGGAAGGCCGAGGCCAGAAAGGAGGTGCTGGCCGCGCTCGAGATTGCGCCCACCTACGCGCGCGCGCAGGAACTGCTCTTGAAGATCGTGGACGGGAAGTGATCTACAGCACGAACGGCACGAGCGCCTTCCGCTCGGGCGGATAGTCGGCGAACGTCTGCCGATACCAGCGGTGCGTCGACAGCGCGCGCGGCGCGAGGTTGGTCAGCGTGAAGACCGCGAACGCCAGGCCGGGCCACGACCAGGTGGCCAGCGCCCAGCCGCTCCACTCGAGAATCTCGCCCAGGTAGTTCGGGCACGACACCCAGCGGTAGAGGCCGCCAACGGGGATCCGGTATCCGCCGTTGCCCGTCGACCGAAGCGCGAACAGCACGGCGTCGGCGTGCTGGTTGACCACGTAGCCCGCCGCGAACAGCGCCACACCCGCGGCGAACCGGGGGTCGGACAGCCATGCCGGGTCGTAGGATCCCGCGTCGGAAATCCACCGGGCGTTCAGCCACGTGTTCACGCAGTTGAAGAACACGCCCATCCCCACGATGAGCCACGGCATCCGTTTGCCGCGTTCGCGAAGTCGCCACGGGAAGACAAGCGCGCGGTGCAGGTAGTGTGCCTGCCAGAGCAGCAGGAACAGGACGGGCACGCTCGCCAGCCGGTGCGCGCCGAAGGCGTAGACGGCCAGGAACCCGACGGCCGAGGGGGCCTCCATCAGCGTCCAGCCCAGGCGGCTGGGCAGGGTCGGGCCCCAGCCCTCGCGCATGAACCGGCCGTAAGGGGCGGCGATCCACCAGAGGATGCCGAACGCCAGGAGTCCTGCCGCGATCACGGCCCAGGACCCGACGATGAGCGAATCGGCGCCGGTCACGCGGCACCCGCCGAGCCGGCCGCCTCAGCCCCGGGATCGAGCGGGCGTTCGAGCCGAAGGCGATCGGTTTCGGCGAACCACGCATAGGTGTCGCGGAGCGTCGTCCGAAGATCGCGGGGCGAGTAGCCGAGTTCGCGCCGAGCCTTGGCGCAGTCGACCTGCGTGCCCATGGCCAGCGCGTCGAGCGACTCGCCGGTGAACAACGGCTCCCGGCCGCGCACGCGACCGAGCGTCGTCGAGAACGGCGCGGCGGCGCGCGCCAGCCAGACCGGCGTGCACCAGCGCGGCGCGGGCACCCCCGTGACGTCGGCCGCCAGCCTGGCCAACTCGGCCAGCGAGGCATAGCGGCCCGACAGCAGGTAGCTCTCGTGCGGCCGGCCGTGCGTCTCGGCCCCCAGCAGTCCGGCGACGACGTCCCGCACGTCCACCCAGTCGAAGCCGCCAGGAACGAGCGAGGGCAGCCGGCGCCGATACAGGTCGAGCAGCACCCGCCCCATGCGGGAGGGCTCGAAATCGAACGGGCCGATGACCGCGGTCGGATGGACGATGACAGCGTCGAGGCCGCGGGCCGCCACCTCGCGCACGGCCCGCTCTCCGGCCGCTTTGGATCGGTCGTAGGCGTGGCGTGCGGAGAACGCTCGCGGCGTCGATTCGACGACGGTAGCGGCAGGGCCGTTCTGCTCGAACCCGTGAATCGACGAGCAGTGAACCAGGCGTCGCACGCCGCACGCCAGCGCGGCTTCAGCGGCGTTGCGCGCGCCGTCGACGTTGGTCGCGGCGACCAAGCCGTGCCGATCGCCGTCGATCGAGATGACGGCGGCGAGATGGAAGACGGTGGCCGCGCCCCTGAATGCGCCGCGGAGGGAGGCCGCATCGCGGACGTCCGCCTCGACGCACTCCACGTCGACGTCGGCGAGCGCGGCGCGCTCCTCGCGGACCACGCAGCGCACGCGCCGGCCGGACGCGATCAGCGCACGGACCAGATTCGCTCCGATGTGCCCGGTCGCTCCGGTGACGACAGTGATCATGGGGTGAGGCCGGCCGACAGCGGCATTCTATGCGGTTCTTCAGGCTGCCGCCACATGCACCCGTTCGACGCCGGGCGCGGCCGACGGATCCGGATTGATCTCAACCACGGAGGGCACAGAGAGCACGGAGGCTGGCTGGTGTCACGCGGACACGCATGACCCCCGACCGGGCTTCGACGGCGCACCGGCTCGGCCGGCGCGCCTGTCGAGGGGCGGCTCGCCGCGGGCACGAACCCGGCTTGCTCGACGACGGGCTCGTGTCCGTGGCGGGCCGTCCCTCGAGCCAGGAGCTAAGGCCCTGGCTCGAAGCCCTCGGCGTGAGAACCTCTGTGCTGCTCTGAGTGCTCTGTGGTTCCCTGCCGTGATCGCGCGCGGTCAAAAGCCGACGCGCATCGTGACGCCGACCACGCGAGGGGCGCCCGGCTCGCCGATGTACCCGGAAGGCGTCAGGCTGCCGTAGGCGAAGGCGAGCGGGACGTAGCGCGTGTCGAACGCGTTCCTCACCCAGGCGTCCACGGCGAACTTCCCGGCGCGGAACCCGCCGCGCAGGTTGACGACCGAGTAGGCGTCCTGCCCGGCGCGGTTCTGATCGTCGTAGTGATAGGCCCCGTAGAACACCACGTCCACCCTGCCGTACACGCCCAGCGAGCGGCCGACTCCCGCCGACAGCTTCGCTCCCAGCGACGCGGTGTACCCGGGCGCGAGCGGCAGGTCGTTCCCGGAGACGTCCACGCCGTTCGAGGTGCTGCCAGCGCCGAACTGTGCGTCGGCGGTGCCGAACGTGCCGTAGAAGTCGAGCGCCGAGAAGGGGCGGGCGTTCATCGACGCCTCGAAGCCGGAACTCGTCGCGTTCCCGACGTTGGCGATGTAGAACTGCGCCGGCGCGCCTGGCGTCGGGACGGTCAACTGCATGTCGTCCCAGTCGATGCGGTAGTAGGCGGCGTTGACCACCACCCGCCCCTGGGCCCAGGTCGTCTTCACCCCCGCTTCCGCGTTCCACGCCTGCTCCTGATCGTACGATTCGCTTCCCGGCGGCGCCCAGGCATTGAACCCGCCAGCCTTGAAGCCCTTTCCTATCGAGGTGTAGACCGCGAATCTGGACGTCGGGCGCCAGGCCAGCGCGGCCTGCGGCGAGACGTTCGAGAACGTGCGTTCGGCGTTGAGCTGCGTCGGCGGCGCAATCGGAGGATCGTACGAAGTGCCGATGTCGGCCGTCCGCTGCTCGCGGTCGAAGCGAGCGCCGAGCGTGAGATCGAGTTCGCTCCACGCCGTCAGCGTCCCCATCCCGTAGAGACCGAGCCCCAAGTCGTCGAGGATCGCCGCCGGAGCGCTCCGGGTGACGGGGACCGGGACCGACGGCGACAGGACATACGGCGAGAACGAGGTGGCGGCGTCCTGCGTGAAATGCTGAGAGAAGAGCATGACGCCGGCCTGCCACTCGACGACGAAATCCCGCGACAGGCGCGCGGGGGCCTGCGCGGCGGACGCCACGCGGAACTCCTGGGTGAACTGCGTGTCCTTCTCGACGTTCTCGCGCGTCAGGAGCGGCATCGCCGAGTAGTCGAGGTCGGTGAAGTCGTGAGTCTCCCACCAGACGACGCCGGTGGTGGACGAGAACGCGAAGCGCGGCCCTTCGTGACGGACGAGGACGGTGGAGGACCAGATGTCGCGGTCGGTGTATCCCTCGACGTCGCGCTGCGCGTGGTACGGATTGAGGCGCGTCTCCTCGAGGTCGTTCAGGGCGTAGTCGCCGTCGCGATCGCGCTCGCCGCCGAAAATGAAGCGCGTTTCCCATCGGGGCGTCGGCATGTAGACGAACTGCGCGCGGCCGAATGTGGCCGACCGGTCGTCCAGCGTGTTGCCGGTGACGTCGTTCACCGTGAAGCCGTCGCGGGCCCGCGTGCCGAAGGCGAGGCCGATGGCCGCGGTGCCGCTGAGCGGGCCCGACATCGCGCCCCGGATCCCGCGCTCGCGCTGGGTGCCCAGCGGGGAGTCGATGCGGCTGGTCCACTGCGTCATCGACGGCCGGGTGGTCGAGACGTTGATCAGGCCGCCGAGCGCGTTCCGGCCGAAGAGCGCGCTCTGCGCGCCTCGTACGAACTCGACCTGCTCGATATCGATCAGCTCGATGTTCGACGAGTTGGCGTTCAGCTGCGGGACGCCGTCGATGTACGTCGTGACGCCGGGGTTCGACGGGCTCGAGCCGATGCCGCGGATGTAGGGGTTGCTGACCTTGCGCGCGCTCAACTCGGCAAACAGGGTATTCGGCGAGAAGACGGAGGCTTCGCCGACCGAGCTGAAGCCGGCCGAGTCGAGAGTCTGCCGGTTCACGGCCGAGACGCTCAGCGGCAGCCGCTGGGCGTCGGCCGGCTCCTTCTGCGCCGTCACCACTACTGGCGGCAGCGTCACAGGCGGGACGCCCTGCTGTGGCGGATTCTGGTCGGCGTGGGCGGCGGCCGATGGGGACGCGACCACTGAGGCCGCAAGGACAAGCGACGCCAGTCGGAGCATATCCCCCGATTATACGAGGTTACTTCCAGGAGCGGATCCAGTCGCCCGCGTTCCGCATCACGTCGGGCGGAAGCGTGTGGCCCCCTTCGAAGGCCTCGAACTGCACCTTGTAGGCAGCCTCCCGCAGCAAATCTCGCGCGCGTTCGGAAGCCTCGATGCCGACTTGCGCGTCGTCCCTGCCGTGCCCGATGAAGACCCGGATGTGCGTGGCCGCCTTGAGCTGCTCGGGCGTCACGGAGTTCCGGGGGAACACCCCGGCGAATGCGACGATCCCGGCGATCCGATCGGGACGCTTCATCGCCGCCAGATAGGCGGCCGACACGCCCTGCGAGAAACCCAGGAGGATGACGCGCGACACGCGGTGGCGCTGTGACAGGTCCTCGACGACCTTGAGGATCTGCTCGCTCGTCAGGGCATCGAGGAGCGGCCAGATCGCGCGGTCGGCGTCAGGCAGGTACCAGCTGAAGTGCTCGCCCGGAAGCGGGGTCAGGTCTGTCCTGGGGTAGGCGCCCTCCGGCGCCGCGCAGATCATCCCTTCGAAGGCGTCGGTCCGCATCGACAGCATGAGGCTGCCGGCGTTGCTGCCGTTGCCGTGGAGGCCGACGACCAGCGTGTAGGCCCTGGAGGCGTCATACCCGCCCGGCAGCCGCAGTCGATAGAGGTTGACGCGCGGGCCGCTGACCCCCAGCGTCTGACCCAGCGTTCCGGAGAGCGTGGCGAGCGTCTTCTCGTGGCTCCGGAACGCTCGGCTCTCGCGGATCGGGTCGAACTCCTTGTCGCTCTTGAGCAGCTCCGGATGGACGAAGCCGCCCTCCGCCGCGCGCGTCAGCAGCTCGACCGCGGCGTCGGCCTGTCCGATCCGGCTGTAGCAGCGCGCCAGCGCGTACATCACCCGGACGTCGCGGCCATTTCGGTACAGGTAAGCCAGGAAGTGCCGCGCGGCGGTCGCGTAGTCACCGCGCTCCTGGGCTTTCCCGCCCTCCACCCTGATCGCGTCGAGGTCGTCGTCCAGGAACCGCCAGGCGTCCTTCCTCGTCGGATCGAAGTCGGTCTTCTTCGAGCCGCCCGCCTGGCCGGCAAATCCGGCGCCGACGAGCAGCAGAACCGAGGCGAGACCGGCGGCGGCGGCCACCCTGAGGGACCTGGTCGTGAGCATGACAGTACCTCTATGCCATGGACGTAGCCCGCCGCGATCGGGATCACAGCCCGCGCAGGAACTCCGGCTTCAACGCAACATTCCCGGCGAGCGCCGCGTCCAACGCCGCGAGGATGGCGCCTTTCGCTCTCGGCAGGCGGCCGGTGAGCGGCACGTAGTTGCTGGCGTGGTTGCAGGTGAAGTACGTCTCGCACGTGACGGCGCCGACGAACTCGCGAACCTCGGCGACGGACTCGCGAGGCGAGGGCAAGACGACCTCGCCGCGGGCGACGCGCGTGGCCAGCGGCGAGTGCGGCGTCGGCGTGTAGGTGAGCAGCGCGGTGTAGTTGGGCGCCATCGCGTTGATGGCCTCCGCGGAACGCCGCGCGTGCTCGAGGCTCCGCTCGACGCCAGCCAGGCCGACCAGGACCATCACCGACGTCGCCATCCCCGCGGCGCGAGCGCGCCTCACCGCCTCGACGATCTCCGCGGCGGTCGCGCCCTTCTCGACCGCCGAAAGCGTCTCGTCGTCGCCGCTCTCGAGGCCCATGTAGAGGATCTTCAGCCCGCGCCGGCGCAGGTCCGCGAGTTCCTCGTCACGCTTGCCGAGAACGTCGCGCGCGTTGGCGTAGATGCCGACGCGCTGCAGGCGCGGGAAGGCGTCGTTCAGCGCGTCGAG
>Ga0105090_10002295_pt1 | contig 10628 bp, 12 predicted proteins | sample PPLLak3March2015_FD_79110 | JGI IMG/M metagenome (GOLD analysis project Ga0105090, IMG submission 79110) | Freshwater sediment microbial communities from Prairie Pothole Lake near Jamestown, North Dakota, USA - PPLs Lake P7 Core (1) Depth... | ecosystem: Environmental > Aquatic > Freshwater >... | reverse complement strand
TGCGCGAGGACCTGCGCACGCGGCTGGGTTCCGGGCTGATCTACCGGCTGCACCCGTTGTCCGACCATGAAAAGGCCGCCGCGCTCGCCGCCCAGGCGAAGGAGCGCGCGCTCAAGCTGACGCCGGAAAGCATAGACTACCTGCTGCGCCACGCCCCGCGCGACATGCGCGCGCTGTCGGCGTTCGTCGTCGCGCTCGACCGCTACACGCTCGAACACAAGCGCGCCGTGACGCTGCCGCTGCTGCGCGACCTGCTGACCGAAACGCTGTCCCTGGACCTGTAAGCCATGAACCGGAAAAAACAGTCGAGACGCAGATGACGCAGATTGCTGCAGATCAAGGCTGCTTTTGTCGGGACCCGAGGCAATCCCCTTGGTGGATGAGCGACAGCCTGTCGCCAGGTCACGGCATTCAATCCGCGTATATCTGCGAAATCTGCGTCAAATGAGGCTTTCAGTATGAATCTCGCTCTCTTCGATCTCGACAACACCCTCCTCGCCGGCGACTCCGACTTCGAGTGGGCGCAATTCCTTATCGGCAAGGGCGTCGTTGACCGCGAGGTGCAGGAGGCGAAGAACATCGGCTTCTACGAACAGTACAAGGCCGGCACGCTCGACATCCACGAATTCCTCGCCTTCCAGCTCACGCCACTGGCCCGCCACCCACGCACCGAACTCGACGCCTGGCACGCCGAGTACATGGAACGCCACATCCGGCCACTGATCGGCGAGCCGGCGCGGGCGCTGGTACGCAGCCACCTCGCCGCCGGTGACCTGTGCGCCATCGTCACCGCCACCAACAGCTTCGTCACCGGCCCGATTGCCCGTGAATTCGGCATCCCGCACCTGATCGCCACGATTGCCGCGGTCGACCCGGAAAAAGGGGCGTTTTCCGGCAGTCCGTCCGGCATGCCGGCGTTCCGCGACGGCAAGATCGCCCGCGTCGAGAGCTGGCTGGAATCTCTCGGGCTGTGGTGGGGCAGCTTCGCCGACAGCGTCTTTTACAGCGACTCGCTCAACGACCTGCCCCTGCTGGCCAGGGTGCGGACGCCGGTCGCCGTCGATCCGGACCCCACGTTGCGCCGGCACAGCGCCGGAATGGGCTGGAAGATCATCACTCTGCGGTAGAATTCGGCCTTTTACGCACCCTTGGGTGCTCACCGAACGGCAATTCGTGATCCGCAAGTTCATTTCCCGCGTCTTCAGCGGCCGGCGGGCCGCCGCCAGCCATCATGAGCCGGCGGTCATTCCCGTCTCCAGCCACGGCATCACCCGCGACCGCATCAGCAGCGGCAGCCGGCGCGTCTGCGAAACCCTGCAGGAACAGGGCCACAAGGCCTACGTCGTCGGCGGCGCGGTGCGCGACCTGCTGATCAGCGCCGAGCCCAAGGATTTCGACATCGCCACCGACGCCACGCCGGAGGAGGTGCGCCGCGCCTTCCGGCGGGCGCGCATCATCGGCCGCCGCTTCCAGATCGTGCATGTGATGATGGGCCACGAAACCATCGAGGTCACCACCTTCCGCGGTACGCTCGGCGAAGACACCAAGAAGGACGAGCACGGCCGCGTGCTGCACGACAACGTTTTCGGCACCCAGGCCGAGGACGCCGCCCGCCGCGACTTTGCCGCCAACGCGCTGTACTACGACCCGGTGACCGAAGCGGTCATCGACTACCACCACGGCGTCGGCGACCTCAAGCAGAAGACGCTGCGCATGATCGGCGAACCGCGCGCGCGCTACCGCGAGGACCCGGTGCGCATGCTGCGCGCTGTCCGCCTCGCCGCCAAGCTCGGCCTGAACATCGACCCGGAAGCGCGGAAACCGATCCGCGAGATGGCTGTCCTGCTCGAAAACGTGCCGGCCGCCCGCCTGTTCGACGAAATGCTCAAGCTGCTGACCTCCGGTCACTCGGTCGAGTGCATCACGCAGTTGCGCGACGAGGGACTGCATCATGGCCTGCTGCCGCTGCTCGACGTCATCCTCGACCAGCCGATGGGCGAGAAGTTCGTCATGCTCGCTCTGGCCAGCACCGACGACCGGGTGCTCAAGGGCAAGGGCACCTCGCCCGGCTTCCTGTTCGCCACGCTGCTCTGGCATGAGGTGCTGGCGCACTGGGGCAAGATGAAGGCCGAGGGCGAAGCGAAGATTCCGGCGCTCTTCCAGGCGATGGACCACGTCCTCGACGTGCAGGCCGAGAAACTCGCGATCACCCGGCGCATCGCCGGCGACATCAAGGACATCTGGTCGCTGCAGCCGCGCTTCGAGAGCCGCGCCGGCAAGCGCCCGTACGGCCTGCTCGAGCAGCCGCGCTTCCGCGCCGGCTACGACTTCCTGTTGCTGCGCGCCGAATCGGGCGAAATCAACCAGGAGCTGGCGGACTGGTGGACGCACTTCCAGAATGCCGACGGCGAAGAACGCGCCGCCATGCTGATGCCGGAGCAGGCGGGCGAACGCAAGCGCCGCCGGCGGCGGCGCAAACCGGCGGCCGACGGCGGGGTCGACAGCAGCCCGGTGGAATGACGGCCGCCTACGTCGCGCTCGGCGCCAATCTCGGCGATCCCGTCGCAGCCGTGCAGGCGTCCCTCGCGGCCCTCGCCGGGCTGCCGGACAGCCGCGTCGTCCGCGCCTCGTCGCTCTACCGGACGGCGCCGGTCGGCCTCTACCACCAGCCTGACTTCATCAACGCGGTTGCCGCCCTCGAAACCGCCCTCGCCCCCGAGGCGCTGCTCGACGCGCTGTTCGCCATCGAAGCGGGATTCGGCCGCGTGCGCGCCGCGAAGAACGGCCCGCGTACGATCGACCTCGACCTGCTGCTCCACGGCGACCTCGAGCTGGCGCAGCCGCGCCTGACCCTGCCCCACCCACGCCTGCACCTGCGCGCCTTCGTCCTCGTGCCGCTGGCCGAGATCGCCCCCGGCCTGCCCCTGCCGCGGCGCGGCAACGTCGCCGCCTGGCTGCCGGCTGTGGCCAACCAGGGCATCGTCCGGCTGTGAACCTCTTCGGCCTTGCCGTCTTCGTTCCCTTCGTCGTCTTCCTGCATCGGCCAGCCACTGAAACTTGACTACCTGTGGGCTGCTCTGTGTATCCTAGGCGCCGTCTATTTCGTCTTCCGGACGTAAAGCTCCCATGTCTGCACAAACCATCACCCGCCGCCTGACCCAGACCGACCTCGCCAGGCTTCACGCCGCCGGCGAGAAGGTCGCCATGTTCACCTGCTACGACGCCAGCTTCGCGCGCCTGCTCGACGGCGCCGGGGTCGACACGCTGCTGATCGGCGATTCGCTGGGCAACGTCATCCAGGGCCACGACACGACGCTGCCGGTCACCGTCGCCGACATCGCCTACCACACGGCGGCGGTCAAGCGCGGCTGCGATCGCCCCTTCATCATCGCCGACATGCCCTTTGGCAGCTTCCAGGAATCGCCCGAGCAGGCGTTCCGCAATGCCGTCACGCTGATGGCGGCCGGCGCGCAGATGGTCAAGCTCGAGGGCGGCCGCGAGATGGCGGCGACGGTCGAGTTCCTCGTCCATCGCGGCATCCCGGTCTGCGGTCATATCGGCCTGACGCCACAGTCGGTGCATGCGCTGGGCGGCTACAAGGTCCAGGGCAAGGGCGAAGCCGCCGCGCAACGCCTGAAGGACGACGCCCGGGCGCTGCAGGAGGCGGGCGCAACGATGATCGTTCTCGAAGCCATCCCGGCCGTGCTCGCCGGCGAAGTGACGGCTCTGCTGCAGATCATCACCATCGGCATCGGCGCCGGCAAGGACTGTTCCGGCCAGGTCATGGTGCTGCACGACGCCTTCGACATCCCGCCGGGCAGAAAAGCGAAGTTCGTCAGGAACTTCATGGACGGTGCTGCCAGCATCCACGACGCCGCCTGCCGTGCCGTCGCTGCGGTCAAGGACGGCAGCTATCCCGGCCCCGAACACACCTACGCCGCTTAAATCATCATGCACATCCATTCCGCCCTCGCCGACCTGCGCACGGCGCTGAAGAACCGCGGCCGCGTCGTTTTCGTGCCGACCATGGGCAACCTGCACGCCGGCCACATCAGCCTGATGGAACAGGCGCGCGCCCACGGCAACACGGTCGTCGCCAGCATCTTCGTCAATCGCCTGCAATTCGGCCCGCACGAGGACTTCGACAAGTACCCGCGCACCTTCCAGTCGGACTGCGACAAGCTGGCCGCCGCCGGTGTCAACGTGCTGTTCGCCCCGACCGAGGCCGATCTATACCCGGAACCGCAGGAATACTTCATCGAGCCGCCGGCCATCCAGAACGTGCTCGACGGCGAGTTCCGCCCCGGCCATTTCCGCGGCGTCGCCACCGTCGTGCTAAAACTGTTCAACTGCGTCCAGCCGGACGTGGCGGTATTCGGCAAGAAGGACTACCAGCAACTGATGGTGATCCGCAACATGACGCGGCAGATGGCGCTGCCGATCGCCATCGTCGGCGGCGAAACGGTGCGCGCCGACGACGGCTTGGCGCTGTCCTCGCGCAACGGCTACCTGAGCGCCGCCGAGCGCGCCGAGGCGCCGCGCCTGTATCGCCTGCTCAACGGCATCCGCGCTGCCCTCCGCGCCGGCGACCGCGACTTCGCCAGGCTGGAAAACGACGCCGTCGGACAGTTGACCGCAGCCGGCTGGCGGACCGATTATGTTGCAGTGCGGCAACAGTCCGACCTGGCCGCACCGCTGGACGCGCGCGCGCCGCTCGTCGTCCTCGTCGCCAGCCGGCTGGGAACGACGCGCCTCATTGATAACATTGAGGTTTGACAGCCTTTCCGGTCAGGAAAAAATCACGAAAACGTGACAAAAAGACCGGTTGACAGGGGGGGCGATGCGGCTACAATTCGCTTCCCCACCATCTGGATGAGTGAAACCATGCAGAGAACGATGCTGAAATCCAAGTTGCACCGCGTGACGGCGACACATGCCGACTTGCACTACGAGGGTTCCTGTGCCATCGACGAAGACCTGCTCGAAGCTGCCAACATCAGGGAATACGAACAGATCGACATCTGGAACGTTAACAACGGCGAGCGTTTCACCACCTATGCCATTCGCGCCGAACGCGGCTCGGGCGTCATCTCCGTCAACGGCTCGGCCGCCCGCCGCGCCGCGCCTGGCGACATCCTGATCATCGCCACCTTCGCGGTCTATAACGAGATCGAACTGGCCAAGTACGAACCGGACCTGATCTACGTCGATTCGCAGAACCGCATCACCCGCCACGGTCACCGGATCCCGACCCAGGCCGCCGCCTGACCCAGGCCGTGGCCGGCGTCACCGATAAACCCGCTGCGGCGGGTTTTGTTTTTTGCGGATTTCGCGCCGCTCACCGGATTCAGGGAACTGCCCGCCACGGGCGACGCGTTGCGCCGGCAGCAGGCGCACAACTTCATGATGAATACGCTGAACGCCTTCGTCGGATCGCTGGGCGCCAGTTCGCTGCTCGACGTGGGCTAGGCTTCCGCCGGCGCCGCTCGCGGCTTGCGCGGGCGCGGCGCACGGGCTGGACGCTTTCTCGCCGGCGCCTCCGGCTCGCTTGCCGCCGGTTCGGCAGCCGGCGCGGGCGCGGACGGTTCCGGCGCGGCAACGACTTCCGGCACTGCTTCTGCCGGCACCGCCTCGGCCTGGGCTGGTTCCTTGCGCGCGCGGCCGCCCCGGCGGCGGGGCGCACGCGCCGGCGCACCCTCGCGCGCCGGCGATGTTTCCCCGCCTTCCGGCGTCTCCGGCAGGTCGACCGCGGCAGCCGTTACGCTATCGCCGGCAGCCGCTTCCGCTTCGGCCGGACCCGGCTGGGCGCGGGTCACGAAGGTGCCGGACTTCTCGTCCCGCCCCACCGCGAGCAGGCCGCGACTGGCCGCCTCTTCGAGCAGGTTGCCGAAGGTGCGGAAGCCGAAATAGGTTTCGTTGAAGCCGGGGTTGCGCCGCTTGATCACTTCCTTGAGTACCGACGCCCAGACGCGCTCGCCGTCGCCGCGCACGGCGATCAGGTCGGCGAAGGTCGCGGCCGCCAGCTCGACCGCCTTGGTCTTGCGCGCCTCGACCTTCTCGGTGCGCTTGCTTTCCTCGTCCGGTGAGCGCTTCTCGCGCCCGCGGCGCTGGGCTGCGCGCAGCGCATCGCTGTCTCGGACGAGGTCGTCGTAATAGATGAATTCGTCGCAGTTGGCGATCAGCAGGTCGGAGGTCGACTGCTTGACGCCGACGCCGATTACCTGCTTGGCGTTCTCGCGCAGTTTCGAGACCAGCGGCGAGAAGTCGGAATCGCCGCTGATGATGACGAAGGTGTCGACATGTGACTTGGTGTAGCAGAGGTCGAGCGCATCGACGACGAGGCGGATGTCGGCCGAGTTCTTGCCCGACTGGCGCACGTGCGGAATCTCGATCAGCTCGAAGTTGGCCTCGTGCATCGTCGCCTTGAATGCCTTGTAGCGGTCCCAGTCGCAATAGGCCTTCTTGACGACGATGCTGCCCCGGGCGAGCAGGCGCTCGAGCACCGGGCGGATATCGAACTTCTCGTACTGGGCATCGCGCACGCCGAGGGCGATGTTCTCGAAATCACAAAAAAGGGCCATGCTGGCATTGTCGGCGGGTGTGGCCATGGGTAACTCCAGATCATCGAGCGCCCAGTATACCGGCAGATATCCCGGACGGTCGGCCTATCCCTGCCCCGGAAGATTTGCCGATCGATAGCCGGCGACGATGCACGGCTATAATGCGCGCACGCTCAACAAGCCTCTCGCCACCCATTACCCACAATGAAATTCATTTCCCGTCTCATTTTTTTTGTCGCCCTCGTGCTTTCCGGCTGTTCCGGGCCTGTCAGCTTCAAGGCAACGGACATCTCCGGAGTCGATTGGGGAAAAGACTTCAATCTGACCGATCACCAGGGCCAGCCACGTCGCCTGATCGACTTCAAGGGCAAGGCTGTCGTATTGTTCTTCGGCTACACCCAATGCCCGGATGTCTGCCCCACCACGCTCGCCACGATGCGTGATGCAATAGGGCTGCTGGGACCGGATGCCGGCCGCGTGCAGGTCCTTTTTGCCACCCTTGACCCGACCCGTGACACGGCGGAATTACTGGCTCAATACGTGCCGGCGTTTCACCCAGGCTTCATCGGCCTGCGTGGCGATGAAGCGGTCACTGCGGCACTGGCCAAGGATTTCAAGGTCTTCTACACCAAACAGCCAGGCACCACTCCTGAAACCTACAGCATCGACCATTCCACCGGCAGCTATGCATTTGACCCGCAGGGCCGACTTCGGCTGTTGCTCCGCCACGGCGAAACGCCTGCCAACGTCGCTGCCGATCTGAAGCTGCTGCTGGCCGGCAAGTAACATATTCTGGACACTCCCCATGAAATTCGCTCTCGCTCTGCTCGCTTTCCTGTCTTTGCCTGCCGCCGCCGCACCACTCACCCCCGCAGAAATCAATCTGGACATCGGCACCCCACCGGTGATGGTCGCCAAACATACGCTGGCCCAGCGTTCATCAAGACTGGTCCGCTTCTATGAGCCAGGAATCATCGGCCTCGGTTACGATGGCATGGTCAAAATGCGCGATGACAGCCGGCTCACGCTGCCGCAACGGCAAATTGCCGGAAAGCTGATCGACCAGGAAAATCCCGAGCGCAATTCGCTGATTTTTGCGCTGGCTGAAGCGCATGGCGGGCAACAAACGGAGCCCGCCGTTCGCGTTGCCCAGATAAAGCGCTGGAAGGAGCAATTCCGCTCGGGCTGGTGGATAGAGGACGCGCAAGGCGTCTGGTACAAGAAGCCCTGATCCGGGTTCAGCCGGCAACCATGCGGCATCTTGCCGCAACCCGCCGCGCAAGCACAACGCTATAATTTTCCTTCCTGTCTACATCAACAAGGAGTACGGCTTGAAAGCTATTCGAACTCACCTGACGATCGCCCTGCTCACCCTCGCGGCCGGTACGGCAATGGCGGCCGATATCGACGTCAAGGAGCCGTGGGTACGCGGTACCGTCACCGGCCAGCCAGCAACAGGCGCCTTCATGGAAGTCACCAGCAAGGCGGGCGCGGCAATTATTGGCGCCAGCAGCCCGGTGGCTGGCATCACCGAAATTCACGAGATGAAAATGGACGGCGGCGTGATGAAAATGCGCGCCATCGCACGCCTCGACCTGCCTGCCGGGAAGCCTGTGAAACTCGCGCCAGGCGGCTATCACGTCATGTTGATGGACCTCAAGCAGCCGCTCAAGAAAGGCGACCTGGTGCCATTGACCCTCAAGTTCGAGGGCAAGGACAAAGCCGTGGAAACCGTCGAGATCAAGGCCGAGGTACGTGATTTGACTGCCAGCGTACCGGCAGCGAGCGACCACAAGCACTAAGCCAGACTGATTTTCTGAACTTCGCAAGCTGGGGCTGGTAGCGAAACTACCGGCCCTTCTTGTTGTCCGGCCTTATCTGCGCAACAGGGTGACGATAGCCGCCAGCAGGCCAGCAGCGCACACGCCGTGGCTGACCGCCAGCCACAAGTTGAAACCACTGAGGACCGTCAGCACGCCCAGGCCGATCTCGACAAGCAGCAAGAACAGTACGAGCCTTGCCGCATTTCGCGTGGCGTCATGCGCCAGCGCCCGCATCCCGGCAATGCCAAGCAGCAGAAACGTGCTCACCGCGCTGTAGCGATGCAGCAAATGCAGAGTGACCCCGCCAGGATCACCTGGCTGCGGCGCCCCCGCCAACTTGACGAACGGGTCGAGCGCTGCCCAGCCTTCGCTCGACGGCCACCACATCCCGTCGCAATGCGGCAGCGAAGTGCAGGAGACCGTGGCGTAACTGGCGCCAATCCATGCCCCCAGTATCACCGTGACTGACAGCGACGCCACTCCCAGACGCAACAGGAGGCCCGGCGGGCTTGCCGTTTCCCGAATCGGCGCCGGGCTGGCAGCCAGCGCCACCCGCCATGAGAAGGTGAGCAATCCAAAGCCGCCCATGATGTTCAGGAAGTTGACCAGCGGCAAACGGGGATCGGAACTCCAGATGCCAAGCGCGGAGAGAGTCAGCATCAGCAGCAGAAGCAGCGTGGCGTAGCTGGCGGCCGGCTGTATCGGCTGCGGACGCAGGCAGTGCCAGAGCAGAAAACAGGCCAGGAGCAGGTCGACCGTCGCCGTGATACGGTGCACCAGCCGGACAAACCCGTACTGCGGCGCGCGTGGCTCACTGGCCAATAACTGCCCGTAGCACGCCGGCCAATCCGTGCAGCCCAATCCGGCGCCTTCGAGTCGAATGTACGCACTCACCAGAACAACCAGCAGTGAAAGCCCCGCAAGGAGCAGCGCCACAGTCCGGATTTTTTGCAAACGGGCGTGATCGGTCGCCATCAGGCGCTGCTGCCGGATACACGGGCAACACGCAACTCGTGGTTAAGCCAGAGCAGAATACCGAAAACGACCATTGAACCGCCTTGATGCGCGGCACCGAGCGCGACCGGGACCGCCAGAACAAGCGTCACGATACCGAGTGCGATCTGCACGGCAAGCGCGGCAAGCAAGACGGTCGCGGCCAGGCGCGCCCGTCCTGAAACGGCTGCCGAGCGTACCTTCAGCCAGAACCAGGGCACCAGGAACACCAGTACCCAGGCGCCCAGACGGTGATCGAACTGCACCATGGCCATGTTGTTGAAGAAATTCAGGTACCACGGATCGAGGATGAAGCTCTCCGGCGGCAGCACGTGGCCATTCATCAACGGGAAGGTGTTGTAAGCCTTGCCGGCGCGGATGCCGGCGACAAAACCACCGGTGATGACCATATAGAACACCAGGACGGCCAGCCAGAATCCCGTTCGCTGCAGCCCCCGCAACGTGGCATCGGCCGTCACCCGTGCGCGCTCGCTCCACAGGCCAAGGGCGACCCACATCATCGCGATGAAGATCACGAAAGCCAGCGACAGATGCGCCGTCAGGCGGTACTGGCTGACGCGGGGATCATCGACCAGACCGCTCTTGACCATGTACCAACCCATCGCACCTTGCATTCCGCCGAGCACGAAAATCCCGAGCAGTTTTGGAATCAGCGGCGGGTCGAGCTTTCGCCGGAATAGGAAGTAGGTAAACGGCACCAGGAAGACGACACCGATCAGTCGCCCCAGCACCCGATGCCAGTACTCCCAATAGAAGATGAACTTGAATTCGTCCAGCGACATCTGGTGATTCACCTTCTGGTATTCAGGCGTCTGCTTGTACTTGTCGAAGGTTTCGTCCCATTCGGTCTGATTGAGCGGCGGGATGATGCCGACAATCGGCTTCCATTCGACGATCGACAGGCCGGAATGAGTAAGGCGCGTGACGCCACCGACCACAAGAATCGCAAATACCATGGCACTGCAGGCAAAAAGCCAGATTGCGATCTGTCGGCGGACGGACAAATCGGCAGAACCATTCAGGGAGGGTGTCGAGCGGATCATCATGGGTTCCGGTGATTTCTCGGCGCCGATTATATGTGAGAAGTTGCGGACACATCGCCAGCCTTGACAGCATGTGACAGTTTGTCGCAGATCTTGACACAAATCATATTTTCGAGCGCCTGCCGTCGGTAGCCTTCCGGCGGTAGCCTTCCGGTCATTTGATCCGGTATTTCGGGTTCTAATTTTCG
>Ga0105090_10002294_pt1 | contig 10630 bp, 8 predicted proteins | sample PPLLak3March2015_FD_79110 | JGI IMG/M metagenome (GOLD analysis project Ga0105090, IMG submission 79110) | Freshwater sediment microbial communities from Prairie Pothole Lake near Jamestown, North Dakota, USA - PPLs Lake P7 Core (1) Depth... | ecosystem: Environmental > Aquatic > Freshwater >... | reverse complement strand
TGCGATAGGTCTCCTTGGACGTGCGCAGCGGCACGCGGTCCTGGGGACGCTTGGGGCCCGCGAGGCTCGGCTCGACGCTGGCGAGGTCGAGCTCGAGGACGTCGGTGTAGTCGGCCTCGCGCATGCCGTTGGTGCGCCACATTCCCTGCGCCTTGGCATACGCCTCGACGAGCGCGATCTGCTCGGCACCGCGCCCGGTGAGCTCGAGGTAGCGGATCGTCTCCTCGTCGATCGGGAAGATGCCGCAGGTGCTGCCGAACTCCGGCGCCATGTTGGCGATGGTGGCACGGTCGGCCAGCGGCAGGCCCGCGAGCCCGTCGCCGAAAAACTCCACGAACTTGTCCACCACGCCCTTCTTGCGCAGCATCTCGGTGATCGTGAGCACGAGGTCGGTGGCCGTGGTACCCGCCGGCAGGCTGCCCTTGAGACGGAAGCCGATGACCTGCGGGATGAGCATGGTCACCGGCTGGCCGAGCATCGCGGCCTCGGCCTCGATGCCGCCGACGCCCCAGCCGAGCACGCCGAGTCCGTTCACCATCGTGGTGTGCGAATCGGTGCCCACCAGCGTGTCGGGATAAGCGCGCCGCGTGCCGTTCTTGCCCTCGGCGAACACCACGCGCGCGAGGTGCTCGATGTTGACCTGGTGGACGATGCCGGTGTTGGGCGGCACGACCTTGAAGTTGCTGAACGCCGTCTGGCCCCAGCGCAGGAACGAATAGCGCTCGCCGTTGCGGGCGAACTCGATGGTGTTGTTCTTGCGCAGGGCGTCCGGGCCGCCGTACTCGTCGACCTGCACGGAGTGGTCGATGACGAGCTCGGCCGGCGCGAGCGGGTTGATCTCCTGCGGGTTGCCGCCGAGGCGCGTCATCGCCTCGCGCATGGCGGCGAGATCGACCACGGCCGGCACGCCGGTGAAGTCCTGCATGATCACGCGCGCCGGCGTGAAGGCGATCTCGTGGCTCGGGATCGCCTTGGCGTCCCACTTGAGCAGCGCCTCGATGTCCTCGCGGCTCACGCTCACCCCGTCCTCGGTGCGCAGCAGGTTCTCGAGCAGGATCTTGAGCGAGAAGGGCAGTCGCCCGAGGTCGTAACCCTGCAGGGCTGGCAGGCTGAAGATCTCGTAGGACTGGCCGCCGACCGCCAGTGACTGGCGGGTCTTGAAACTGTCGCGCATGGAACCTCCGGGAGACATACGGGCCCGACGTAACCGCGGATTATAGCTATCCGTCGTGCGCCGCGTCAGCGGCGGTCCGGACCCCTGCGATGACGCCGCCGCCGAGGCAGGCCTCGCCGTCGTAGAACACGGCCGACTGGCCGGGCGTGACGGCGCGCTGGGGTTTCCCGGTCTTCACGTGGCAACCGCCGCCCGGCAGCACGATCACCTCGCAGGACTGGTCTCGCTGGCGATGACGGGTCCGGACGGTGCAGGCAAACCGTGCGGCGGGCGGCGACCCGGCGATCCAGTGACAGGGCTCCGTCTCGAACTCAAGACATGCCAGGGCCGGATCGTCGTGCCGCTGGGTGACGACCAGGACATTGCGCTCGAGGTCCTTGCGGGCCACGTACCACGGCGCTTCCGCCGCGCCGCGGACGCCGCCGAGCGCGAGCCCCTGGCGCTGACCGAGCGTGTAGTACATCAGGCCGCGGTGCTCGCCCAGCAAGCGGCCCTCCACCGTCTCGATGGGGCCCGGCCGGGCCGGCAGGTAGCCCGCCAGGAACGCTGCGAACGGCCGCTCGCCGACGAAGCAGATGCCCGTGCTGTCGCGCTTGTCGTGCACCGGCAGCGCCCGCTCGTGGGCTATATGGCGCACCTCGGCCTTGGCAAGGTGACCGATCGGGAACAGCGTGCGGGCGAGCATGGCGCCCGGGACGGTGTGCAGGAAGTAGGTCTGGTCCTTGTCGGGGTCGGCCGCGCGCAGCAGCCGCGCCGCGCCGTCCTCGACGGCCGTTCGCGCGTAGTGCCCGGTCGCGAACCGCTCGGCGCCGAGCCGCCTCGCGTGCTCGAAGCACACGCCGAACTTGATCTCGCGGTTGCAGGCCACGTCCGGGTTCGGCGTACGCCCGGCGCGCAACTCCTCGAGGAAGTGCCCGAACACCCGGGCGCGGTACTCGCCCGCGAAGTTGACCGTGTGCAGCGGCAACTCGAGCGCCTCGCAGACCCGCCGAGCATCCTGCAGGTCGGCGGCGGCCGTGCAGTAGCCGTCCTCGTCGTCGTCCCAGTTGCGCATGAAGAGCGCGTGCACCTCGTGCCCCGCGTCCTTCAGCAACGCGGCTGCGACGGCGGAGTCCACGCCCCCGGAGAGCGCGAGGACCACTCGATGCGCCTGGGTCATGCGGGTGATTCTACCCGCGGGGTCGCGGCTCGCCTCAGCCGCTGGCTGCGAGCGAGACCGGCGCGTCGACGAGGTGGCTTATCAGCGACAGGGGATAGCGTGCGCCCGCGAGGTAGTCGTCGAGGCACTGCGTGACGAGCGGGCTGCGCAAGCGCAGTCGCGGCTCATGCAGCTGCCCGCGCGCCAGCCATCGGGTGCGCAGGATGCCCCGGTCGAGCGGACGCCCGGGCTCATGCGCGAGCAGTTCGCCGCTGAAGGCAATTCGCAGGAAAGTACGGGTCGCATGGGGAGGCCGCCAGACGTAGACGCCGACGACGGCCTGCGGCTGGAATCTCCAGGCGGTTTCCTCGAGGGTCTCGCGGACCACGGCCTCGACAAGGGTCTCACCGTCTTCGAGGTGCCCGGCGGGCTGGTTCAGCACCACCCGTCCGCCCGAGCGCTCCTCGACGAACAGGAACTTGCCGTTGCGCTCGGCGACGGCGGCAACCGTCACATCGGGCTTCCAGGTCATGTCCGGCAGTATAGGAAAACTGGTGGTGCCAGCGGAACCGTCAGAAGTCGATCGCCGTGGCGCGCAGCTCAGGCTGGATCAGGCTGATCGCCCAGACCTCGTCGAAGTAGGCGAGGTGCCGGCGCACGATCGGCTGGTCGTCGAAATCGACGATTCCGTCCCAGCGCGTGGCCTGCTGCCGGTACGCGATCGCACGGTCGTCGGCGACGATGAACGAGGCGGGGTTGTTGCGGAACTCCGGCGGCACGTTGCGCAGCTCGATGAAGCTCGTGAGGCGTCGCGCCATCTGCATGAAGCGGTTGCCCTCGCGCGCGGCGCGCGCCGGGTCGGAGATCAGCACTCGCAGCCGCGCGTGTCCCCGGGCCAGCACGAGACGCTTGACGGGCTCGAGGAAGCAGTCCTGGTCGTAGATGAGAGGCTCGAGGTTCGGGGTGTAGATGGACAACGAGCGCTGGGCCCGCGTCGCGAGCTCTGCTACCGCCGCCCGATACTCATCGAGCGTCGAGAGGATGCTCCTCGTGCTGGTGCCGTCCGGTCTCGTTACCATCGCGTCGCTCGGTCCCCAGGTGCATCCTCACGTGCGGGATGCCCACCTCGTCAAACTCGGGCCCTTCGGCCCTGAAGCCCAGCCGACGGTAGAACCCGGCGGCGGCGGTCTGGGCGTGAAGATAAACCGACTCGACCCCCAATTCTGTGGCCTGGTTCACGAGGTGGCGCACGATCCCGGCGCCGATGCCGGCGCCGCGCCACTCCCGCAGGACGGCCACGCGCCCGATCTTGCCACACGATTCGAGCCGCCCGGTACCCACCGGTTGGCGCCCGTCCACGACGGCGAGGACGTGTCGGGCAGACGGGTCGGCGGCATCCCACTCCTCGGCCTCCGGCACGGACTGTTCCTCGACGAAGACCTGTCTGCGCACGAGCTTGAGCCTCTCGACATCCCGCTGCCAGGTCGCCGGAACCAGAAACACGCTGCCACCGGGCACGGCCACGACTTCACACGCTCCGGGCGAGGCGGGACGCAAGGCCGATGTAAGTGCCCGGAGACAGCGCACGCAGGCGGTCCTTCTCGGCGGCCGGGATCGGCAGGGCCTCGACGAACGCTGCCACGGCAGCCGCGTCCACCCGGCGCCCGCGGGTCAACTCCTTGAGTTGCTCGTAGGCCTCGGGTACCGCGTAGCGGCGCATGACCGTCTGGATGGGCTCTGCGAGCAGTTCCCAGTTCGCGTCGAGGTCGGCGGCAAGGCGGCTGCGGTCCACCTCCAGACGCGCGAGACCCCGCGCGACCGACTGGACGGCGACGTCCGAATGCGCGAGCGCCACCCCGATGTTGCGCTGGACCGTCGAGTCCGTGAGGTCGCGCTGCCAGCGCGAGACCGGCAGCTTCTCCGACATGAAGCGCAGCAGTGCATTGGCGAGCCCGAGGTTTCCCTCCGCGTTCTCGAAGTCGATCGGGTTCACCTTGTGCGGCATCGTCGACGAACCGACCTCGCCGGCGACGACCTTCTGGCGGAAATAGCCGAGCGAGATGTAGCCCCAGAAGTCGCGGCACAGGTCGAGCAGCACCGTGTTGCAGCGAGCGAGCGCGTCGAAGTACTCCGCCATCCAGTCGTGCGGTTCGATCTGGGTCGTGTACGGGTTCCAGGCGAGTCCCAACGACTCGACGAGACGGCGACCCAGCGACGGCCACTCGACCTCGGGATAGGCCGCGACGTGGGCGTTGTAGTTGCCGACCGCGCCGTTGATCTTGCCTCGGACCGGCACGCGGGCGAACGTCTCCCGGGCCTGCCTCAGCCGATGCACGAACACGGCCACCTCCTTGCCGAGCGTGGTGGGCGTGGCTGGCTGGCCGTGCGTGCGCGACATCATCGCGTCGTCGGCGTGGGCGTGGGCCATCGCGCGCAGCGCCTCGGTCAGCGACTCGAGCCGCGGCAGGAGCACGCGGTCCCGCGCCTCGAGCGCGAGCGTGCCGTAGGCGAGGTTGTTGATGTCCTCAGAGGTGCAGGCGAAGTGCACGAACTCGAGGCGCGACCTCCAGCCAGGGTGAGCGCCGAGCCGGCGCTTGAGGAAATACTCGACGGCCTTGACGTCGTGATTGGTCTCGCGCTCGATCGACTTGACCTCGAGCGCGTCAGCTTCGCAGAACTGCGCGACGATGCCGGCGGCGACGGCCAGGTCTGCCGCTGACAAGCCCTGCATCTCGACGAGCCCTCCCGGGTCCGCAAGCATGTGCAGCCACGCGACCTCGACGCGAACGCGCGCGCCGATCAGCCCCGATTCGCTGAACAGGGCGCGCAACTCGTCACAGCGCGCGGCGTAGCGCCCGTCCACCGGGGACAACGCGGTGAGGGGGGTGAGGCTCATGCCTGGTTCCGGGAGGTGTTACGATTCTCGATCATACCGCAGGCCCGCGGCGCGGCGCCTGCGCAGCCCTTCGGAGCGCACAGGCATGGCCGCAAACGAGTTTCGCGTCGAGCGCGACAGCATGGGCGAGTTGCGCGTGCCGGCCGGGGCGCTGTGGGGCGCGCAAACGCAGCGGGCGGTGCAGAACTTCCCCTTGAGCGGCCTGCCGATGCCGCGCGAGTTCCTGCGCGCGCTCGGCCTGGTGAAGTGGGCGGCGGCTGGAGCCAACCTCGAGCTCGGGGAGATCGACAAGGTCCGTGGCTTCGCCATCCAGCGGGCCGCGCTCGAGGTGGCGGAGGGTCGCCACGACGCGCACTTCCCGGTGGACGTGTTCCAGACCGGTTCCGGCACCAGCAGCAACATGAACGCTAACGAGGTGATTGCGCGGCTGGCCGCCCAATACGCCGGCGGCGCCGCGGTGCACCCGAACGACCACGTCAACCGCAGCCAGAGCAGCAACGACGTGATCCCGACCGCGATCCACGTGGGCGCTGCGCTCGGTGTCGCCGAGCAGCTCGTGCCAGCGCTCAGGGAACTGACCGAAACCATCGCTCGCAAGGCGGGAGACGTCGGGGACACGGTCAAGACCGGTCGGACGCACCTGATGGACGCCATGCCGCTCACCCTCGGCCAGGAGCTCGGCGCCTGGCGCGCCCAGGTGGACGACGGTATCGCCCGGCTCCACTCCACCCGGCCGCGCCTGCACTCGCTCGCGCTCGGCGGCACGGCCGTCGGCACGGGCATCAACGCGCCGCCGCAGTTCGGCGCCCGTGCGGCGGCACTGCTGTCGCGGCAGACCGGCCTCGACCTGCAGCCGAGCCGCAACCCGTTCGCCTCGATCGCTGCGCAGGACACGGCGGTCGAGCTGTCCGGCCAGCTGCGCACGATCGCAGTCAGCCTGATGAAGATCGCCAACGACCTGCGCTGGATGAACAGCGGCCCGCTCGCGGGCCTCGGCGAGATCGCGCTGCCGGCGCTGCAGCCCGGCAGCAGCATCATGCCGGGCAAGGTGAATCCCGTGGTCCCGGAGGCGGTCGCCATGGCCGCGGCGCAGGTGATCGGCAACGACGTCACCGTCTCGATCGCCGGCCAGTCGGGGAGCTTCCAGCTCAACGTCATGCTGCCGGTGATCGCCTACAACCTCCTGCAGAGCACCGCTCTGCTGGCCGCCTCGGCGCGCATGCTCGGTCGCAGCGCCATCGCGGGCTTCGCGGTCAACACGCGGCAGATCTCGGCCGCCCTCGATCGCAACCCGATGCTCGTGACTGCGTTGAGCCCGGTCATCGGCTACGACCAGGCCGCGGCGATCGCCAAGCGGGCCCTGGCCGAAGGCCGGCCGATCCGGGAGGTGGCGGCCGAGATGACCGACCTGTCCCCGGAGCGACTGGCCCGGCTGCTCGACCCGGCGGCGTTGACCCGGGGCGGCGTGCGCCATGGCACGGGGGACTGATTGGCCGGGGCCGGATCGATGCGCCTTCGGGACCACATCGAGCGCCGGTTGCGAGGCACGGTGCCCGGCGGAGATCCGTTCGAGACGCTCGCTGCGGACCTTACTGCCGAGCAGGCCGCCGAAGTGCGTCTGCACCTGCCGCGGCAGTGGACGCGCGCCGCCGTGATGGTGCCACTGGTGGAGCGACCGGCGGGCCTGACCGTGCTGCTGACCCAGCGGGCGGCCCACCTCAAGGCCCACCCCGGGCAGATCAGTTTCCCCGGCGGTCGGCTGGAGTCGCACGACGCAGGTCCCTGGGAGGCCGCGCTGCGCGAGGCGCGCGAGGAGATCGGACTCGCCCCGGAGCGCGCCTCGCTGGCCGGCTACCTTCGCGATCACATGGTGCTGACGGGCTACCTGATAACGCCCGCGGTCGCCTTCGTCCGCCCGGATTTCGAGCTCAGGCTCGACCTCACCGAGGTCGACGATGCCTTCGAGGTGCCCCTCGAGTTCGTCCTCGATCCGGCCAACCGCGTCGAGCGCAAGCGCATCTACGCCGGCCACGCGTTCACGACCTGGGACATTCCGTTCGGCGAGCGCCACATCTGGGGTGCAACGGCGGCGATGCTGCTGAACCTCGCCGCGAAGCTCGAGGAGACGTGAGACACGTGTCGATAGAACGCCTGAAGGAAATCATGGTGACGCTGCGCGACCGCGAGCGCGGCTGTCCCTGGGACCTCGAGCAGACCTGGGAGAGCATCGCGCCGCACACCCTGGAAGAAGCCTACGAGCTGGCCGACGCGATCGCGCAGGGTGATGCGGACAAGGTTCGCGACGAGCTCGGCGACCTGCTGTTCCAGGTCGTGTTCCAGTCGCGGATCGCCGAAGAGCGTGGCCTGTTCGACCTCGAGGACGTCGCCGCGGCGATCGGCTCGAAGCTCGAGCGTCGCCACCCGCACGTGTTCGGCGAGGCGAGCGTCCGCTCGGCCGCGGAGCAGACCGTGGCCTGGGAGGCGCACAAGGCTGCAGAACGCCGCACCAGCGGGGGCGGGGACGGGGTGCTCGACGGCATCACGCTCGGCCTGCCCGCGCTGACCCGAGCCGCCAAGCTCGGCCGCCGCGCCGGAGCCGTTGGATTCGACTGGAGCCGGGCCACGGACGTGGTCGGCAAGGTCGAGGAGGAGGCTCGTGAACTGCGCGGCGCGCTGGAGTCAGGCGATGCAGAGCAGGCCCGGGAGGAACTCGGCGACGTGCTCTTCAGCATCGCGCAGCTCGCGCGACACATCGAGGCTGACCCGGAAGCGGCGCTGCGTGCGGCGAACGCCAAGTTCGAGCGTCGCTTCCGTTGCATGGAACGGATCCTGGCGGGGCAGGGCAGCCACCCGCGAGATGCCACGCCGGCGGAGCTGGAGGCGTTGTGGAACGAGGCCAAGCGGCAGGTCGGCTGACCGCTCCGCTGGCGGCACTGCACTCGCAGCTCGGCGAGTGCGCGATCCGTGACCGGCGCCGTTTCGGGGCCTGGCTCGACCGGCTCGAGCGGCGCGGTCGCTCGGCCGACGCCGGCGACATCGCCCGGCTCGAGCGCGAGTTCGCGGCCAGCATGGCGAGGGTGGCCGCGCGGCGCGCTTCGATTCCCCCGATCCGTTATGACGAGAGCCTGCCGGTGCATGGACGGCGCGCCGAAATCGCGGCGTCGATCTCCCGCCACCCGGTCACGATCCTCAGCGGCGCCACCGGCAGCGGCAAGAGCACGCAGTTGCCGAAGATCTGCCTCGAGATCGGCCGCGGCGCCGCAGGCCAGATCGGTCACACCCAGCCGCGTCGCATCGCGGCCCAGACGCTCGCCTATCGCCTGAGCGCCGAGCTCGGGACGACGCCAGGCGACCTCGTGGGATACCAGGTGCGCTTCACCGACCGCACCGGACCCCGCACCCTCGTCAAGCTGATGACCGACGGGTTGCTGCTGCGGGAGCTCGAGGGCGACCCGCTGCTCGAGCGCTACGACACGCTGATCCTCGACGAGGCCCACGAGCGCAACCTGAACGTGGACTTCTTGCTCGGCGTGTGTCGCAGGCTGGTGGAGCGGCGCCCCGAACTGCGCGTCATCGTGACCTCCGCGACCATCGAGACGCGTCGCTTCGCGGAGTACTTCCACGGTGCGCCGGTGATCGACGTCGAGGGGCGCAGCTTCCCGGTCGAGGTACGCTACCGGCCGATCGACGAGGAGTCCGACACCGAGGCGCCGACGCTGCCGGAGGCGGTGGCGGCCGCGCTCGATGAACTGCGCTCCGACGGCCGGGGCATCGACGGCGACGCACTGGTGTTCCTGCCGGGCGAGCGCCAGATTGCAGAGGTGCGCGAGCACCTCGAGCGAGCGGGCAGGCGCGACTGGGACGTCTTCCCGCTCTACGCGCGGCTGTCGGCGGCGGAGCAGGAGCGTGTCTTCGAGCCGCACCCGCGACGCCGGGCCGTGCTCGCCACCAACGTCGCTGAGACCTCGCTGACCATCCCGGGCGTGCGGTTCGTCGTGGACGCGGGCCTCGCGCGGATCAGTCGCTACAGCCCGCGAAGCAAGTTCCAACGCCTGCCCATCGAGCCCGTCTCGCGCGCCAGTGCAGAGCAGCGCAAGGGCCGGTGCGGGCGGGTGGGCGAGGGCATCTGCATACGCCTGTTCTCGCAGGAGGACTTCGAGGCGCGGGCGGCCTACACGGATCCCGAGATCCTGCGAACGAACCTCGCGAGCCTCATCCTGCAGATGGCGGCGCTCGGCCTCGGCGCGCCGGAGGACTTCCCGTTCATCGACCCGCCCGACACGCGGCTGCTCAACGACGGCTACCGGCTGCTGCAGGAACTCGGCGCCGTGGATGGCGACCGCCGCATCGCGCGGCTCGGCCGGCAGATGGCGGCGCTGCCCGTGGACCCCCGCCTCGCGCGCATCCTGCTCGAGGCTGGTCGCGTGCGCTGCCTTGTGGAGGCACTGGTGATCGCCGCGTTCCTGAGCATCCAGGATCCGCGCGAGCGCCCGGCCGACCAGGCCGGGGCCGCCGACCAGGCGCACGCCGCGTTCGCGGATCCCCGCTCCGACTTCGTGACCGTGCTGAACCTGTGGCGCGCTTCGCGCGAGCACGCGGCGGCCGGCAACCGTGCGCTGCGACGCTGGTGCAAGGAACACTTCCTGTCGTTCATCCGGATGCGCGAGTGGCAGGACCTGCACGACCAGCTGGGGGAGATCACCGCCGCCCAGCGACTCGAGCGCAACGCCGCTGCGGCACCGGCCGGTGTCCTTCACCAGGCGATCCTGACAGGCTTCCTCGGCGGCATCGGCGTGCTCGAGGAGGGCCGCAACTACCTCGGCGCCCGGGACGCGCGCTTCGTGATCGCGCCGGGGACGCCGCTGGCGAAGCGGCCGCCGCGCTGGATCGTCGCGGCGAACCTCGTCGAGACGCAGCGCCTGTACGCGCGCATGGTGGCCCAGGTGCAGCCCTCGTGGATCGAGTCGGCCGGCGCACACCTCGTGCGACGCAGTTATTCGGAGGCGCAGTGGGACGCCGTGCGCGGCATGGTCACGGCGCGAGAGACCGTCTCGCTGTACGGTCGCGTACTCGGCAGCGGGCGGCAGGTGAACTTCGCCACCATCGACCCGGCCCTTGCGCGGCGCATGTTCGTGGAGGAGGCGCTGGTGCGCGGGCAGTCGAGCCTGCGCGCGGACTTTCTCGGACGGAATACGCGCCTGCGGGAGGATCTCGACCGCGTCGAGGCCAAGCTGCGGCGCCGGGACCTGCTCGCCTCGGACGACGCACTGGTCGACTTCTACCTCGAGCGCATCCCGGCCGACGTGGCGAGCACGCGCGCCTTCGAGCGCTGGTGGCAACGGGAGGAACACCGTCACCCGCATCGCCTCGAGGTCCCGACCGACGTGCTGCTGGCCGTCGCGCTGCCGCCTGTCGCAGCGCG
>Ga0105090_10002293_pt1 | contig 10630 bp, 11 predicted proteins | sample PPLLak3March2015_FD_79110 | JGI IMG/M metagenome (GOLD analysis project Ga0105090, IMG submission 79110) | Freshwater sediment microbial communities from Prairie Pothole Lake near Jamestown, North Dakota, USA - PPLs Lake P7 Core (1) Depth... | ecosystem: Environmental > Aquatic > Freshwater >... | reverse complement strand
CTCGAAGGTCACCGCATCACCCGCTTCGAAGAGAAGCCGCAGGGCGACGGGTCCTTCGTCAACGGCGGCTTCTTCGTGCTCGAGCCCGAGGCGCTGAGCCTGATCGAGGACGACAGCACCGCCTGGGAACACCGGCCGATGGAGCAGCTGGCGCGCGACGGCCAGCTCTCGGCCTACACCCATGGGGGCTTCTGGCAACCGATGGACACGCTGCGCGACAAGATGAAGCTCGAGGACCTTTGGTCCAGCGGCAAGGCGCCATGGAAGGTGTGGGCATGATCGCGCCGACATCGCTCAGCGCCCTGTTCGGCGGCGCCTACCGCGGCCGGCGCGTGCTGGTCACCGGCCACACTGGGTTCAAGGGCTCATGGCTGGCGCTGTGGCTGCAGCAGCTGGGCGCCAGCGTCTGCGGCCTGGCTCTGCCGGCCGAGGGAAAACTGAACCACAGCCGCCTGCTGCGGCTGCCATTGGATGAGGCGCTGGTCGACCTGCGCGACGCGGGGCTGGTGCGCTCCGCGCTGCGCCGCTTCGAGCCCGAGCTGGTGTTCCATCTGGCGGCGCAGCCGCTGGTGCGACGCAGCTACCGCGACCCCGCCGCCACCTTCGACACCAACGTCATGGGCCTGGTGCACCTGCTGGAAGCGGTGCGTGCCACGCCGAGCGTGCGCGTGGTGGTCAATGCCACCACGGACAAGTGCTACCGCCATGGCGACAGCGGCCAGCCCTTCCGCGAGACCGATCCGCTGGGCGGCCACGACCCCTACAGTGCGTCGAAGGCCTGCGCCGAGCTGGTGTCGGCCAGCTATCGCGCGTCGTTCCTGTCGCAGGACGACGGGCGTGGCCACTCTGTGGCGCTGGCCACGGCCCGCGCCGGCAATGTCGTCGGCGGCGGCGACTGGGGCGAGGACCGGCTGATTCCCGACCTGGTGCGCGCCGCGACGGGCGCCGCGCCGACGCTGATCCGCCACCCTGGCGCCGTGCGCCCCTGGCAGCATGTGCTGGAACCGCTGGCCGGCTACCTGTGCCTGGGCCAGCGTCTGCTGCAGGACCCGCAGGCTGAGGCCGAGGCCTGGAACTTCGGCCCGCCGGCCGATTCGCATCTCCAGGTGCAGCAGGTGATCGAGGCCTTTGCCCAGGCCTGGCCCGCGGTGCGCTATGCCATCGACGGCAGGGTGCACCCGCACGAGGCGACGCAGTTGCATCTGGACTGCCGCAAGGCCGAACAGCGGCTGCATTGGCGCGCCGTCTGGGACATGCCGACCACCTTGCAGCGCAGTGCGTGGTGGTACCGCCGGCAGTACGAGCAGGGTGCCGTGACCAGCCACGAAGACCTGCAGCAATACGTGGCCGACGCGCGCGATCGCGGCCTGGCCTGGGCAGCATGAAGTTCGTCGCGACGACGATCGCCGGCGTCTGGCAGGTACACAGCACGCCGCAGGTCGATGCCCGCGGCAGCTTCACCCGGCTGTATTGCGCCGAGGCTTTCGACGCGATCATGCCCGGGCTGTGCTTCGTGCAGGTGAACCTTTCGATCACGCGCCAGCGCGGCACGCTGCGCGGACTGCACCTGCAGCGTGCGCCGGCGCAGGAGTACAAGCTGGTGCGCTGCCTCAGCGGCCGGGTGTTCGATGTGGCTGCCGACCTGCGTCCTGGTTCACCGAGCTATGGGCACTGGTTCGCGCTGGAGCTGTCGGAGGACAGTCCGTGCGCGTTGTTGATCCCGCCCGGCGTGGCGCATGGATTTCAGGCGTTGAGTGACAACGTGCAGCTGCTGTACCAGCACAGCACGGCGCACGCGGCGGCGCTGGACGACGGTGTGCACCATGCCGACCCGCTGCTCGGCATCGATTGGCCTTTGCCGGTGCGCCTGCTGTCGCCGCGCGATGCCAGGCTGCCGTTCCTGGAACCGAGCTCGGCCGTCTGCGCACCATGAAGTGCCGTCATTGCCACACGCCTTTGCACCCGCGCGACGACCTGTTCATCGACCTGGGAAGTGCGCCGCCATCGAATGCCTTCCTGCAGGCCGAGGCGCTGGACCATGCCGAGGTCCACCTGCGACTGAAGGTGCTGGCCTGCCCCGAGTGCGGCCTGGTGCAGATCGACGAGCTGCAGCGTCACGACGCGCTGTTCAGCAACGACTACGTCTATTTCTCGTCCTACTCCGCGTCTTGGTTGGCCCATGCCCGCGATTACGTGGCGCAGGTGGTGCAGCGGCTGGCGCTGAACTCGGGTTCACGGGTGATGGAGGTGGCAGCCAACGACGGCTACCTGCTTCAGTACCTGCAGCAGCGCGGCATTCCCTGCGTCGGCGTCGAGCCCACCGCGAGCACCGCCCGCGTGGCGCGAAGCCGCGGCATCGAAACGATGGTCGAGTTCTTCGGCCTGGACTTCGCGCGCCGCTACGTCGCGCAGTGCGGCCGCTGCGACCTGGTTCTGGGCAACAACGTGCTGGCCCACGTTCCCGACATCAACGACTTCGTCGCCGGACTGCGCGAGGTGCTGGCGCCGGCCGGCACGCTGACGCTGGAGTTTCCGCATCTGCTGCAGTTGGTGCAGCAGTCGCAGTTCGACACCATCTACCACGAGCATTTTTCCTACCTGTCGCTGCACACGGTGCAGCGGATCCTGCGCGCGCAGGGCCTGTCGCTGTTCGACGTGCAGGAACTGCCCACGCATGGCGGGTCATTGCGGGTGTGGGCGGGGCACGCGTCGCACCCACAACCGGTGCTGCCTGCCGTGGGTGAGTTGTTGGCGCGCGAGACGGCCGCCGGCATGCGGCAGCGCGATTTCCACGGCGGCCTGCAGGCGCGCGCCGAGCGCATCAAGGACGATCTGCTGGGCTTCCTGATCGAAAGCAAGCGTGCTGGTCGACGCGTGGCCGGCTATGGCGCAGCGGCCAAGGGCAATACGCTGCTCAACTTTGCCGGGGTGCGGACGGACCTGCTGCCCTACGTGGTGGACGCGTCGCCGCACAAGCAGGGGCGCTTCCTGCCGGGCTCGCGCATCCCAGTGCTGCCGCCGCAGCACCTGCTGGAAGACCGGCCGGACGTCGTGCTGATCCTGCCCTGGAACCTGCGCGATGAGATCGTCGGTCAACTTGCCGCGGTACGAGGCTGGGGCGGAAAGTTCGCCACCGCGGTGCCGCAGCTGCGCGTGGATTGACGGCCACGCGGTCTCAGCGCAGGTCGCGAAAGAAGTCCGCCAGTATGGCGCGCTGCGACTTCGCGAAGCTCAGCTCGCCGCGTTCGGCCTGAAACACCAGGGAGTGACCCGGCGTGTCGCGGCCGATGACGCTGACGCCCTGCGATATCACCGAGCCGTCGCCTACCCGGCATTTGCCGATCACCGCGCTGTGCGGATAGAGCACGACGCCATTGCCCAAGACCGGCGCGATACCGTGGTTCTTGCCGACGGTGCAGTTCTGGTACAGCACCAGATGGTTGCCGTAGGTGGCCTTGGCCAGAACGATGCCGACCGTATGGCCGATGAAGAAGACCGGCGGCATCTTGATCTCGTAGAAAAGGTCAATGCCGTTCAGTGCCTTGTTCAGAAGGAACAACTTGTTGCACAGCGACCGCTCGGCGCCATGGCGGTGCAGCGTGTTGGCCAGGAAATACAGGAAGGTCGCGTACTGCGACGAGTGCAGCGGGTCGAACTCATCCTCGGGCCACAGGCGCACGGCGCGGATGCAGTGCGCCAGCCGGTCGAGGGCCTCGTCCAGGCGCGCGTCGAGCTGTTCGTGGGTGCCGCGCCTGGTGTCGGGAAAGAAGTTCTGCAGCTGGCGCTGCAGGTAGTCCAGCAGCTGTTCGCGGCTGCTTTCGACCAGCGTCAGCACAGTGCCGGCGCCGGCAGCAGCGCGGCCAGCTTGTCCAGCATGCATGCCGGATGCCAGCTGAACTCGTGGCGCATGCGTGCGATGTCGATGCGTGGCGACGGGTGCACGATGTGGCGCTGGCTGGCCACGATCTCGCAGCCGCTCAGCTCGCGCAGCCGGGCAAAGAGTTCGCGGTTGCTGATGTTGCGCCCGCTGGCCACGTTGTAGACCGACTGCGTGCCGCGCGTGGCAATCAGCACCAGAGCGCGCAGCACGTCATCCATGTGAACGTAGTCGCGCGTTGCGTACGGGGTGGTGTCGACTTGCAGCCGCGGCGGCCGGCCGCTCTCGTCCTGGGCTACGGCCCGCGGCACATCTCGCAACAGCCGGGCCAGGAAGCCATCGGCGTCGTCCGCATCGCGGACCACGCAGGACAGCCGCGCAATGCGCGCGCGCCCGTGGCCCGCGGCGTGGCATAGCGACTCGCCGAGCGCCTTCGACAGGTCGTAGAGATGGCGGGGCAGGCACGGATGCAGCATCAGCGCGGCGTCTTCGTCGGCCGGGTCGACCAGAGTGCCGTCGTACAAGCGAGTCGAGGACAAGTAGACCAGCGACTCGAACTGACCCTGCTGCAGCACGCGGTTCAGCAGTCCGACATGGGCGTCCACGGTGTCGTGAGGCCGCTGCGCATGGTCGGAGGTCAGGCCGGCGCAGTAGAACACGTGGCCTAGCGGTCTGTCCAGCCAATGCAAGCTGTCGCGCGCCGTCTCGTGCACCTCGACACCCGCGTCGCGCAGGTGCCGCGCCAGATGCCGGCCGATGAAGCCGGCCGCGCCAATGACCGTGGCATGTCGCATGTAGGAACCTACAGTCCGTCCAGCGGGTGGTGCAACGCCGGGCTCTTGTGCGCCAGCAGCTTGGGACTGACATGTTCGACGATGCGGAAGTCGGCCGACTGCAGCCGTGCCGGGTCGCGCAGCGCCAGCATGTTGAAGCCGTGCGGCGGCCCGTCCAGATAGACCTTGTCCGCCGGCACCAGTTCGATCGGACGCGTTCCCATTTCGCGGTGCGAGTTGAAATCGCGCAATGCAAACAGCGTGTAGCCCAGGCCCTGCAGGTAGCGGCACAGATCGGTCTGCAGCAGGCCACGGCTCCAGTCGACGTAGTGGCGGTGGATCTCGAACACGATGTCCGGTCGGTCCCGCGACAGTGTCGCTTCGGCCCCCAGCAGCGCCTGGAACTCGGCGCCCTCGATATCCAGCTGGATCAACCCGAAGCGCAGCGCATGAGCGGCACGGTAGTCATCGATGCTCACCGTGTCGAAGGACTCTCGGTCGCAGGGCGCTGCATCCACGACGTTGGCGAAGGAATCAAAGCCGTCGAGCTTGAGGCGGACGTCGCTGCGCGACCATAGGCCGGCGCGCTGCACCACCACGTTGTCCAGGGCGTTGAGCTGCGCGTTCTCGGCCAGCATCGATGCCTGGTCGCGGTTTGGCTCGAAGCAGTGTACCAGCCTGCGGCGCGGCTGCAGCTGGCGCGCCAGCAGGATCGCCTGGTCGCCGAAGTAGGCGCCGCCGACCAGGGCGTCGGCGTCGATGTCCCGGCTCAGCGTGAGCAGCAGCCGCGTGGTTTGCGGCTCCCATACGTGCGACGGGTGCTCCCTATCCGACATCAGGAAATCGCGCGCGATCTTCGTGCGGAACAGGAAGCGAAAGCGTGTGCCGTCGGCCAGCGTCTTTTCGTAGCGGTCCTGCTCGTCATGCAGGGCGTCGGCGATTGGCCCGGTGATCTCGTCGCGCACCGCGCTGGCGGCGTCGAGCCGATGTTCGGCTCGGCGCAACAGTTGCATCAGCTCCTGGCGCAACGCCGGGTCGCGGCCCAGGCGGTGCATGGCCTGCTGCAGGCATCGGCCATCGCGGTCGCGCGGATCGTTGGCCAGCGTCGGGTGGGGATGGGGCAGCGGATGCATGGGGTTCCTCTACAGTCCGAAGCGTGCGCACAGATCGCGTTCGCGCACCACTTGCAGGTTGTGGGTGGCTCGCAGCGTGTCGTCGAGCTCAAAGTCACCTTGCTGCTCGCTGACGAATAGCAGTGTGTTGTGCAGTTCGTGGGCTTCGAGCGTCCCGTCGACAAAGCGCACCGGCACTGTGGCGTGGCGCTGCAGGTAGCCGGCCGACCCATGGTCGAAGCGGCCGACGCAAACCAACTGCTCGACACCGCGATTGAGCAGCGGGTCGTTGAGCAGGAAGTGCAGCGTCGCCTGCGAGGCCAGTACCGGCATTGGCACGGGGCTCAACGTTTCGTAACCCATGCCGCGCAGGCGCATCGCAATGGTGTAGGTATCCACCGGGTCCTTTTGCCCGACATGGCGCAGCCGGATGGCCACCGACATGCGCACGGCGATCATCTGCTGGATGCGCAGCGCGAAGCCGGCGCGCTCCTCGGCGCTGACGCCGTTGCCGGCGCAGGCCATCAGATACTCGAGTCCGCCGCGGTAACGGTCCCAGGCGTATTCGACCTCTTCGCTGCCCGCCTGGCTGCGGCTCTCGTCGGCGAAGTAGCGCGTGATCGACACGTAGAACGGCTCGCGCTGGATCAGCACGTCGCCTTGGCTCAGGTAGTCGGCGGCCTGCACGAAGGCATAGAACGCGTGTTCGTTGATGCGCGGCATCAGCCGCTGCATCACGTCGCGCCGCGCGATGTGGATCTCCGGAAAGATGTGGTGCCTGAGGACATGGTCCAGCAGCACGGCGTGTGCATGACGCGGCACGCGCAGGTCCTGCGGCACCTTGTAGAACTGTCCCTGCGGTTTCTGGTCGACGAGGTCGTACAGCAGCCAGGGCGCGTAGGTGACGACGATCTGCGGGTCGGCCTCCATCGCAGCCACGGCGCGTGCCAGCGGCTCGCCAAGCACGCAGTCGTCATCGGACAGATACACCACGTAGCGGCCCGCTGCCTGCAGCATGACGAACTGCACGTTGGGAAAACAACCGATGTTGCTGTCGTGACGCAGGTAGCGGATTGGCAGCCGCTGCGAGCCTACCTGCACCACCGCGCCGGTCCGGTCAGGCGAGGCGTTGTCGGCGATGACGATCTCGAACGGGAAGGGAAAGCCTTGCAACTGCTGCGCCAGCGTGTCGAGCAGCGACTCGAGATAGCGGCTGCGGTTGTAGGTGGGGATGCAGAAGCTGACCAGCGGTGTCGTCATCGGCGCATGTTTGTCGGCGGGCGGGAGGGCTTGGGCCATTGTGTGCATCGGACCACCCTGGCATGCCGCGATCAGCATGGCATTCGCCGCCCAGATTGCCCTGCGGGTACGCGCTATCCGGCCCTCGCACAGTGGGCCGTCTTGTAGGAATTTGTCTGACAAGCCCCATGGAAGAACCGGGACTCAAGCCACGGAACTGACCTGATGTGACAGCCCAATTCCCGAAACTACAGTGCGTTCACGCCTTGAGCGAAACCGAGTTCACCATCACCGAGGAGCCCTTTCGATGACCGCCGACCAGATCCTTGCCGAAATCCGTGAAGCCAACCTGTCCTACCTGATGCTGGCGCAAAGCCTGATCCGGGTAGACACCGAACAGGCTCTCTACCGCCTGGGCATCAGCGAGGACACTGCCAAGCTGATCGGCGCGCTGACGCCGGCGCAGATGATGAAGATCGCCGCCAGCAACACGCTGCTGTGCCGCTTCCGCATGGACGACGATATTGTCTGGAACCTGCTCACCAGCCATGGCAAGGCCGCGGCCAACGAAAGCGTCAACCGCCTGCATGCGTCGATCCTGATGGCCGGGCGCCACCAAGAGGCCGCCTGAGCACAGCATGGCACGCAACAAGAGCATCCTGACCGAAGCGCGGCAGATCGAGCGCGCGGTCACCCTGATCCAGCTGGGCGCACGCCTGCAGGTGCTGGAATCCGAAACCGATCTGAGCTACGAGCGGCTGCTGCGCCTGTACAAGGAAGTGGCGGGCAAGAGCCCGAGCAAGGGCCAGCTGCCCTTTTCCACCGACTGGTTCATGACCTGGCAGCCCAACATCCATGCCAGCCTGTTCCTGAACATCCACGAATACCTGAACAAGGTGTCCGAGCTGGACGAGATCGACGTCGTCATCAAGGCCTACCAGCTCTACCTGGAGCAGACCCAGTCGCAGGCGCTGGAGCCGCTGCTCAGCGTGACGCGCGCCTGGCGGCTGGTGAAGTTCGTCGACAACGGCATGCTGACGCTGACCAAGTGCAGCTGCTGCGGCGGGCATTTCGTCACGCACCCGCACGAGATCGCCAAGCACTACGTGTGCGGCATGTGCAACCCGCCGGCCCGCGCCGGCAAGGGCAAGCTGGCCGGGGCGCTGCAGATCCCGTCGGCGCCCGGCCGCGCGGCCGCTGCCGCACATGCGAATTGATTCACGCTGCCGACGCTCAAACCTGCCGCGGCGCTGCCGATAAGCAAGACAGCACGTGAGCATGTCTTACCGTCTCCTCCTGGCACAGACCCCTGTGCTTTCTGCGGGTCCCTCGGGACCCGCATTTTTTTGGTGCGGCCGACATTCAAGCCGGCGGCGTTGAGGCCGAAATCCCGACAGTCCGGCCACCGTCTTCCCACCCGGTGTGCGGGTCCGAAGCCTTGAAACTCATCCCCTTCTCAGCCGAACACCTGCGCATGGAGGCACCGCTGCCCTTTGGCGTGCGGGACCCCAATGGGCGGCTGCTGCTGTCGGCGGGCCAGTCGGTTGCCAGCGCCGAGCAGCTGGACAGTCTGCGCGCGCAACCGCTGTTTGCCGACGAGGACGAGTCCGTCGAATGGCGGCGCAAGCTCGGTGCTGCCGTGGGCGCGATGATGCGCCAGAACGCCCCGCTGAAGTCCATCGCCGAGGCCCGCCCGCAGGAGGGCGGCCGCGAAAGCCTAGCCAGCGCGGATGTCACCGTGCCCGAGCAGTGGGAAAGCCTGAGCACGATGCTCGACGCGGCGTTGCGCGACGCGCGGCCCGCCCCCGAGTTCATCGCGCGCCTGCGCCATGTGCACGACCGCGCCAGCAAGCTCGGCCAGCGCCAGGTGGACACCTCGCTGTACCACCTGATCCATGCCGCCGGCAGCACGATCGAGAAGTACAGCAGCCATCATTCGCTGCTGGTCATGCTGGTGTGCGAGCAGGCGGCCAAGGTGCTGGGCTGGGAGCCCGAGGCAGTGCGCAGCCTGGGCTGTGCCGCGTTGAGCATGAACGTGGCCATGGCCGCGCTGCAGGACCACCTGGCCGCCAGCGACACGCCGATCACCGCAGCCATGCGTCAGCAGATCCATGACCACGCCGAGAAGGGGGCACAACTGCTGCGCGAGGCCGGCCTGGACGATGAACTTTGGCTCGAGGCGGTGCGCCTGCACCATCACAGTGGCGACGGGCAGACGGCCCTGGCCGAATTGCCGCAGGAGCGCCAGCTGGCGCGGCTGCTGCGCCGCGCCGACATCTTCACCGCCAAGATCAGCCGCCGTCGCACCCGCGCGCCGATGTCGCCGGTGCAGGCCGCGCGCGAAGCCTGTCTGGGTGCCGGCGGCGTGCCCGACGAGATCGGTGGCGCGCTGTTGCGCGCCACCGGCCTGTACCCACCGGGCAGTTTCGTCGAGCTGGCCAACGGCGAACGCGGCATCGTCGTCGCCCGCGGTCGGCGCGCCAACTTGCCCTGGGTGGCCAGCCTGGTGGCCCCGACCGGCATGGCACTGGGCGAACCGGCGCTGCGCGACACCATCGAGTCGCGCTTCGCGGTGCGCTCGGCCGTGCCCAGTGCACAGGTGAAGGTTCGGCCGGACCATACGCGCATCCTGTCGCTGCGCTGAAGCAGCGCCGCAAAGCGCGCGCTTTTCCGGCCGGTCGGGCCAGGCCTGCCGCGCCACACTGCGCGTGGTGACTACCGCATCCTTCACCGGGCCGACGATCGCGCTGCTGCGCCGCGGTCTGCCCTGGCCGCTGCCGGCATTGGCCGCCTGGGCGCTGGGCTGGCTGCTGTTCCGCACGCTGACTGTGTTCGGCATGCCGCCGTGGCTGGGTCTGCTTGCCGGCAGCGGCGTCGGGCTGGTGCTGAGCCTGCGCGCGCGCACCCGGCTGCGCGCCCTGGTGATGGCGGGCGGCTTTCCGGCCTCGCTGCTGGCCAGCGGCCTGGCCGGGGCACTGCCGGCTTGGACGTGGCTGCTGCCGCTGGCGCTGCTGCTGCTGCTGTACCCGCGCCATGCCTGGCGCGATGCACCGCTGTTCCCCACCCCGGCCGGCGCGCTGGATGCGCTGGCCCTGGCGCTGCCGCTGCCGCCTGGCGCGCGCGTGCTCGATGCCGGCTGCGGCCTGGGCCACGGGCTGCGTGCGCTGCGCCGCGCCTATCCACGTGCCCGGCTCGAAGGCGTGGAATGGAGCTGGCCGCTGGCGCTGATGGCCCGTGCCGCCTGCCCGCAGGCGCGCGTCCGCCGCGGCGACCTGTGGGCCGGCAGTTGGGCCGACTGCGACCTGGTCTACCTGTTCCAGCGGCCGGAGAGCATGCCGCGTGCGCTGGACAAGGCGGGTGCCGAGATGCGCCGCGGCGCCTGGCTGGTGAGCCTGGAATTCGAGGCTGCTGGCTGGCAGGCGCAACGGCAGCTGCGCTGCCCCGACGGCCGGCCACTGTGGCTGTACCGCATGCCGCCGCAGCGCGGCCCCCAGGCTGCCTCAAGTGAAACGGTAACAGGCCGATAAACATGGCTCAGACCCGTCGGCCAGGCTCACCCGGAGCCGGCTGCAGCCCGCAGACGCCTACGAAGCGCCCCCCACATGTTCGTCATCATTGGCTGGATCGTT
>Ga0105090_10002291_pt1 | contig 10633 bp, 13 predicted proteins | sample PPLLak3March2015_FD_79110 | JGI IMG/M metagenome (GOLD analysis project Ga0105090, IMG submission 79110) | Freshwater sediment microbial communities from Prairie Pothole Lake near Jamestown, North Dakota, USA - PPLs Lake P7 Core (1) Depth... | ecosystem: Environmental > Aquatic > Freshwater >... | reverse complement strand
CGAGGCCAGCGCGAGCCGCGTGTAACGGCTGGTCTGCAGCATCAGCGAGGCCAGTGTCGAACGCAACCAGTTGTTCGACAGGCTTTCGGTGAACGTGCGGTTGACCATCAGTGCAACGCGTGTGTATTCGGCGCGGTCCTTGCCCGCGAGTTGCTGCATGCGGGAAATCGGCGCTTTGACCAGGGCGACCAGTTCACCGCGCTGCGGGTCTTCGGCGATCCAGCGCGCGCGCAATCCGACCAGCGCGGCGCGCACCTGGTAGAGCTCCCGGATTTCACGCACTGTGACATCAGTGACCACCGCGCCGCGGTAGGGCAGGATGGTGACCAGTCCCGAATGTTGCAGTGAACGCAGCGCGTCGCGGATCGGGCCGTGGCTCAGGCCGAATTCTTTGGACAGCAATGCTTCGATCAGACGCGATCCCGGCGGATATCTGCCATCGACGATGCGTTCTGCCAGTGCCGCGGCGACTTTTTCCGGCAGGGTCTGTGTCAGTTCGATGGCGGGTGATGGCATGTTTTCTTCGTGTATTCAAAGGCATAACAGCGCGTGATGACGGCGGGCAGTATATCGTTCCGTTGACGGGAATGGAATTATTATTGATTATTAATAATCCCTGCGTATAATTCCGGCACACAAACGATTTCGTGTTAAGCACGGACAGTTAAGTCCAGGCAGACCCAAAGAGGAGGATTACCCGATGTCCGCAACCGCCACCCATTCTGCAAAACCCGCCGACCAATCCTCGGGCATCACCGTGGTGCCGATCACCAAGCATATCGGCGCCGACATTGTCGGCATTGATCTGACGCAGCCGATATCCGATGCCCAGTTCGAGCAAATCCATGATGCGTGGATGCAGCACCAGGTGCTGCGTTTCCGCGGCCAGAACATGACCCGCGAACAACTGCAGGATTTCAGCCGCCGTTTCGGTGCACTCGACAAGGCGCCGATCAATACCAAAGGCAAGCCCTGGGTCGAGGGTTTCCCCGAAATGGCCGTGATGTCCAACATCAAGGTGGATGGCGAGTCCATCGGCAGCCTCGGTTACGGTGAGGCTGTCTGGCATACCGACATGTCGTATAACGAAATCACGCCATCCGGCGCTTTGCTCTATGGCGTCGAAGTGACCAAATCCGGCGGCGAAACCGGTTTCCTCAACATGTACCACGCTTACGAAACCCTGCCGGCCGACCTCAAGGCCGCGATCGAGGGCAAATCCATCAAACACGACGCCAGCCGCAACAGCGCCGGTGAATTGCGCGCGGGATTCAAGGAAGTGACCGATCCGCGTGACGCACCGGGTGCCGTGCATCCGGCGGTTGTGCGCCACCCGGTGACCGGCCGCAAGGCGCTGTTCCTCGGCCGCCGGCCCTTTGGTTATGTGGTGGGCATGAGCCTGGAAGACAGCGAAGCGCTGCTCAACCGCCTGTGGGCTCATGCTACTCAAGAGGACCTGGCCTGGTTCCAGAAATGGAAAGTCGGCGACCTGCTGATCTGGGACAACCGCTGCGTGATGCACAAACGCACCGCGTTTGATGCGAACGAGCGCCGGCTGCTGTACCGCACCCAGATCAGAGGCGTGAAGCCGCAGGCCTGAGCGCGGTGGGGAGGGGCTTGAACTTCCCCGAAACTTTTGCAGCTAGACAGCAGCACGGGCCGCACCGGTTAAAATCCGGCGGCCCGTGACTTCTTCCAAACCACCGATATCCGCAGCGGATCCGCATCGCCAAGTCTGGGCGATGGCAGGACCGATCATCCTCGCCAACATCTCCGTGCCCTTGCTGGGCGCGGTGCATACTGCCGTCATCGGGCACTTGCCTGAGCCGTATTACCTCGGCGCGGTGGCGATCGGCGCGATGCTGTTCAATTTCATCTACCACCTGTTCAACTGCCTGCGCATGGGCACCACCGGCCCCACCGCACAGGCGCGCGGCGCGGGCGACTTTGCCGAACTGCGGACGATATTGGCGCGTGCGCTGCTGTTGGCCGGGGCGATCGGCGGCGTGCTGTTGCTGCTGCAGTTGCCGATCCTCGCTGCTGCACTATGGCTGATTGATGCCAGCGCAGAGGTCGAGCGGCATGCCGCAGAATATTTCCGGATCCGCGTCTGGGCGTTGCCGGCGGTGCTTGGGTGTTATGCCATCGTCGGCTGGCTCTACGGCCTGCGTGACGCACGCCTGCCGCTGCTGATCCTGTTCGTGACCAACGGCGTCAACATCGTGCTCAGCCTGCTGTTCGTGATCGGTTTCGGCTGGGGCGTGCCCGGCGTAGCGCTTGCTTCGCTGATTGCCGAGTACACCGGCTTGGCGGCTGCACTGCTCTGCGCTTACCGCGTGCTGCGCAGCCTGCCGGATGACGGGCGGGGAAGCCGCGTGCTTGATCCTGCGCGTTTTGCGAGGATGCTCGCGATCAACACCGACATCGTGTTGCGCACCTTTTGCGTGGTGTCCGTGCTGGCCATATTCATGGCGAAAAGTGCGGAACTGGGCGACGTGCAACTCGCCGCCAACCAGGTCCTGCACACCTTTCTGATGTTCACTTCGTTCGGGCTCGACGGCTTTGCACATGCAGCCGAGGCCATCCTCGGAGAATCTGTCGGCCGACGCAACCGCGAGGCCTTTCGCCGCAACATGCGCGTGGTGTTACTGTGGGCGGGTTTGGTGGCAGCTTTGAATGTTGTGGTCTATCTTGTAGCGGGCCCGGCGATCATCGCACTGCTGACCGGCATTGCTGAGGTCCGCGTTACGGCGGAAGACTGGTTGCTGTGGCCGGCGCTGCTGCCGCTAGTCAGCGTCTGGGCTTACACCTACGACGGTGTTTACCTGGCGGCGACGCGCACACGCGTCATGCGCAATACCGTGCTGATTTCATTTGCCGTTTTTCTCGCAGTGCTGCATGCGGCGATGCCGGCGTTCGGCAATACCGGACTGTGGGGCGCGCTGGCGGTTTTCCTTGGTCTGCGCGGCCTGCTGCTGCACTTGTACTTGCCGCGGGTGTTGCGGGCGATCTGAGGGCAATCAGGGAGCGGGATGCCCGGCAGTCATGGCACCGCTGGAAGGGCGGTGTCGGGTTTGTCCTTGAGGAACTTTTCTTTCAGCTTTTTCATCGCTTCCAGATAATCTTCCATGGTGGACTGGTTGTTCTCGTATTTGCCGGCTATTTTTTGATAGGCGGCGATGTAGTCCTGGTCGGTCATGAGGTGTCCTTGAACACAGTGTCTATAAACAAGCGTATTGCTTTTCAGCCCACTATACGCGCTTCGCTCTGCGGCAGGCGGTCGGGCATGCGGTTTATTCTGCGTCGGCCGCATTCTCGATTGAATCCTCGATTGCATCCCTGTTCTTGCCAATGGCTGGCAGCCTGGCCGCTCGCGTTGCCGGTGTTTCCAGACTCACTTTTCCCAGCGCGCCGCTGCGGTAATCGCCCAGCAGCGCCAGCGCCGCTTTGTCGAAATCAAAATCCCCGCCCTTGAGTTTGAAGCCGCGTTTGGCGGCAACACCTTCAATCACACCGACGGCATCCAGCGAGTTTGCGCCGCCTGCGAAGCCGTAACGCAGCGCGAGCGCTTTTGGGTAACGACTCAGCATGATTTCCGCCAGTCGAATCGCCACTTCGGATTCTATATAGGCCTTGGTGCCGATGATGTGGCTGGCGGCAAGCATCAGGCCGTCGTCAGGGTGGTCGATCTTGGGCCACATCAATCCCGGGCTGTCGGTGAGGCTTACTGTGGGTGATAAATCGTAGCGCGCGAGTGCCTTGGTCACCGCCGGCTCATCACCAACTTTGGCCTTGCGTTGTTTGAGCAGTGCGTTGATCAATGTCGATTTGCCGACGTTGGGTACGCCCATCACCAGCATGCGCAGCGGTTTGAAATTGTCATTGCGGTGCGGAGCCAATTTTTTTGCGGCAGCGACAATTTTTACCGCATCCCCGGGCTTTTTGGCAGAGAGCGTGATGGCATGCACATTTTTCTGTGCGTTGAAAAACGCCAGCCACACCGGCGTCACCGCAGGATCGGCGAGATCCATTTTGTTCAGCACCTTCAGGCAAGGCCGCTGGCGGTGGAGACGCAGGGATTCAACGAGCGGGTTTGAACTTGCCATCGGGCAGCGGGCGTCGAGGATCTCGATCACCACGTCGTGATCCGCCATCGCGTCCTGGATTTTTTTGACTGCAACGGCCATGTGGCCGGGGAACCAGTTGATGCTCATGAATGTTGTTCTTTAAATCGGTGTGAAGCGGGGAATGGTTTGGCCGTCGATGACGACGTTCTCGGCAAACATCGCGGCGGGGCGTACCCACATGCCGCCTTCGCCGTACAGCGGACGGTAGACCACCATCGGCTCCAGGTTTTCCGAATGTTTGGCGATGCCAATCACTTCGTACTCATTGCCTTTGTAATGGCGGTAACGGCCGGGCTTGATGGTTTCAGGGTTATTGGCCATTGCCGGCTTTTCCGTGAGTGATTTCGTCCACCAGCCTGCAGGCAATAGTGATCGAATTGCGAATGCGTTCCAGGTTGCCCACGTAATCGGGCAGTGAAGTCTCCGCACGTTTGCGCAATGCGGTGGCCGTGATCAGGCCGTGACGGGCGAGGGCACGGATATCGTCCTGATCCTGTTCGCTGAAGCGCGACAGTTTGGATACTGCCAGATCGACCGGTTGAAGCAACCGCACATCAAGCCGGTTTGCGGCGATGCCATCGACGTGGACGGGCCGCGAGTCGTCATAGGCCTCCTGGTGCAGCAACGCAAAGCTGTCGTTGTACTGCGTATCGAAATAAAGCAGCCGCGCGCGACCGTCATGGCCCTGGTAGGCCACCTGCAGTTCCTGCGGATCGATCATTACCCGTGCAAAAATTTTGGCGTCTACATCACGGGAGTAACGCTCGCCCGTATAAAAATGCATGGCGGCGCCACCGGCGATGCAAACGACCACCGGTTTTTTCGGTTTGGCCGGACCGAGTGCCGCATCGATGCGTGACATCAGCGTGGTGAAAGCCTGCAGCCAGGACGGATCGGGTTGCAGCGGCGGATTTCTGGCGCTCATTTTACGAGTCGCGCGGATTCGTTGCGGCGCGCCGCCAGCTGTGGCAGGAAGCGCGCCGCGTGCACCGGCGTGTGCGCAAGCCAGCGGTTGAATGTGGCGGGTGCGGTCATGCCCGGGTGCAGGCGTTCCGCCAGTGCCAGCATGCGCGTGCGGTCAAAACCGTTTTCCGAGGCAAGCATGGTGGCGACGCCGGCGAGTGTCTGTGCATCACCTGCGCGCAGCCAGCGCGACGGCCTGAAATCCTGTTGTGCACAGAGTTCGACCACACGCTCCTCGGTGCGCCGGTTCCAGCGCGGGGTGCCAGATGCACTGGTGATGGACTTGCGCGGTTTTTCCGCAGGAGGTGGCACCAGCAGGGCCACAACACGGCCATGACGCTGGATGGCCACGGGCTCGATCGCGGCAAACGCCAGCACTTCGCCGAGGCGGTTTTTCAGGGTGGTGGCATGGACAGTCCGCATGGCGAAATAATATGCTGAATTAGCTAAAACAGCAAGTTATATCCATATAATGACATATAACTATTTGTTTTTATTGAGTTAATTTCTGTCCGGCTGGATCGGTTATATTCCGGGCTCCATGTCACAGGCTTCGGCTCTTCACATTGCACTGGCCGGCATGGCCGCGCTGGCCGTGGCCATGGGCATCGGCCGTTTTGCCTTCACCCCCATCTTGCCGATGATGCAGTACGACGCCGGACTGAGCGTGGTTTCGGGCGGTTATCTCGCCTCCGCCAATTACCTCGGTTATCTGGTTGGTTCGCTGATCGCCACGCGCCTCCATGTGCGCGACGAAGTGGCAGTGCTCGGCAGCATGCTGCTGATCGGCATGGCCACGCTGGCCATGGGTTTTTTTGATCACTACCCGTCATGGCTGATGCTGCGGCTGGTCGCCGGCATTGCGAATGCGTGGATCGCGATTTTTGCATTTTCGTGGTGCCTCGACCGGCTGGCCGCATTGCAGCGTCCGGTACTGAACAGTCTGATTTTCACCGGCGTCGGCGCCGGCATCGTGGTGGTGGGGATTGTCTGCCTGGTATTGATGCAGTCCGGTGCGTCGTCGGCGCAGGCGTGGATTGTTTTTGGCGTGCTGGCGCTGGCGGCCACGGCGGCCGTGTGGACCACCTATGCCGGTAGTGCGACGGCGCGCCACGCTGCCGGGCGCCCGCGTTCGCGCGGCGTGCCGTGGAGCCGCGAAGCCGTGCTCTTGGTGTTTTGTTTCGGCGCCACCGGTTTCGGTTACATCATTCCCGCGACCTTCCTGCCGGCGATGGCGCGCGCCATCATCCACGACCCTGCGGTGTTCGGCTGGGCGTGGCCGGTGTTCGGTTTTGCGGCGATGGCGTCCACGCTGTTCGCTGCCGTGCTGCTACGCGATTTTGCGCCGCGCCGGGTATGGATGGTCTGCCACCTGGTGATGGCCGGCGGCGTGGTGCTGCCGGTGTTCTCTGCTGGCATGACAGCCATCGTGGTGGCGGCCTTGTGCGTGGGCGGCACGTTCATGGTGATCACCATGCTGAGCATCCAGGAAGTGCGCGCGGTGGCGGGTGCGCAGGTGGTGCAGCTTACCGCGGCGATGACCGGTGCCTTTGCACTGGGGCAGATCCTCGGCCCGGTGGCGGCCAGCGTGCTGCTCGACGCCGGGCTGGGATTCTCCGGCGGCCTGCTGGCAGCCGGTGTGTTGCTGGCGGTTTCCGCCGCGCTGCTGTGGCGCGCATCGCCGCGCGGGGTGGCCTGATGTCGCCGGTAATCCGCAGCCTGTTGCTGATGTCGCTGGGCATTGCGCTGCTGACGGCGAACGATGCCGCGAGCAAATACCTGGTGCAGTCGCATCCGATCGGGCAGGTCATCGGTCTGCGCCAGGCGGCGACGCTGCTGGTTTTGATTCCCTACATGATGTTTTTCAGCCGCTGGATCGCGTTGCGGGTGGTCGACTGGCCAGGACAGATCACGCGCGGCGTGTTGTTCCTGATCGGTTCGGTGTTCATCGTCTGGAGTCTGGCAGTACTGCCGCTGGCCACCGCCATCACCATGCTGTTCGCCAGCCCGATTTTCATGGTGATGCTGTCGGCGCCGCTGCTGGGCGAGCGTATCGGACGATACCGTTGGGTTGCCGTGATCGGCGGCTTCGCCGGTGTGCTGATCATCCTGCGGCCCGGCGCCGAATCCTTCCAGTGGGCGCTGCTGCTGCCGCTGCTGGCGGCACTGGTCAATGCATTGCGCGACGTGCTGACGCGGCGGCTGGCGCGTACCGAGACTTCGATTGCCATCCTGTTCTGGTCGAACATTATTCTGATGGCCGGCGGATTCGCAACACTGCCGTTCGGCTGGGTTCCCGTGACTTCCGATGCGGCCTTCTGGTTTATTGTGGCCGGGATCGTCAACGGCACCGCGCATTTCTGCATCATCGATGCCTTGCGTACGGGTGAGGCTTCCGTGGTCGCCCCTATTCGTTACACGGCGCTGCTGTGGGCCGCGTTGCTCGGTTTCATCATCTGGGGCGAATTCCCCGAACTCTGGCTTTGGGCGGGCGCCGCGGTGATTGTCGCCAGCAGCCTGTACATGATCCGGGCCGAGCGCCGGCGCGGCTGAGTGCGGTGGCGGACAGTGCGGTGGATGTTATGCTGTTACGGCAGTTTTGCAGTTCAACAACCATCAGGAGAGCACCCATGGAAATTCAAGCAGGCAGCGCCGCGCCGGACTTTGCACTGGCCGCGCACAATTCCGATCAGAAAGTATCTCTGGCCGGTTTCAAGGGACGGCCGGTCGTGGTCGCGTTCATGCCCTTTGCCTTTACCGGCGGATGAACGAACCAAGTCAACGGGTTCCGTGCGAACTACGAAGAATTCAAGAAGCTGAACTGCGAAATTCTGCAACTCAGTGCCGATCCGCTGCCGTCCCTCAAGGCCTGGTCTGATCATTTGGGCGGCGTACCTTTCCCGCTGTTGTCTGATTACTGGCCGCATGGCGCGGTCGGCCAGGCCTTCGGCATATTCAACGATGAGCGCGGCATGGACAAACGCGCAGCCTACGTGATCGACGCCAAGGGCGTGGTGCGTTACGCCAAGGTCTATCCGCAGGGCACGATACCGACCAGCGACGAGTTGCTGGCCGAATTGCGCAAGCTTTGAGCTGAGACGGCAGGTCCGGGCCGGCAGAAGGTCCCGTAACGGGGTCATCTGCCGGCCCTTTTATTTTGGGCGCTGGCAGCTGGCCCGTATTTTGCGTACCTTTGAAGTTATCTGCTTCTAATGGAGAGTGGTCATGCTGAAAGGTAAAAACGCCGTCGTCACCGGATCCACCAGCGGCATTGGGCTGGCAGTGGCCGAGGCTCTGGCCGCCCGCGGCGTCAACATCATGCTGAACGGCTTCGGTAACGCCGCCGACATCGAGGCTCTGCGTTGCCGCATCGCCAGCGAACACGGCGTCACCGTCCTCTACGACGGGGCCGACATGAGCAAACCCGCGTCCATCGCCGCGATGATGGAAAAGGCAGCGGCCGCATTCGGCACCGTGGATATCCTGGTCAACAATGCCGGCATCCAGTTTGTGTCGCCGGTGGAGGATTTCCCACCGGAAAAATGGGATGCCATCATCGCCATCAATCTGGTGGCGCTATTCCACACCATCCGCCACACAGTACCCGGCATGAAACAAAAAAAATGGGGGCGCATCATCAACATCGCGTCAGCCCATGCGCTGGTGGCTTCTCCCTTCAAGTCGGCTTATGTCGCAGCCAAACACGGTGTTGCCGGCCTGACCAAAACCATAGCGCTGGAAACCGCGACCTTCGGCATTACCTGCAACGCGATCTGCCCGGGTTACGTGCTGACGCCGCTGGTGGAAAAACAGATCCCGGATACCGCCAAGGCGCGCGGCATCACCGAGGCGCAGGTGGTGAGTGACGTGCTGCTGGCCGCGCAGCCGACCAAGCAGTTCGTCACGGTGGAGCAGGTGGCGGCTCTGGCGTGTTTTCTGGCGAGTGATGATGCGGCGTCGATTACCGGTACCTTGCAGGCAATCGACGGTGGTTGGACCGCACAATAAGCACAAAAAACATTCGTCATTCCGGCGCAAGCCGGAATCCAGAACGGTAATTACAAATATGAGGCTGGTTGCTGGACCCCGGCTTTCGCCGGGGTGACGGCTCTTTGGATAGAGAGCCGCTAGCTATTCCGAAGAGTAGATGACGTCCCGCACCGTCGGATAAACCTGCCGCTCCCAGCGTTTGCCGCTGAATACGCCGTAGTGGCCGACACCCGCCTGCACATAATGGGTACGCAGATACTGCGGCAGCCGTGAACACAGGTCCTGCGCCGCCAGGGTCTGGCCCAGCGCGCAGATGTCGTCGCGTTCGCCTTCGACGGTCAGCAATGCGGTGCGGCGAATCGACTTTGGATTGATGATGCGGCCGCGGTAGGCCAGCTTGCCCAGTGCCAGTGCGTGTTCCTGGAATACCAGTTGTACGGTCTCCAGGTAGAAATCGGCGTGCAGGTCCGACACCGCAAAATATTCTTCGTAAAATCGCCTTGTAGCGGCGGCCTTTACATGGTCGCCGTCGACGATCTGCTGATAATAATCCTTGAACGACTTGATGTGCCGCTGCAGGTTCATGTTGAGGAAGGCGGAGAGTTGCACGAAACCCGGATAGACGCGCCGCCGCCCGCCGGCAAAATGCACCGGCACATGTTCAATCAGATTGTGCTCGAACCAGTGGATGGGTTTGCTCGCTGCCAGTTCGTTGACTCCGGTCGGATTGATGCGGCAGTCGATCGGTCCCGCCATCAGTGTCAGGCTGGCCGGTGTTGCCGGATGTTTGTCCTCGGACATGATGGCCACCGCGGCCAGTGCTTCTACGCAGGGCTGGCAGATCGAGACCAGGTGTGAACCCGGGCCCATGACGTCGAGGAAATCAATGATGTGGTCGATGTATTCGTCGATGCCGAAACGGCCGGCTTGCATCGGCACGTCGCGCGCGTTGTGCCAGTCGGTGATGTAGACGTCGTGGTCGCGCAGCATGGTGCGCGCGGTTTCACGCAACAGCGTCGCAAAGTGTCCGGACATCGGGGCGACAATCAGCACCCGCGGCTGGGGTGACGGTGTGTCCTTGCGGAAGCGCAGCAGCGTTGCAAAGGGCGTGGTGTGGACGATTTCCTCGGTCACCGCCAATTCGCGTTTGCCGGAGACGATGGATTCAATGCCGAAGGCCGGACGTTTGTGGGTGAGGCGGGCCAGCGTGAAGACTTCACAGGCCGCGGCCATGCGGCGCAGCGGTTGGAATCCCCCGGCAGTGGCGCCGTACCCGAGGAACACCGGTGCCGCCATCATCGCGGCCTCCCGCATCGGGTTCAATACGTATTCCTGCGTCTGGTAGGCACTGTAGATCATGGCTGTTGCTTCGATCCTGTTTTTTCCGGCTGCCCGCCCGGCTTGTCCGTATTCTCATGCAATATCTGCGCCAACGGGAAATTTGCATGGCATGACTCGTGCTAAAGATTAGCATATGCGTGCAGGAAGGCACCCTATGGGTGCATCCGGACGCGCCTTTGCATGGAGGTTGGGCATCATGGCGCAAGCCACCT
>Ga0105090_10002290_pt1 | contig 10636 bp, 9 predicted proteins | sample PPLLak3March2015_FD_79110 | JGI IMG/M metagenome (GOLD analysis project Ga0105090, IMG submission 79110) | Freshwater sediment microbial communities from Prairie Pothole Lake near Jamestown, North Dakota, USA - PPLs Lake P7 Core (1) Depth... | ecosystem: Environmental > Aquatic > Freshwater >... | reverse complement strand
CGGTGCGAATATTACCGATGTATCCGTCAATTGCATCACTGATACCTTTACTGTCGGTGGCACTGTAAGCGGCCTGGCCGGCAACGGTTTAATGCTGCAGAACAATGCCGGGGATGACCTGGCAATTGACTCAAACGGCGACTTCGTTTTTGCATCACCCCTTGAAGATGGTGCAACTTATTCCGTAACCATTGCGATGCAACCGACCAACCTGAGCCAGACCTGTCATGTTGCCAACGGCAGCGGTAGCCTGGCCGGTGCGAATATTACCGATGTATCCGTCAATTGCATCACTGATACCTTTACTGTCGGTGGCACGGTAAGCGGCCTGGCCGGTTCCGGCCTGGTTCTGCAGAACAATGCAGGGGATGACCTGGTGATCGGTGCGAATGGCGGTTTCACGTTTGACACACCACTGGCGGATGGCAGTGATTATGTGGTTACGGTACTGACCCCACCCGGCGATCCAGATCAATCTTGTGACGTTTCCAATGGCAGCGGCAAACTGAGCGGCGCTGATGTCGCTGATATCACAATCATGTGCATCACCGCGTTCGATAGTATATTTGCCAATGGTTTTGAGGATCAGTGATCAGATTGATACGGAATTTCTTTTCACGGCAACTCGAACCCAGCCTGAAACAACTGATCGGATTCGCCCAACGAAAAACTGAAAACGTCGGCGAAGATATATTTCAGACCTCCGCCGCCGGGTCCCGGCTTACCCTCCAGTTCGCCATCTGATAAGATGATCCAGAGCATCCAGGGACAGGAACCTCAATGAAACGGACTTCACTGGTCTTTTTCATCCTGCTGCAAGCCAATAGTGCCTTCGGCCAGGATGGCATGGACAACATTTCGACCAGCCGGGTTACGGGCCTGGCCGAGCGTGGGCCTGCCGTCGTCGAGACGCGCATCGAACCCGGCAGCATTCAGTTTGGGAGCGCCGAGATTGACGCGCTGATCAAGCCGCCCACGGGCGCCGAAATCAATTTCCCCAGCATCGACCGTTTCACCGGCAACGAGTCAGATCCGCTACAGTTTCGGCCGGTGACGCTGTTCGCCCGGGGCGCTCGGGTCCGCGTAATCGCGGACAACCAGACGTTCGAGCAACCGATCGGACCACGGCGGTTTTACATTGCCAATAATCGCAGTACCGGCATCGGTTTGGCGGTCGATCCGCAGACGGGCAAGGTCAGCGGCTTTGCGGTGAAGGGCGGTGGGCGCCTGCAGATCGAAGGCGATTTTGTCACGCAGCTGGAGTTTGTGCCGATCGAGGAACCGCCTGACGGCTCGAATTCCTGCGGCAACGGCGAGTACGACCTGTCGCAGGGTTCTCCAGGCTTCGCGACCAGCCCGTCGGCGATGAGCGTCAGCGCCAGCGAAGCGGGTGACGTGATCAGTTACCAGGCCGTGATAGCCGTCGACACCGACTCGGAGTGGCTCGATGGTTTTAGCGACGACACAGTCGTCGCGATGAACTGGATCACCGACCTGTTCCTGGCCATGAACGTGTTCTATGAACGCGACGTTGAGACCCGGCTGCTGATCGGCGATGTCACGCTGCGCACTGGTACCGACCCCTACACGGTGCCCAGCGATCGCTTCGCGCAGCTGAGCGAGTTCGGCCAGTACTGGATGGAAAACATGGGCCACGTCGAACGCCAGTTCGCCGCGCTGTTCAGTGGTCGTGGCGTCAGCGCCTACTATTTCAGCGGCATTGCCTGGATCGATAATTATTGCGCGGCAGGCCGCTGGGTAAATGCAAATGGGGGGCAAGCCGTTGCAGGCAGCTATAGCTACAACGCCATCGGCGCGTCGCGCACGCCCGCCAACACGGCGCTCTACATCGGTCACGAACTGGGCCACAACATGGGCTCGCCGCACACCCACTGCTACAGCCCGGTCGTCGATCAATGTTACAACGCCGAGGTGGGCTGCTATTCCGGCACGCCCTTGTGTCCCGCCGACGGCCAAGGCACCATCATGAGCTACTGCCATGTCGGTGGCGTGAACGGCGCCAACTGTGGCAGCAGCAAAACCGAGTTCCATCCAACAGTCCAGGCGCGGTTGGAGAATCGGCTCGCCACCGAACTTGTCGTCGGCTGTATTCTTCCCTACACGGAACCGGAACCTGAACCCCAGTTCGCTTCCGACCCGGCAGCCGGGGCCTTGCTCGATTTCGGTGACCAGTTCATCACCACCAGCAGCCCGAATGCGACCGTCACGGTTCAGAACCTGGGCTCAGCGGAACTCCTGCTGTCCTGTTCATTGTCCGGCCCGGGCGCCGCACAATTCACGATCCAAGCCTGCGTGCTGGCGCTCGACCCCGGTCAGGCCGGAGTCGTGCAGGTGAATTGCATGCCGGCTGCGCTCGGCGCCCATCAGGCCAAGCTAACCTTGCTGACGAACGATGCCGATGATCCCTCGGTGGAATTCAACCTATCCTGCAATGCGGTCAGTGCGCCGCTGGAAAACGTGATCTTCCGGGGCGGTTTCGAGGATTGAGGCTGGGTTTGGTTCGGCGGGGACGTGAACCTGCCTCGACCGTGGCGACTCAAGCCGATGCTCAGCACCGTGCCCGAATCGACAGACGTACGGATCACGGTTGCTCGCGAACTGCGTCGCCCAGCCCGACCTGATGCCGGAAGTAGCCAACGATTTTTGAGCCGTCGAATGAAGTGACTACCGCGTTGACGCCAGTGGCGACCGATATTGATTTCGTCATCGCCTGCGATTTCAGTTTTTCGTTGGGCGAATCCGATTTGTTATTTCAGGATGGGTTCAAGTTGCCGTGAAGGGATATGAGTGGTCCACGTGGGCTGGTCTGCATAATTTCTCCAGCACTCTCCATCTACGACGTATTGGCCGGTGGTTCTGATTTATTTAGCAGTCAAACGAAGCGAAATTGTGCCTCATCGGGCTCTTTGAAGGCGTATGCTTTCTCCAACTGGGCTTCAGCGGTTTCGAGTTCTGCAAAATTTATCGAGTTGGAAAATCTTTGTAGTTTCTCGAGAAACCTGATCAAGGGTAGCGGTTCCGAATTACGCGACAGGTTCCGCAGGCCGAGCGTATAGTCTTCTCTACAGACGGTGGGTACTATGATACGTATCTGCTCTGCCGCTTGAAGTTCAGCGTTCATCATTACACGTGCAATCCGACCGTTCCCATCATTAAATGGATGAACTTCCGCCACCAAAAACATGATGAATATCGCACGGCTAAGTGGTTCTGCCAAACTTTGTGCGATATCGAAGCCCTCCGCGAGTGTGCCCTCGACCAGTTCGGGTAGCACGAAAAGGGTATTGCCGGCTTGATTGGGTTTTTCCTTAAACTCGCCGGGGCGTTTGTCACTTCTCGAGGAAAGAAGAATTGAATGGCGTCTTTTCAGTTTTTCGATGAAATCTTCTTTGGTCTTCGGTATCTGCTGCATTTCGGTGATATCAGAAACAATTCTGAAAGTGCCAAGGACATCATGTGAGTCATCAACCCTGTTTGGGATGATCCTGTTCTCGTAAATGATCTCCTTTGCTTCACCAATCAGGAATTCAGTGCCTTCTATATAATTTGAGAAGTAACTCTCAAAGAAAGCCAGGTTTTGCCTGAAATCGGGTGATTGTTCGCCAACATGGATTCCCTCTATCTCATGCTCCAGAAGCGCATCGCGGAGTATTTGAAACAAATGAACCCTTTCGCGATCTGCCACCAGCAACCGTGGGTATTTTGTTTTTAAGCTACCAGTGTGCTCTTGAGTAGCCAGGACCCTGGCAATGATTTGATTTAAACGCTTGAACTCTTCAGTCCAATCGTGTGATCGACTAACATCCCTTGCTTCGTCTCTCAACTTGTTAATTCCCCTGGGTCCGTCGATCCCACGGGTCCGGATGATTCGTGCGATTCGCTCTTCAGCCTCTGTCTTTGAGAATCCCCTGGATATTTCCCCATTGCTAACTCGCGTTGGCGACATTGCATTTAACCAGGCACGAGCCTCAGAGGCCCAGTAAAGCGTTGCTTGAAATGGAGTATCGCCCTCTATCGGTTCAACGTTGTTGATGAGCTTTATTCTAAGGCCCGGCACGTCATCTATCGTCCGGTTATATTTATACGAAAGAAATACCATCCCATCAGCCTCAGGCTTTCCGAGAATCCTGGTTCGGAAATCTACAATTGCTCCGGGCACAAGGTGCGCAATAATTGACCATATGTTCCTGCGACTAATCATCTCGACGGGATCAACGAGGTTTTCGGTATAGATGCCCCGAGTAATCTGGCGAATTTCTCCGGAGTCCAATTTTTCTTCAATCTCCAGAGGTTTTGGGCCCTTGGTTGAAGATAAGAGCAGTTCGCCTTTTTTTATGAAAGTGGTAGTCATGGCTTGGTAAATTTCTCTTAGAGAATAGAGTTTCCTAAGTATTTTGTTATTAGATTTAATTATTATAAAGAAAATTATTACTATTGATAGTATATAAATAATAAATCAAATTATTTGTTATAAAAATAAGAATTGTGTGAGTAAATTATTTAAGAGTAGGCCATAGGGGATCTGTAAACGCCTCGCCTTTAGGCGATGGATGCTTAAATTTGGGGATGAAAGATTACAAGCGAGGCAGGTTGGTCGTGCGCAACCGGCGCCGGTGAGCGGCCGGCAGACCGAACACAGTGAAGCCTTCCGGGATCGGCCTCGTTGGGATTGGCGCTGTAAACGAGGAGGAAGTTGATGAGATAGACGGCGGGGGTTACGCCCACTCCGTAAGGTGCAGGCGGAGGTGCTTTGCCTGCGCCAATTGCGCTAGAAGATGAGATCAGAAGCGCCGCGGCGGCAAGTACGCTCAGTAACCCGGATCGCCTGTCCAGTTTCATATTTATCCCCTGGACCTCCTGGCATTTTGATTACCGATGATCGCAGGTTACCATCGCAGGAGGCCCAACATCGCGAACTCCTCACTCCATAAATTTACGGCGTAACGGTCATGGTTCCAAGAATTCCGGGGCTGAAACTCTGGTTGGAGTTTGATCCGGCGCCGTCAAGGTCGCAGTACGTCCACTTGACGCCGCTGTCCTGGGAAAACCGGAAAACATAACTGTAGGTGCCAATCGTGCCCGGTGCAGTCATCACGGCCGAATACTCGTCGTTATTTCCATCCTGTGTGTTGTAGCTCGCGGCAAAGAACGACCAGGTGCCAGGCACGCGAGGGTCCGAGCCCAGCTTGCCGAAACCGGCTTGTGCGATCCAGCCTGGTGCAGCGCCACCTGGGTCCGTGATACCCGCCTCGTAGAGCCTGCCGAAGATGGCTGTGGTCGTGGCATTCTGCGCCACGCTGAAACTTGCAGGAAATTGAAGGTTACAAAAGTCAGCTTCCGCCGGCAGGTCAGATTCATTCAAAGCACTGGAGTCATACACACCCATGAGTCCCTGTTGCGCGGGGCTGAATGTGAGGCTGACGTTGGACCCGGCGCCGTCGAGGTCGCAGTACGTCCAGCTCGCGCCATTGTCACTTGAGAAGCGGAATACGTAGCTGTAATTGCCGGCCGCGGAGGGGCCGTCCATTACTGCCTGGAACTCATCGTTGTTGCCGCTCTGGATATTGTAAGCGGCAGTGAAGAAAGTCCATCCGGTGAGCGATCGCGGGTCGGTGCCACTGGGCCCGTAACCTGCTGAAGCGATCCACGCGGCCGGCGATCCTGGCGCTTCAGTGACGCCTGTTTCGAACAGTTGCCCAAAGATGGTGGGTGTCTGGGTGCTTTGCGTTATGGAAAATACAGGCGGGGCCTGGAGCGTACAGAAGTCGGCTTCCGCACTCACATCGGATTCGTTCAGGGCCTTTTCCACACGGATACCCGCGGCCGCTTTGCCGCCTGGTCCTGCAGTCAGAATCACTGGTGCGGCGCCAGCCACAAGAGCATTAACTTGCACTGCTGCCGACGACTGCCCGGATAGTACCGTAACGCCGCCATTCACGACCGTCAGCCGGCCAGGTTCGGATGACACAATCGGAAAAAAAGTATCGCCGGTCGCAGGCGCGAATAACTTCAGAGCCAAGGGCGTTGGCGACGTAAGGCTGGAGATGGCGCCCTGTTGAACTACACTGAAATTGGGCACGAGCGCCATTTCGCCAGACTCGAATCCGGAAAAGAAAATAGGATTAACCTGCTCGGGTGCTGCGTTGACATGGTTGGTGAAAACCATGAGTAGAAACCAACACATCAAAGCGCGAAGTATGGGCATGTCGCTTAACTCAGTAAGCTCCGGACCTTGCGGGGGATTTCGTGCAATTATTCTGTTTCAGGAGACGCAGGCAGCGAATTGAGATTTGCATATGGGTTCGATGCCTCTTCGTCCTGGGGAATGCGGTTTTCGCGGCAGCATATCAAAACAATAGAATCCAAGCCAGAGTAAGCCTTGTCCAATATGAAATGAGTCTGAAGGCAGGGTCGTGTTTCTAACATGAAATGAGTCTGGAGCGAGCTGCATCGGGGATCGGGTTCCGTTCATGATGGCGGGATGAAAACCATCATGAAACTCGAAGACTTAACGACGATTGATCAGCTCGTAGATTTCCTGTCCGGCACCCAGGCAGTGGCTTTTTCGGTTCTTGGCGGTAAGTACGCCTGCTACCGCTGGCTTCAGGGGGAACTGGTCAGATTCCGGTATCTGAGCCTCTCCCGCCAGGGCAAAGGGGTCGTGACCCGCTACCTGATGAAGATCAGCGGCTACTCGCGTCAGCAGCTCACCCGACTGATTACCCAGTACCGCAAGACGGGCCGGTTGCAGCGCCGCCAGCGCACCGTGGCCGGCTTCAAACAGAAGTACACGGAAAAGGATATCCACCTGCTGGCACAAATGGATGAACGCCACGACACCCCCTGCAGGCCGGCCATCAAGAAGCTGTGTGAACGGGCCTGTGAGGTGTTTGCACAACCGGAATATACCGCGCTGGCCGCGATCTCCGTGAGCCACCTGTACAACCTGAGAAAGGCCACCGCCTACACCCGGCAACGGCGCCACTTTGCAAAAACCCAACCCAGCAAATCAGGGGACAAGCGAAAATCAGGGGGACCAAATTAGAGGCAAATCAGGGGACAGTTTACTTAAATGGCTTTCGGCCAGGCTTTTGGCGTTTCAACGGTTTTCCGGTTTATGACTCCAAGTTTTCGATAAACTTCTCACTTCCGAGAGGTTTGTCCGTTTTTGCAGAACTATGGGGATTAAGTAAACTGTCCCCCGATTCCCCCAAGATATCTTGGTTATCCCGCGTCTGTTATCTCTATCAGCACCCCATTTCAGGGGTGGCCGTCTTCACCGGAATGAGTGGTGCTTTCAAACGGAATGAGTGGCCGCCTTCCACCGGAATCGGTGGCCGCTTTGGACCGGAATACTCAAACTTTCCAAGCTGCTTCGCGTGGTAACGGTTTTTGGAATCCTTTTTCCGAACATCCGTCTTTTTTGATATTTGCGAGATGTGGATGTCCTCACTTCAACTTTATTGCGGAATAGACCTGCATAGCAACAATAACGTGGTAGCGGTATTGGATGAAAACGATCGCACAATATACGAAAAGCGCCTGCCCAACGACCTTGCGATGGTGATTGGCGTGCTGAACGATTATCGAACGGAGCTGGCGGCGTGCGTGGTGGAATCCACGTATAACTGGTACTGGCTGGTGGACGGTCTGATGGCGGCGGGTTTTCCAGTGCGATTGGCACATACCGGTGCACTGCCCGCGTATTCAGGCCTGAAGTACACCAATGATTTTTCAGATGCCCGTCATCTGGCACATCTGCTGCGGCTGGGCATTTTACCCACCGGGTACATCTACCCCCTGGGAGAACGGGCCGTACGCGACCTGCTGCGCCGACGCCTGTTACTGGTGCGACAACGAACACTGCACCACATCTGCCTGCAGAGTCTGATCGCCCGCCACAGTGGTCAGCGACTGAGTGCCAACCAGATCAAGGCGCTCACATTGGCACAGTTGACTGACTATCTGCCAACTGCGTTCCTGCTGAATGGACGGATCACCTTGCAGGCGCGTGCCTGGATGGATGCTGCCATTCACCGAGTAGAACAAGAATTGCAACACCAGATACAGCCGCGAGAGGACTTTCAACTACTGCAACGCATACCGGGCGTTGACCGGGTTCTGGGTATGACCATTGTACTGGAGACCGGCACCATCGAACGTTTTGCCAGTCCCGGTAAGTATGCCTCGTAACCGCCAAGTAAACCACGCCCTGTTTTCATAATCTCATTGCCATCAAACTCTACGCTCTTGACAAGCCAGGAGTAAAGCGCAATGCGGAAAATGATGCCCTCGTTGACGGCACGTCAACGCTATTGGCTGGAGCACCTCCAGGCCTGCGAAGCTTCGGGAAAAAGTATCGCTGCATACTCAGCGGAACAAGGTATTGCTGCCCGGGCCATGTATACCGGTAAGAAGATACTGGTTAAGAAAGGTGTATTGCTGACTCCGCAGCCAAGCCGGTTTCAACGTGTACAGGTCGTGGAAGCAACGCTCAGCAGTCAATGACGGATCGGCTTACCCAACGGTGTATCGGTGGCCTTTGCCGGTGAGGTGGATGCACGCACATTAACCGCCGTGTTGAGCAGTGCGGCCGCGCTTGCATGAGACGACCAGCGAATGATCTGCCGGTTGTTTACGTGTGCCGGGATGTAGTTGACTTCCGCAAAGGCATGGGCAGCTTGAGTGTACTGGTCGAGGGCAGCCTGGCACTGGATCCGTTTTCTGAGCATCTGTTCGTGTTCTGCAACCGCGGGCGTGACAAGGTCAAAGTGCTGTACTGGGAACGCAATGGCTTTTGCCTGTGGCAGAAGCGTCTGGAGCGATTTACTCAAGTCTCTGGTCGCTGATCAGCAGGCACTCAATGCGCAACTCAGCCTCGAGAACCAACGTTACAAAGCCCAGGTTCTCACCCTCCAGGAACAGCTGAACCTGGCACTGGCCTGGCGCTATGCCGCCAGCAGTGAAAAAATATCCCCGGATCAATACCGCCTGTTCGATGAAGCCGAGGCTGACACCGAGCTGGAGTGGCAAGATGACAGGATCATCGTACCGGCGCACACCCGCAAGAAAGGCGGGCGTAAAAAGCTTCCCGAGACTTTGCCACGGGTTGAGGTTGTTCACGAGTTAAGCGCTGAAGAGCGCATCTGTCCCCACGATGGCGCCACCCTGGCCGAGATCGGTGCGGTGACCTCCGAACAGCTGGATATCATACCGGCCAGGATCCGGGTGATCCGTCACATCCGCAAGCAGTATGCCTGCCAGTGTGGCCAGTGCATTAAAACCGCAGCATTACCCAAACAACCGATCCCCAAGTCCATGGCATCGCCTGGCTTACTGGCGCATATCGCCGTATCGAAGTATCAGGACGCCTTACCCCTGCACCGGCAGGAAACCATCCTGCAACGGATCGGGGTTGATATCCCGCGTGCCACGCTGGCGAACTGGATGATCCGGGCGGGCATACTGATACAGCCGCTGATCAACCTGTTGCGTGAGCGGATGCTGGAATACGACATTATCCAGATGGATGAGACCACGGTGCAGGTGCTTAAAGAGCCGGACAAACAGGCAGAATCGAAATCCTATATCTGGTTGCAGCGGGGTGGCCCGCTGGAAAAACCGGTGGTGTTGTATGACTATGATCCGGGCCGTAGTGCCGAAGTACCCAAACGCTTGCTGGGGGACTTTAAAGGCTATCTGCAGGCCGATGCCTACCCGGGATACAACGCGGTGGTTGCGGCCAACGGCTTGACGCGTGTTGGTTGCATGGCCCATGCACGACGCAAGTTCACGGATGCGGTCAAAGCGCAGGGCAAAAACAAGAAACCTGGTGAGGCACATCGGGGTCTGTCTCTGATCAGGAAGTTGTACCGGATTGAACGGCAGGCGCGCAAGCTGAAACCACCAGAACGTTATGCCCGGCGCCAGAAACATGCCCTGCCGGTCATCCTTGAGATGCGCACATGGCTGGATAAGGCGTTGCCGCAGACCGTGCCATCGAGCGCCACCGGCATGGCACTGAACTACCTGCACAACGAGTGGGGCAGGCTGATCCGCTATCTGGATGATGGCCGCCTGGAGATCGATAACAATCTTGCGGAGAATGCCATCCGGCCGTTCGTTCTGGGTCGGAAGAACTGGTTATTCTCTACCTCGGTCAAGGGCGTGAAAGCCAGTGCCAACCTCTATTCACTGATTGAATGCGCCAAGCTCAATGGCCTGGAACCCTATGCCTATCTGCGTCATGTCTTTACTGAGTTACCGAAGGCGGGTAGTGTTGAGGCCATTGAAGCATTGCTGCCGGGGGATCTGAAAAAAGATCAGATCAAGGCCGGTTAAGCAAGACCCTCGTTCACGTGGCGCTTACGAAATACCCACTCGGATCTGAATAACTGAGCGGGTTGTTCAGCACATAGCTGTACCGATTTAGATTCTGGCTGTTCTTCGGCGCCTGCACGATCGGATCGGCCTGCAGGAACCTCCCCAGCTTCGGATCATAGATACGGCCGTTCATGTGAACGGGAAGAATTGCCTCAGTTTATGGATTTCCGCGTATTGTCACATCAGATCAGGTCGCGATTAATACATCTTATTTAATACATCTTATTTTTCT
>Ga0105090_10002289_pt1 | contig 10636 bp, 13 predicted proteins | sample PPLLak3March2015_FD_79110 | JGI IMG/M metagenome (GOLD analysis project Ga0105090, IMG submission 79110) | Freshwater sediment microbial communities from Prairie Pothole Lake near Jamestown, North Dakota, USA - PPLs Lake P7 Core (1) Depth... | ecosystem: Environmental > Aquatic > Freshwater >... | reverse complement strand
TCGCCCCAGTTGATCTCCTTGCCGTCGATATTGCCCTGACGCAGCACCTTCCTCGACTGTTCGTCAAAACCATAGCCCTGCCATGGCTCAGGCGTAAAGACGCCGATGTACTTCATGATGCGCATGGACGGAATGCCATACACGATGACCTGGCCGGACTGGCCGCCCGAGCTGAACGCGTAGAATTCGTCGCGCTTGCCGGTCGGGACATAGGTCTTGGACGCCGCCAGCAGGTCCTGCTGGCTCAGCCCGCGACGCTTCATCACGTCCTGCAGCGATTCGGCCGACCACGCCGAAGCGGCGCCGAAACCGATGCCGGCTGCGACGACCAGCACGGTGGTTTTCACTGCAAATCTCTTCATCTCGCTTCTCCCTTGAGAACAATCACTTCGTTTCCAACCCCCGACTGTCGCCTGCGACAGAATGCCGCTGCGACAATTTGCCGCATACTGTATGCCTGCCACCCCGTGAAAGAATTGATATTTGCTAATTCCGTTTCCGGTTCTTCGGAGAAAATGCGGCATTCCCTCGGGCCTTCGCGCCAGGAAGAAACTGGTGAATAACAAGATACTGGTCGATGTGATCGGCATTCTGCTGATCGCGTTGGTCGTGGTGGTCGGCTACAAGCTGTCGCCGCTGCTGCTGCCCAGGGCGGACGTCACCGTGCAGCCCGATCCGGCATGCGACCTGAACCGGAATGCCTGCCGGGTGGCATTGCCGGACGGTGGTCAGCTCGAAGTCGAGATGAATCCGCGCCCGATTCCGATGGTCCGGCCGTTCCAGATCGAGGTGAGGCTGGGCGGGCTCGACGCGACGCGGGTCGCCGTCGATTTTGCCGGGGTCGACATGAACATGGGCTTCAACCGGCCCGAACTGACAGCGCGCGGCGGCGGGCGCCATGCCGGCGAGGTGACGCTGCCGGTCTGCATCACCGGGCAGATGGACTGGCAGGCGACGGTACTGATCGACAGCGGCAGTCGGCGCATCGCGGTGCCCTTCCGCCTCGCCGCGCTGCCCCTGCAATGACTGGGCGAGTCATGGCACAGAGATTCCTGCTCGCCATCGCTGCCTTACTTGCTGCGCTGGTGGTCGGGCTGGCGCTGTTCTGGCATCCCGAACTACCGGAGCCGGCACTGCCCAGGGTCGTTACCCCGGCCGGCGGTGATTTCACGCTCGCGTCAGCGGACGGCCCGGTCACTCTTCAGGCTCTGCGCGGCAAGGTTGTTCTCGTTTATTTCGGCTACACCTATTGCCCGGATGTCTGCCCGACCGCGCTGGCGGCGACCGCCGCCGGCCTGGCGCTGCTCCGGCCGGAAGAACTGGCCGGGGTGGCGGCGATCTTCGTCTCGGTAGACCCGGAGCGCGACACGCCGGAACGCCTGAAGGAATACGCGACCTTTTTCCATCCCGCCATCACCGGCGTCACCGGCACGCCGGAAGCGCTCGCCGAAGTCGCGCGCCACTATGGCGTCTTCTACGCCCGCCAACCGGCCGCGACGGCAGGTGGCGGTTATGTCGTCGATCACACCTCCGACACCTATGTCGTCGCGCGCGACGGTCGGCTCGACGGCAGGATTCCCCACGCCGCGTCTCCCGACGACGTGGCGGCGGCCATCCGCAAACGTTTGAACCAACCATGAAGGAGCGAGAAATGAAGAAACTGTCCCTGCTGGCTGCCGGCCTGCTGCTCTCCGCCGGTGCTCTGGCCGGTTCCGCCGACCAGGTCACGGTCGACAATCCCTATGTCCGCCTGGCGCCCCCCAACGCGCCTGCCACCGGCGCCTTCATGGTGATCCGCAACAACGGCGACAAGGATGTCAAGGTGGTCAAGGCCGACAATCCGCTCTCCAGGGCCACCGAGCTGCACACCCACATCAACGACGGCGGCGTGATGAAAATGCGCCCGGTTCCGGCGATCGACATCAAGGCCAAGGGCGAGGCGGTGCTCAAGCCGGGCGGCCTGCACGTCATGCTGATCGACCTCAAGGCACCGATGAAGGAAGGCGATTCGGTACCGGTCACGCTGACCTTCGACGACGGCAGCAGCAAACAGGTCGACGCCAGGGTCGTGAAGCCCTCTCAGACGCCGGTGGCGAGCGACCACAAGTAATACTGAAACTGGCCGGCGGCGGGTGGTCGACCGCAACAATCCGCGGTTGATCACCCGGTTGCAGTTTGCGTCGTCGCGGCCACCGTCAGCCCGGGCGCATCGCGCCGACCGCCTGCAGCCCGGCGGCGATCGCCAGGGCATCGACCAGCGCGTGGTGCTGGCGGGGATCGGTCGCGAAGTGCTGGTGCACGGCGCGCTCGAAGACCGCGAGTTCTTCGTCGGCGAATGGCGCCAGGGTCATCAGCATGACTTCGTGCGCCGCCTTCCCCGCCGTGAAGCGCAGGGGCCCCGGCAGTCGGCTGCGCCGCCCGGTCAGCGCGTGATGGAGGACGTCGATGTCCCAGTCGCTGTCGACCAGCAGGACCGGATCGGTGAACTGGCGCAGCCAGCCGGCCAGGCGTGCCGGGAATTCCACACGGGTGCAGACAGCAGCGCCGCCTTCGCACAGCGGCAGGACGAAGCGGCGCACGAAATCCGAACAGGCGGCCAGCGGCGCCGGTTCGAGTTCGCAGTAGAAACGGCGGCCGTCTTCGCTGACGGCACCCAGCGAGAGCAGTTCGGCGTCGCGGGTGAGACTGGTGAATTCGGTGTCGATGACGATGTACATATCCTCGTTCGGGAAGGTCCGGCGATGCGCAGAAACTTTATGCGTCCGGGTGTGAATTCGTTCACATACAGCCGCGTAACGGCTTGGCATGATGTGCCCGACAACTCGACGGAGACCGACATCATGACCAACACAGAATACAAGCCGTATGCGTCGCAGCGCGATCCGTTCGCCGGTGGCCGTTCGGAGCGGCCGGGCGAGCCGACGGGCAGCACATTCGACCTGCGCGACACGCTGGGCGAGACTCTGGTCCGCGAGGCGTCTTTCGCCGAATTCCTCGCCGTGCTGAAGCAGACCGGCCGCAGCCTCGCCTGATCGTCATCGGGGTAATTCTGCTGGCGCCGTCACGCGGGCAGGCAGGGCCGGGGCTCAGTTTCTGACTGGCCGCTTGGCCAGCTTGCGCTGCAACGTGCGGCGGTGCATCTTGAGCGCGCGCGCGGTGCCCGAAATGTTGCCGTCGTTTTCGCTCAGGACGCGCTGGATGTGTTCCCATTCGAGCCGGTCGACCGAAAGCGGTTCGTCCGGCGCCGGCAGTTCGAGGTCGGGCCCGTCGTCGCTGTCGAGCGCGGCGAGGATGGCTTCGATCTCGACTGGCTTGGCGAGGTACTGGACAGCCCCGAGCTTGATCGCATCGACGGCGGTGGCGATGCTGGCGTAGCCGGTGAGGACGACGATGCGGCAGTCGGGCCGGATCGCCAGTAGCGCCGGGATCAGTGCCAGCCCCGAAGCGCCGCCGAGATTGAGGTCGAGGACGACGCGGCCGGGCGCCAGTTCGCCGGCCAGCGCCAGCGCAGCCGGGGCGTTGAGGGCGCCGCAGGCCGCCCGGCCGCGGCGTTCAAGCGTGCGGACCAGGATGGCGTTGAAGCCGGGGTCGTCTTCGATGATCAGGATCGGTTCGGGCATCAGTTGTTCCAGGGCAGTTCGAGGCGGGCGAGGGCGCCGCCGTCGGGGGGGTTGAGCAGCGACAGGCGGCCGCCGAGCTGTTCGATCGCCGAGCGCGTCAGCAGCAGGCCGATGCCGCTGCCCTGGGCGTGCGGCGGAAAGGCGGCCGCGCCACCTTGCGCGAGAACCGCGGCGGGGAAGCCCGGCCCGCGGTCACGGATGTCGATGACGATCCGTCCCGCCGGCCAGGCGAGTCCTACTTCGACCGGCGCTGCCGAGGCGTTGGCGGCATTGTTCAGCAGGTTGAGCAGCGCCTGCTCGAGGCGCGGGTCGCTGACGACCGTCGGCGCCGGCTGCGGGCTGTTCACTTCCAGTTGGCTGGTGGCATGCGGGCGCGCCGCGTGCCAGCGCCGGCGAACGCCGTCGAGCCAGCGGTCGATGGCTTCGGCGGTCGAGTTCTCCAGCCGTTCGGCGCCGGCCCGGCGCGACAGGCCGGTGATGATCCCCTTGCAGACGTCGACCTGCTGCCGGAGCAGCGCGATGTCGTCGCGCAGCGCGGCCGGCAGTTCTGTCTCGCACGCCAGTTCGCCGGCGACCAGGGCGATTGTAGCGAGCGGCGTGCCCAGTTCGTGGGCGGCGCCGGCAGCCAGTGTGCCGATCGCCATGATGCGCTCGTCGCGCAGGGCCTGTTCGCGGGCCGCTGCCAGTTCGGCGTCGCGCCGCCGGATCAGGGCGGTCATGCGCACCACCAGCCAGGCGATCAGCGCCGCCGAGACGGCGAAGGTCAGCCACATGCCGAGCAGGTGCAGTTGCGCCGCACGCGCCGCGTCGCCCACCGACAACGGCAGGTAGAAGGCCATCAGGGCCGAGTAGGCCGCGACCGCGGCGACACCCGCGGCGATCACGCCGCGCACCGGCAGGGTCAGCGCGGCAACCGCCACCGGCGGCAGGAGCAGCGAGACCAGCGGATTGGTGGCGCCGCCGCTGAAGAAAAGCAGCGCGGTCAGCGCGGTGATGTCGATCAGCAGATGGCTGAACAGTTCCCAGTGCGTCGCCGAATCCGTCTGTCGCAGCCGCCAGGCCGCCAGCGCATTGAACAGCGAGGTGGTGCCGAGGATGGCAAACAGCGGCACCTGCGGCAAGCTTATCGCCAGAATCGGCGGCACCAGCAGCGTCAAGCCGGCCATCAGGCCGAGGGCGATCCAGCGGGCGTCGACCAGGCGGCGCAGCGTGGCGAGGTGGTCGCTGTCTTCGGTAGTGCTGAAGATCACGGGCATGGGCAAATTATGCGTGATATGTGTCAATTTTGATTGCCCCGCGACGTGCGACAATTCGCCGCATTGCTTCCCGGAGTCATCACGCATGGTGTTGCGCAATCTCGTTCCTCTGGTCATGGCCGGCTGGCTGGTGGCTGGCGCGGCGGTTGCGGTCGACCTCGAAAAAGGCAAGGAAATCAACGGAACCTGCGCCGCCTGCCACGGCGACCAGGGAGCCGGTGGCAAGCGGGGCGAATACCCGCGGATCGCCGGCCAGCGTGTTGGTTATATCGAGAATCAGCTGAAGAGTTTCCGTTCGCGGACGCGGGTTAACATCCCGATGTTCCCGTATACCCAGGAACGCGAACTCTCCGATGAGGATATCAAGGACATATCGGCGTATCTGGCCAGCATCGAACTCTCCAACAAGATGCCAAGCTTCAAGGGTATTGAAGATGCGCTGACCCGCCTGCAGATGGTGGACCGCGTCATGATCATCCCGCGCGCCGAAGGTAATCTCGAACATGGCGAGGCGCTCTACCAGAAGCAGTGTGCTTCCTGCCACGGCAAGACCGGCAAGGGCAGGGGCATGTTCCCGATGCTGGTCGGGCAGTACACGAACTATCTCAAGCGCCAGGTCGATCTCTACCTCAAGGGCGATCGCCCGCACGACGAGCAAGGGGTCGTCGGCGTGCTGAATGGCCTAAAGGAACGCGATATCCAGGACATCCTGGCCTATCTCACCGCGATTCAGGAGCCTACGGAATGAAACGGCTGAGCATCGCCGGCCTCTGCCTGCTGGCGATGACCAGTGCTTTCCCGCATGCCCATGCCGGCAAGGCTGTCGAATGGTTCGCCAGGTGATTCCCGATTTGTCTCCAGATGGGTAAACTGCGCCCATGAGCGAAATACTGATTACCCGCAAGCACCATCTGTCGGCCAGGAAGGCGAAGCAGGCGGCCGAGCAGGTGGCGACTGACCTGCAGAACGAATTCAATCTCGACTATGCGTGGGACGACGAGGGCGTACTGCATTTCGAACGCACCGGCCTGCACGGGGAACTGACCCTGAGCAAAGGCGAGGCGACGATCCAGGTCCGCCTAGGATTCCTGCTCTCGGCGTTCCGTGGAAGCCTGGAGCGGGAAATCCACCGCTACTTCGACGAGCGCTTCGTCTAGGGCGTACGCCCTAGCCCTTGAGTTTGGCGACGAGGTCGACGTAAGCCTGCATCGCTGCTTCCGCCGAGGTTCCATGCAGGCCGGCCCAGGCATCGTACTTGGCGCGTCCGACGAGATCGGTGAACCCAGGGCGCTTGCCCGTCACGTCGCCATCGGTGGCCTGCTTGAACAGCGCGTAGATGCGTAGCAGCGTCTGGTTGTCGGGACGCTCGGCGAGCGCCTTGGAATCGGCGACGGCGGCTTCGAAGGCAGAATTCAGGTCGCTCATGGCATGTCCTCGAACGGGCTGGGAAATGCCGTATTATAGGCTTTTCGTTTGACCACGGAGTCCGTCATGGCGTCTCGCGAGCGCATGTCCAGCGTCGATACCGCCTGGTTGCGCATGGATCGGCCGACCAATCTGATGCAGATCATCGGCGTCATGCTTTTCAAGGGGCAGCTCGATTACGGGCGCCTGCGCGCCACCATCGAGCAGCGCATGCTGAAGTTCCGCCGCTTTCGCCAACTGGTGGTGGCCGACGGGTCCGGTTACGTCTGGCAGGACGATCCCGATTTCGATCTCGACCGCCACCTTCACCGCGAACTGCTGCCCGCCCCGGGCGGCAAGACCGAGTTGCAGCATTATCTGGCCGACCTCGCCTCGGAGCCGCTCAATCCCAACCGGCCGCTGTGGGACTTCCGTCTGGTCGATACCGCGATCGGCGGCCAGGCCCTAATCATGCGCCTCCACCACAGCATCGCCGACGGCATCGCGATGGTCGGCGTTATCCTGTCGATGGCCGACGACGCGCCCGACGGAGGGGGAGAAGCGGCCCCCGCAGTGGCCGACGAGGCGAACGCAGAGGCGAGCGACGGGGAAGGCGACGATCCGTTCTGGGAGACGCTCTGGGGCCCGGTGAGCGACGCCAAGACGGCATCGCTCCGGCTTGCTGCCAGCCTGCGCGACAAGTACCAGGATCTCGTGCAGAACCCGGTCAAGGTGCTCGACTATGCGCGCGTCGCCGGTGCGATCGCCGGCGAGGTCGCCAAGCTGGCGATCATGCCCGACGACAGCCATACCCGGCTCAAGGGCAGGCCCGGAGCGGCCAAGCGGGTCGCCTGGTCGGAGGCGCTGCCGCTGCCGCACATCAAGGACGTTGGCAAGGTGCTCGGCTGCTCGGTCAATGACCTGCTGCTCTCGGCCGCCGCCGGCGCCATACGTTCCTATCTGGTCGACAAGGGCGATGACGTCGAGGGCGTCGAGATCCGGGCGATGGTGCCGGTCAACATGCGGCGTCCGAAGGATGCCGGCAAGCTCGGCAATCGCTTCGGCCTGGTTGCCGTCGAACTGCCGGTCGGCATCGAGAATCCGCTCGCCAGGCTGTACGCCACGCGGGCGCGGATGGAGGAACTGAAGGGCTCCTACCAGGCGGCGCTGACGCTGTCGATTCTCGGCCTGGTCGGCATGGCCCCGCACTTCGTCCAGGAGCAGGTGCTCGATCTGCTGGCGAGCAAGGCCACCGCCGTGATGACCAACGTGCCGGGGCCGAAGAGCGCGCTCTACCTGGCCGGCGCCAAGCTTGCCGAGCCGCTGTTCTGGGTGCCGCAGTCAGGCAACATCGGCATCGGCGTATCCATCCTTTCCTACGACAACCGGGTGCAGTTCGGTCTGATCACCGACCGCAAGCTGGTTCCCGATCCGGAGCGCATCGTCGCACGCTTTGCCGGCGAGTTCGAGAAACTGCTGCTGCTGGTGCTGATGGAGCCCGTGGAGCGACTGGCTGACCCGCATTCCGTCGAAGCCGGGCTGAGAAGGCGTCCCGCCCGCTCGACCGCGGTGCGCAAGCCACCGCAGCCGGTTGCCGGCGCCGGCCGGGCGCGCTCCAGGCGTGCCGCAGCGGCTGCGGTCGACCCGGACGAAGGCGGCAAAACCGGGTAGGACCGCTCCCGGTGCTGCCGCCGGGTTCAGTCGAGTTCGGCGATGGCTGCTTCGACGTCGAGCTTTTCCATTGCGTCGACCGGTGTGCGCGCAGCGGCTTCCGCATAGAGTTTCTCGGCTTCCTTGATGCGCGAGCGGCCGAACAGCATGACCAGTCCGTTCGCGTATTCGGTACGGGCGATCGCCGAATCGGGATTGAGTTCCAGCGCGGCACGGAAGTGCTTTTCGCCCATTTCCTTCTTGGCGCCATAGGTGAGCCCCCCGACCAGGCTGCCGACCTTGTCGATGATTTCGGCGTGCCAGGTGCCTAGCGCGATCAGGGCATCGGCGTGGGCAGGCTGGAGCTTCAGCGCCTGTTCGAGGCTGCCCCTGACCTTGCCGCCGAGACCCTGGGCGAGTGCCTTGCCGATCGAGATACCCTGGCTGTAACGACCGAGGGCGTAGGCATGGATGTACCAGGCGTTGGCATCATCCGGTTCGGCAGCCTGCCGGGCGACGCAGCGGTCGGCGATCTCCTCGAACAGCCGGAGCTTTTCGTCCTCGTCGTCTTCCAGGTAATTGGCATAGATCATCTCTGCCTTGTTGGCGGCGTTGATGCCGGCGTCGCCGGCTTTCAGCCCGAGTTCCACCGCCTTGGCGAAGTCGCCGGCGTGGTAGGCGCGCCACGCGTCCTGCACGACTGCATCGGCAGGGAAAGGTTCGCAGTCGCCGCGGTGCAGGCGCGACCAGTTCTTGTCAAGGTCGGTGCCGGCATAGGCGAAGGCCTTGTCGGCGTAGGGAAATTTCTTCCAGGTGTTCTTTGCCACAGTTGGTCTCCTTCAGTGTTCACTTACGTATTCAATCGACAATTTTTCCAGCAGTGCTCGTTCCTTGCCTTCCATGAAGGGCGCCGCGAGCGACATCACCTGATAGACGCCGCGTCCGATGTCGGGTGCCCCGCGTGGCCGGCGGGCATGCTCGAACGACAGCCAGAAGGTTGCGACGACGGTCACGTTGGTGGCCAGGGCACGCAGTTCGCCGGGGGTGGCGTTGAGGATGCCCGAGGCAGCGAGCCCCTCGCCAACGGCGAGGGCGGTGGCCTGCTTGTGCTCGAGGATGCGCTGGAAGTGTGTCTCGACCAGCCGGTTGCGGGTCAGCAGGTCGTTGATGTCGCGGTAGAAGAAGCGGTACTTCCAGATGACCTCGAACAGCAGGTGAAGAAACAGCCAGATATCCTCGGTGCCGCGCGGGCGACTACCGGGCGCCGTGAGCAGGGACTCGATTTCCTTCTCGTATTCGGCGAACAGCGCGTTGACTATTTCGTCCTTGCTGTGGAAGTGGTAGTAGAGGTTGCCCGGGCTGATGTCCATTTCGTCGGCGATCACCGTCGTCGTGACGTTGGGCTCGCCGAAGTCGTTGAAAAGACGGAGCGCAGTCTCGACGATGCGCTCGCGGGTCCGGCGCTTGGGCTTCCTCTCCATGCTCACTCTCGTTGCAGATTCGCAGAGAGTGGAAGCATACATCACGCCGGCATTCTTGACTCAAGCCAGCCTTGCAGTTCGTCGAGGGAATCGTCGAGGACGCTGGCCGTCTTCTTCAGGCTGACCTTGGCCCGGAAGCGCGAATGCGCGACCAGCGAGCGGCGATGGTCCTTCAGTACGGCAAGATTGAGCGACAACCCATGCCGCTCGAGGATGTGCCGGAGTTCGTGCCGGCGGCGGAAGAGATCGATGCGCGTGCGTTGGTAGGCGTGCTCGCAGAGGCGCTGCCGGTCCCGGTAGCTGAACACGTTGGTGAAGAACATCTCGCCATCATCGCGCGTCGGCTCGAAGAGAACGACATCGGCGTCGCCGTAATGGTGCTTGTAACGGTCCATGCCGACCTGCATGCGCGAATGGATGATGGCGCGAAAGGTCTGCGACAGCACGACCGGCAGACCGCCGTCGTTCAGATTCTGGCGCTCGCGGGCATTGCGTTTGGCTGCCAGTTCGGCATCGAAGGGGACCAGCGGATTGATGCAGAGGACAAGGTCGGCGCCCTCCTTGAGTGCAACCGAGGCGTGCAGGGTCTTGATCAGTGCGCCGTCGACGAAGTAGCGGTCGCCGATGCGGACGGGCGGGAAGAGTCCGGGCAGGGCGGTGCTTGCCTGCACCGCTGTCGAGATCGGGATGTCGTCGTAACCCGGTGAGCCGAAGGCGATCGATGCGCCCGAGTCGAGATCGGTCGCGACGAGAAACAGCCGGCGCTTCAGCTTGCGGAAATCGTTGGTGCGTCCGCGTCGCGTGAACATCTCGCGCATGACACGGTCGATGCCGCTGTTGTCGAAAACCCCGGTCGGAATCGCCCGCGAGAGACGCTGGAAGGACTCGAGCAGGCCGTGGTGGAAGGGGTCGGAGAGGTAGTTCTGGAGCGCCGAGCGGAGCAGGGCGGGAATCGACAGTGCGCGGTGGAGGTACTCGCCGAAGGCCGGGCGCAGCAGCATTTCCGGATTGAAGAGTTCATCGGCGTCATTGTCGATCAGTATCCGCGCCAGCTTCTCGGGCGTGATGCCGTTGGCGAACGCTGCCGCGACCAGGCTACCGGAACTGACGCCGACGAAAATGTCGGCATGGTTGAAGTCGAGACCGTCGATCGCTTCGGCAAGCGCCACGCTGGCGCCGATTTCGTAGATGCCGCCGACCGGACCGCCGCCGGCCAAGGCAATGC